>Ga0181522_10000752_pt1 | contig 22045 bp, 18 predicted proteins | sample PEATcosm2014_Bin_27_FD_121103 | JGI IMG/M metagenome (GOLD analysis project Ga0181522, IMG submission 121103) | Peatland microbial communities from MTU Mesocosm Facility, Houghton, MI, USA - PEATcosm2014_Bin05_10_metaG | ecosystem: Environmental > Terrestrial > Soil > Wetlands > Peat | place... | reverse complement strand
GCTCTCGATAAGCTGAAGCTCGAGGGCGATGAGCAGATCGGTGTCAACATCGTGAAGAAGGCCCTGCAAGAGCCCTTGCGTCAGATCGCCGAGAACGCCGGCGAAGAAGGCGCCGTGGTTCTGGGCAAGATCAACGACTCGAAGGACATCAACTACGGCTACAACGCCCTGACCAACGAGTACGAAGACCTGGTCAAGGCGGGCGTGCTCGATCCCACGAAAGTTGTGCGGACCGCGCTCACCAACGCCGGCTCAATCGCTTCCCTGATGCTGACCACCGAAGCTCTGGTAGCGGAGATTCCCGAAAAGAAGGAAGCTCCAATGCCCGGCGGCCACGGCGGCGGCGGCATGGGCGACATGTACTAAGAACGTGTGGGGACGGACGCAGTCGTCCATCCAGGGGACGGGCATTTTGCCCGTCCCTTTTTTATTGCCTCCGACCGGAAGGAGACTTGAAGTCTTTAAGGAGCGCGGCTTCAGCCGCGCCGCAAAAGCTCGCCCCAATAGAACCGAAACCCCGCTGCAAAGCGGGTTTTTTTCCTGTGTGCTTGCTCCATTTCGGGAATGTTCTTAATTTTTTTCTTATCGGTTGGTATTGAGCAAAGCGCCGCTGACCTGGAATTCACATTGAGCGGACGACGTTTAGGAGGGCATTGCCAGTGGGTACTGGACGCTGTTCGCCAAACAGTCGAGTGGTTTTGCAGCCACTAGGGTTCAACTCCCTTGCCCTCCTCGGGTCACTCGACATCCCGAAAGTTTCTTGACAATGTGCATGGGTGACTTATCATAGAAGTGTTTGGCGAACGGCGTTTGGTATCTAGAGGCCCCGAGTGAAAGCTCGGGGCTTTGCATTTCGCCCGCCGAAGGGGCGGCTTTTTTTGTCCCCTTTTTCATTAGAGTATTCTCTCCACGACTGAACTCGTACCCTTCCCGAACTAGTTTTTTGCGGCGAGTGTTTCACTTCGGGAAAGCGGATAACGGCGGATAGCGCCAGATCTGCAGAAACCTGATACTTTAATACCCGCCGCTCTACCTTCCATAAGCCGCGCTAGCGGCCAAGGGCTTGCGATGGTACGTATACCCATCAAAGGTTTCAGAACGGAAGTTGAGATTGGGCGCGAGGAGCTTTTCTGTCTGGCCCAGGAAGAGATAGCCGCCGGGCTCCAGATAAAGATGCAGGCGCTCGATAAGTGCAATGCGCTGGGCGCGGGAGAACTGCGGCAGAACGTCCATGCAAAAGATGCAATCGAAGCGTCCGATATAGCCGGGACGCGCCAGGTTCATGCAATTAAAAGTAACCAGGCTACGCAGTCGCGGCTTCACCAGCAAGTGCGCCGCGTTCGGCGCGGCAGAGGCGCGCGAGGCGCCATTGTTTCCTGCATCGCGTCGGCTGGAGAGATCGTCATCGCCACCATTCTCTGAATCATCGGCATTGGCAGTCACCGCAATCGCTGGCGAAGTGATTTTCGAAAAATAGTTGCGAATGATCGCGGGCGCCAACCCGTTCAGGGCCGACTGCGGATAGACACCGCGGTCGGCGGTTTCAATGTTGCGCGGCAGCAAGTCGCTGCCCACGATGTGAATAGAAAGCGCAGCAGCGGCAGAAGAACTGTTATCGGCGATACCTCCATTGCGGGCTGAGTTCTTCCCGCTTCCCGCGGTCGCGATGGCTTGCGTGTTTGCTACTGTGCCACCAACGTGGCTGAGCGCATCGCAGATGGCAATGGCGATTGAGTAAGTTTCTTCACCGGTGGAGCAGCCGGCGCTCCACACGCGCAGTGAGCTGTGACCGTCGGCAGCTTTGCGCGCCGCAATCTGCGGCACCACTTGTTTGGCCAGCGCGTTCAGCGCGCTCTGATGGCGAAAAAATCCCGTCTTGATGCTGACCAATCCTTCGAGCAGCGCGGCTAACGTGGAAAAATCCTGATCAGTTCCGCGCAAGCGTTCGAGCAGTTCCGCGGACGATGCGAGCTCTTGCGATTCAAGGTAATCGGCGACGCGGGCAGAAAGAACGGCATTGGGACAATCGAGAACAATCCCGGTTTGGCGCTCGACCAGCAGCCGCAGTTCAGACAGTTCGTGTTCGAGGATGGTGCTGGTGGCGATTAGTTTGTGCATAAAGGCAGTTGCCAGTTCTCGGTTCTCAGTTGTCAGTTCTCAGTTGTTGGTTGCCGTACCGAATCGTCGATCAGGCAACCGGCCGTCAATTGCCCGCGCCTGCTGCGCGATATTTTCCGCTGCTCTTTTCCATCTGCTCCACCACGTTCATTTCTTTTTCCAACGACGAAAAACGCTGCATTACTTCATGAATGCGCAAGGTCATGTTGCGAATGGTCTCGATCTGGGCGCGAGCCTGCGCCGAAAGGCTGCCGGGTTCGATCAGCAGCAAATCCGAATTGCCCAGGAGCGATGTGAGCGCGTTGTTCAGACCGTGACGCATCTCCAGCACATATCGGCCAAGAGTGGCCTGGCGCTCAAGGCTGGCGCAGGCTTGCTCGGCAGCGCGGGCGCGCGCCTCGGCCTCGGCGCGCAGCACGGCTTCGCTGGCCGCGAGAATCAATACATTCAGCCAGTTCTCTTCGCGCCACAATACCGAAGTGTGCGGCCAGCGCTCCCGAACCAGTTGAGCGGTAGCTTTGTCGGAGGATACGCAAAACAAGGGCTGCGGAGTCGCATGCAGCGGCTCCAGCACGACCGAAAGCAATTCGCGGCGAATCGGTCCAACAATCGCGACCGTAAAATGATCGACCGATCGCGGCCACAGATCGCCGCTCAGCACAGTGAAGGTGGGGACATGCCGCTCCATCTGCCAGCGTGCAGTGATGCTGCGCGAGAACTCTACGTCGTCGGAAATAATCAGTACGGTCGGTTGCTGCACTCGGATTCCTTGTCGTGAAATCCCGCATGCCGCGGGATTGATCTTGCCCTTAGTTTCCCCAGCCGCGCTTCCAGCTACTGCTATGTGCTCCACTATGAGTTGCCGTCTGGCTTCCACTCTTGTGGCTCAATCGAGATTTCGAACTCCGGCGGCTCGCTGGTGGCGCTGCCGTGCGTCGACGCCGATGTTTGCTCCGACGGCGAGGCTGTGGAATGGCCATTAGCTGCGGCGGCCTTAAACGCTCGAGGCGCCGCGCTCGGTGCGGCCGCGGTTGCGCCCGCCGCCTTAGTCCCGGAAGCACCTAACGCCGCATCTATCGAAGCCCTCAGGTCGACCAACATGCGCAATGGCTGACCGGATGAGTACTCTGCCTGGAACATCACCTTCCACGACTGGCAGATCATGCGCAGGCGCATGATCGGCTCTTCGCCGGAGAACTGTGCGCGCCTGCAGTCGATGGTCTCGACCCCGTTTTCTTCCAGCTGGCTGAGGCCTTCGAGAACAAGGTTCAAATCTTCGTGCATCAACCGGAAGAACACGCGCCGCATCAGATACCCGAAGCGCGTGAAGGCCACCAGGGCGACAGGCATATAGAACAGTTCTCCCGCCTGGGCTTTAGCCTTGCGGCCTTGTTCGAGAATGCCGCCGTGCAGCAGCTCATCGAGCGAGCGGCAGCGGCGCGCCGCATCGAGGACGCGATGCAGTGCATTCAGCCACACCGGTGCTTTCAACTCCACGCTGCCGAGTACCGGCTCTACAGCCTGGGCCACATACTCGAGATCGGCATCATCATCTTTGAGATCGGTGGGAGCGATCTGGCTGAAATACTGCACCAGCAGAAAGTCGACCTTGTCGCGCGTGGCCTCGGTCTTCTGGGTCTTGGCCAGAAAATGCTGCAGGAGAAGAACCAGGCCGTCGGAATCCACCAAAGAACTCGTCTGCAAAAATTGCCGCAACTGGTGAACTTGAATCTTGTTATCGATTTCGTCGAGCCACTGCCGCGCCTGCTCGATCGATTCAGCGGTCGGGCCGTCGATCCCGGCTTCGAGTTCTGCGCCGGGTGACGCGTCGATAGCAAGTTCGCGCGCCATTTCGACGTAAATAGGGAAAAGGCTGCGAGCGCTCGACCAGATCTCGGCGGGGCTTCGCTCCGGAGTAGGTTGCGGTAGGATGGGCGTCATGATTTCACGATCCAGTTGGGGACGGGTTTGAGGAAGCGGGCCGCGACAATGGTTTTTTCGGGATGGTATTGCACTGCCACGACGGAAGCTTCGGTATCGAGCGAACCATCGGAGTTGCACAGGCGCAGTCTGTCGCCAAATTCGAGCCGCGTGGAGCAGGCAAACAGAACTTCCCGCGCAGTACCGTATTCAATAGTCGTTTCTTCGCGATCGGAAGTCACAGGCGCGTTTTCGGTTTGGCTGCCGCTGTGAGTCAGTTCAACCGGAATACGTACCGGAGTGGCTTCGGGAAAAAAGCGTGCGAGGTCCGCTACCGTGTTCGATTGCGGTTTCCGCGATACCGCTGTACCGGAATGCGCCAAACGCTTCCCTTTCCGAACGGCTTTCGGCCCGACGCCGCATGAGCTTAGTTCGACTGAGCCCACTTCGACAAAGATCAGGTGCAAGACCCAGACCACAGTGCCGAACGGAAGGACTAGCACTGAGGCGCGCGTGTTTTCTATGACTTGCAAGCTTCCCCAGTCGGCCTGTGTTGTCCGATAAGGGCTCATGTCTCATCTTGAGATAACCGTCTCAAACCGCAATCTCTTCACGCCGAATATTCCTTGTTTGAAAGACTGGCTAGAAGCGAACGGGGTGAGTCGACCGTTCCCTACTGCCATGCCAGCCGCATCACCGAGCTGTGCTTTTCAAAGGTGACCTGCAGCGTTTTGTGTTCGTCGGTCGAAAAGTTAGCGGAGATGGTCTTCGAGAGATCAATCGTCTGATCGGAAGATTGCGCGCGCACGCGAATCTGATGAGTGCCGGCGGGAAGTTGCAGGCTTTCCGAATCCGCCCCGCGCATTTCTTTAAACACGACCAGTTTTTTCTGGTTGCCTCCGTGCAGCTGGCGCGTGATCGCCAGTTTGCCGTCAACCCATACGTTAAGCGTCGCTTCTTTGAATTGGTGATCGACGGCCAGCTCCAGAGTGCACGAAAGCGCGGCTGGGCGATTTTCATGCGCAGTGGCAACACGTTTGGCTGGCTGCGGCTTCGCGGCAGCAACCACGGCCGGATCCGCCAATGCTGTGTCTGTGGGCGGGGGAACCGTTGGGCCCCCCTGAATTGCGTGTTCTTCCGGCGGAACGGAATTTTGCACCGCCGATTCCTGTTTCGGAGTCATCACCCGGCGGGTGGAAATGGCGAGCAAAACAATAGCAATCACCAACGCTGCGCCGATGACCAGGTCGCGTATGGATGCACGGTGCACCGCAGTCGATACCACGTGCCGCGCCTGCGCCAGATCTCGATCAGTGCGCGTGGTTTGAAAGGGGTGTCCGGTCCTGGAGGCCTGATTGATAGCGGATAAATTGGCTGTCCCGGTGCGCGAAACGAACTCGGTGGTGCGCAAGTGATGAATGTCTTGGGCCAATTCAGTTGCGCGCTGATAACGTTGCGCGGGATCCTTCGCCATGGCGCGTGAGATGACCGCATCCAATTCGCGGGGTAAATGCAGATCGAGCGTGCTGGCGGGAATGGGATCGCGGTTCACGACTTTGAAGCACACGGTGGTGGCGCTGTTGCCGTGAAAAGGCGAAAGGCCAGTAACCATGGCATAAAGCAGGACTCCAACAGAAAAAATGTCAGAGCGGCCGTCGACCCCTTCGCCGTTCAACTGCTCGGGGGCCATATAGGCGGGCGTTCCCAGCACCTGGCCGGGCAGCGTAAAGCTGGCGATGTTGAGCTGCGCAATGCCAAAATCGGCGATTTTGGCATTGCCTTCTTCATTGATCAAAATGTTGCCGGGTTTAATGTCGCGGTGAACTACGCCCTGGTTGTGAGCGTACTCGAGAGCTTCGGCGATTTCCTCGGCCAGTTGCAGCGCGCGAGTGAACGGCACCTTCTTCTCGCGTGCCAGAAGTTTGTTCAACGACTCTCCATTTACGAACTCGAGGACGATGTAGGGGTCGTGAGTTTCTTCTTCTTCTCCAGCGTCGTAAATTGTGACCAGTCCCGGATGTTGCAAGCGTCCGGCGGCTTGGGCCTCGCGCAGAAAGCGCTGGCGAAATTCGTCTTCTTTTTCAGGATCTTGCCCGTGCAACAGGATAGTTTTCAGCGCGACCAGGCGGTCAATTTGCGGATCGCGCGCTTTGTACACGATTCCCATGGCGCCGCGCCCCAGCTCGGCCACAATTTCGTATCTCCCAAATTTCTTGGTCGTCCCAGTAGCCATGGTGTGCCGCTAAGGCATGGGGGGACACGCCAGACAAGATGTTATCGCCCCCGGCAGGACGGATTACCGACTGTTCGCATCTGGGGGTTACGGCAGTAATCGGGTATGGGATAGAGAGAAAGAAAAACACCTAAATCCTGAAGAAGGGAGCACCGCTAGTTTGGCTTCGCCCAGCGATACAAAACCTCGCTCCTGCGTTGCGCGAGCAACTGATTGAGCTCCTGCATAAGCCGCAGGGCTTGATCCACTTCGCGTCTTAGTACAGCCAGTAAGCTTTCCAGTTCTGCCAGTTCGCTATGAGGCACGGTCTTCCCATTCCAAGTTGGATTTATACGGAGTGTAAACAATGATGACATTTTCCACGAAACGCCAAAGTGCGCCTTTCGCGCCGTTCGGGGTCATGGCGGTGCGATGTCGTACTAAGTGGGGGAAAGAACCGAACTGCAAAAACTTGCACGTTTGCTGCAGTCGACGCCGCTGGCACTCGCGTTCAGTGGCGACGAAAATCACGCGCGTCGTTTCTGGCAGGCCAACTTGATATGCGACGCCCGCACCAGGTGCTCGGAAGGTGACGCCGACAAATTCTTTAACAGCACTCAGACTCGCTAGCGCGGAGCGGCCATCAGCGGGCCTCTGTATTTTCGAGTGACCGCAGTCACTTCCTTTAGCGCCCTGTTTGCAGTACCCTTGTAGGGTCCTCCGGTGCCGTCTTGAACGCGCGCCACACCTGCTTTGGAGCAAACATGAGCCGTTGTTCTTTTTCTGTGCGTCTGGCTGTCGTCGCATTCCTTATTCCCGTCCTGTTCACCGGCTGTTCGCGCGATCCCAACGTCCGCAAGCAAAAGTTTCTCGAGAGCGGCAACCGCTATCGCGACAAGGGGAAGTTTCGCGAAGCGGCGATTCAGTATTCCAATGCGATTCAGGTCGATCCGCGTTTTGCTGAGGCCCATTACCAGCTTGGCGAGGCCTATCTCAAGTTAAAGGACGATCGGCACGCATTTGACGAGCTTTCCCGCGCGGTCTATCTGGCGCCCGACAATTATCAGGCTCACCTCGACATGGCGAATTTGCTGATTGGGTCGCGGGAGTTGGAAGCGGCGCAGCCTCATCTCGACTTCCTGAAAGCCAAGCAACCCGACAGCGCCGATACGCACATGGCGTGGGGCAGTTTTTACGCCGCACAGAATAATCCCGGTCTCGGCATACAGGAAATGCAAAAAGCAATCGCAGCGGACCCGAGCCGTCCAGAATCATACCTTGATCTAGCCGTGGTGCAAATGCGCGCCAACCTGCCCGATCAAGCGGAGGCTAACTTCAAAAAGGCGGCGGAGGTCGGTCCCAAGTCCATCGACGCGCAGCTGGCGCTGGGCGGCTTTTACCAATCGCGTAACCGTCTCGGCGAAGCCGAGCAGCAATTCAAGCACGCTATCGATGTCGACCCGCACAATCCGGCGCCGCGCGCCGCCTATGTTCGCTTGCTGATGACCGAGGGCAAAAAGGTGGAAGCCGAAGCATTCCTGCGCCAAACCAAGAGCGATCTGGCCGACACTTCCGAAGGTTACCGCATGCTGGGCGACTTTTATTTTGCCAACGGCGACATCGATAAAGCCACGGCCGAATATGCCTCGATCTACAACGAACATCCCAAAGACATTCAGGCCAAGAAGAATTACATTCAGCTGCTCATTCTGAAAAACCAGCTCGACGCCGCCAGTAAGCTCAACGACGAAATTCTGAAGGTCAACCCGCACGACACTGATGCGCTGGTTTATCGTGGGCAAATTCTCATCCGCAAGAACGACCCCGCGGGAGCAGTCGACGCCTTGCAAAACGCGCTGAAGACCGATCCCAACAACGGCGTGGCTCACTACCACCTCGGTCTGGCGTTTGGGATGCAGAATAACGAGGGGCAGTCGGAGTCGGAGTTGCGCGTGGCGGTCGCGGAACGCCCCGACCTGACGGATGCGCAAAAGGCGTTGGCTGCCATTGAAATGCGCCACAACGATGCAGACGCACTCGCCCAGACGGCGCAACAAATCATTTATGGCGCTCCCAACGACCCGGACGGCTACTTGCTGCGGGCGCTCACCGAGATTACGCAGCAGAAAATCGCCGACGCCGAGCAGGACATACGCAAGGCGGCGGAAGTGGCACCAGCAAGCCCTGCGCCCCCGGTTGCCATGGGCAATCTGCGGCGGCAGCAGAAGCAATACGCGGAAGCCCTCAAGTCCTACCAGCAAGCACTCGACAAAGACGGCAACTCCACCGATGCCCTGCAAGGCATCATGAACGTATATCTCTTGCAAAAGCAGGTTGACCCCGCGATTGCGGCAGCGCGAGCGCAGATTGACAAACAGCCCTCGAACAGCGGTTTCTACGATCTGCTGGGCACGGCATTGTTCGAGAAAAGGGATTACGCTGGGGCCCAGGCGGCTTTCCGCAAATCGATTGAACTCGACAAGAACAATTCCGATGCGATGCTCAAACTGGGGCAGGCGGAGGCGGCCCAAGGATCGGTCAGCCAGGCCTTGGCGACGTATCAGCAGTCCATCAAAGATCATCCACGGGAGATTTCTTTTTATATTCTGGCCGGGATCCTCTACGAGTCACAGGCCAAGTACGACCAAGCCAAGAGCATGTATCAGCAGGCACTGAACATTCAGCCGGATAATGCACTGGCCTCGAACAATCTGGCATATGTCATGTTGCAGCAGGGCGGCAACGTCGACGTGGCGCTGGCCATGGCGCAAACTGCGAGGCGCGGCATGCCGGATTCTCCGCAGGCGGCTGACACGCTCGGCTATGCGTATTTTCAAAAGGGCGTGTATCAGTCGGCGATTGATATGTTTCAGGAATCTTTGCGGTTGAGCGAGAAGAGAGGCGGCGCAGACGACGCCACGGTTCACTACCATCTTGGACTCGCCTATCAAAAAGCCAATCAGCCCGCGCAGGCGCGCCAGCAGATCGAACGCGCTCTGAAGATCGATCCCAATAATAGTGACGCAAAGAAGGCGCTATCGTCGCTCCGAAGCTGACGCCAAGGTCGTGTGTTCGGTTTTCGTAACTTCAGCACTCTCGATTAGCTTTCGGCGTGCCACCCCTTGCCAGCGCCCCACAAGTGGCGCCGCGCAAACACTTCCCTTTCAATCATTTCGCTTCACGGCCTATCTGAACTCATAACGGATTTACGGAATCCGAACAGCAACAGCTCCCGCTTGGCACCTTTTCTACGAGCTGTAGAATTCTGTTGCCCAAGAGCGGGGGCTTCCCCAGCCCTGTTTCCTCCTGACTCCGCAGCCGAGCGCGACTGAAAACATTCTCTCGCAACCATTGACCCGGCGGCGGGAGCGCCGTTCCGGACAAAGATCAACTTATTCACGAGTATCAAGGAGAATCAAAATGGCAGAAACCAAGCACCATTTCAAGCTCGGGCGCCTCAAGCGCGCGTTTGATTCGCGCATACCACATATGAGTGCGCTGTTGGCGGGCAGAACGTTGCCCCCACCCCCGGCTTCCGTCGATTACACCAAGGGTATGCCGTCAAACCTTGGCATGATGTTAAACGACACGCTCGGCGACTGCACTTGCGCCGCCGTATATCACGCGATTCAAGTGTGGAGTTTTAACGCCAACGGCAAAATAGAAACCGAGCCGGATACTGATGTGGAAAAACTCTACGAACTGGCTTGCGGGTACAATCCCAAAGTTCCGGGGGAAGGCCCGGGAGGAAACGAGCAGCATGTATTGACATATCTGCTGCGCACCGGAGCGCCGTTCGGCCCAAGCGGAAGCACATTCAACAAGATCGCGGCTTTTGTGGAAGTCGATCCGCGTATTACAGGTGACGTGAAGAGCACCATTCACGATTGCGGCGTAGCCTACATCGGATTCAACGTTCCCGCCTACATCATGCCCGCGGGAGCGGATCCGCCGCAAGTGTGGGACTACACCCCGGCTGACGCCAACGCAAAAGTGGTCGGCGGACACGCCGTCGTGCTGGCCGGCTACGACGCTAACGGCGCGCGCGTAATCTCCTGGGGTCAGTATTACACGATGACGTGGGCTTTCTTCGCCAAGTGGGTCGACGAGGTTTATGCCATCGCCACTCAGATCTGGGTCAACGCCAAGGGGACCAGCCCCGCGGGGTTGAGCCTGCAGGCGTTGGAACAACAGATGCAGGCTTTGAAGGCCGGAGCGGCGGAAGACAAAGCCGTTGCCGCCGATTAGAAATTCCCCATCCTTGTCGCATTACGCGGTCGCATTACGCGGCAAGGATGGGGTTCCCGTCGTGGCCTGTATCCCTATCTTCTCCGGTCGCTGACTGCGCTCAATTGAATCGGAGTGTTGACTACAGTTAGCCGTAGCGTTGGTCGTCGTCCCAGTATTTGGGCCAGGGATCACGAGGCGGCCCGCACAAAAAAATGTCGGGATGACCCATGCTCTCTTCGTTCTCCACGATCGCCGGATCGCCATTATGGCCGGCGAGGCGGCACGAAGTGAAAGTTCTTTCAACTTCCGGCTGCGACCAGCCGACGACGATCAGGATACTCGGCGGTGGCGTGGGATAACCGAGCAACCACCCGGAGTTGGTAGTGCTGATAGGCGGCGGAATATGATACGCGGGACCAAACATTTCGATTGCTCCGCGTTCGCCGTAATTGCCCACGAGCACTCCGACATTTTGGCGCTGATCGGCAGGCACGGTGTCACGAATTTGCGCCACCGTTTTCGCCAACTCTTGCCAACCGATTTCTTCCCGCAGATCGCCGTTGTTTTTCAGTGCGTATTGTTTCAGCGGTCCGTGCGAAGCCAGAGGAACGATAATCGCAGCCATCCACGCGCCGGCAACTACCACTCCGGTAAAGTAAGCAATCTGCAAGGTCACCCGCCAGGGCCTTCGAAGCGATTTGACCCAGCGTTCGCCCGCCACTGCGCCCATCGCCATCAGCATGGGATACGCGGCAGCTAAGTAATAGAACCTGGCTTTCGAAAAAAAGAATATGGCAAGCGGAACGATGTACATCCAAGCCAGAATGCGATAACGGCGGTTGCGCAGGAAGCCGATTATGCCGGCGATCCATAACGGAGCCGCAAACAAATTGGCGCAGACATATAACTGATAACGGAGAAAGCCGTCAGCGCGTCCCTGCCTGACATCGCGCGCATGAATGTGTTTCAGGAAATGATAAGAGATGAATTCATGATGTGCCTGCCACCAGATATTGGGCAGGCAAATCAATAGAGTAATCCCAACCCCCGTCCACAGCCAGCCGGATCTCAGAAAGCGTCTTGCCGGGGTGAAAATCAAACCGGCCAGAATTCCAGCCATATAGAAAGCCATTGTGTATTTGGTCATCAGGCCGAGGCCCGTGATCGCGCCAATCGCCAGCCACCAGCGCGGATTCTCCGTGTTGACCAGACGAATCACAAAATAAGCGATCAGCACCCACCACAAAAAATCGAAGCTGGAATATTGAAACTCAGTCCCTTCAAACAGCGGCAAGGGCGAGAGCGCAACCGAGAGTGCGGCCGCGATTTGCGCCAGTCGCCCACCGCCGAGCTCTTTCGCCATCAGCCCCGAAACGATAATCGCCGCAGATTGCGCAATGACAGAAAACATGCGCAACCATACCAGCGACAATCCGAAAAGGCCGAGGCCGATGCGTTCGATGAAAGGCGTGAAGGGCGGGTATGCCACAAATCCCCAATCGAGATGCAGCCCGTCGCTCAGCGTCTGCAATTCGTCACGATGAAAACCGTAACGATTATTGGTGAGAATGTGAAGCAGCGCGATAAGCGCAGCAATCAGGAACACACCCCGCATACCGGAATGCGAGCGTGCATCCATTTGCCCGGAACTGAATTGCCCCTGCGAGGCTGCCATTGCCTGCTCTTGCTTTCTTAGAGAGTGGGCTACCTTGACTTTGTCATTCCGAGTGCCTTTTTTCTGGCGCGAGGAATCTGCCCTTCCTCCAGTGCTCGACCATTGAGGCCGCCGTCAAGTAGCCCGCTACCCTTTCTTAATTGAATTTGTAAACACGCCGGTTACTAGTTACGCTTCCGTTACTTCTTTCGTTCCACTAAAAATCTAGCGAGATCTTTCAGCATCTCAGCACGCGCGCCGAAGCTTTCAAGGCTGGCAAGTGCGCTTTGCACCAGCGAGTCGGCTTTACGAACCGATTCGTCAAGACCAAAGAGCGCGGGATATGTCGCTTTCTGCGCCGCCGTGTCTTTGCCCGCGGTTTTGCCGAGTTGCTCAGAGGTCTGGGTAACGTCGAGCACGTCATCGATGATTTGAAATGCCAGCCCAATCGAACGTCCGAAGGCGCGCAGATTTGACACCTCTTCTTCATTCGCCCCGGCATAAATCCCTCCGCTGACCAGACTGGCGGTGATCAGTGCAGAGGTTTTGGCGCGATGAATATATTCCAGTATCTGCGCGGTAGGTTGCGTGTGTTCGGCTTCAAGATCGACCACCTGCCCGCCGATCATACCGTCCACCGTGCCAGTGCCGCGCGCGATTTCTTCGATGATTCGCACGCGCCTGCCGGGGGCGCACTGAAGCTTTGAGAGAACTTCATAGGCCTGCGTCTGCAGCGCATCGCCCGCGAGAATGGCCAATGCTTCACCGAAAACTTTGTGGCAAGTGGGGCGGCCGCGGCGAAGATCGTCGTTATCGAGCGCGGGCAGGTCATCGTGAATCAGAGAGTAGGTGTGCAGCATCTCGAGGGCCGCGCCCAGCTCTTCAATTCCTTGCGGCAACGATCCCGCGATCATACGGCCGGCTTCCATGCAAAGCACCGGCCGCAACCGCTTGCCCCCGGCAAAGACGCTGTGGCGCATGGCTTTGTGGATGGAAGTAGGCGGCTGCGTTGCCTTCGGAATCAGGCGATCGAGGGCTCCATCGGTCAAAGCCTGCCCGCGTTGCAAAATTTCTTGGAGCATCGCGCAGTGAGTATAACAAGGCAAGTAGTGGGCAGGCACGCGAGGACACTAGCCCCGATCTACGAGCTTTGAGCGGCGGTCACGAAATGCAACTAATTTTGGTAAGTCGTAACACTTAGGATGTCACGTCTCAGATTATCGAAGCGCACGTGTTACCATTTTTTGTGCCTATCTCGGACACAACTCCTGAAGCCCAGGCCGTGCAGCTTCAGCTGCATCGCGCAATGACGGGCGAGCAGAAAATTCTCTTGGCGTACGAGATGAGCATGTTTGGCCGCGAACTGAACCGGGCCCGGTTGCAGCAGGAGCATCCCGAATGGACCGAAGATGAGATCTCTCGAGAACTGCTCAGGCTCGCCTTCTTTCCCAACCCGCTTCCCGCCGGTCTGAAATGATCGTCCCTGAAGCCTTGCAGCGGATTGCAGGAGAACTCAGTCGCACTGAGGTTCCGTATATGCTGACGGGATCGTTTGCCGGTGTTTTTTATGGCTCTCCACGCTCAACTCAGGACATCGACCTTGTCATCGGCGTAAACCCCGCCCAGTTGCGGGCCTTTATCGACGGTCTGCCCCGAAAAGAGTACTACGTGGAACCGGAAGCGGCCTCGGAAGCTCTTAGGCGCGAGTCCATCAACATCATCGACCTGAAAACTTCATGGAAGATCGATATGATTATTCGCAAGTCTCGCGCCTTCAGCCAGGAGGAGTTCGGCCGCCGCACATTACAAAACGTGCAAGGCGTGCCGCTATTCGTTGCCAGCGCCGAAGACATAATTATCGCCAAGCTGGAATGGGCCAAGCTCGGCGAATCCCAACGTCAGATTGAGGACGCGGCGGGAATCTTGAAATTGCGCGCGGACTCTTTGGACCACTCATATCTGGACAAATGGGTCCACGAACTGGGACTAGGAAGCCAGTGGAGTGAAGCCCGGGGCAGGGCCGAGCCGTGAGACCCGTAGCTCAAAGCGCCATCTCTTGCCGCATCTTTCCCACCCGCTGTAGCAGCGCTCAGTTAGCGTCCTGCTTCGGAATCATGACCCACGCCACCGCGGCACTTGCCAACCCGAGGCCTGAGCAAAGCAACATCACAATTCGAAATCCAAATAGAAATGCATCTTGAATTGATCCCCTTACTGCAGCTTGTCTAGCGGGATCGATGCCGGCGGGAGGCTGCAAAGCCCCAAGTCTACTTTCGTTCATGCGAAGCTCCTGCAGAATCTGCCCCGGCAGCGCCAAATGCGCCAGTCTGCCGTTCAGTCGCCAACCAAACGCCTTCACCATCACGATTCCAAGGACTGCTATAGCCAACACGCTGGCCACACGCGCCACTGCATTGTTGATTCCGGAAGCCGCACCAACCCGATCCTGGCTTACCGAGTTCATCACGACAGTAGTGAGAGGAGCAACCGTCACCGCCATCCCGAACCCAAGAACGAGCATTGCCGGAAAGAATGATTTCCAATAACTATCCCCAAGCGACGGCACGGCGAAGAGTCCGAATCCGAACCCGGCAATGATGGGGCCGATGATCAGTGGGCTTCGCGGGCCATAGCGGTCCACTAATCCGCCAGACCACCGCGAAAGCAGAAACATAAGCAGAATAAAGGGAAGTATGGCGGCTCCCGTGGCCGTTGTCGAATACCCCTGCACCTGCACCAGATTCAACGGGAACAGGAAGAAGAAAATTCCGGTCGCCGCATACAGGCACAGCGTAAGCAGGTTGGCTGCCGTGAAGCTGCGCGATTCAAACAATGTAAGCGGCAACATTGGAGCGCTGACACGAGCCTCGGCAAATAACAAGCCAACAAGACAGCCGAAGCCGCCCACGAGACTCCCGAATACCCGAAAATTTGCCCAGCCGAAATTGACGGATTCGAGAAAACCATAGACCAAACCACCTAACCCCCCAATGGTGAGAAAGGCCCCGAGCCAGTCAACGGTGCGTGCAGTTGCACCGCGGCTCTCTGGAATCCGGGCCAACGAGATGACGACTACGCCGGCCGCCAGGGGCAGATTAATAAAGAATGCCCACCGCCAGGAAGCGTGCTGAATCAGCCAGCCGCCCAATACGGGCCCAATAGCAGTGGTGATCGCCGTAAAACCCGACCAGGTACCGATTGCCCGTCCACGGCTGTTCTCGTCAAAAGACGCGCTGATAATCGCCAAACTGCCGGGCACGAGCAGTGCAGCGCCAACCCCCTGAACGCTCCTGGCAAAGATCAATTCATGAATCGTCTGGGAAATGCCGCACGCCGCGGAGGCGACAGCGAAAATCGTGACACCCGCGAGGAAGATGCGACGGCGGCCGAAAACGTCGCCCATCGAACCGCCCACTAGAATCAATGCAGCCAGAAAAAGTCCGTAAGACTCCACCACCCATTGCACATCGACCACGTTTGCCCGAAAGTTGGCTTGCAGCGCCGGCAACGCCACATTAACGACTGTGCTATCAATGAAGGCCATGCTCGAAGCAAGAATGGTCGCAGCAAGAATCCACGCTCTCGATCGCGTCCCGCATGGAATCGTCGCAGCAGCTGACCGAATCACAATCTCGTCACATGGCGTTTTCATGAGGGACTGGTTCCTTGCAGACTACCAGTCGTAGTCACGTCTTGCCGCATCTTTCCCGCCCGCTGTAGCATCAAGATTAAGCACTCATAGGAGACATTATGGCAACCGATACGCTCGCTTCCCCCTCTACGCTCGGCTACAACCCCAGCAAGGTCTACAAGAACTTCATCGACGGCGAATGGGTCGATTCCTCCACTGGAGAAACATTCGAGAATCGCAATCCCGCCGATACTCGCGATCTTGTCGGCATCTTTCAGAAATCGGCCAAGGCCGACGTCGATGCAGCGGTGGAGGCGGCCAAACGCGCCTTTGCCAAGTGGCGGCTAGTTCCGGCTCCGCGACGTGCGGAGATGGTCTTTCGCGCCGCCGAGATTTTGATCGAGCGCAAAGAAGACCACGCCCGCGACATGACGCGCGAGATGGGCAAGGTGCTGGCCGAAACTCGCGGTGACGTGCAGGAAGCCATCGACGCCGCCTACTACAACGCCGGCGAAGGACGCCGCATGTTTGGCCCAACCGTGCCCTCGGAAATGCCCAACAAATTCGCCATGGCCGTGCGCCAGCCCATCGGGGTGTGCGGCATGATCACGCCGTGGAATTTCCCCATGGCAATTTCTTCGTGGAAGCTGCTGCCCGCCGTGGTCTGCGGCAATACCTGCATCATTAAGCCGGCGCAGGATACGCCGCTGTCTACTTTCAATCTGGTTCGCGCCTTCACCGATGCGGGCGTTCCCAAAGGAGTAGTTAACATTGTCACGGGATACGGTCCCGAAGTTGGCACGCCGCTGGCCGAACATCCGGATGTGCGAGCGATTTCGTTGACGGGATCATCTGCGGTGGGCAGGATTATCGGCGGCATCGCGGCCAAAAGTTTCAAACACTGCTCGCTCGAGCTGGGCGGAAAAAATCCTATGATCGTCCTCGACGACGCCAATCTCGATCTCGCCATCGAAGGCGGAATCTGGGGAGGGTTCGGCACCACCGGCCAGCGCTGCACCGCAACCAGCCGCATCATCGTACAGAAGGGTGTTTATCGCGAATTTATCGAGCGCTATGTCGAGCGGGCAAAGAAGCTGAAGGTCGGCAACGGCCTTGACGAGACGACTGAGATGGGTCCAGCGGTCAACGAGAAGCAACTCCAAACCGATCTAAGCTATGTCGAGATCGGCCAGGACGAAGGCGCGAAACTGATGTGCGGCGGCCATCGGCTCGATCAGGGTGAGTACAAATACGGATTCTTTATGGAGCCCACCGTATTCATCGATGTCGATCCAAAGATGCGCATCGCGCAGGAAGAAATCTTCGGGCCGGTGGTTTCAATCATTCCCTGTGACGGACTGGACGATGCCATCGAGATAGCCAACGGCATCGAATATGGACTCTCGTCTTCGCTCTATACGAAAGATGTGAATCGGGCCTTCGCAGCCATTCGCGATCTATACACCGGAATCACCTACATCAACGCCCCAACAATCGGCGCGGAAGTGCATCTGCCCTTCGGTGGAACCAAGGCCACGGGCAATGGCCATCGCGAAGGCGGCATCGGCGCCATCGATTTCTATACAGAGTGGAAGTCCGTCTACGTCGATTATTCGGACAAACTGCAAAGGGCGCAGATCGATAGAGCAGACTAACCACTGGACCACGGAGGCGTGGAGTCTCGCGGCCGTAAAACCGATCTACCCCGTGCGACCCTGTGATCTCCGTGGTCGAAGAATTTTCATGGCCAGGATCCATCCTCCGCTCGCCCCGTACCCGCGGTCAAAGTATTCTCTGCGCCCTCCGCGTCCTCTGCGGTTAGAATTTCCTCTATGCCCATTACACAGTCCCGCGAAATCGCCGCCGCCCAGCGTCTCGACAACGTCCGGTACGCTATTCGCGACCTAGCCTGTGTGGCCGATGAAGTCATCAAGCAAGGCCACAAAGTTCTGCCGCTAAACGTTGGCGATCCGCTGAACTTCGATTTTCAGACTCCGCCGCACATCATCGAAGCCGCCCACAAGGCCATGCGCGACGGCAGGAACGGTTACGCCCCATCCCCCGGCGTTCCCGAAGCTCTCGAAGCCATTCGAGGCGAGGCCGCGCGCAAAGGCATCACGACCGTGCGCGATGTTTTCGTCACTTCAGGGGTTAGTGAAACCGTCGACCTCTGCATCAGCGCTCTGGTAAATCCGGGCGAAGACATTCTTACTCCGAAGCCGGACTATCCACTCTATTCAGCCGTTCTCTGCAAGCTGGGCATCGCGCTGAACACCTACGATCTGAATGAAGATGACGGCTGGCAACCCGAGATCGCCGATATCGAGCGCAAGCTCACGCCCCGCACGCGTGCGATCGTGCTGATCAACCCGAATAATCCCACGGGATCGCTGTGCTCGCGGCCCATGCTGGAGCAGATTGCCGAAGTAGCTCGCCGTCACAACCTTGTCGTCTTCTCCGACGAAATCTACGATAAGCTGATTCTCGACGGTTCGGACGATGCCCCGACACCGCACATCGCCTTCGCTGCCGTCGCGCCCGATGTGCCTTGCATCACTTTCGGCGGCATGTCGAAAAACTACCTCGTCCCCGGATGGCGCATCGGCTGGGGCATCGCCTCGGGCGACGCCGCAGCCATCAAACCCTACATTGAAGGCATTCATCGACTACTGCGCGCGCGTCTGTGCGCCAACCATCCAGAGCAGTACGCCATTAAGCCAGCGCTGGAGGGGCCGCAGGAGCATCTCATCGAGGTTCGCCGCAAACTGCGCTCCCGCCGCGACCTCACGCAGAAGTGGTGCGAGTCGACGCCACGCATAAGTTGCGTCGCGCCGCGCGGCGCATTCTACGCCTTCCCGCGCATCGACATTCCCGAGAGCGATGAACTCTTCGTAAAAGAATTGATTCGCCAGAAGCACGTCATGGTGGTGCACGGCTCGGGTTTTGGGCAGAAGCCGGGTACACAGCATTTCCGAATTGTCTTTTTGCCGGATGAAGAGACGTTGACAAGAGCCTACGCGGGAATTGCGGAGTTCATTCGAGACAGATCCGGGAACAAAGGATGAGTAACCGAACGATCAAGAGAATAGTGGGCGTCATCCCGCTCCTTCTCCTGCTCACGGCCGCCGGTTCCAGTCGCGCGGAAGATGGCGACCGCATTAGGCAGGAAGATGACATTCGAGAGGCGGTGTTCCGCCATCAATTCGATCACAATGCATCGGGACAGCAGAAGAGCGCTCACGCATACTGCCTGGCGATCCTAGTGGGCGAGAAAGACTCCGACCCGTCCGATCAATTCATGAAGAGATTCGCCCACCACAGGCCACCGGTGCGTAAAGTGTCCGCTTGCCACTGGGGCTCAATAGGAGTTGTCGAGAATCGCACTGGCAGACCGGCTCTCATTTTTCGGGTTTCGAGAATCACCCGGATCTCGGAGACAGAGGTTACCGTCGATGGAGGCTATGAAGAGGGAAATGTCAGTTCGTCGGGTAATACCTACACCGTGACGAAGAGCAATGGCAAATGGGAGGTGACGCACGATCAGATGAATTTTATCTCACGGAGTAACCGGGGAAAAGAGTCGAGGCCGACGAGCTTACTTCGGGTATCTCGTTCCATCGGCTTATGACCATGGTATAATGACCATGATCTCAAGGCTCGAAGATGAAAACCAAAACCATGCCGGCGGGTAAATTCAAAGTCCATTGCCTTGCGGTCATGGACGAAGTCGCCGCCAAGCGCCAAGCCGTCGTCATCACCAAGCGCGGCAAGCCAGTGGCCAAGCTCGTCCCGATGGAAAAAGAAAAAGACGACATTTTCGGCTTCTACAAAGGCAAGATTAAAATCAACGGCGATGTCGTGTCCCCAGCATTGACTCCAGAGGAATGGGGAGATTTGTACTGATCCTGCTCGATACACACGTCGTGGTCTGGCTTGCTTCCGGCGAGCCGCGTCTCTCTCGACCGGCGCAAGCTGCAATTAACGAGGCCCGTCGCGCAGTGGGCGGCTTGGCCATTTCCGATTTCACGTTATTCGAGCTGTCGTCATTGTTCCGCAAGAAACGGTTCAGTCTGATCACGAACCCGGAATCTTTCCTTGCGGAAGTGGAGAGGCGCTTCGTGGTCTTCCCAATCACTGCCAATATTGCCCTGCAGGCTTTCCAGCTTCCCGCCAGCTATCCCAGGGATCCTGCGGATCGCATCATCGGCGCCACTGCCATGATCGAAGATATTCCCTTGATTACCGCCGATCGCGAAATCCAGAAGTCGGCCGCCGTTCCGACAATCTGGTGAGACCTCGATCTTCCCCTTTCCCCACGAATCTGCTTAAATCAAATCAGTCATCGTGGTCGACATTCACTCCCACATTCTCCCGGAAGTAGACGACGGTTCCAAATCCTGGGAAACCTCCGTCGCCATGTGCCGCATGGCCGCCGAAGACGGCATCACGCATCAGGTCGCCACGCCACACGCCAACGACCGCTATCACTACGATCGCGCTTATCTGCAAAGCCTGGTCGATCATTTGCAATCGCTTATCGGGCCAGCTCTCAAGCTCAGCCTGGGCTGCGATTTTCATCTTTCTTATGACAACATGCAGGACGTCCTCGCCAATCCCGCGCGCTACGCCATCGAAGGCTCGCATTACATGCTGGTTGAGCTGAGTAATTACAGTGTCCCACAGCAGATTACCGATTGTTTCACGCAACTGGGCGATCGCGGCATTACTGCGATCATCACGCACCCAGAGCGCAACCCGATTTTGCGCGAGAGCCCGCACCGCGTAGTCGAGTGGGCCGAGCAGGGATGCGTGATTCAGGTGACCGGGTCGTCCTTCACCGGATTCTGGGGTGAGCGCGTACGCCGCGCGGCGCAATGGCTTCTGGAGCACGATGCCGTACATGTACTCGCGACCGATGCTCACGATACCGAGAAGCGCGTGCCCGTGCTCTCGTTGGCCCGCGACACGGCAGCAGAGATTTGCGGCGACGATGTGGCTGACGCTCTGGTCGAGGCCAACCCGCAGGCTATTATTGACTCGAAACCGTTGCCTTATTTTCCGCGCCCAGTGCTCGGAGGATATAGAAAAAGTTCCGGTTAAATTTTCGGGGCACAAACTACTCTTCCGGCGGCAAGTCGAAATTTACCAGATCTCCCTGAAAGCCGCGCGTCTTCCATGCGCCATAAGCGATACCGGCGGCCATCCAAATCGAGCCCGCAATGAGTGCGAGCTTTGACAGATGAATCCAAATGAACAGGCAGATGAAAAAACCGAGCACAGGGGGAATCAGTTGTCCGACAGTGCGATCCGCACCCCGAAGGTAATAGTGCGTGAGCGCTGCCAGATTGACGCCCATGAATGCGATCAGCGCGCCGAAGTTGAGCAACTCCGCGCCGTTGTCGTAGGTGATGAGAAACGCACCAATCAGCGCGATCACGCCCACGAAAAGCACATTGTTCGCTGGAATCCGCGTCCTGGGATGGATCGCCCCAAAGAATTTTTGGGGTATTGCGCCGCTGCGTCCCATGCCGTAAAGCAGGCGTGCCGCGCCCAATTGCGATCCCATGCCCGAACCGACGGTCGCAATCAGCAGCGTGAGGCTGATGGCCTTGGTCATTAGCACGCCGCCGGCAATGCCGGCAACATGGCTGAACACGTTCTCGTCTCCAAATTGCGAGAAGATGCCGTAGTCTCTGCCGAATCTCTGGAGGCTCAGCAGCTGCGCGCCATAAACCTCAGCCGAAGCCAGAAACCCCGTAATGACACACACCAATACCGTGGCGAGAAAAATGTTGCGCCGGGGATTCTCCACTTCTTCAGAGAGCGTCGAAATGCCGTCGAACCCGATATACGTGAGCACCGCTACTGACGTCCCGTGGAACACACGGTTGATGGTAAAAGTTTGGGGATTGTAAAAGGGACGCAGAAAATACGCCTCGGGGAACTGTGGCAAGCGAAATATGTAGCGGATGGTATACCAGAAGAACGCCAGGATGACAGCGCCCATGATTGCACAGAGAGTCTTGTTGATGCGTGCAGAAGTCTGCACTCCTCGCAGGTTGAGGGCGGTAAACACTCCGGCAAAAATCAGCGGCCAGAACAGACCGGGATACGGAATCTGATAGCGCGTCCCGCTCAGCAGATCGGCCATCGCCTTCGCGCACCAGATAGTACAGATCAGTGGATTAAGAATGTAATCCATCGTCATGCTCCAGCCGGTGACGTAGCCGAGCGATGGGTGCAGTTCGCGCCCCACATAGGTGTAAGCCGAACCCGCACT
>Ga0181522_10000751_pt1 | contig 22071 bp, 21 predicted proteins | sample PEATcosm2014_Bin_27_FD_121103 | JGI IMG/M metagenome (GOLD analysis project Ga0181522, IMG submission 121103) | Peatland microbial communities from MTU Mesocosm Facility, Houghton, MI, USA - PEATcosm2014_Bin05_10_metaG | ecosystem: Environmental > Terrestrial > Soil > Wetlands > Peat | place... | reverse complement strand
GACGGTACAGGCTCTAGTGTTGCTGGTGGTCATTAACCTTCTCCAGTCATTCGCTAAGAATCTGTGAAGATTGTTACCGTACATGCAGTGGCGGGTAGTTCAATTGGCAGAACGCCGGACTTTGAATCCGTAGGTTGGAGGTTCGAGCCCTCCCCCGCCAGCCAGATTCTTTCCCGCGTTCTTGAACACGCCAGCCGGTGTCACTAGGTCGCGAAGTCGTTCAAAATCGCGGCGAGTTTGAGGGGCTGGTCGCCCTGGACCGAGTGCCCCGCGCCGGCGACGTGAACCACGCGGGCCTTGGGTAGTCGGCGCACTACTTCGGCCTCGTCGTCATCATCGACGACCGATCCCGCCGCCATGGCGCGCACGAGGGTTACGGGCATTTCGAGCGCCCCGAGGCGATCCCAGAGGTCACCAACGTCAGGAGCGGCGAACTCGCCCGTGGGGTGTTGTTGGTGGCGCCACACCCAGGTTCCATCGTCACGTTGGAGAGCGTTGTGCAAGATGCCCCGGCGCAGCGACGAGACCGAGCGGGTGGGGTTGTGTGCAATGGTGCGAGCGAGCAGAGCGTCAAAGTCGTCAAAGGAAGTGGGTCCGTTCACGAAGTCGGTGATGTGCTTCGCTTTTTGTGCGTTGACGCCCGGCGTGATGTCGATCAACGTCAGTGAACTGACGAGGTCGGGACGGTCGCTCGCCACCACGAGCGACACCAAACCTCCAAGGGACATACCGACGAGGGCGTGGGGACCCGGGGCCAACTGATCGAGGGCGCTCGCGACGTCACGAGCATGACCGCCCACCGCCGACGAACCATAGGGCGAGGCGTCGGAGTGTCCGTGACCGGGTAGGTCTAGTGCGAGCAAAGGACGCTGCAGCGCCAACGCGACGGTGTCGTAGGTGTGGGCGTTCTGGGCGCCGCCGTGCACGAGCGTCATCTGAGGTTCGCCGTCACCCCAGGCCAATCCGCTCAACTGGCGAAGTCCGTCGACGACAACAAAGAAGCGCCGCACCGTCGGAACCGGAACGTCAAGGTGCCATTCCTCAAGGTTCTCGTGAAAAAGTGAAAACTCGTCGTACGAGAAATCGGCCACGGTCGAATCGTACGGGACGCAGAACTGGTAGAGATAGAAGGTATGAGCCGCCCTACCTGTGCCGTGGTACTTGCCGCGGGTGAGGGAACGAGGATGCGCTCGTCGAGACCCAAACCCCTTCATCATCTGTGTGGTCGGCCAATGGTGCTCTACGTCCTCGACGCTCTCGCCCACGACGACGTCGTCGCGACCGTGGTCGTGGTGGGTCACGCCGGACCCTGGGTGGAGTCCTCGCTCAAGCAGCGCGCGCGCGAGGACGCGCACTTGACCTTCGTCGAGCAGGAGGAGCAGCTGGGAACTGGCCACGCGGTGTCGGTGGCGATGTCGACGGTCGCCAGCGAAGTAGGCGACACCGACGGTGACGTCTTGATCGTGCCGGGCGACACGCCCCTCTTGCGCCACGACACCGTCGGCCAACTCTTGGACCACCACCACGCGAGCGGGGCGTCGCTCACGGTGCTCAGCGCGGAGCTGGACGATCCCTACAGTTACGGGCGAATAGTTCGCGCCAAAGATGGCTCAATCGCCGCAATCGTCGAAGAACGCGACGCCACCGACGATCAGCGGCTGATCCACGAGGTGAACACTTCGATCATGGTCGTGCGTGAGAGCCTGCTGGGCCCCGCGCTTCGTCGAATCGGTCGGCAGAACTCTCAGAACGAGTATTACCTGACCGACCTCGTGGCCGCGCTCCATGACAGCGGTCACGTCACGAGCGCGCTGGTGTGTGAGGACGCCGCCGAGGCCGCCGGGGTGAACGACCGCGCACAGTTGGCCGAAGCGGAAGCGGTCCTGCGAGCGCGGATTAACGAGCAGTGGATGATTAGCGGCGTCACCATGTGGGACCCGTCGCACACCTACGTCGACGCGGATGTCCTGATCGAAGCGGATGTGTCGTTGCTACCCGGGACCGTGTTGAAGGGACGTTGCGTGATCGAGCGCGGAGCCCAGGTTGGACCGAACGCGTTCTTGACCGATTCGCACGTGGGCGAGGGCGCCGTGGTGGGAGGCGTCGAGGCGAATGGTGCGCACGTGGGCGAGGGGGCCTGGGTCAGCTCTTTCGTCGTGCTCACGCCGGGCGCGAAGGTCGGCCCGGGCGAGACCGTCGCCCCATTTCAACAGCTCTAAAGAATCCACGACCTCCGACCTTGTACGCTGGCGCCGTGGAGTCCCTCGCCAAGCGCCGTCTCGTGCTCGTGACGGGGACCTGTCATCCCGAACTCGCCCAGGACATCGCCAGGCAATTGGGTATCGATCTCACCGAAGCCAACGTCCGCGAATTCGCCAACGGTGAGATCCACTGTCGCTTCGACGAATCCATCCGGGGCGCGCACGTGTTCATTGTGCAAACACATTCGTCACCCGTCAATAGTGCGGTGATGGAGCAACTCATCATGATTGACGCCGCCAAACGGGCGTCGGCCAAGAGCATTACCGCAGTCATCCCCAACTACGGTTACGCGCGCCAAGACCGAAAGTCAGCCGGTCGTGAACCTATTACCGCCAAGCTCATCGCCGACATGCTCCAAACTGCGGGCGCGAATCGGGTCCTGTCAGTCGACTTCCACTCGGGCCAGATCCAAGGTTTCTTCGACATACCCGTCGACCATCTCGTGGCCGCTCCCGTGCTCGAGGAGTACCTCAAGGCGAACGCCGACCCGCGCGAACTCGTCGTCGTCGCGCCCGACGCGGGTCGGGTGAAGGTCGCCGAGCGTTACGCCCAGCACTTGGGCTGCGACCTTGCGCTCGTGCACAAGACTCGACCACGAGGAACGTCCAACATCGCCGAGGCTCGCCACATCGTTGGTGACGTCCGGGGCCGGCACTGTGTCCTTATCGACGACATGATCGATACCGCCGGCACGATCGTGGCGGCGTGTGACCTGCTCAAGGCCCACGGAGCCGAGGAGATCTGGGTGATGGCCACCCACGCAGTCTTCTCACCGCCCGCCGTTGACCGTCTCTTCAATGCGCCCGTCAGCCGCGTGATCGTCACCGACACCCTGCCGCTCGGTCCCGAACGTCGATTCGAGAAGCTCGAGATCCTCTCGGTCGCCTCGCTCGTGGCGAACGCAATTTCGGCGATTTTCGAGGATTCTTCGGTCTCGGAGATCTTCGGGGGCGAGAACCTGCTCTAGCCAGACCCAATGTCCGAAGGGCTAGACTGAGAACCCTGTGCGGGGCCCAGTTTGGCGCCAGCCATTCGTTGGAGGATTCTTATGTCTACAGTCACGTTGAGCGCGTCGACGAGCCGCGAGAAGGGCTCGCGTCACGCCCGCCGTCTTCGCACCTCGGGCTCGATCCCCGCAGTGATTTACGGCCACGACGTCAGTACGCTGCCCATTTCAGTCAACGCGAAGGACTTTCGCACGGCGATGTCGGGTGAGCAGGGTCTCAACTCGCTGATCGACCTCGACGCCGACGGCAAGAAGTTTCTCGTCATGGCGCGCGAGATCCAGCGTCACCCGGTACGTGGGACCGTCTCGCACATTGACTTTCAGGTGATCGACCCGACCAAGCCCGTGGTGGCCGAAGTTCCCTTGCACCTCATTGGTGACGCCGTCGAAGTGCGTCACGCCGACTGGGAAGTCGACCAGCAGATGTTCAGCTTGGAGATCAAGACTCGTCCGGACCAGATCCCCACGCACATCGACGTGGACATCTCCGAGCTCAAGGTCGGTTCGTCCATTCGAATCCAAGACGTCGTCCTGCCCCAGGGCGTCGAGCCGGCGGGCGATCTCTCACTCACGGTCGTGACCACTCGCGCCGGTCGTGTTGCCGTCGTCGCCAAGACGGCGACCGGCACCGAGCCAGTCGCGGAGTAGTTCGCCGTGGCGCTTCGGCGCTCACGAAATGAGGGCCGTCGAGGAGCCGAGAGCGTTCTGCTCATCGTCGGACTGGCAAATCCTGGAATCGACTACGCCGGCTCTCGCCACAACGTCGGAGGCGACGCCGTGCGCGTGGTGTGCGTGCGACGCGCGGCGACGCTCAAACTCGAAAGTCGTCAACGCGCCCTGAGCGCCACTATCACCACGAGCCGGGGTCCCATCACGTTGGCGGTGCCGACTACGTTCATGAACGAATCCGGTGCCGCGATCCCACCATTGTTGAAGCGGACCTCACTCGTGGACCTCGCGCACCTGGTGATTGCCCACGACGAGTTGGACTTAGAGCCGGGCCGCTTGCAATTACGTCGTGGTGGCGGACTCGCTGGTCACAACGGGCTGCGGTCGATCGCCCAGACCCTCGGTACCACTGACTTCGCGCGGTTGCGTATCGGGATCGGTCGCCCGGCGCGCAAGGAGCAAGTGACCGACTACGTCCTTCGCCCGCTCACGGGTACCAGCAAGCGACAACACGACGAACACGTCGCCGCGGCCGCCGACGCTCTCGAACTCCTACTGGACTCGGACTTCGAAGAGGCGCAGCGTCAGGTGAACGGCACGCGTGACTGAGGCGCGTGGACTGCGGCGCGTCCTCGAATTGGTGGGACCCTCTCTGCGTGCCCAGAACGCGGCGGGAGGTTTCAATCCCAGTTCGTACGCCACACCCCTGACGGTCGCCTCCTACGCACTCGAAGTCCCGTTCCTGCTCGTGTTGTGCGCGACGTCCACCGAGGCCGAGCACCTGCGCGACGCGCTCGAGTCGCTGCTCGGACCCGACGACGAAGTCGCCCTGTGGCCCGGCTGGGACACCCACCCGCTCGAACGCGTGAGTCCCGACACGTCGGTGATGGCCACCCGCTCGCTGCTTCGATGGCGGCTCGCCGAAGGGACCCGACCGCGTGTCGTCGTCTCGTCGGTGCGTTCGCTCGGTCAGATCTTGGCGCCCGAACCCCCCACGGCGCCACTGGTGGTGCGCCGCGGAGCGGTACATGATCGTGACAAGTTCATCGAAGGGCTCGGTTCGATGGGATACCGACGCGAGAGCCTCGTCGAGCACCGTGCCGAATTCGCGGTTCGCGGGGGCATCGTCGACGTGTGGCCCGCTCAGGGGAATGAACCGATCCGACTGGACTTCTTCGGCGACGAACTCGAGCGACTGACCTCGTTTGACATTTCGAATCAGCGATCGATGCGCGACCTCGAACAGGCGGTGATCGCGTCGTCGCGTGAGTGGGTGCCCGGTGATGCGTCGCGCCGTCGAAGCGAGGAGCTCGTGGTGCGCGAACCATGGGGACGCGAGATGTTTGACCGCCTGGCAACTGGCCAGCTCTTTGACGGGATGGAGGGGTGGATGTCGCTTTTCGTCGAGCAGCCTCGCACGTTGCTCGATGAACTCAGCTCGGTGAGCGTTCTCGTCGTCGAACCCGAACGCGTTCGTCAACGTTGGGGCGACCTGCTCGACGAGGAGCGTGAACTCACCGACGCGGTGGCGGCGACCTGGCGGGCGAGTTCACCAGTACCGCTGTTGCACGCGAACGGGCGCGAGACGCTCGGCGCGCGCGTGGACATCGCCCTGGAGCCCACGGTGGGCTCACTGGGCGTCTCGGGGCTCAATCTGGGTTCGCCCCCCGTGGTCCAGGGAGACCCCTCACGTATCGCGGCGCACGTGCGTACCTGGAGTGTCGCTCGTCGAGGCGTCGTGCTCACCTCGAACGCCGCGGGCGTCGAACGCATGGCCGAACAGCTTCGCGCCGAGGGCCTCGAGGTGACGACCGATCCCGCCAAGGTGCTCGACGTGCGCCTCAGTGTGCTCGAGAGTCCGCTACCCGCGGGATTCACGATCGACGCGCCCGAACTCGTGGTCTGGAGCGAGAGCGACCTGACGGGGCGTCGAGTCGTACACCGCGCCGCGCGAACCAGGGCGCGCAACGTGGACGGTTTCTTCGACGACCTCGCCGTCGGCAGTTACGTGGTGCACCGCCAGCACGGGGTCGCCAGGTTCTCGGGCACGACGACGCGAGCCATCAACGGCACCACGCGCGACTATTTGATACTCGAGTTCAAGGACGGCCGTAGTTACTGGCCGACTGAACAGATCGACGCACTCACCCCTTACTCGGGGGGCGACTCGCCCGCGCTGTCACGCATGGGTGGAGCCGAATGGCAAAAGACGAGGGCGAAGGCCCGCGCGGCGGCGTTCCTCGTCGCCCAAGAATTGGTCGACCTCTATCGACAACGAAGTGTTGCCAAGGGTCACGCGTTTAGTCCCGACACGGCCTGGCAACATGAAATGGAAGAACTCTTCGTCTTCACGCTCACTACCGACCAGGCCCAGGCCATGGAGGACATCAAGGCCGACATGGAGCTGAGTCGTCCCATGGACCGCTTGGTCTGCGCGGACGTGGGTTTCGGCAAGACCGAACTCGCCGTTCGCGCGGCCTTCAAAGCGGTCCAGGACAACAAGCAGGCGGCGATCCTGGTACCGACCACGCTTCTCGCCAGTCAGCACTTCGCCACCTTCACCGATCGATACGCGGGTTTTCCGGTGCACGTGGCCCTCCTCAGCCGCTTCGTCGACGACGCCGAGACCAAAGAGACGCTGCAGGGATTGAAGGAGGGAACGATCGACGTGGTGATCGGCACGCATCGTCTGCTGTCGGAGAGCGTCGTCTTCAAGGACCTGGGCCTGCTGGTCGTCGACGAGGAGCAACGATTCGGCGTCGGTCACAAGGAGGCGATCAAGGCCAAGTCACTGGGTGTCGACGTGCTCACGCTCAGCGCGAGCCCGATCCCGCGCACGCTCGAGATGGCCTTCGCGGGCATTCGCGACCTCTCGATGGTGACGACGCCGCCCGCGGACCGCCGTCCGATTCTCACCCACGTGGGTGAGTACAGCGAACCCGCCGTCGTCGAAGCGATTCGTCGCGAGCTTCTGCGAGAGGGTCAGGTCTTCTTCGTGCACAATCGGGTCGCGGACATCGATGAAGTCGCTCGACGTTTGTCCCAACTCGTGCCGGACGCCCGGGTCGCTATTGCGCACGGCCAGATGGACGAGGGAACACTCGAACGCGTGATGGTCGACTTCTGGGAGCGTCGTTACGACGTGCTCGTGTGCACGACCATCGTTGAGTCGGGGATCGACCTGCCCTCGGTGAACACGCTGATTGTCGACCACGCCGATCGACTCGGTTTGGGACAGATGCACCAACTGCGGGGGCGGGTGGGACGAAGTGGCCAACGCGCGTACGCGTACCTCTTTCACCCCGTCGACAAGGTGTTGAGCGAGACCGCCTACGAGCGACTTCGCACTATTGGCGACAACACCGCGCTCGGCAGCGGCTTCAAGATCGCCATGCGCGACTTGGAGATCCGCGGCGCGGGCAACCTGCTCGGTCACGATCAATCTGGACCGGTCGCGGCGGTTGGCTATGACCTCTACGTCCAGTTGGTCGCCGAAGCCGTGGCCGACGCCAAGGGATTCGTCGTGCCCGAGGTGGTCACGATCAATCTCGACGTGCCCGGTGAGGCGCATCTTCCTAAGGACTACGTCGAGGCCGACGACGCTCGCCTCGAGGCGTATCGTCACCTCGCCAACGTGAACACCGTGGAAGAACTCCAGGACCTGCGCGACGAATGGGTCGACCGTTACGGCGCGTTACCACCGGCCGCGCGTGGGCTACTCGAACTTGGTGAACTTCGTCTCTGGTGCATGAAATTGGGTGTCACCAGCCTCGCAGTATTGCCCGCGAAGGTCGGAGTCCGTTCCAGGCCCGTCGTGCGTCTCGGACCTCTCGTCTTGTCGCTCAGTCAACAAATGCGGGTTCGTCGGCTCCACGGTTCACGCGTCTACGACGAAGGGACTCGGGAGTTTCGCGTGGAGCGCGACGAGCACGAAGTTACGCCCGGTGCGTTGCTCAGCTTGTTGTCCGAGTTGGTCGCCGAGTCTGCGGAGTCCTAGTGCACACTCGGTAGCATGGAACGGTGCGTCGTCTGGTTGTCCTCATCGTGCTCGCCTTAGTCGGGGCCGGACTCTATGGCTGGACGACTTCCACTGGCGCGGTGTCGGTGGCGGGATCCCAGGTCTCAAACTCGACGTTCCTCGCCGAACTCAGCGTCATCGCCAAGACCCCCACTCTCCAGTGCTACCTTGACGCGCTGAGCCGCACGAGCTTGGGACCGGGCGCGGGGGGAGACACGGCGACCGCTTCGACCGCTGCGACGTGGGCGAACCTTCGCATTGAGGGTCTGTCGGTCGCTGACTACGTGCGAACGACCTTTCACTACGCGCCGAGCGCCGCGGCCCTCGCCCAAGCGGAGTCGTCGCTCGAGTCAGAATTGTCCGAGGCCGCGACGTCGGCGCAGTACACCTGCCCCGGCACAGCCGCCCAGGCCCTGGCGGCGATGCCCACTGAAATGCGCCGCGCCGAAATTTCTGAACAGGCGATGTCGACCTACTTGGTGAGCAGACTCGACACCACGATCCCGTTGACGACGACGTCGATCAAGTCGTACTACACGAACCACGTCGCCCAGTACGACACGATCTGCGTGAGTATCGCACTGGTGTCGCCGACCAAGCTGGGCGCCTTCAGCGCCGCCCGGGCGAAGGGCGAGTCGGTCGCCGCGTTGGCCGAACAATTCTCTTTAGACGCGTCGGCGGCCAAAGGCGGCGCCTACGGATGTTACGCGCCCTCGAGCACCTCGTTTGCCAGCGTGCGCGCCGACGTGGGTACGACCAAGGTTGGTGCCTTCTCGACGACGCCTCAGTACATCTCCGATAACGGCAGCGAGATGGCCCTGTTCGTCGCGCCGACCAAGGAGACCGTGACGCCCTTCACGCAGGCCGCGAGCGCCGTGATCTCGGACATCCAGTCGCTGAACTCAACGGCCGCCAGTTCCGAGGAAGAAGGCATCCTCTACGCGAGCGCCGTTGGCGTGAACTCCGCCTTTGGTCGTTGGGGTATCACCTCGTCGAGCTCGGGCCCGTCGGTCTTCGTACCAGCCCTGCCGTCTTCGAATGATTCGCTCGACCTCGCGGCGAATCTCACGACAGCGTCCACTTCGAAATATAAGTGAGCCAGCCCACCGTTCGAGTCGTTGGTCTGGGCCCGGGTGACCAGAGTCTGATTACGCAACGCTCCATGAGTCTGATCGTCGAATCACCGGTCGTTCGTTTGCGCACGCGCGTGCACCCCGCGGCGGCGGGCTTGATCGACGTGCTGAGCTACGACCAGTGGTACGAAGAGGCGGTGTCGTTCGACGAACTGTACGTGCGCATCGCCGAAGACCTTTGTCGTCTCGCGGCCTCGTCGACGAACCGCGAGGTGGTGTACGTGGTGCCCGGTTCGCCGGTGGTCGCCGAGCGCACCGTGGAGCTTCTTCGAGCCCGCGACGACGTCTTCGTGGTCTGTGAACCGGCCGTGTCGGTGATTGACGTCGCGTGCGCGGCGCTGGGCGTTGATCCGGTCGCGCGGGGCCTGCGGATCCTTGACGCACTCGACTCAGCCGAGCACTTTTCCGGGCCCGGACCTCTGCTCGTCCTTCAGACCTATTCGCCCGAGGTCCTCAGCGTCGTGGCGGGCCGACTGCACCCCGAGGCGCTCGTGACCGTGCTCTTTCACCTTGGCCTCAGCGATCAGCGTCTTGAGCAGCTTCGAGCGCGCGAACTCGCGAGCTTTCGTGACGCCGACCACCTCACGTCGATCTGGATCGATGGAATCCGTGGCGCCGGTGAGGCCATGGAGGACCTCGTGCGCTTCGCCCGGCGACTTCGCGCCGAGTGTCCCTGGGACCAGGAACAGACCCACGCGTCCCTCACGCGCCACCTGCTCGAGGAATCCTACGAGGCGCTCGACGCCCTCGAGGCTTTGGTCAGCGCCCAAGACGCCGGTACGCTCGACGACCAGCTCGTGGACCACGTCGAAGAAGAACTTGGGGATCTTTTGTTTCAGGTCGTCTTTCACGCCGAACTGGCTGATGAGGAAGAACTGTTCAACCTCGCCACGATCGCTGACGCGGTGCGTGACAAGTTGACGTACCGCCACCCGCACGTCTTTGGTGACGTGCACGTGAATGATTCGAGCGACGTCGCCGCGCGTTGGGAGAAGCTCAAGGCGAGCGAAAAGGGTCGTTCCAGTGTGACCGAAGGCATCGCGACCCAGCTACCCGCGCTCTCGCTCTACGCGAAACTGCTCGCCAAGTCCGAACTCGTGGGTCGGGTGTCGAGAAGTCCCGAGCAAACACACGAAGCGGCACTCGGCGCACTCGAAGAACTTCACCGGGTCTCTTCTAATGCAAAAGATTCATCTTCCGAGGACGTGTCACCCGCCTGGTCGCAGGTTCTGATTGCGTTGCTCGAGGAGGCGCGTTTCGTGGGCGTCGACCTCGAAGGAGTGCTGCGAGCGAGCGCGCTCAGATTGCTCGACGAGATCCGAACGCTCGAAGAATCTGGCGAGAGGTAGTTCTCCGAGGGCTAGTAGCCTTGTTCTTGATCGTTGAGGAGAAACGCCGTGAGTGAGATTGAAGTTGTCATAGGACGTCAAATTCTTGATTCGCGCGGTAATCCGACGGTCGAGGCCGAAGTGCATCTCGCGTCGGGTGCCTACGGCCGCGCCATCTCGCCCAGTGGCGCCTCAACCGGTATTCACGAAGCGGTCGAACTGCGCGACGGCGGACCCGAATGGGGCGGCAAGGGCGTGCGCACCGCGGTGCATAACGTCAACGGTGAGATCAACGACGCCCTCGAGGGTTACGAGGCCAATGACCAGCGTGCCGTCGATTTCGCCATGATCGACCTCGACGGTACTGAGAACAAGGGTCGCCTGGGGGCCAACGCCATCCTGGCCGTGTCGATCGCCACGGCCAAGGCGGCCGCCATGGAGTGCGACCTTGCGCTGTACCAGTATCTCGGGGGCGTGAACGCCCACGTGTTGCCGGTGCCGATGTTCAACGTCATCAACGGAGGTGTCCACGCGAAGAACTCCATTGACTTTCAGGAGTTCATGATCATGCCCATTGGCGCCGCGTCGTTTGGCGAGGCGTTGCAGTGGGGATCAGAGACCTATCACGCGCTGAAGGACGTACTCAGTAAGCGCGGACTCGCGACGGGCGTGGGCGACGAGGGTGGCTTCGCGCCAGACCTTCCCCACAACGAAACCGCCGTGCAAGTACTGGTCGAAGCCATTGAGTCCACTGGTCGCCAACCGGGTCGCGACGTGGCGATTGCGCTCGACCCCGCGGCGAGTGAATTCTTCCGCGATGGCGCCTATCACCTTGACGGCGAAGGACGAGTCCTGTCCAGTGACGAGTTTGTCGACTATTGGGCGGACCTGGTGAGTCGCTACCCGATCGTGTCCCTGGAAGACGGCATGGCTGAAGAGGACTGGGACGGATGGTTGGCGTTGACCAAGAAGCTCGGCGAGAAACTGCAACTCGTAGGCGACGATATCTTTGTCACGAACGCGACCATCTTCCAAAAGGGCATTGATCGACACATTGCAAACTCGATTCTCATCAAGCTGAATCAGATTGGCACGATCAGCGAAACACTCGACACCGTGCGTCTGGCCAACGTCAATCGCTATACCTCAGTGATATCGCACCGTTCGGGAGAGACCGAAGACGTTACCATTGCTGACTTCGCGGTGGCGACGAACGCGGGTCAGATAAAGTCTGGCGCCCCGGCACGTTCAGACCGAGTGGCGAAGTACAATCAGTTACTGAGACTTGAGGAACAACTCGGGGATCAGGCCCGTTTTCTTGGTGCAGCGTCTTTGTCGGGGGCGGCAGGTGTCAGTTACTCATAGCGTTACCACGAGAACTCACAATAGGTGGATGCTTCCACTCTCTTTCGTGACCGCAGCGGTCATGCTCGTCGTGTGGTTCCCCTTGACCACCCTCTGGCATCAGCAAAGCGAGATCGACGCCACGTCAGCTCAGATCGCTTCGATTAGTCGTCAGAGTCAGGACTTGAAGGACCAGGCTCGTTCGGTATCGACCAAGGCTGCCGAAGAGATGCTCGCGCGAGCTCAGTATCAACTCGTGTCCCCGGGCCAGAGCCTCATCCAGGTGCTACCGGGCAACGTCTCTCAGAACACCGGAGACCCGGGACTTCAACCGCTCGTCGCTCCGTTGTCGGCCACGACGGCGGGCGCGTCGTCCACAGCAGTGCGTCGGGCATCGCACACGTCGCTGCCGAAGTTTTTCTCGCGCTTCGTGCGCACCCTTGAGTTCTGGCGTTGACCTTTCACGACGCGTCACCGGCTGACCTCTTGATCCTTGAGGACCTCGTGGGTCGTCCGTTAGCGGGTCGGTGTGCGGTCATCGTGCGGCGCGCCGATGGTTCTCCGGTCGTGATCGAGAACGAACCACACCTCCGTGACGGGACCCCGATGCCGACGCTCTACTGGCTGGTTGACCGGGAGCTTCACGAGAAGGTGAGTCGACTCGAGAGCGCTGGTGGGGTACACCGCTTCGAAGCGATGGTCGACTCGACCGAGCTGGAACGCGCTCACGAAGAGTACGCGCGCCGGCGACTGGCCGCGACCGTGCAAGCGGACGCCGCCCAGGCCATCGGCGGCGTGGGCGGCACGAGGGTGGGCGTCAAGTGCCTGCACGCGCACCTCGCGAATTTCCTCGTCGGTTTCGACGATCCCGTGGGTGCGCTGGTCGCCCTCGAGATCGGCCTGCCCGAACTTCGGCTGGAGGACGTGCGTGGGTGACGTTGTCGCCGCGCTCGATTGCGGTAGTAATTCGACCAGGCTCCTCGTGGCTGACCCCGAGGGTGCGCTTCGTCGCTCGATGCACATCACTCGCCTGAGCGAGGGAGTGGACGCCTCGACCACCTTGCTCGAGACGGCGATGCAGCGAACCTTGGACGTGCTTGGGGACTATCGACGCTCGATGGACGAACTGCACGTGAGCCGAGGGTTGCTCGTGGCGACCTCGGCGGTGCGCGACGCGCGTAACGGTCGGGACTTTCTCGCCCGCGCCCGCGACGTCGTCGGCGTCGAGGCGCGGATTCTCGACGGCCAAGAAGAAGCGGCGCTCTCCTACCGGGGCGCGACCCTGGGTCTCGCGCCAGACTCGCGCTCGACGCTTGTCGTGGACATCGGGGGAGGATCGAGCGAATTGGCGATGATGTTCGACGGCACACTGGCGAGCTTCTCGATGCAGCTGGGTTGCGTACGAGTCACCGAGCGGGCCCTGGGCAGCGCGGTGGTGGACGAGTCACACGACGAAGCGGCGCGCGCCATGATTGCGGCGGAACTCGACCGGGCATTCTCACTCGTTCCTGCGTTTTCGAGCGTTACGAGAAACGTCCGTCTGGTGGGACTCGCGGGAACGGTGGCGACACTGGCCCAACTTGACGCCGGCTCGGCGACCTACCAGCGAGAATTGGTCCACCACCGCCTACTCGATCGAGCCTGCGTGGAACGCTGGCGAAAGACGCTCGCCTCGGAATCACCCCAGGATCGTCTGCGTCACCCGGGGATGGTCAAGGGGCGCGAGGACGTTCTCACCGCTGGCCTCTACGTGCTCGCGGCGGTCATGGACCGATTCGGGGCCAGCGAATTGTTGACGTCCGAAGACGACATCCTCGACGGAATTGCGCAGTCGCTCCAGGCCTGATGTGCGTTCGCGCAGCGTACCTGCAACGATGTGAAGATGAGGAATCGTCCGTGGTGACCGCGCGAGCCAGCATCTACTCGCCGATATCCCTGCACGGTCGACGCGTGGTGCTTCGAACCATGAATGAAGGCGACTACGACGGTTGGCTCGAGGTTCGTGATCGGTGTCACGAATGGCTTCTTAAGTGGGAGCCGCGTTCAGCACATTCGTCACACCTCGCCGAGGACCAGCGAAGCTTCGTAAGCCGGTGCGCCATTCGTGAGCGAGAGCGTCAGATGGGCACAGGCTACGGTTTCGGCATCTTCTTCGAGGGTCGTTTCGTCGGCGAGATAACGCTCTCGTCGATCCAGCGAGGACCGCTGCAGTCGGCCTACATCGGTTACTGGATTGACGAAGCAGTCGCTGGTCGCGGCCTGATGCCCGAAGCGGTCGTGACCATGATGCAGTACGCGTTTGAGTCACTGCGTCTGCATCGGATCGAGATCAACATCATTCCAAGGAACGCCCCGTCGCGACGCGTCGTTGAGAAGCTCGGTCTGCGTTTCGAAGGCATCGCGGAGCGGTACTTGGAGATCGACGGTGCCTGGGAGGATCACGCGCGTTACGCAATCACCGCCGAGGAATGGAACGACCGCGCACCCGAACTTGTCGCCAACTGGCTGTTACCGGACGTCGACTAGACCGCTTCGAGTGTTCGCTCGCGCAACTCATGAAGTTCGGCAGTTCGAAGGTGGCCACCCAATGCCGTGGCGACGCTGAGTCCGCCAAGGGCACCATCGCGGGCCAGGACGAGCATGTCGAGGTCGTGGCCTCTTGCGAGCACGAGTCCCTGCAGGCGGGCTTGTCGCGAGGCGTCACGAACCTTTTGAGCGTCGACCCCCGGCGGAAGTTCGATCACGGGGTTCTGGTAACGAGTCCGTGACAAGTGACGAAGGTCGCTGAGGACATTGAACGACGAGCGGCTCACCTTCACTGACGAACCCGCGATGTCGTCCCATTCGACCGTGACCGGTTCGACGGCGAGTCCGAGTTGGTCGGCGAGGAAAAAGAGCTCAACGTCATAGGCGAAGCGGTCAATCAAACCTACGAGGGCGAGGAGGCGCGCGGGTCCAAGGCGAAAGCCCTTGCAGCCGCACTGGGTATCACGAATGTTTGTCCCGGCGTAGTGGCGAACGAGTCCGTTGAAAATTCCTCCAGCCGCGGTGCGCAGTATTGACTCGTAGTTGATTCGACCTTCGCTCGTGCGTGAACCAGGGGCGAGTGGCGCGCGCGAGAGCGCCTCGAGGATGTCGGGGAAGTACGCGGGCCGAATGGCCATGTCGGCGTCGGCCGCGATCACCTTCTCGCCGCGCGCGAGTGCGATGCCCAGTCGTACCGCCGCGCCCTTGCCGAGATTACGGGGTTGCTGGACAAAGAGTCGTTCGGGCAAGTGACCGTAGACGTCGTGGGCGGCGCGCAGCGTGCCGTCGTTCGAGCCGTCGTCGACGACGATGACCTCGGTCGCGTCGACGCCGAGTTGCTCGAGAACTGGACGCAGTCGTTCGTAGCCACTGGCGAGACGTTGCGATTCGTTGAACGCGGGAATGACGATGGAGGTGGTGACTTCTGGGTGCTCGCTCATGGTCGCGCGGCGCCAATGAGGCCGAAGGTGAAGATCGGCGCCAAACTCACGTTGGTGCCCGTGTGGGCTGCGGCGATGATCGTGCTGGTGCCCCAAGGACCACTGCCCGCGTACATGACGACGTGGTCGACCTGATCGTCGCCGTCGAGGTTGTAATAAAAGAGGAGGTCACCGGGTTGGAGTTTGGTAAGTGGGATGTGACGGAGTTCTGCCCACTGAGTTTCGGTGGTTCGAGGAATCGTGAAGCCGGCCTTGGCCCACGCCCACTGGACGAGGCCCGAGCAGTCAAAACCGACGCCGGGTGTCTGACCTCCCCACACGTAGGGAACGCCGATTTGTGTTTTCGCGGCATTCAGGGCCGCCAGTCCTTGGGCCGTGCCCGCCGGCGTGCCGTTGATGACCGTCGGCAGGGCCGCCTGGATGGCGTCGATCACCTCGTTCGCCGCGCTCTGGCCGCCAACGGCCGACGCTGCCGCGACCGCGGCTTCTTCGCCGGCGGTGTTCTTCGCCCTGGCGGCGGCCACCCCGACCTTGATTTCGTACGCAATAATCTCGGTCTTGAGTTTCGCGGTGACGACTTCGAGCGTCGCGCGAGTGGCGTTCTCGTTCCTCACGTTCTGGGCGAGAAGGGCCTTTATGATCACTGATTGCCGCTGAGCCTTTGAGCGCTGTGCGGCGACATCGGCAATGGTCGAGTCAAGGGACTTCTTCTCTCGGACGTAAGCATCCTTGAGTTGGGTGAGGTTGCCGATGACCTGGTCCTCGTAGACCTTACGAGCGTCGCTACTGGTGATGTCCTGGTTAAACAGCGCCAGGATCTGGGCGTCGGCCGCTCCGTCCACGTAGGCGCGAACGATCGAGGTGACCAGTTTCTGGGAGGTGACGGTGATGGCGGCGCGCTTGGTGACTTCTTTGGCCTGGAGCTTGACGATGCTCGCGTTCAAGGTGACGAGTTCGCTTTGGTCGGCGTCGTATTCGTTGGCAGTGATCTCGGAGGTCTTCTCCTGCTGGGACAATTGGGACGAAAGTTGCGCGATCTCGGCCTGGGTCTGAGCAATCGTTTGTGCTCCAGCCCAGGTGGGAGTGAGAAGTCCGAGCACGAGAGCGCCCGCAAAGACCAGAAGAGGAGTTGATTGAGTCGTGCTCCGTCGACGCACGCGAATCATAAAAACAGCCTAGTTAGCGATTCTAAGAATACGAGGAGAATGGAGAGTCGATATATGCGTTACGGTTACGGCGCGACATTTTCGCGTGGGGGCGTAGCCCAATTGGCAGAGGCAGGGCGCTTAAACCGCCTCCAGTGAGGGTTCGAGTCCCTTCGCCCCTACGCGATGTTCGCCGGTCGAATTCTTTAGTAGCGTTGCCCCCGTGGCTAAAAGCGCAACAGGTAAATGGGTTAGTAGGGTCGGCTCGTCGGGGGGCGGGAAGGCGTACAAAAAGACTCGCCCCAGTAACTTTTACGGCATCCTCCTCGTGATCGTCGTGCTCGGACTTGTCGCGACCGCCCTCGCCCGTTACGACTACCAACACCCCAAGAAGGGCTCGAAGGGAGCGGCACCAGCAATTGGAACGACGTGGTACGGCGCGCTCTCGGTTGAAGTATGCGGCAAGACGTTGCCCTATCTCACCGCTGACCCCACGGTCAGCGGTGGATTCCACGTGGAGACCGACGACGTGATCAAACTCGACCCGGTCACCGCCGCGGACGCGGGCGCCAACGCGACGATTGCGCAGTTCGCCAATGAGTATCCAGGAATGATCGCGAGTTCGGTGGAGTTGGCCATTCCCACGAGTAAGGAAACCGTCGACCTGGCCACCACGTACCGCAACGGTCAAAACTGTCCGTCGTCGTCCAAGTTTTCGGGCCAGAGCGGTCACGTCGAATACGCCTACTGGACGTCGCTCTCCCAAACCAAGCCCGTGATCACGACGGACCCCGGTTCGATCAAGTTCGCGCAGTACCTTCGGGTGACGTTGGCCTTTGACCCCAAGGGCGTCACACCGGCGCCACCAACGCAGACCACGGTGAACAGCATGTCCTCTTCGATCATCGCGAGCGTGAACGCCACGACCACGACGACGAACGCGGCGACCACGACCACCACGCTCGCCGGTACCACCACGACGGTGCCCGCCACGAGTACGACGACCACCACGAGCGTTAAGACGACCACCACCACCGCTAAGGGCTGAATTTGAAGTCGATCATTTTGGTCGGCGGCGAAGGCACTCGTATGCGTCCCCTCACGTACGAGACGCCCAAGCAGATGTTGCCACTAGTCGGTGTGCCGATGATCGAATGCGTCTTCACCACGCTCGCGGAGCACGGTATCACTGACGCCGTGCTTTCCCTCGGTTACCTGCCCGACCGATTCATCGAGGCCTACCCGAATGGCGTCGTGGCCGGCGTCAACGTGAGTTACGCCGTCGAGCCGGAGCCTCTTGACACCGCCGGGGCAATTCGCTTCGCCGCGCGCTTCGCCAACTTCGACGACACGTTCCTCGTCTTGAACGGTGACGTCCTGACCGATCTCGACATCACTCGACTCGTGGCCTTTCACCATGATCACGACGCCGAGGCGACGATCGCCCTTCACGAGGTTGACGATCCGAGCCGTTTCGGCGTCGTACCCACCACCTCCGAGGGTCGAGTGATCGCGTTCGTCGAGAAGCCGCCGAAGGACAAGGCGCCGACAAACCTCATCAACGCGGGAACGTACGTCTTTGAACCGAGCGTGCTAGAGCGCATCGCACCGTCGAGGCGCGTGAGCGTGGAACGTGACACGTTTCCCGACCTCGCCGCGGCCGGAACGCTCTTCGCCATGCCCGACGACGCGTACTGGCTCGATACCGGAACGCCCCAAGCCTTCCTGCAGGCGAACGTTGATCTCATGATGGGCAAGATCGGCGGCCATGGTGCGAGGGGTGTGGTCGATGGTTCGTGGCGCGAACCCAGCGCGATGATTGATGCCAGTGCTCACCTCGTCAATTCGGTGGTCGATCGTCAGTGTGTCGTCGAGGCGGACGTCGTGCTCGAGCACGCGGTTCTCCTACCCGGTGCGGTGGTCGAGCACGGCGCGGTCGTTCGCTCATCGATCGTCGGCCCGCGCGCCGTGATCGGCAGTTCCTCGACCTTAGAGGCGACGTGCGTCGTCGGGGCCAACGTCCGTGTGGCGCCGCACTCACGTCTGTCGGGTGACGTGCGTCTCGGCGCCTAATTCATCGAAATAAGTCGTCGTTCGCCGAGCGAATGACGCTCTCGCTTATCGATCCCTCGCCAAAGTAGGACGGGTCAAGTCCACGCAACAAGGCGAAGGGTGTCCCCATGGCCTTACCGAGTACGAGATTGGCGGCACCCGCGATCTCGTCGACGATGGCGATCTCGGTCGCCTCGAGGGGGCGGCCGTTGGCGTCGTTGGTGCCGCGAAGGTCCAAGATGGGTCTGATACCGGCCGAACCGAGAGCGACGTCAGTCACGCCGTTTCGCCATACGCGCCCGAAGGTGTCCGAGATCACGACCGCCACGTCGACGCCGCGACGACGTTTGATTTCGCCGCGCATTCGTCGAGCAGTGCGATCGGGATCCTTGGGCAAGAGCACCGCCGTGCCCTCAGCGGTATTGGAGAGGTCGACGCCGGCGTTGGCGCTGATGAAACCATGATGGGACTCGGTGATGCGAAGCGGGCCGCGCCGACGAAGCACTCGCCGAGCTTCTGCTTCGACCAAGACGACCTTGTGCTCCTCGCTGCCGTCAAAGGGAACGACTCGTCCCTCAGCCTTGGAAACGACCTTGCTCGTGACGATCACGAGGTCCTGGTCCTCGAGCGCCAGGCCTTGAGTGTCAATCGCCGACAACAGGATCTCCACGAGGTCGTCGTCTTTTTCGACCGCGCCCACGCCCATGATGGGGATCACCCTCAGTTCGTTCATCCGAGCACTACCTTGGCCAGACGTGACGCGTCCAACGGGTCCGCCATGACGGTGGTCGTGACCTTCACGTCAACTCCGAGTCGTTCAATGGACGCCGCGTGGGCTCGGTCCACCTCGTCGATGATCATGGTGCCAATCAGTCCCTGGTAGAAAGTCGCCACACCTTCGCAGGTGGCGTCGTAGCCCAAGTTGCGAAGGAGTCGGTCCGCCGGCCCCTTGAGCGCGGCACCACCAATGAGGGGCGAAATAGCCACGACGTCCTCGTGCCGTGCGCGGATGACGTCGCGTATCTCGGGTATCTGCAGAATCGGGTCAATTGATATCAAAGGATTCGATGGTGCAATTACGACGCGCTCGGCGCTTCGCAAAGCATCGAGGACCTCGGGAGTGGCTTTGGCGTTTTCAACGCCCGTGAACGTGATCGCACGAACGTCGACGTCGTGATGGCGCTGGACGAAATACTCCTGAAAGCTCAGCGTCCCCTCAGCGGTGTCAAAGATGGTGGCCACGGGATCATTGGTTGCGGGTAGGAGCGTGACGCGGACGCCCCAGTGATCGCACAACTCCTTGGTGACGTCAGTCTTGGTCGCGCCTTCACTGAGACGTTGGCTGCGGTACAGGTGCGTGGCGAGGTCGCGGTCGCCGAGGCGGAACCAGGACTCTCCTCCCAATCGTTCGAGCTCGTCCATAACCCGCCACGATTCGCCTCGAAGTCCCCAGCCGAGTTCGGCGTTGTTAAGACCCGCCAGGGTGTACGTGATCGTGTCGAGATCGGGACAAATCATCAAGCCGTGCAACACGAGGTCATCGCCGACGTTTACGACGGCGCGTATTTCGGTCGGGTCGATTTCGGCGCTGAGCGCTCGCAGGAGTCGTGCAGCGCCCACACCACCACTGAGAACAGTTATCACCTCCGAAACCTTAGGGGCGCGTGGGTATCATCGAGTGTTGTGAGTACTTCGTCGTCCGTACCGGGTTGGCCGGGAAGTCCCTCGTACGTGGTCTTCCGCTTGGAGAGCGGCTCGATGAAAACCGTCCAAGAAGGTGGCGACCAAGAGGTCGTGCGGGCTTGGGCCTCGGTCTCGAAGATGGCGGTGGCGCTGGCGATGTGCGTGGAGGTCGACTGGGAATTGCACAAGATCACCGACAACTTCGGACCACGAGGCGCCACGTTGTCGAATCTGCTCAGTCATTCGAGTGGGCTGGGCCTCGAAGAGGGCGATCCGGTGGTGCCGGTCGCGTCCAAGAGGATCTATTCGAATTACGGGATCGATCACGCCGTCTCGGTCGTGGTGAAAGATAGCGACGCGGGCGAATGGCTCGAGGACCGGGTTTTTCGAGGCTTTGGCATGAATCACACTCGACTCGAGGGTCGTCCATCGTCGGGCGTGATCGGCTCGACCCAGGACCTCGCGCGCTTGGCGGTCGCGTGGTTGCGACCTGACGGCATCGCCACGCAGACGCGCGACCGCTTCATCAAACCATTTTTGCCCGACCTCGAGGGCTTCGTGCCGGGTTTCGGACGGTTCGCACCGTGTCCGTGGGGACTCGGACCCGAAGTTCGAGGTGACAAGCAACATTGGATGGGCGACTGGCCCGCGTCGAGTTTTGGCCACTTCGGACAAAGTGGAGCGCTGATGCTGCTCAACGTTGATGAACAAATAGGTGTGGTGGCGACCAGTACCGAGTTGTTCGGACCTTGGGCGGTCACGTTATGGCCCCGGTGGACGAGCGAGATGCGTTCCTTGGCGCTTGGTTCGTGAGTGACCATTTGACGCTTCGAGTAGCTCTGGACCTCGACGGTTCGCTGGAGTCTCTTGATAACACCATGGACGACCTCGCCGACGCGCTCAGCGACACGGGCGAACTTACCCTGGTTCGTTTTCGAAGCCAGAGTTCACCCCGTTCGCACAATGAGCGCAAGATCCCTCTCCGGCGAGTCTGGTCGCCCCTTTGGCGCCGCGGTCTCGGCCCCGTGATCGAGACGCGATTACCAACGGTCGACGTGGTACACGTGGCGGGACTCGTGACACCCCCCACCTCCGCGGTACCCCTCATCATCTCGGTGGACGACCTTCGACCGCTGCGCGGCGAAGACCGGACGCTCCAACGGGTCAAGCAACTGCGGCGGTGCGTCACGCGCGGCGCGATACTCGTGGCGTCGAGCCGCGCCGCGAGTCACGAAGTCCAGGACGTTCTCTCGCTGCAACGAAATCAGATCGTCGTCGTCCCCCCGGCAGTTCCCTACGTCGCGCCGACGGTGGACGGGGCCGATTTGGTCGTCAACGTCACTGGTCTCAATAAGCCATTCCTCGAACTGGCACCTGATCTTCTCGCCTTCACCCAACGCGTGGGTGCCCGTCTCGTGGCGGTCACCAGCACGGCCGTGGCCCAGCGCATTCGCTCGAGCGGCCTGCCGATTGAGGTGGTAGCGCGAAGGGACGCTCGCGCAGCGCTGAAGGTGGCACGAGTTGTGCTGCACATGTCTGATGGCGCCCGTTTCCCATCGTTCGCGATCGCCGCGTTATCGGCGGGAGTACCCACCTTGGCACGCGCCACCGCGATCAATCGTGAACTTCTCTCGGGGGCGGCCACGCTCGTTTCCGATGACCAGGAGATACTCGCGTCATTGGATGAGGTGTGGTCCAGCGAAGCCCTGCGGTCGATCATGGTCGCCGCGGGTTACGCGAGGGCCGTCGACTATGAATCGGCGACGGCGGCGCGCGCGTACGTCACCCTCTACCGCGATGTCGTGCGAGGCTGGACCTCGTGAAGCGAACGGTCAGTATCAGCGTCGACCAACTGTACCGACGTCAACCAGGTGGGATCGGGACCTACGTGCGCGGACTCGTCCAAGGCCTAACTTCGCTCGACGGTCAATTCAATGTGGTCGGGGTAGGGCCTCGGGGCGCGG
>Ga0181522_10000748_pt1 | contig 22224 bp, 16 predicted proteins | sample PEATcosm2014_Bin_27_FD_121103 | JGI IMG/M metagenome (GOLD analysis project Ga0181522, IMG submission 121103) | Peatland microbial communities from MTU Mesocosm Facility, Houghton, MI, USA - PEATcosm2014_Bin05_10_metaG | ecosystem: Environmental > Terrestrial > Soil > Wetlands > Peat | place... | reverse complement strand
TTCGAGCGAACAGGTGGAATAAACGAGCCGCCCTCCAATCGCAAGCCGCTCCAGCGCCGACCCGAGGATGCCAATTTGCCGCGACTGGAGATCTTTGAGATCTTCGATTCCGAGGCGCCATTTGATCTCAGGATTGCGCGCAAGAGTGCCGGTGCCGGAGCAAGGTACGTCGGCGAGGATGCGATCGAATACGCGAGAGAATGGCAACATGCGAGCATCTGCCGCAAGAATGCGTAGGTTCGGCAATCGACCGAGATTCTTCAGCAGACGCGCGCGCTGAGCATGCAACTCCGTCGCAAACACTTTGGCGCGCGGGTTGCGCCAGGCCAGCAGACGAGTTTTGCCCCCGGGTGCGGCACAACAATCAAGAATCGTGCGATCAGGATTCGCGCGCTCCATGTTCCGACCCTCGCCGTTCGGACCCTGATTGTTCGCGGGATCAAGTTCCGCTAGCTGCTCACGACCTGCAAGCAACGCGACCAGCTGCGAAGCTTCATCCTGAATCAGGAGACGGCCCTCCCGGAAGAGAAGTGTTTTGCTCACATCACCGGCGATCACGCGTCGCGCCCCGGATAGCAAGTGTCCGCGCGAGAGCTCAACGCCAGCCGTAACCAGTTCAGCCTCGATTTTCCCGTGGTTGGTTAAATCGGTTTGAGATTGATCATCGTAAATGTGAATTGCCGTATCCGGCACGGTCTGATCGTAGGCGCAGATGAGCCGAGTGGTAGCGAGTCCATAGCGCGCGGCCCAACGTTCCACGAGCCATGGAGGATGGGCGGCATTCTGCGCTATCGCCTGTGCATCGGGCGACCGTGCGATTTGTGGGATGACATCTTGCGCTCCGGCTTTGGCAATTGTACGGAGAACCGCATTCACGAATGAAGCCGCCGAGCGCTTTCGCGCCGCCTTCACCAGTTCCACGCTTTCAAAGATCGCCGCGCGCACCGGAACTCTCGATAGAAACTGCAGTTGATACGCGCCCAGCCGTAACGCGGCCAGGACTTCGCCATCCAGACGATCGATGCGCTGCGATGAAGCGGCGGCGATTAGCCGATCGAGGAGCGAACGCCAGCGGAGAACTCCCATCACAAGCTCGGTGGCGAGTCCATGGTCGCGCGACGCCAGCTTCGTGAGGCGATCGGAATGAAGCAGCTCCGAAGCGTAAGAACCGTCGCGCTCGACTCGCAGAAGAATCCCGAAAGCCGCAGCGCGCGCTTGAGAGACGGCCATCGCAGCCTATTGTCCCAGATGATCGCCGGATTTCGGGCGATAGCCGTTGATGAATTCCGGTGCGGTCATCTGCCGCTTGCCCGCGAGCTGGATTGCGACCAGCTCCAGCGTCGTGTCGATGTGCTCTTTGCTCTTGCCGCAGCCAACAAACAAGCGCGATTTCTCCACCCCGATTTCGCCCGGCCCGAACGAGAGCGCAGCCTGCAACGGCTGAGCCCGGTGCACCTGCAACGTTTTTCCCTTGAAGCTGGTGAACGCTCCGGGCCATGGCTGAAACCCGCGCAGACGGTTGAACAGTTCATCTGCGGAGCGGGTAAAGTCCATACGTCCATCTTCCTTTTTGAGAATCGGCGCAAGAATGGCTTGTGAATTATCCTGCGGAGTCGCGCGCAATAGCCCAGCCTCGAGCCCGCGCAAAGTTTCGACCATCAGATCTGCCCCCATGGCCGCCAGTCTCGGGCTCAGCGTCTCCGCGGTATCCTCGCGAGCAATCGGAATTTTGCGCTGCATCAGGATGTCACCGGTATCGAGGCCGGCGTCAATGCGCATGGTTGTAACGCCGGTGACAGATTCTCCGCTCGCGATGGCCCACTGGATGGGCGCAGCGCCACGATACTTCGGCAATAACGAAGCGTGCAAATTCAAATTTCCGAGACGAGGAAGATCGATCATCCACTGCGGAATAATTCGACCGTAGCCGACGACGATGATCGCATCCGGCCTGATGGCCGCAAGCTGCTCGCGGAATGCGACGTTGTTCTTGATCGTGGGAGGTTGCAGCACCGGAACGCCCAGGCGCGTTGCCGCCTCTTTCACGGGAGAAACGCTCACTTCCATTCCGCGACCGCGGGGCCGATCCGGCTGCGTCACCGCCAACGGCACGGAGTGCCCGCTCGCGACAAGTTTTCCCAATGTCGGAACAGCGAAAGCGGGAGTGCCACAGAAAACGAGGATCATAAATTCGCGGCGCGGCAGGATGGAGTCGCTACCACTCGCCGACCTTCACCATTTTCTTGATCTTCCGTTTGATGAGGTCGCGCTTCAGCGCGCTGATGTGCGAGATGTAGAGCTTGCCGTTAAGATGGTCCGTCTCATGCAGAAAAGCCCGCGCCAGCAGCTCCTCTCCGGTGTGCTCGAAAAACTTGCCGCTCAGGTCCTGCGCGCGTACGGTCACGATTCGCGCGCGCGTAACGTCCTCGCGAAATTCCGGAATACTCAAGCAGCCTTCGCTATTCCGCTGTCGCCCTTCTTTGCTCACAATCACCGGGTTGATCAGAACCAGCTTGGCGCCCGGGTCTTCCTTGAATGTCACATCCACGACGGCGATGCGCTTCGAAATGCCGATCTGCGGCGCGGCCAGGCCAACGCCACGAGCTGCGTACATCGATTCGAACATATCGTCCGCCAGCTTCTTGAGTTCGTCGTCAAAGCCGGTTATTTCAGCCGCCGCCCGTTCGAGCACCGGATCGCCGTATTTCACAATTGGATAAATCATTTGGTTCGCGGACTAATAGTTCTTGAGTTGTTCGAGATAGCCCTGGAAATTTCGTTTTGTTTCTTTGATCGAATCACCGCCAAATTTCTCGAGCGCACAGCGAGCGAGCGTGAGCGCGACCATCGCCTCCCCGGCCACTCCGGCAGCGGGCACCACGCATACGTCGGAGCGCTCGTACGCCGCCTTCACCGGCTCGCGCGTCGCGAAATCCACGGACTGAAGCGGACGACGCAGCGTGGAGATCGGTTTCAGATAACCGCGAACCCGGATCTCCTGCCCATTGGATACTCCACCCTCGAGACCGCCCGCATTGTTGCGCGTCCGCGTGAAGCCCGCAAATCCTGCATCGCTCTGATAACCGATCTCATCATGCACGGTCGATCCCGGGGAGTGTGCCGCGAGAATGCCGCTACCAATCTCAACCGCCTTCACCGCTTGCAATGACATGACCGCTGCTGCCAGCAGCGTATCCAGCCGCTCATCCCACTGCGCGTAACTGCCAAGACCGGGAGGAACGTTGTGCGCCACCACCTCGAACACTCCGCCCACCGAATCGCCGGTGCGCAGAACCTTGTCGACCTCTTCCTTCATGCGCTGCTCTGCGTCCGGATCGGCGCAGGACAGAAGCACCTCGTTCCTTCGCGCCAGTAACTCAATTTGCTCCCAAGGAATTTCCCGATCTGCAATCGAAACCGCGCCCACGGCAATCACATGACTGAGAACTCCGATGCCCAGCTCACGCAGTAAAAGCTTCGCCAGTGCGCCAATCGCAACCCGTGCCGCCGACTCACGCGCCGAAGCGCGCTCGAGAACATAACGCGCTTCCGTAAAATCGTATTTCAGAGCACCGGCCAGATCGGCATGGCCAGGGCGTGGCGAGGCCACGCGTTTGTGCTTCGCCGGGTCGCCAGTCTCCACCGGCAACGCGTCTTTCCAATTCTGCCAGTCGCGATTTTCGAGCATCGCCGCGATCGGCGATCCAATCGTTTTGCCGTGATGCACGCCCGCAAGAAAATGCGCGCGGTCGGTTTCGATCTTCATTCGTCCGCCGCGTCCAAACCCCTGTTGCCGCCGCCAGAGTTCGCGGTCCACAAATGCTTGATCTACCTCCAGCCCGGCCGGTAAACCGGAGAGGAACGCGACCAGGGCCTCGCCATGCGATTCTCCGGAGGTAAAGTAGCGCAGCATGTGAAGGGGAATTGTAAATGATGAAGAAAAGTTCGGCTCTCATTACATTTGACCGATGAATTTCGCGATTTTTGCGCCGCAAGAGCCTTTGCAGGTACAATGAAACGACGCCATCTGTGCTCGGAGTCGCCGGTTTGCCTGGACTCTTAACTCGCCGCTTCGTCAAAGTATGCGAGGATTCTGTCAATGTTGACTAGCAACCCAGAAGCAACTGAACCACGTCCGTTGAATGCCGAGAACAACGATCGTATTCGCTGCGTAATCGCGGACGATCACGAAATGCTGCGCTACGGCGTTCGCCGTCTCCTCGAAGATGCACCCGACTTCGAGGTCGTTGGTGAAGCAGGCGATGCGGCCGAGGCGCTAAAGTTGGTTTTAGAGTACCGGCCCGACATGGTGCTCCTCGATATCGGCATGCCTGGAATGTCTTCGTTCGAGGCCGGGCGCCTGATTGAAGGACACTGCGCCGGCACGCGCATTGTTTATCTGACCATGCATGAGGATCGGGACTATGTGCATCAAGCCCTGCGTTCCGGGGCCAGCGGCTATCTGTTGAAAGACAGCCCTGCGCCATTTTTGCTCAACGCTCTCCGCGGCGTGCATCGTGGCGAACGAACGCTAAGTCCGCAGATCCAGCGCAAATTGAAGGACGAAGCGATCCTGCGAAAGCAAGCGACACGAGTACCGCTGCGAAGGAGTACCCTCACTCTTCGCGAGCGCGAAGTGATGAAGTTACTCGCCGAAGGCCATACCGTACGACAGGCAGCGGCGGTTCTAGGAATCGGCGTGAAGACCGTGGAGGCGCACAAGTTCAACCTGATGCGCAAACTGGATATTCACAACAAAGCCCAATTGGTGACGGTAGCCATCCAGAAGAAAATTCTTCCAGTGCCGATCGCGATGCAAGGATAAGGATAAGGATAGAGGTGAGGTAAGGACAACGGTGCGTGAATGCCCCCCTGTCCGATCGTCAGTGTGGCGCACGCGTCGCGGCCGCTGCAGCGAGGCTGGCGAGATCAGGAACCTCAAGGTCCGGACGTTTTTCTGCCGCATTTACGGTCGAGGTTCGAACCGCGCCGATTCCGGGACGGGCCGACCGCCGATTCACCCAGACCGTCGAGATCCCCAGCGAGCGCGCAGGAACCACATCGTGATATACGCTCTGCGCAGCGTGCAGCAATCGATCCGGAGAAATCCCAAGCTTGCGCATCGCCATATGAAAGTTGTTGGGGGAGGGTTTGTAACTTCTGGCCTGCTCCGCCGTGATGACGCCATCGAACTCCACCTGCAGATGCTTCTGTGTTTCCACAAACAGATCATCGTCAATGTTTGAGATCACGACAAGCTGGTAGCACCGCTTGAGCTCGCGCAAGCCGCCGACCGTGTCGGCGAAGGGCAGCCAGGTTGGCACCGATTCGTGTAGCGAGTGAATCTCGGCGGACGTGGCCTCAAAATGGAAATGACTGGCAAACCCCCGCACCACGGATTGCAGCACATCTCGATATCTTTGGTACGGACCGCTCTCCGCCACCCCTTCGAATTCTCCGTAGAGTTCGAGAATGACAGCGTCAGAGGGGTGCTGACCATGATTGGCGAGAATGGCCCGCAAAACCGGCAGAATTCCCGACTCCCAATCAATCAGGGTACCGTAGCAATCAAAGCTGATGGTGCTGAAGTGGGAAAAGTCCATAAGGTAGGCGGGAATCATCGAGGCCCCAAACCGGACCGGGCGCTCGAACTAAGCTTTCTGTTCTGTGAACAGGTCAGCCATCGGCTCAGCTTCTATTGCGCTCTCTGGCGCTGGCGGAGTCGCGTCCGCGGCATCCGCATCTTCCCCACCGGTTTTTGCCACTCGTTTCTCACCTTCCAAAAATTTTGTCGAATCGAGCAGCGGACGCCCCAGCGATGCGTTATAACCCGTCCACGGTCCATCGAGCAGCGCCTCACGCTCGAAATGCGCGCGCATCGCCTCCATTTTCGAATCGAGATCGTCGAGATAATGCAGCATGAGCGCTTCCGGAAACATCGGCAGTTTCGGCGATCCAAAGTCGTACTGCCCATGATGGCTGATGATCATGTGCTCGAGCAGAGTTTTCAGTTGCACGGGAAAGTCAGGAATGGCCGGGAGCTTCGCCTGCAGCATCTCCAGTTCAATAATCATGTGCCCGAGCAACTGTCCGCGCGTGCTGTAAGTGAACGCGCGGTTGTAAGTCAACTCCTGAATCTTGCCGATGTCGTGCAGAAACGCTCCCGTCAACAGCAAATCACGATTGACCTGCGGATAATTCCGGCAAATGAGATCGCAGGAGCGGAACAGCGACACGACATGATCGAGCAGTCCGCCGATGCAGGCGTGGTGAAGGGTTTTAGCCGCGGGCGCATTGCGATAGCGCTCGGCAATCTCCGCATCCGCCATAAAAAGTTCCACCAGCGACTTCAGGTAGGGATTCTGGAAGGTGGCGACAAACTCTGTCAGCGTTCTCCAAAGTTCGCCAATGTCCTTTGTGGTTTTAGGCAGGTAATCGGTGAAGTCGATATCGACTTCGTTCATGCGCCGCAGTTTGTGAATCGTCAGTTGAAAACGGTTCTTGTATCGATTGACAAGTCCCTTGACCTTGAGGAAGTCGTCCTGTTCGAAGACGGCGATGAATTCTTCGACGTTGTCCCACATCTTGGCTTCGATCTGCCCGGTGCGATCGGCCAGCACCAGAGCCAGATAGGGCTCGCCATTTTTTTTGGCCTTGACCTGCTTCGAAGCGACCACAAAGCTGGAGGTGATGATCTTGTTTTCCTGCTGGGAACAGTGGCAGATAAAGAAATCTTTCAATGAGCCTCCGCAAATCGCCTTGCCACATCCGGCGCCAGAAGGCGCATTGTCGGTACGCACCTGGCGGCATGCCCGAGGAGCGTACCCCTGAATAGGATCGTCACGCCACGGCCTGCTGAACCGCCATGGTCGAACCATGTACGTCAAAGGTGTACATCAAACCGTCAACCAGACAAGCCGAACCATGCACCCTCAGCCCAGGGAAGATTAGCTTAGAACACTCCGAGCTTTTTGTTCTTTTTGAGCTGCTTGGCCTTATCTTCGCTGGATTCGGTTTCGATGGGTTTCGTTTGCTTCGAGCTTGCGCCCGAATCAACATAGCCAGACTTGACGTCAATATACGCTTCCTCGCGCAAGGTGGTCAGATAAGTACGCAGCGCGGGCTGCAATTTCTGCATGTACAGCGCATCTTGAATGCGCGGCTCAACCTCTTTCAGCGTGGGAACGCCCGCCGTCTGATGTTGCGTCGCCTGCAGGATCACGTAACCCTGCTTGGTGCGAGTCACGTCCGTGACCCCACCGGTCTTGAGCGCGAAAACCTTGTCTTCCAGTTCCTTTGCGAGTTCGCCGCGTTTGAAATTTTGCAGGTCGCCGCCATCTTTGGCCGACGGTCCGTCGGAGTATTTCTTCGCCAGGTCTGCAAACTGTGCGCCCTTGTGAATCTGATTGAGGATATCGTCCGCCTTGGCCTTGGCTGCCTCGAGCGCTGCCTGCATCTCCGCGTCTGTAGGCGGATCGGGCTTTGCGCCTGCTGCGGCGGGTTTAACCGCCGGTTTGGGCGTAATCAGGATTTCGCTCAGCCGAACCGACTCGGGCTGCTCCAGCTCGGCGCGGTGCGCGTCGTAGAATTTCTTCTCCTCATCCTTGTTCATCGCCAGCTTCGAGCCGACCTCCTGCCCGATCACGCGCTGCGTGATGATCTGGTTGCGCAGGTTCTGTTTGAAGTCTTCGAACGAAGCTCCCTGAGCCTCGGCCGCCTTCTCCAGGTCTTCCATGCTTTCGAGCTTCATCTCCTTGCGCATCTCGTCGAGCCGCTTGACCAGTTCGGTATCGCCGGTAATGCCGAGATCCTTCCCCTTCTGCAGCAGCAATTGCTGATCGATCAGATCGCGCAGAACGTCTTTTTGCTTGTCGGTAAATTCCTTATCCGCGTTAGTCGGGTCTTGCTGCTGCACCTCCTGCTTGAGCTGATCGCGGCTGCGGATATATTCCGAGCGGGTGACGATTTCATTGTTTACACGCGCAACGATCTCTTCGACCACGGTATCGGCCGGCGAAACTGAGGGGAGCAACAGCGCACATCCAGCAGCGAAGAGCAGGGGAGCCTTGAGCTTCATGGTTTGACTCTCTGAAACCTGGGTATGACCCGAGGAGAAATTGTCTCCCCATTTTACGACGCGAGCGGCCCGGAGGCCAATAGTGAGGGTTGGTAGTGGTTGGTAGTTTCGGCCGGTCCGCCCGGCTAGCTGTTTCCCCGAGCCAGCGTCAGGGCGGTTACATCATTGTGTTTGGGAGCCATGTGCATGAAGTCCTGCACGTTTTCGAGAATCCTCTGGGAAAGATCCTTTGCCGATGACGCTCCCGATTGCATGACCTTTTTCACGCCGTCCAGTCCAAATTCAGCGTGCTTCGATTCCGCCTCCACCAGGCCACGCGACACCACCGCCAGCGAAGCCGTAGGCCCAAGACCGACAATCCGAGCGTCAGTCGGAGCCAGAGAAAAAAGGCCAAGTGGCAGCCCGGTCGCCGGCAGTTCGACGATGCTGGAGTCGTCGCGCAGTAGCGCGGGAGTGTGTCCGTTGTTCACGTAGCAAACCGTGCCCAGCTCTTCGTTATAGCAACCGGCGAAGGCCGGGCAGCTGCGCACTCCACCGGCAGCGCGCATGATCTCCAAATTCAGCCGGCGCGACAGTTCAACCATCGCCTCCGGCTCGTTCAATTCGTCGCTGGAGAACAGATCTTCGCCCGACGCGCGAAAACACGCCTGTGCACCCTCGATTACCGCCAGGCAGGTTTCACGCTTCCCGGCAACGTCGAGCAATCCGAAAAGAAAACGGTACGGGCCAACCCGCAGAAAATCATGGAGATCGCCTCCGGACCGCGAGGAAAAATAAGCCACTGCCATCTCCGCGCCCTGCAGCCCCGGAGCCTCCCCCTGCACAATCTGGGGCGCTTCATCGCCGGTCGAGCCGAATCCGAGTTTTGAGAGCAAACCACTCATGAGCGCCGAAATTAACACAAAGTTTGAGGCGGGGCAATGAGCGGAAAGTGTAGGTTATTCGCCGTAACGTTCCTTCAACCCGCGAGCCATTTCGTCCCGAAGTTGGCGGTAATCCGAATGAATGGTGGCGCGTAAAGCCGCTTCCGTCGAGCTGCCTTCGGATAACAGCCCCAGAATGCGCGAGATTTCGCTCATCCCGTAAGCGTCCCGTATCTGTTCGGCAGCGGCAAGAGATTCGGCATAAGCAACCATTGCTTCCTGTCCGCCAAAGCCCATAAAACTGCCTTCGAGCACGTTGAACGGGATCTCATTCCCGCTCGCGAATAGTTGTGCCAGCTGGTGCCCGGATTGAGTCGAGGACTTACCCTCCTCGATCTGTGCAATGCCTTCGTTCAGCCATGTCGGGCAGCGATTGCTCGACATCTGCGATACGAACGAGTGCGTCAGTTCATGTTTCAGGACGCGGGCCAGTTCGGGAGTAACGCTCCGGACGCCGCTGATCGGGATGCGCAGTTTGCCATCGTTGAGGGCGCCGCTCCACGCCGGCGCGCGCGTCACGTCGAAGAACGCCTGCTGCGCATAAAGCGTGACCGCAATCGTGTTGTGAGGCGAATAGCCGAGATCGCGCACCAGCTCGTTGTAATCGGAGTCGAGGGTCGCGAGCAGATCGCGCCGAAAGGCCTCGGAAGTATCTTTACCTTCGAAGTGGAGGTTGAAGTGGCTGCTCTCACGTTGTGAAAAATCGGATTCGGCGCTTGATTCGCGCTCCGCGCGAGCAAGATATTGACTGACGGTTGCATCCGGACGCAGCGCCAGCGACCGTTTCCACGCGCGAATGGCATCGGGCGTATGATCACTGGCAAATTGAACAAAGCCCAGCATCGCCAGGGCATCAGGCGAGGCGGGTTCAACGCTGGCGGCGTGTTGCGCGTAGGGCAGAGCTTCAGCAGCACGACCAGTGCGCATCAGGGTGGCGGCGTAATAGACAAGCAGGGTCGAATTATCCGGCTGAAAACGAAGCGCAGCCTGGTAATAGCCCTTGGCTTGCGCGAAGTTGCCATGATCGGATTCATGCTTTCCCGCAAGAAAGTATGCCGTGGCCGTATCCTCAGGACTGGCAGTTTGCGCGATGCCGGAGAGGGCGTCGATATCAACCTTCCCGTCACGAATTACTTTTCCGATTACGTCGGCCTCGTGGCTGAACGACGGCGTGGCCGGAGTGATATCGGGAACAGTGATGGGTCCTCCGGAACCGGCGCGGGCGGGAGCGACCCCGCCAGACTCGATGCGCTCGACGGCAGATTTCGGGATGGCATAAGTATCTTCGCCAAGCTCATACTCGATGCGGTCTTTGGTCTCGCGGACCCGGTCGGCCCAGATGGTGCGTCCATTTTTAAGATGGATGACATCGGCGGGCGCGGGAAGCGCCGCCAGAAGCATCAGAATAAGAATGGGAGTGAGCGCTCGCACTGCGCTGATTCTAGCAACCGCACGATGCTGGCAGTAAGGTGACAAAGGTGCTTGAACTGGAGACGGCGTCGTTGCGAGATGTTTCCCGTTCCCGGTTCAGGGTTCTCAGGGGGAACCGAGTGACCGCCCTGGGTTTTTGAGAGCTGGGAATTGAGAGCCGAGAGCTGAAACTCTATGAATCGCCGCACGATCGGGCTGACGTGGTGGTTGCTCTCCGTTACGACCTCTTCGCTCGCCGCCGCACCCGATTCCCAATGTCCGCAGAACAGCAGCGACCTCTACGCACGAATCCGTTCTGTGACGATCGATCCCCAACGTGTCTACCGGGTTCGCGACGCCTCAATCGACCGGCCTGATCTCCATCTTGATTTGGACGATGGCACGATCGCGTTTACCGAGGATATCTGCGGCCGAATTACGGGCGCCGCGTTTGACGGTGAAGGCGAGATACGGCTGCGTCCCCCGAATCGCGAAGAACGCGGCTCGCTGGCGCTCTTCACCGGAATGGCAATTCTCGAAGAGCAGTTCACGTCCGCATATCTGCGCTTCAATGACGATACGGCCTCGGCCTTGCGACCGTTTCTCGCGCCCGCGCCGGACGGCGCGGAGCTTGTAAGAAAGTGGCGTGACGCGGCTCGAGCCCTGGCCGATTTTGACGCCTTGCGCCTCCTCTTGGACTTCAGTCATTTCCTCCCCGTCGCGGTCGCGGAACGATCGCCGTACTCCGTCCCGTCAGACGATCAGAAATTTCCACCTCTACTGCACGCGCATTTGCTAGGCACAAAATTGGGCGCCTTCGAGGTGATCTGGGACGCGGCGAACGCTGAGCCACTGTCAGCCGGGCAGCCGCGGACAAAAGATGGCACTTTGTTCTTCGATTCCTGGACCTCGTTTGCGCCTCCTGGCGCTGCCGGTGTCGCCGCGTCGCCACCAGCCGATTTCTCGATCACGAACTTTCGAATTCGCGCGTCGGTCAAACCTCCAACGAGATTGCAAGCGTCGGCGGAAGTGAATGTGCGAATTGTCAACGGAGGCGAAAGAACGCTGATTTTTGAGTTGTCCCGTTATCTGAAGGTTGAATCGGTCGAGGCCGACCGGGGACCGTTGGACTTTATCCAGAATCCGGCGATCGAGGGAACGCAGCTGCAACGGAAAGGAAACGATCTGGTTGCGGTGGTTCTCCGCGCTCCCCTCCCACCCGCGAAAGATTTGAAGCTGCGCTTCACTTATGCAGGCGAGGTCTTGTCTGAGGCGGGAGATGGATTGCTCTACGTAGGCGAGCGCGGGACATGGTATCCGAATTTCGGATTTAGCCCGGCGCAGTTCGAACTTGAATTCCACTACCCCGCAAGCTGGACGCTGGTCGCGACAGGAAAAAAGGTCGCTTCGAACCCGGATCAGGAAGCGGAAACGAATGAGTATGAGCCCGGAGAGAAGGTTTCGCGCTGGGTCTCCGAGCGGCTAATTCCAGTGGCGGGCTTCAATCTGGGCAAATACATTCGCGCGGACGCGAAAGCAGGCAAAATTCTGGTCGAGGCGTATGGAACAAAAGGAGTGGAAAAATCATTCCCCAAGCCACGCTCCGAGGTGATCGAGGAGCCGGCGTTTCAGAGTCCGACGGGATCGCGACAGCGATCGACAGCACCACTGGTAATAACTCCGCCGCTGCCGTCGCCGGCGCACGACCTGCAAGCCGTGGCTGACAAAGCCGCGAAGGCGATAGAAAATTTCTCCCGGTGGTTCGGACCCTATCCCTACAGTTCGCTGGCGCTGACGCAGATGCCAGGAAATCAGAGCCAGGGTTGGCCCGGACTCGTGTTTCTGTCGAGCTTCGCCTTCCTCAGCCCGCAGGAGCAAGCCGATTTGCATCTGGATCCGGTCGCTCGTGCGATCGACAGCCAGGTCCTGGTGCACGAAACGGCGCACCAGTGGTGGGGCGATCTGGTTCTTTGGAAAGGCTATCGGGACCAGTGGCTCTCCGAAGCCCTGGCAAACTATTCGTCGCTGTTGATCCTGGAGGAACAGAATCCCGCGCAATTCAGAGCGGTTCTTGAAAAGTATCGCCGCGACCTCCTGAGCGAAAATAAAGACGGAGAGCCGCTGCGCGATGCCGGACCAGTAACCCTGGGGCTGCGCCTGGAGTCGTCGCATTTTCCCAACGGCTACGACGCTATCAGCTACGAACGTGGCACATGGCTCTTTCACATGCTGCGCTGCATGTTGCTCGATTCGGCCCTACACGACTCAACGTCGCGCGATTCGAAGCTGCGCGACTCCGGACCGTCCCGCTCACACAGAGCGCACGAGAGAGGGCCGAACTCCGACGAGCCATTCTTCCGCACCCTGCGCAAGATCAGAGAACGCTATGCCGGAAAAAACATCAGCACGCAACAATTAGTGCAAGCTTTTGAGGAAGACCTGCCGCGCTCACTTTGGTACGAAAATCGTCCCAAATTGGAGTGGTTTCTGAACAGTTGGATCGAAGGTACCTCCATTCCAGAGCTCGAAACCCGAGAAATTCGCATCACCGACAAAGCCGGCGTCACCACCGCAACCGGAGTGATCGTACAAAAGGACGCGCCCGATGATCTCGTCACCGCCATCCCGGTATACGCGTCAACCACCGAAAACACGCTTGTTTTCCTGGGGGAAGTGCTGGCGGATGGCCATGAAACCGCGTTTCGCCTGATCGCGCCAGGCAACGCGCGCAAAATCGTTCTCGATCCCAATCAGACGATTCTCACTGCACCAGGTAAATCCCGGCCGCTACCTCAGAATGGGGAACATTAGCGGTATGCACCTCCGCCCCCCCGCCAATAACGGGGGATCCAATTCTTCGCCGGGAAGCGCAATTGTGGTGAGAGTTGTGGCTCTTTCGCCGTCTGCATGCGCGAGCAAGCTATCCCGTCGCCGCGCCCAAAGCGGATAACAAACACCCGCAACCGCCACCTTTCTCACCCGCAAGCTGCTGCGGAGTTTATAATCCTCCGTTCCCGGCTTCAGTTCCAAAGTTCACATCAACTCAACCGGAGCCCGATCCTTAAGCAGAACGGAAGCAGAAGGCAAGGAGAACGAATGAACCTGGCAGGCCGAGTAGCGCTCGTCACCGGAGCCTCGCAAGGCATAGGCCATGCCTGCGCGAGAGCCTTGGCCCGCGCCGGCGCAACCGTAGCCGTAGCCGCCCGCAATCAGTCCAAGCTCGACGAACTGGTGGCCGAAATCACCGCCGCCGGAGGCCGAGCCGCAGCCTTTGCCACGGATGTCTCCGACGAAGACCGGGTCAAATCCGCCATCAAGCAGGCCATTGCCCAGCTAGGCAAGGTCGACATCCTGGTGAACAACGCCGGCATCACCCGCGACCAGCTGGTCATGCGCATGAAGCGCGCCGACTGGGACGCCGTCCTCAACACCAACCTGACCTCCGCCTATCTCTGCGCCCAGCAAGTCATTCCCTCGATGCTCAAGCAGCGCTGGGGACGCATCATCAGCATCTCGAGCGTCTTCGGCCAGATGGGCCAAGCCGGACAAGCCAACTACGCCGCTTCGAAAGCCGGATTGATCGGCCTGACCATGGCCATGGCCCGCGAGCTAGCTTCCCGTAACATCACCTGCAACGCCGTCGCTCCAGGATTTATCGAGACCGAGATGACCGCCGCCCTAAGCGAGGAATTCAGGCAAACCGCAGTAAAGCAGATCCCGCTCGGCCGGGTGGGCAAACCCGAAGACGTAGCGAGCGCAGTCTGCTTTCTGGCGACCGAAGAAGCCAGCTATATCACTGGCCACGTGCTGAACGTGAACGGCGGCTTGCTGATGGGATAACGATTCGCCTCGGAAAGGCCGCGGGCTGGATCAATTTCCCCGCGATTGACAAAAATCATCCTCTGCAAATCGCGAGATTGTCAGCAGAGATTGTGAATTGTCAAAACGGGAATTGATGCTTCAGTTGTGGACCGCTTCCAGGCGAGCGTGATAGCCCTTGCGCGATCGTATTTGCAGCCGCTTGCCATTTTTTTCGGCTACGACTTTGATCGTCCGATAGCTTCCATTCGGTTGAAAATCTGCAGGAGTATAAGCAATGAAGTAGCGACTGCGAATCACCTCGCGCAGCTTGTCGAATGACTTGCCCAAAGTTAGCAAATCGCCTGGAAACATCGCCTCTCCGCCACTTTGTTCAGCGAGCGCTTCCAACACCTTGTCCGCATCAGTTTTGTCGCGAATTTCTTCTCGCGTGCTAATGGCGTAAATCGTGACTCCGGTTCTTTCCGCAACCTGAATTGTCTGCTTCAGGCTGCTGTGACTGGAGTTGTCTTCGCCATCGCTCAATATCACCAGGACTCTCGCGACGCGTTCGTGATCAGGATATTTCGCCAGCTTCCAACATGCTGAGGAGACCGCGTCAAAAAGAGCTGTGCCGCCTCCGTTTGACAGCTTTTCAATTCCCTTTCCCAAGTCCGTTGTGACGGCAGTGAAGTCCTGCGTAACCGTGGTTTCGGTGGCGAATCCGGCGATAAACCCGAGATCAGAGCTTGGCTTCAGCACCTTATCAACGAACTGACTCGCAGCCCGCTTTTCGAACGAAAACCGGTCTTGAACGGAACCGCTCGTATCCACCAACAAGGCAAGACGGAGAGGAAGCTTCGATTGCGGGGTAAATTGGAGCACACCCGCTGGAGGCTTATCGTCGTCGCGGATCTTGATGTCGGACAACTCCAAGTCGTTCACCATATGGCCGTGGCTGCTGACGGCAAGGAACAGCGCGACCTCATCCACGCTTTTTCGAATTGTCCATGCGCTTCCGCCATAGGAAAAATTTGGAGCAACCGAAGCTGCCCCTCCGAGAGCACCCTCTGCTGGTTCCGCTTCGGCTAACTTGTTGCAGTCTTCGCAGGAGCCCGTCTCGGATTCATCTCCCAACGCGCTCAGCTCTGCCTTCAACCGGTCGTTATTGGGGAATGTCTGTAATTTCTGGGGAGTGGAAACGGTTGTTCCTTGCGGCGGAGCTTTCGCGGCCTCCGCCCGCACTTCCTTATTATGCGTCAAAGCAGCCAAATTCTGGCGCGCTACCGGAGCGTACGCATTGGTCGGATCTTCATCCAGAAAGAAGCGCAGTTCGTGCTCCATGCTCTCGAAATCGTTGATCGACATCGCTGCGGACGCAGCCACGTAGTGCACATTCGCCATCCCTTTGTGCTCCAGGGCGTGCACTCGCCTGGCGGTTTCGAGGGTTTGCGGGTATTCGTGGGCCCCATTTTGCGCGTATGCCAACGCGGAGAGACTTCTGGCGCCGGCGTGAATGGCGACGGCTTTCTCGAGTTCTGCTTCCGCGGTCGCAAAGTCTTTCGTCGATAAAGCGAGAAGGCCGAGATTCAGGAAAGATCCGGGAAACTTCTGATCGATCCTTGCCGCCGTTTCGAATTCGCTCTTGGCTTTAACCGCATCATCCTGATCGAGGTAAGCGAGTCCAAGACCGATGTAGGCTGCGACAAAATTGGGATAGTCCGCGACCGCCTTTTGCAGGTGCTTGATCGCTTCCTTCGAGTTCTGCGCCCTCATGAATGAGGTGCCGCGGTTGTATTCCTCGATGGCGTTATTAGGAGCATTCAGGTCGAGCACCGATACTGCACCCGAATCGATCAACTCTTTGTCTTGAGCCTCTTGCTGTTCGACCTTTTTCAGATGCCGGTTCTGTTGGTCGAGATACAACTGCGCGAAATCGATTTGTGCAAAGGCTGAATCTGGACCTGTGTTTATGTAAGGAACTTGTGCTCGTGAAGAGATTGAGGCAGAGATGCAGGCAGCCATAACCCATGCGAGCGAGGAAATCCTGCGCTTTGAGGATTGAGGCCGAGACGCAGATTGCACGAAATCTACTCCTGCAAGTGATGTCACTCTATATTGTGTTCAACTTCCGCACGAAGGGGAAGGTCATGCCGACAAGGTCTAGCCCGCGGAGGCTCTATTATAGCCGGGATTTTCCTTTCTATCCTTCAAAAAGACGAAATCTGGATGATCGTCTTTTTGAGGCATTGTTTTTGGGGTTATCAGGTACGCACCGGGCAGCGGGCCTTCGTGCAACCGGGATGCCTTTTGCAGGATAGGCTTGCATCTTTGGACTTTGGACTTTGGACTTTGGACTGCAATTGGGAATGAGGTGGCTCGATAAAGCAGACCCTAACGCAGGGGGCGGATGATCAGGATCATCCCTGGACGCAAGGATGCGACATTTTGGTTGTCGTGCTTCAGGGCTGTGACGGTCGTGTTATAGGAGGAGGCAATTGAATAAAGGGTTTCGCCTTCCTTCACCTTGTGACGCTTGACTATGGCTGCTTTTGACGCGGTGGTCTGAGTCGCTTGATGATGGGTTCCGGCGGCGCCTTGCGCGGCCCGTCGGGTTGCTGGTTCACCTTCAGCTCTCGCGGTTACGGGCAAATGAAGAAAGAGGACTTTTCTTCCGGCCAGGCTGTCTCCCTTGATATGGTTCCAAGCGCGAAGCATCTTGGGGGAGACTCCGAAATTCTCGGCCACCGATTCGACCGTGTCCCCCCGTCTCACTTTGTAGTGGGTAATGGCGCGCGCGTAGGTGCTGGTGTCGGCCTCCTTGCCGGTCGCTATGGGGATGATCAGGCGGGTATCGGGTGGGACCAGTTGCCTGTCCAGTTCGTGGTTCAATCCCTCGTTCAGATCGTTTGCTTCAGCTATGGCTTTTGGAGTGGTGTGGTAGGTTCGGGCGATTGAGGCCAGCGTTTCAGGTCTCTGTACTTTGTGATAACGCCACCAGACTCGCTTATCGACAGGAATCGACGCCACAGCCACCTGAAATCTGTCGGCCGTAGCGGCGGGCAGGTGCAACTCGAACTGGCGGTCCCTCGGCGTTGTCATTCTCAGCAGGCTGGGATTCAGGTCGAGCAACTGTTCGGTGGTTGCGTCTACGCATTCAGCGGCTAGCCGAAGATCGATCGGATAATTGATTTTTACAGTGTCGTAGGGAACGGGCTTGTCTTTTATGACAGAATCCAATCCGTATTGAGCCGGGTTTTTGGCCATGATGGTCACGGCCAGGATGATGGGGACGTAATTCCTCGTCTCCTTGGGAAGGACGTTGCGGCGGTAGAGCTCCCAGAAGTCGGCGTAGCCGGTCCGCTTTACCGCGCTCTGAACCGTGCCTGGACCGGAGTTGTAGGCGGCCATGGCGAGGTACCAGTCTCCGAATTCGTTGTAGAGATCCTTGAGATGATGCGCGGCTGCCCGGGTCGCTTTCTCTGGATCCTGGCGGTCGTCGACCCACCAGCTGCGCTCCAGGCCATAGCCTTGGGCCCGGCTGCCCATGAACTGCCACATGCCCCTCGCTCCGGCTCGTGAGACAGCCAGAGGATGAAAGCCCGATTCGGCTTGCGCCAGATAAATCAACTCCAGCGGGACACCTTCTTCCCTGAGGATGCTGCGAATCATGTCTTCGTAGCGGCCGGAACGGGCGAGGGCGCGTTCGAAGGTACCTCGACCTCGATTTGAGAAGTAGGTGATGAAGCCGGCAACCTGATCGGTCATTACCAGCGGCAGACCAGAGTGCGTGGATCGAATTTCGGCTTCCGCTTTCGCCTTGATTTTGGCATCCACCTGGGGATTCAGTTCGTTGGCTTCGTCGATGGGCGCTGGTTCGGACTTTGGTTCAGCGAAGCCGTCTCCCTGCTGCAGGGCTGCCAGTTCCAGTCCGTTGACGCCATCGAGAAGACGGTCCAGTTCCTGTTCCAGGCGGTCGTCGCCTCGGAGGTCGAATTCGCTGCCCAGAAGCAGGTTGAAGGCGGAGTCGAAATTTTGTTTGGCCGCTTCGAGGTGACCGGAGTGGTAGTTATCCTGTCCGGCCTGGTATTGTTTTTCAACTTTTGCGATGAGGTTGGCTACGGGATCGACTTCGAGTGCCTGTGGAACCTGAGGTTGGGACTGGGGCTCGACGGCTGCCTGGGTCGCTTTCCGGGCATCGGGCTGACGGTTCGCCGCCACCAGGGTTGGAGCCTGTGCTTCGGCGGGAGGCAAGAAAGTTTTCTGCGCACTCTGGCACGCCAAGGTCGCCGCCAACGGGGCGGAGAGCAGGATGGCCAGATACCCTTGCGAGAAAAAACTCATATTTTCAGGAACTTATCGCAATCTTAACCTCAGCGTTCAGCCACTACCATAGAGTGAGATGGTACTATCGCGAAATTCGTTGGGTCAATTCCGCAGAAGAACATAGACCTCGTTACTTTAGGAACTGGACGGAGATATTACCCCAGCCTGTGCTGGGACGGCAACGAGTCTTTCGCCGTTTCGTCATTGAAAGGACATATGAAAGCCATACAAATCAGACAAACGGGTGGCCCCGAGGTGATGGAACTCGCGGACTTGCCGGTTCCACATCCTGGGGCGAAAGAAGCGGTCGTTCGGATCGCAGCCGCAGGCGTCAACTTTATCGATGTCTATAACCGCGAAGGACGCTACAAGGCTCCACTGCCGCTGGTTTTGGGACAGGAAGCCGCCGGCGTGGTTTCAGCGGTTGGCGCGGACGTGCACGATGTGGCGGTTGGCGATCGCGTCGCTTACTCCTCGGTGCTCGGGAGCTATGCCGAATACGCAGCCGTGCCCGCGGACCGGTTGGTGAAGATTCCATCGGGAGTGAGCGAGCGAGAGGCTGCGGCGGCCATGCTGCAGGGGATGACGGCGCATTATCTTTTGCACGATGCTTATCCGCTCAACAAAGGCGAGACAGCTCTGATTCATGCTGCCGCTGGCGGCACAGGGTCGTTGCTGGTGCAGATGGCACACAATATTGGAGCGCGCGTGATCGCCACGGTTTCGACCGACGAGAAGGCAGCGCTGGCGCGCGGGGCGGGAGCGGATGAGATCATTCTCTATACCCAGGCAGATTTCGAGTCGGAGACGAAACGGATGACCGGCGGCAAAGGCGTGGATGTGGTCTATGACTCGGTGGGCAAGACCACTTTCGAGAAGGGACTGAATGTGCTGCGTCCGCGCGGGATGATGGCACTATTCGGAGGGTCGAGCGGGGCAGTGGCTCCGATTGATCCGCTTGTCCTGACGCAGAAGGGGTCGCTCTTTCTTACACGGCCCTCGCTGGGAAATTATATTTCAACATCGGAGGAATTGCAGCGGCGGGCGGGCGCGGTCTTTGGCATGATTCGCGACGGCAAGCTCAAACTGCGAATCGAACACACCTATCCGCTGGCGGAGGCGCAGCGGGCGCACCGCGATCTGGAGGGACGCCGGACTACGGGAAAGTTGCTGCTACTGCCGTAGGCCGGTCTCGTTGGCCCTCCGGATCTTCTGCCGAGCGAAACCAACTACCCGTGTCTTCCGGCGCTGCAGACAAAATGCATCGCCCCTTTGGTTCGCTCGGGATGGTTCGTTCAGGATGACAATTTCTGCTGCGGCCCGCGGGAGTAGTTCCCCAGGTAGGCGGGCAGCTCCTGCGGACAACGTTCGTCACGAATTGCCCCACCGACGGTCATCTGCAGCGGGATTACTCCTGCCCAGGTCGGGAACGCGTAATCTTCTTCGTCATCGACTGGCGGGCCTACGCGGACTTTGGCAGAAAATTCGGTGATCGGAAGCCGCAGGACTGACGTGACCTTCAGCTCTTTTTCGTTCGGCTGGCGGGAATCGTCCCAGCGATGGGGGATGATGTGCTCGCTTAGCTTGCGCAGGGCGACGAGTTTTTCTGCGGGATCGGCGACCAGCGTTGCCTTGCCCAGAATGACCACCGAACGGTAGTTCATCGAGTGATTGAAGACCGAGCGGGCCAGAACCAATCCATCGAGCAGAGTGACCGTTACGCAGACGGGAAGGCCCTGATCGAGATTACGCAACATGCGGCTGGCAGCTGAGCCGTGGATATACAGAATGTCTCCGTTGCGGCCGTAGGACGTGGGGATGACGTAGGGCTGGCCGTCGACTGCGAAGCCTACGTGGCAGAGGAAGGCTTCGTCGAGGATCTCGTTGACGGCGCCGCGGTCATAGATCGCGCGCTGCGGTTCGCGCACGATGCGGGTGCGTCGAGTGGGATTGGGATTGCTGGAATTCTCGCTTGTAGACATGGAACGTACTTCCTAGGCAGGCGCCAAGAATGGTGACGGGAAATTCTAGCAGGTTGGAGAAACCCGTTATTAGAGGAGCCCGCCGGTCTTGATCGCCAGCGTGCTGAGGGCCATCTCCAGTTTGGTGATGGCCTCGCCCAGTTCGGGATGGCTTCCGGCCTTCGCCTGGAGTTCTTTCAGAATTTTATGGGCGCTGGCGACGTGCTCTGCGGCTTCGTTTGGATTTTGATCGGGCTTCGGTTCGTTGTGTGTTGGCATGATTCGAGCGCTCCCGCTACCGGTCAATTGTATATAGGATTTGGCGGGAAAAACCTGCGGTGGCATTCGCAACCGCGGTTTGTCCGAGGTTGGAACTGGCCGAGCTGCATCGGCTGAACAGAGGAAAGTCCCTTCACCACAAGTGCTTGCGATGGCCTTTTGCTGACCGTTTTGGCTGTTCTTCCAATACCGCGAACTGAATCTTCTTTTCTACTGGATCGATGCGGTCGACCAGCACCCGCACGCGGCCTCCCAGGCTGTAGGTTTTGCGCGTGCGCTGGCCGACGATCTGGCGAGTGGTTTCGTGGTAGGTGTAGCGGTCGTCATCCAGCGTGTTTAAGGGCACCAGGCCCTCGATGAAAAGGTCGGTTAGTTCCACGAAGAATCCGAACCTGGTTACGCTGATGATCAGGCCGTCGAAGACTTCTCCGATGCGCCGTTCCATGAATTTCATTTTCTTCCACTCCATCAGGCCGCGTTCGGCCTCGTCGGCCCGGCGTTCGGATTGGCTCGATTCTTCCGCCATGTCGTGAAGTTCTTCTTGCGGGACGGGGCCTGCAAGAGGTTCCAGCGCGTTTTGATGGGCTTCGCGATCACGGCGCTTGGACCATGGCGTTGGCGGCGGAGTGGACGCCTGCTCCACGCGATTTTTCTTTCGCCCCGGTTGGGCTGGCCCCTGATCCGGCGCCAACCCGGGGCCTGCGCCGTGCGCGTCAGTCTCACGCCGCTCTGCGACTGGTCGAGAGCGGCCCGGTGCAGCCGTAGAGAGCCCCACCGGTACTCCTCCATCCATTCTCTCGGCGGAGTCTCGCAGCACCTGTTTCAGGATGCGGTGCACGATCAGGTCGGGATAGCGGCGGATGGGCGAGGTGAAGTGCGTGTAGGCAGACGCGGCTAAGGCGAAGTGTCCGCGATTTTCTTCGGAGTAGCGGGCTTGCTTCAGCGAACGCAGCATCAGGAAACTTAGAATTCTTTCCTCCGGCTTGCCTGCTATTTTCTCGGCTAGCTTTTGATACATGCGCGGGGTGATGTGGACTTCTTTTGGCACTTCGATTTCCCGGACTCGCTTGCCGGTGCCGCGCGCTTCTCGGCGGTCGGCTTTTGGTTGCACTCGCTGGATGGGCAACGCGCCCACTCCGAGCGAGTATCCGAAGGTTGCGGCGATCACTTCGAAGTCATAGACGCGTTTCGCGTCGGGCTTCTCATGGATGCGATAGAGCGAGGCTATGCGCTTATTCTCGAGGTAGTGCGCCACGCACTCGTTCGCTGAGAGCATGAATTCTTCGATCAAGCGATGGGCGATGTTGCGCTCGGACCGGGAGATGCTCTTCATCATTCCGAATCCGTCGAATTCGATGACCGGCTCGGGGAGATCGAAATCGATCGATCCACGGCGTATGCGTTTTCTGTTCAGAATCATCGCCAGGTCGCGCATGCGCTCGAAATGTTC
>Ga0181522_10000746_pt1 | contig 22288 bp, 15 predicted proteins | sample PEATcosm2014_Bin_27_FD_121103 | JGI IMG/M metagenome (GOLD analysis project Ga0181522, IMG submission 121103) | Peatland microbial communities from MTU Mesocosm Facility, Houghton, MI, USA - PEATcosm2014_Bin05_10_metaG | ecosystem: Environmental > Terrestrial > Soil > Wetlands > Peat | place... | reverse complement strand
CGGATCTACGACTTAGGCGACGCCGACGGCGTGAAGTTCATCACCATGGAGTTCGTCGAAGGCGAGGATCTGCGAACACTCATTCAGGAGCACAAGAAATTCTCGCCGGAGCAGGCGGTGGAGATCATCCAGCAGGTGTGCCGAGCCTTGGAAGCAGCACATGCTGTGGGCGTGATCCACCGTGATCTGAAACCGCAGAATGTGATGCGTGACGCCAGCGGCCGGATTCTGGTGATGGACTTCGGGCTAGCGCGCACGCTTGAAGGCGACGGGATGACTCAATCGGGAGCCTTGGTTGGGACGATGGAATATATGTCTCCCGAGCAGGCCCTCGCCAAGAATCTTGACCAGCGCTCGGATCTGTTCAGCCTGGGTTTGATTCTTTACGAGCTGCTGACGGGTGAGACTCCGTTCCGGGCCGACAGCGCTATCGCCAGCTTGATCCGGCGGACGTCCGAACGGGCCATTCCTGTTTCTGATCACGACGGAACGATTCCGACGGCGCTCAGCAACATCGTGAGTAAATGCCTGGAGCGCGATCCGAACCTGCGCTACCAGACTGCAGCTGAATTACTGCGCGATCTCGAGGCCTGGCAAGGCAACCATGCCGGAGCGACGCTGGGCTTTCAGCCAGCCGTTGAGCCTTGGGGACGCACGATTCACTGGCCGCTGGTGACGGGCATTGCGACCGTTCTTGTTCTGGCGATTGTCGGATATGTTTTCCGCGGTTCGCTGTTGGCTCCTCCGGCTAAAAAGGCGGTGTCGGGACCTTCATTGTCCCTGGCGATTTTGCCCTTTCGCAATGCTTCCGGGGATCCCAGCCTCGACTGGTTGGGGCCGAGTCTGGCTGAAATGTTGAACACTGATGTCGGCCAGTCCGCCAGCTTGCGCACGATCTCGCAGGATCGACTGCATCAGGTTATTTCTGATCTTCGCATCGCTCCCAACGCTTCCGTCGATCCGACGACTCTGCGTAGTCTGGCCCAGTTCAGCAGCGCGGACACGTTGGTATTGGGCCAGTACGCCAGATTTGGCGGTCAGATTCGCATCGACGCCACCGTACAAGATCTCAAGCATGATCGGATCGTTCCCATCAAGATCGACAGTGTCGACGAAAAAGACATCCCCGGCGCGGTCGATCGACTGGCGGCGCTGATTCGCAACAATCTGGCGATTTCGTCGGATGCGATCCGCGAACTGAAAGCGAGTTCCTTCCAACCGAGCTCGCGCTCCGTGCCAGCGCTCAAGGCATACAACGAGGGAGTTCAATTCCTTCGAGACGGCAGGAACATGGACGCCATTAAGTCCTTCCAGTCCGCCACCAAGGAAGATCCTGACTTTGCGCTGGCGTATTCGCGCCTGGCCGATGCGGATTCTGCCCTGGGTTACGACGGCGATGCCGAACAGGCGTCGCGCAAAGCGCTCGAACTGAGCCAATCGTTACCAGTCGCGGAGAAGTATCTAATCGAGGCGACGCATGCGCGGGTAATCAAGGACAACAAGAAGGCTATCGAAGCGTTCGAGAACCTCGCCAAGAGCATGCCCGAGAATTCCGACGTCGAATCAGCGCTAGGTGGGTTGTACACCGAGACGGGAAACTACACGGCAGCTCGTGCGGAGTTATCCAAGCTGTTGGCGTCTGATCCGAAAAACATCAAGGCATTGTGGCAGATGGGCGTGGTGGGCATTGTGAGTGGCGATCCGCAAGCGGCGCTCGATCCCTTGAACCGCGGACTCTCGCTGGCGGTGCAATTCGATGTCCCCGAACTGCGAGCGTTAATCCTGCAATCGATCGGAATTTCCTACCGGATGCTGAATAAGCCGGATGACGCGATGCGAAATTACCAGGACGCTATGGCCATCAATGAGCGCCTTGGGCTGAAGCGCGCTCTCGCCAGTAATCTGGTGGAAATGGCCGTCGTTCAGAACACGCAGGGAAAAATCGACGCCGCTCTGTCCGACTATCAGCGCGCCCTTGAGTTGCAGCGCGAAATCGGAATGAAGAAGGAAATCGGAGACACGTTGATTGATATGGGCGTGGTCTACGAATCGAAAGGCGACTACGATCAAGCGCTGCAAAACTATAAAGAGTCTCTGCAGATCCAACGCGAAGCTGGTGATGAGAATTATCAGGCGTTGTGCTTGAACAATATTGGCGGCGTCTACCTGGGAAAAGGTGACGCCGATAATGCTCTCACGTATCTGCAGCAGGCATTGCAGCTTCGGGAAAAGCTCAATATTCCGGCCGCGGTCGCAGAAACCTTGTCCGCATTGGGTCAGGTTTACATCAGCACTGGCCAGTATGACCAGGCGTTGACGACGTCTATGCGCGCGCTTGATCTGTGGCGCAAAGCGGGAAACGCTCGCGGCGCGGCGGATGAGTCCCATGACATCGGCATGGTCTTCGAAAGTCAGGGGCGTTTTGGGGCAGGGGTCAATTCCATGCAGGATGCCGTCAAGGGCTACCGCACGGTAGGAGATCGCAGTGCGGACATGGCGACGCTGCTGAACGATCTTGCCGACGCCCTCGCGCAAGCGGGACGTGATTCCGAAAGCGCTCCTCTGCTGAAAGAAGCAGAGACCCTTGCGACCGGTTTGAAGAACGAAAGCCTGGAGGCCCAATTGCTCACTACCCAGGCCGATATCCAGCGCTACCGCGGCGAAACGAAATCAGCTGAAGCGCTTTATCAACAAGCGCTTCGATCAGCTTCGCACGGCAATGCTCCCGAGGAAGTTCTGATCTCCAGGCTACACGCTGCGGAGATTGGCCTAGGTCGGGCCAACTCGTCTCTCCTGATGCCGGAATTCCGCAAATTGACCCAAGAAGCAGACCGCCGCAATCTGAAGTACTTGTCACTGGAAAGTTCAGTCGACGCGGCGGAAGGCCTCATCGGACGCAAAGACTTCGCCGTGGCTCAACGGGAATTGCAGGCAGCGCTGGGAACGAGCGAGAAAATGGGGACGCGTTATCAGAGTGCGCGGATCCACTATCTGCTGGGAACCGCGCTGCGACTGGCCGGAAACCGAGCGGATGCGTCGCAACACTACCGGCTCGCGTTGAACTTGCTCGATGACATGCGAAAGGATGCCGGAGCGGAAAAACTGCTCGATCGCTCTGACCTGAAGGTCATGTTTACTGAAGCTTCAAAGTTCGCTGCCGCTACGAATTGATCCTTCCGCAGGACCTGAAGTCACCCGTCCGATCATTCGCCGCCGTTCTCATTTTGTCACCAACGTTGTCCACTTGGTCGTATTGTTCTTCGAGTTGGGATCGGAGTTGGCTTCGCTCACCACCCCCGTGTCGGAGATTGTCGTGTTGGCCTTGGCAGTGACGTTCACCGTGATCTGTACGACCGCTCCGGTGGGATTCTTTTTCGTCCATGCGGCCAACGTCGGAATGCTGCAGGAGCCTGCAACGCTGCCACAGGATGTCGTCGGCGGCGTGATGGTACAAATCGGCTGGCTACCGACGAAACTGCAAGACTCAACGGCGTACCCTGAACTCACGAAGGTCGTGCCCGCGGGCAGAGTGTCCGTCAGCGTAACCATATCGGCTGTACTGGGCCCGTTGTTCGCGATCGCGATGTAGTAGGTCATATTGGTTCCGGTCTTGACGAGGAGATTCCCGATCATCGCCGTAGCAAGATCCGCGGAGCCGACGACTTGATACGTGACGCTCGACGTCGGAGAGGAATTTCCTGCGACATCCGTTGCGCTTGCGGTAAACGTTTGAGTGCCTATCGTCGCGGTGTTGAGCGAAATCGGCGAGGTGGTTACGGTTTGCTGATTCCCGCTGAACGTTTGCGATCCGCAGGAGGCAATGCCTGAAAAGAAGTTAGTGACGGTCGGGCTGGAAGGATCGGTGCAAGTGACCGTGGCAGTGGCCGTCGAATTCTGAGCATAATACCCCCCCGGAGAGTTTAGGGTAATCGAAGTTACGCTCGGCTTGGTCGTATCGATATTGAAAGGCACTGTCTTAAACTTCGCTACGTTGGGGCCGGGCGTTCCGGGGCTTACATCAAGCGACGCCGGGTATACCAGTTCCTCGAACGCATCGCAATCGACCGAGAAATAATGCGCGTCGTAGGCGCCTTCAGCCAATGGACTTGCTGTTCCGTTGTTGTCGTAGGTTGTGATGACTCCGTTCACGCCGAACGTCTGTGGATTTTGCGTTGTCCAAGGGGTGGGTAAGGGACCGAGCGCCGGACACGGTAGAGAGTTGCTTAATGTCAGCTCTCCTGGCAGTGGATAGGTGGTGTCGAGTAACGCTCCACGCGGCTCAGCACCAACAACCACCGACGCCCCCTGGGCAGCGTGGAAACTGTTGGTATCGGGGTTGGGCGTAGGCGGCGGCACGCTGGTGAACGATGCGGCCACACTGGTTGAATTTGTCCACAAAGGAATCGTCGGGGTGGTTTGCCATTCGGGTTCGCAGCAGAAGAACACATAGCTCGAGTTCGTGGTCGTGCCCGTACCCCCGCCGCGAGGGGTATTGTCCTCGAGTTGCGTCATAATGCTCTGCGGGCAGAGCTGGCTCGCGAGCGGGTCGCCGGTCGGATAATTACACTGCGCACCCGAAACCAGGACGTCAGGTGCCATTGCGATCCCTGGAGCGTAGCCCGTCGGAATCGTGAGGGTCCCGTTCGTGATCCCAGGCTGATTCAGATTCAGATCCATCTCCTGGACGAACAGCACGTTCCTGACGGTTGATTGCGGGCAATTCTCGCCTGCAGGGTTGGTTTGCGTCGCCGTGGTGCAGGTCAGTGTACTAACGGCACATACCGTCTGACCGGCTGCGGTCAAGCAAGGCGCATCGGCCATCGCTGTACCTTTCACGATGCTCGCCCAATCCAGTGGACTGACGCCGCCGTTGCTCACGAATGGAGTCGTGTCCTGCTGTATGTTCAGATCTCCGCCATTTTGCGAGACGCTGTAGTCGAAATCGAATTCCTGATGTTGCCCGGGCGCGTTGCTGGCCACAAAGTTCTGCGTCAAGCTAGCCGGGTTGTTCGGATTGATCTGCTGACCTTGCTGAGTGGGAGAGAACGTCCAGCTTTGGAGGTTCTGAGTTTCCCAGTCTCCGCCAGTTGCGCCTGTGAAACCGACGTACGCTGTTCCGCCGCTGCCCAAGCCGATGCTGCTCAAATCCACGGTGACGCCGTTTGGGTATATGTTCACACCATCGAGAACAACCTGAATGTTTGCCACGGTCGCTGGCGTGCAATTCGGGCACGCGGGGACGTACGTGATGGTCACACTATGCGTGTTGCCATCAGACATGTTCGCAGTAACGACGGGCGCGCCCAACGTAGCATTTGAACCGCTAGTGCCCCCGCAGAGAAAGCCATGATGCGAAGTATTCGGCCCAGTGCCGCAACTCTGAATCGCGACATGACTCACGGAGCCGTTGACAGCGGCAGGATCCCACGCGTTTTGAAAAGTGTCGAACTCGATGGCGAGACTGTTTGGAATGCCATTACCCTGGCTGGGATTGGTGTTTCCATCGGCGTCGCCGTAGCCGATGGCACCTCCGCTTCCGCCAGTAAAGCCGATCGCACCGGTGCTCGAGTTTTGGATCACGAAAGCGATCCCGTCAGCAGGTGGAGTGGACGGACTTGTAAACTGGAATTGGAAAGTAGTCGTGAATCCGTTTTCAACCGTCTGGGGCGTGAGATACCACGCCGACCCGGTCTGATTCCCAGAGCTCGATGTGATCTGCAATACCGTGCTCGCACCAGTGACAAACACAGGGTTGCCATTGAGCATCATGCAGCTCTGATTCGTACTGAAATCCGGAGCGTAGCTAGGCGAAGCAGGACATTGCGCCGCAGCTCTATCTCCCATTCCCATTACGACTGCCAGCAGCGCGATCGCGAACAACAAACCTGTTCTCGACGCTTCTTTCATGGACCTCGCCTTGATGGGGAATTGAGTCGCTCTCATGTCTGGATTCAGCGAACAAAACTGTCGGAGACTTGTGGGCATGGCAAGGCCTCTTCTTAACCTGGATTTAGTTCGTAAGGAAAACAGACCGAGCTCCTTGGGGGAAGGACGCTTGGGTTGATAATGATTACAAATCTGCCGTGCAGCAAGCAGTTGCGCGGAACGCCATCATACATCCAGAAGTGGGAAAGTCAAGGCAGAGATGAAAAGTGCAATTTCTTGCAACATTTGTTACCGAGGCAGCATGTGTCAGCCGAATCGCGCGACAGGAGAGCGATCTCCGATCTTCCATTCTTCCGTCACAACTTCAAATTTCAGCAATTTCGTCGTCGCGAAGGAAGTCGTGATCGCGCAGTCTGTTGCATCTCGCCCAACGGCCATGAGCACACGACCGATGCGCCGGGCGTTATGGCGGGCATCGAAGGTCCACCAGCGCCCTCCCAAATAAACCTCGAACCACGCACTGAAATCCATCGGAGACGGCGAGACCGGTACTCCAATGTCTCCGAGATAGCCGGTGGCGTAGCGAGCAGGAATATTCAGAGCCCGGCAGAGAGCTATCGCAAGATGTTGGAAGTCTCGGCACACTCCCACGCGTTGGGTATAGACGTCGAGTGCCGTTCGGAACGGGCTGGAGAATTCATATCCAAAGGTGACTTTGCTATGGACCCAGTCGCACACGGTTTGGACACGATTCCACCCTCTGGGGGCGTTCCAGAACAGTTCTGCGGCGGTATTCGACAACAGATCGACCTCGCAATATCGGCTGTTCAGTAGATATGGCAGGACCTCCGTCGGCAAATCGCACACGGGGATTTCTTCCGCCGCGATGTTCTCTTCGTCGGGCAAACCCGAGTCCTCGATGAGCGTCGAACCATGGAGCTGGATTTTGCCTTGGGGCGCGACTAGACGGCAGGCTCGGTTGCCGAAGTTGTCTTCGTAGGTCCCGACGTTAACGCTCGGATTAGTTCGCAGTTCGTCGGGCTCGCGGAGATCCCCTAAGCGCGACGGATGGACGTTAAGAAGCGTGATGATGGGGACATCGGAGAGGGTTTCAAACTGTATGTCATAGCCGAGACGAAGTAGCATAGAGTTCAGTTGTGTGTTACGAGCAGGACTTTGGATGCCGAAATTATCATGCGCGGCAGACATTATCACTGCGTTTTTTCACATACAACGAATCTTAAATTCGCAATGATGATCGGTGTATCATGCGGTAGATTCTGACAGGAGATCGAGTGACATATTGTTTGGGCATAGTGACGCGACAAGGGCTGGTGCTGGCCTCGGATTCGAGAACGAACGCGGGTTTCGATCAGGTCAACGTCTGCCGGAAGATGCATCGGTTCGTGCAACCGGGAGAACGCGTCTTTGTGATTCTCTCGAGCGGCAGCCTCTCGATCAGCCAATCGGTGATCACCTTGCTGAGCGCCGATTTCGATGCAGGACGTGGACTTGCCCAGGCCAACTCGCTCTACGATGCAGCGAGGATCGTCGGCGAATGTGTACGTAACGTCTCGGACATGGATCGGGCATCTCTCGAGCGCGATTCGTTCAACTTCAATGTTCATCTTCTTCTGGGCGGGCAGGTGAAGGGACAAGAACCGAATTTGTATCTCATCTATCCGCAGGGGAATCCGTTGGCCGCCACGGAAGATTCGTTATATCTGCAGCTGGGAGAATGCAAATATGGGCGACCGATCTTAGACCGCGGCATTCAGCCCACTACATCACTCGAAGTAGCCGCCAAGTATGCCCTGCTTTCTTTGGATGCAGCGATGCGTTCGAATGTGACCGTCGGCCCTCCGTTTGATCTGTTGCTGTATGAGAAGGACAGTCTCACGATCAATCGGTATCGTCGGCTCTGCGCAGGTGATCGAGACTTGAATCTGATTCACTCGACCTGGGAGCAATCCCTTCGACGATCGGTTGAACAACTGCCTGATATCGAATTTGAGATTTCTCGAGACGCAGAATCTCCCGAACGTTTTCCCAGGGCCGCACATTCCGGAAAATAAAACCGGCTCACCGTCCGAGCTTGCATACAGCTCCTTTTCGGTTGCGATTTAACGGCTTCCGGACAACCAGTTTAAAGATCGTTGATCTGTCAGTGCGCTGCGAGCAAAATAGCTCTCTGGCTGAAAAGCCGTCACTGAAACTCACGCCATGAATAAGAGAACCTTCTTGAAACTTTTTGGCTGCACATTTGCCTCGCCAGGGGTTTTGCGATTGCTAGCTTGGGCGGGACCGGAAAAACTCAGAAACTGGGCCGGCAATATTGAGTACAGTACCGACCACATTGAGACCGCCACTTCGCCGCAGCAAGTGCAGGACTGTGTCAAGGCGCAGGCAAAGCTGAAGGCCCTTGGTACTCGCCACTGCTTCAACAATATCGCGGACAGTAAAGACGGCTTCCTCTCGCTCAAACCGATCGATCAAGTGATCTCTCTCGATCCCGCAAAGCGAACCGTCACTGTTGGTGCTGGTATTACGTACGGGAAGTTGTGCCCTTATCTCGACGAGAAGGGATTCGCGCTCCATAATCTCGCCTCGCTCCCGCACATCTCAGTCGCAGGCGCTTGTAGCACGGCGACTCACGGCTCGGGCTTGAAGAATGGAAACCTGTCAACGGCGGTGTCTGGCTTGGAAATCGTGACGGCAGATGGCAAGGTCGTCACTCTTTCACGGCAACAGGACGCTAAGACATTTAATGGATTAGTAGTTGGCCTGGGAGCTCTGGGCATCATCACAAAACTCACTCTCGATATTGAGCCAAGTTTCACGATGAGCCAGTACGTCTACGAGGGTCTGCCTTTCAGTGAATTGAAAGACCATTTCGAGGCCATCGAATCCAGCGGTTATAGCGTAAGCCTTTTCACAGACTGGCAGAATCAGCGAATCAACGAAGTTTGGATCAAGAGCCGGATGGATCAGGGACAAGCGTTTCATGCGACTCCCGACTTCTTTGGAGCGAAACTCGCGACGCGCAATCTTCATCCGATCAAAGAACTATCAGCGGAGAATTGCACCGAGCAAATGGGCATACCAGGCCCCTGGTACGAGCGCCTGCCGCATTTTCGCATGGGATTCACACCCAGCGCAGGCAAGGAATTGCAATCCGAATATTTCGTTCCTCGACAGCACGCGATCGAAGCAATTTTGGCAGTCGAGCGACTCCACGACCAAGTTAGCCCGTCGCTGCTCATTACTGAAATCCGCACAATTGCCGCGGACCATCTATGGATGAGTCCCTGCTTCGGACAAGACTGTGTGACAATCCACTTCACATGGAAGCCCGACTGGCCGGCCGTGCGGCGGTTGCTGCCGATCATTGAGAAAGAACTGGCTCCATTTGATGCGCGACCGCACTGGGGAAAGCTCTTTACGGTTTCGCCGGCGGAACTGAGGCGAATTTACAAAAAGATGCCTGACTTTGTTGAATTGGCCAGCTTTTACGATCCAAAAGGTAAGTTTCGCAACGAATACTTAGACGAAAATATTTTCGCGTGCTGAGTCTGAATTCTGGATCTCTTCTTCTGCGACCGGGAGCACAGAAGAACTTCAGGTTCCGGGCAGTTTGAGCTCTTATCCCGATCGAAGCGAGCGCCTTAGCCGAGATTGGTCTCGTTTTGAATGCGTCGTAGAACTGGCGGGGGTAACCGTAGTTGCGATGTCCTAATTCACGGGCGCGCACTGAACTCTTTCCCATTTGCATCCTGAACTTCCCGGGATGGCTCTCTGACACCTTGCCAGAAAACTGGATCGACTCTAGAGTGCATTTAGGTTTTCAAGGTCGTCGTGAGTAATTCAGACAGATCCCAGGTCTCACATCGACAACGGGCTGTTTCCTTCGCGTCCACTTCTGAATCAGCCGACATTTTTTAGCAGGCTCGAGTGTTGGTACTTCCCTGTTTTCCATTTGAGGAGAATCCGCCTTGCGCCGAAGTGTGCCCAAATCTGTACCGGAGGATCTGTCGATGAAACCTAGCAATCTGTTTCAGGTCTTGTGTTTGAGCATTCTCCTGGTCGCACCTGGAGTGCTCATCGCTCAAAATCCTAACTGCACCATCATCATTCCAGCCGCGCCGCTTACCGCCGCAGGACTCGCGACGCCGTACCAACTCACTGCCACGAATCCAGCGCAAGGAGATTGTCATGAAACAAACAGCGCTTCGTCGGCCTTTGTTCAAGCTGCCATCTTCGATCCCACCAGCGGGCAGATTTCGATTTATAACCCACTCGTGATTGACGCTGGATCTGTTCCTGCGCCAGGCGCTGCGCCGATTGTTCCGACGCTTCCCAACAGTGCCATCGTGGCTCTCTGGTTTGGGTTCAACGGGAATAACCTCGTGCAACAGGGAGCGGCACCAGGCGTTTTGGAGGCCAGTGGTTGCGTGAATGGCCTGCCGAATAATGTGTTTGGACAGTTCTCGTACTGTAACGCGCCTGCCTTCTTCAAAGCTGCCAACAACGCAATTCGTTCCGGTCAACTGCGCGTGCCGCATTTGGGGTTTGCTAAAGATGGGCGCGTCTGCCCGTCCGTTCGGGATTTCTTTGTCGTCGATCAGGACCAGAGCGACAACTTGCCCGTCACTTATCTGATTAGCGCAGGTGGACTGCTCGCTCAAAATACAGTGGCGAACAACCAGACATTACCCGGCGCCACCACGCTCGGAAATCCCAGTGATAACGGCCTGCTCGATCGATTCATGGATCCGGCGCTCGGTTGCAATCCCTGGAAGGTTTCGGACCTCGCAGATCCAGGTCAGCAAGTTCCCGGCTTGGCGCTCAACGAATTGCAGGCACGGGAATATCAAAGAGTGCCCGTTGCGCGAATTCCTGCCGGCGATCCCATGGCTTTGAATGGCGATGGATCAACCAATCTTGCCAAGGTAAATGCCTACCGGCGTGGTGTGGATCAACACGAGGCGCGATCTCTGGATCAAGCGGACACGGCTCGTTATTGCCGTCGCATGCTGAGGATCGCACCCGACAGACTCTTGCAGGACCAGACGTTACTGCTTGCTGGTCCCTCGCCTGTAACGGATGCCGCGAATTCTCTGTTTACGTTTCTGGCGCAACGCTTTGTAGCTAGTTACAACATTCTGGGTTGCGCCAACCTGGTGGACATACCTGATCCCGTATCTTTCACACAAAACACCAACGGCGTTGCCATCAGCGCGACGATCGATGTACCGAACTACGAGAAATGCAAACGAAAACTCGATCGTTATAAATCCCAGGATGATGCAGCCGACGAAGAAGACTTCGCCGCAGCGGCAGCGGACTAGTGCGTCTTCACCACCGCTGTAAGAACCTTGCCGGTTGGCAAGCTCAGGGGTAAAGAGATCCTCTGAGCCTGCTATCCGAAATGTCAAACGAACCTTCGAGCAGTCGCAGACGTCGGTGATGTTCTGTCTCGTCGAAACGAAAATCGCGATTCTTAAAACTCTCCTGGGTCACGCGATCTGCAATCTCGCGAGGTCAGGAATTCTCGGGTGCATCGTGCTGAGCATCTTACCGATCTCAATTCCGGCCGCTGGGCAAATTTCTCCGGGTCCTCTCTCCCGAGCGCATGAGTCGATCAATGGTATGACCGCTTGCTCGAATTGCCATGAGGTTTCCGCCGGGAAACCCGTTTTTAAGTGCCTGTCTTGTCACGCTGAGATTGCCTGGCGAATCGTTGCACAGAAAGGACTTCATGCTGCATACAAAATCCAACCAGGTTCAAACTCGGAGTGCGCCAACTGCCACCCAGAACACAACGGCGAGGATTCCAGCCTGACAAGATGGGATGTTCATAACTTCGATCATGAAAAAACGGGCTACAAACTCGATGGCAAGCATTCGGGTCTGCTATGTAGCCGCTGCCATAATCCAGAGCGCATATCTGAAAAAGAACGCTTGACCATCAAAGTCAAGGATCTCGGCAAAACATTCCTCGGAGTGTCTCCGGCCTGCAGCAACTGCCATGAAGACCAGCATCAGGGACGGCTAGGATCCGATTGCCTGCAATGCCATAATTTCTCGAAATGGAGTGAGATCGATATTCGGGCCTTCGACCACTCGCTCGCTCATTATCCCCTAACCGGCTTACATCTCAAGGTTCCGTGCCAGCAGTGTCACACGCCAGGGCCTGACAAACTACCACGATATATCAGAATCCCGTTTCGTAATTGCAATGACTGCCACGCCGATCCTCATCGAGGCGGCTTTTCGCAGACCTGCCAGTCGTGCCACGGAACTTCTGGCTGGGGCAGAACCTTGGGCTCTGAGTTGAACCGTACGGTTGACCATTCCAAAACGAAGTTTCCTTTGCTGGGGAAGCACGGCGACGTGGAGTGCGTACGATGTCACGCCGGCGGCGACTTCAAGAAACGTCTCGCATTTCAGAAGTGCACCGACTGTCACCAGTCAGATCCGCATGGAGGGCAATTCGCCAAGCGACCAGGTGGAATCGAGTGTTCCAACTGCCACAGTGCTGAGGGCTTCAAACCCTCGACATTCAGGTTGAAAGAACACGCCACCACCGGGTATCCGTTACAGGGCAAGCACGCAACTCTGGAGTGCGCACAGTGCCATCATCCGAATGGCAAACATGCGATCTATGCGATGAAGTTCCGGTACTGCACAGATTGTCACGCCGACCCACATGCTGGGCAGTTTGCGGCCACCCCGCACCTGAACCGCTGCGAAGATTGTCACAACCTGCAGAGATTTGTGCCGGCAACATTTGGTCTTCGCCGACATAACGAAACTCGATTCCCGTTGACTGGAAGTCACGTTGCAGTTCCATGCACCGACTGCCACAAGGAATCGGAGAATTTGAAACCAAAAGCGACAGCTCGATACCGGTGGCAAGGGCTGGCTTGTCAATTCTGCCACGCGGATCCGCATGAGGGGCGATTTAACGAGTTCATGCACCGGTCGGGACCGAATGGAACGAAGCTCGATTGTGAGGCTTGCCACTCCACCGAAACCTGGGAAGAACTATCCCGTTATGATCATTCGAAAACCATTTTCCCACTGACCGGTGTTCACAAAAGCGCGAAGTGTGCAGATTGCCACAAGTCTTCAAACTCCAACGCGGGGATTATCCACGCGGATTTCAAGAGGGCACCCGCGAGATGCGAAGCGTGTCATGCCGATGTGCATGGCCAGCAGTTTGCAAAGTTTGGAAGTACGGCGTGCGGTAGCTGCCATGACACGACGAGATGGAGCCCGTCGTTGTTCGACCACAACAAAGGATCCGTATTCGCGCTGCAAGGTGCACATCGCACTGCAAGCTGCGGCAGTTGCCACAAATTAACGCGGTTGGTAGGTGGAAAGCAGGTGCTTTTTTATAAGCCCACGCCTGCGGCCTGCGCGGCCTGCCACAAACCCGGCACTCTGGAAAAAAGCAGGGCTTCGGTGAACTGAGAGTTTTTCTCATGAGACTTAATGAACGTCAACAGAGACAGCGGAAGAAGGCATCGGGCGGAAATGCGTGGTTGGTCCAAATTTTCTTGGCGTTGCACGTCGCAGGTTTTGCGGCGGCGCAGGAGATCGCAGCCTCTTCCTCTGTTGACAGTCCACATGGTCCGATGCAGGTTGCATGCCAAAGCTGCCACACCGCGTCCGCATGGAAACCGATTCGCTCTAAACCTGATTTTGATCACAACAAAACGAGTTATCCATTGCGCGGCTTGCACTCGGGTGTCAGCTGCGAGGAATGTCACGTCAACCCCGTGTTCGCGAATGTGGGCAGCAATTGCCAGGATTGCCACGCCGATATTCACCGCCGCCGGAATGGAGCGCAATGCGACATGTGCCATCGAGTAGGCGGCTGGCAGGTTTTGATCCAGTCCATCAACGAGCATCAGGATCGGTTCCCCCTAATCGGGGCACACGCTGCCGTGGATTGCTATTCATGTCACAAAGCGGGGGCTATTGGGGAATTTAACAGGCAGGGGCTGTCAACCGAGTGCGTCAGCTGTCATCTGAAAGCGTTTCAAAAAGCGACCGCGCCGAACCATCAAGCTCTGGGATATTCGACCGATTGCCTCCAATGCCACACGAGTATGGACGGTTGGGCGACCGCACTTTTTCCACGCGTGAAAGCGCGAAAGTAAACCGACGAAAATGAAATCAACACTCGTTCGAAACAGAAGATCGAACGAGCACAAATCGTATTCATGGAGACCGGAATGATGACCGTGTTTGATCCCAGGAGCGACCAGAAGTGAGAATCATCGCAGGATTGTGCGCTCTATTGTTCTTGGCGCCCGCGTGCGTGGCGCAGAGGAGCGACGCAGCGGCAATCAGGAAAATAAAGGTCGTTCGGTCCGGCGACAAAATAAAGATCGAGATCACGCTCACTCACTCGGTAAATCCAAAAGTCACCATCGTGACGAATCCTGATCGCCTGGTCCTGGATCTGCCGACAACTTCGTCCAGCCCAAAACAGCGACGTATCGCCGTAAACCGAAATGGAGTGAAACAGATTCGGATCGCACTGAACGAGGCCACGCCACCTGTCACGCGTGCCGTCGTCGACATTGATCGCGCCCACCCTTACGAACTTGCTACCTCAGGCCGCGTGATTATTTTGACCGTGCTGCCTGCAACTGCAACAAATGACCTTGGTTCGCATAGCAGGGGCGCTTTGCCGGCAGCTACTGGGACGCTGTGGCAAAGACTACGGCCCAAGCAGAGCATTCGTAACACGACGGCGACACCATCATTACTCACGACAGAAGTTCCGTCAGACACAAATCTTCATGTCAGCTTTAAGGTGAAATACGTCGCGGAGGGAGCCGCTTATTTGGTTGGCGGACGCAGCTCCGGCTTAGCGGCGGGAATGATGCTGTTCGTGCACGAGGTCGTTCGATCCTCGCCCGAAGCACCAAATCCTCAAGGCGCGATTGTCGCCGAGTTGCAAGTTGTCTCCGTCGCGGAAACATCGGCGGTGACCGAAATTCGCCATACCAAGAGGGATGTGAAACCGGGCGACTGGGCTGAACTTTCCGGATCGGATTACGCGAAGCTCGGGCGAAAGCCCGCCAGCGACGCCGCTCTTAAGACTCCTTCGCAGCCGATCGCTGCCGTCAAGCCATCGACAACGGTGCAACTTGGGCAAACGTTGCAAGAGGAGGGACGGATTCGTGCCCGAATCGCGTTCGACTACAGCGGAATCAGCAGCAGCGGGTCGACTGCAGGCAGCAGCGGTTCCATAGGATTGGCATTTCACACGGACACAACGCAAATTGCGGGCACTCACTGGAACTTGCAAGGAGATTGGCGAGGACGACTGACAACCAATTCCCAGCCCGCTGAGGCAACGATGCAGGACTATTTGGACAGGACCTACACGATTCAGTTGTCATACGACAACCCGAATTCCAGATGGGTTGCGGGCGTGGGACGCCTCTATCTACCGTGGGCGGTGAGTTTAGACACGATTGATGGTGGATACGTTGGACGCAAACTCACCGATAGCGTGACGACTGGAGTCTTTCTTGGCTCCACTCCTGATCCAACATCCTGGCACTATCGTCCCGATCAGCAAATCGGAGGATCATTCGTGAACTTCGAAGGTGGTATTTACGATGATTTTCATTACACAAGCACGACCGGGATTGCGCTCAGTTTCGTTAAATGGCAGCTTGATCGTCCATATCTTTTCCTCGAAAACGCGCTGGCCTACATGAAGTACATCTCTGTTTATCACTCTCTCATTGTTGACTCGCCTCGAGGCGTCAGTACCGACGGAATCACACCGGGAGCAGGAATCAACCGCAGTTATCTCACAGTGCTGATGCAGCCAAAACGATGGATCTCGTTCGAGGTGATTCACAACTATTTTCGGGATGTTCCGACGGCTGCGACCGCGCTGATCGGTACTGGCTTGGTAGATAAACTTCTCTACCAAGGTGTGAACCTGGCGGTACGATTGCAGCCTGTTCGAAATCTCACCGTCTATACCACGATTGGCCAAAGCGACAAAACTGGAGACGCAAAGCGAAGCTTGAACCAGATATTCGGCGCTACGTGGAACGAGATCGGCCACAGTGGTGTTCGCGCAGATGTCCACTACTCGAAATTCGACAGCTCGTTCGCACGCGGAGATTACAGGGTTCTTTCGTTGTCACGTCCTCTGAGCAAACGATTGAACTGGAATGTTCAGGCCGGAAGTCAAACTCTCGCCTCCGAATTCACGCTCAACCAGCGATCGGCCTTTGTGGACACGTCTTTGGATACCAACTTGGGTGGCCGAACGTTTTTCCAGAGCGGTTACACCATCGAACGAGGTGCGCAATTGAACTACGAGCAATGGCACATGAGTTTGGGATATCGCATCGACATGAGAGGTTCAACGAAATGAATGCACACGCCACCACATTTGTACCGACTCCAGCGGCCACGAGCACTGCTGGGACGAGGCATCAGAGACTCGTTGTGCTCTTATCGCTTATGGCCACGGGAGCGATCATTGCTTTCGCGCTTTACGGGCTGGACTACTATCGACTCAACCTAGCTGATCGGGCCTTCTCTCCCAAACATCATCTGTTGCGGCCGAGCGGAATCGTGGGCATCAATCTAGGGTTGGCTGGTGTGCTGATGTTGTGCGGGATCTTCTTGTATCCGCTGCGAAAGCGTTGGGGATGGCTGAAAAAACAAGGGAACTCGAGGCACTGGCTCGATCATCACGTCGTTCTGGGTGTGGCCGCGCCACTCTGCATTGCCTTCCACGCGTCATTCAAGTTTCGTGGCCTGGCCGGAATGGCCTTCTGGGTGATGGTAGCTGTCTCTCTCAGTGGCCTCATTGGCCGCTATCTCTATGCCCAGATTCCGCGCCATGTCGCCTCCGCCGAGTCATCCTTGCTGGCGTTTCAGGGCGTGCTCGAACATCAAACAATCATCCCCCGATCTGACTTGAGGCGGCTGTTGCTGCACGTACCGACTCGTGGGAGTGTGTCGCATTGGTCGGCATTCACCGCGCTCGCCTACATGGTGACCTGCGATTTAGCTCGGCCGTTTCGTGTTATCCATCTTCGCCTGAAGGTTTCGGGAATCCAATCCACGATTCGCTCTCTCTGTGGGCTCACGTCCGCGAATAACATCCAGTTTGAAGAAGTCATCCATCTGGCATGCAAGCAGGCAACGGCTTCGCGTCGCATCATATTTCTTTCTCAAGTCCAGCGTGTCTTCAAACTATGGCACGTGGTGCACCGGCCGTTTAGTTATGCTTTCGCGGTGCTGGCGCTTGTCCACATCGGAGTGGCGGTGTTGCTTGGGTTTATCTGAGTGACGGGTCTAGTCGGCTGTTGCAGGCCCGGGCGATTCCGGACCTCTCGCGAATAACTACTAGGCTGCTTTTCCGTCGCCGTTGGAAGGGCTGCCCACTAAATCCTGACGGAGTCGCTCCATTTGTGCGGCTGCTTCCTTCATTTGCTCAGCATATTCGTGTCCCTGTCGTGGAAGGAAACCTCCATAATTCTCTAGCAATAACCTGGAATTCGTATTGATGGCGAAGATGTTTGAGCGAGCTTGGCCGGAAAGGGCAGACGTTAGTTTTGCTAGCTGCAAATCGCGTATGGCAATCGCGCTTCTTCCGCGAGAGGCTTCTTCTTCAAGGCGTCGTGCATGGCGTTGGATAAGCCCAAACAGACATGCTGTAATCAAAAGCAGTGCAGAATTCGCAATAATCGTTCGTGACAAGACATTCTTTAATACCGCAATCCTCTCTGTGTCGAGTCTGGCAAAATTGGTGCTCTCCGCTGATGAGAGCGAGGACACGATACGGCGGATCTCGTCCATGTAACCCTCGCCTTCATTTGTATTGATGAGCGTGAATGATCGATGGCGATATCCCTGTTGACGCAAACTGATGGAGCGCACCATCTCCCCCTGCTTTGAGCGAATCATGCTCTCTAACTGCGACTCTAGCGATTGTTCGCGTTGCGTCCGACTGGCGAGCCCTGTACGAAGACTCATGATCCGTGTTCCGACCCCGCCTTTTGCATCGGTGTAGGGCTGCAAGTATGCGGGGTCCCCCGTTAAGAGATACCCGCGCTGTCCTGTTTCCATATCGGTCACGTCTTGCAAAACTCCGGAGAGTGCCGATTGGATCGCGGAACTCTCAAGTGTCAGCGTCGCAGTTTTCTGGACACGCTGCAAATGATTGATGGCAAGGTACGCATTCAAGGCAATGAACGCGAGTAGCACGGGAACTCCGATTTGTAGCGCAGCTTTTCGAATCATCTAATTTGCCGCCCTTTACGTGACGTTGAGAACACCTTCAGTCCTGATTCGGCTGGCCTTACAAATCTCCTCCGCAACTCTCACCGCTGCCTTGCTGCTGTGGACCGGTTCCTCCGCCGACATTACGGAACTGGCGGCGAGAGTGAAAAGCAAGGCATCTTCCTGACTGTCGAAGTAAAGCACCACTTGATTCAATGCCATGTGCGTAGCTCCTGCTGATTTAGGGATGATAGGCCGGTTTATCGCAAGATCGAGGTTATCTCTTTTGGTGCGCCCGACTGGCGCAGCTCAGGATCGTTTGAATGGGGACGCATTTGCAGCCACTTCTGGCGCAATGGCCAGGAGGCGACCTCTAGGATTTCTGGATGTTAGCGGCAAGCAAGAAGTAGTTTGGCGTTATGACGTCCGCGAATTCGACGGTGCTACCTCGGTTCGGCAAGCTCTTCGCTTACGGGCACACCATCTTTTGCTGATTCATGCCGAGGATCGTCTTCTCAGACAGGCCGGGACTGAACCGAGCGTAAAGCACCGAATAGGCGTCAGTGTTCTCGCCTTCTTTGCCCGCACTTCCGGTCACCGAGACTACCAGCGTTCTATCGCTGTTGTAGAAAGTATCCTGGGAACGGCCAGCTGCGTAAGCATGGGTCTTCTTGAACCCTTGAAGATGCGAGTCATACCATGCGAGTGTTACGTCTACTTTGGAGTCAAAAATCGAATAGAAATCCCCCTGCATTTTGCTCTTACAGACGTCCGAATCAGGCAATCTGGTTGGCTCGTTTCCCAAGTGAAGGCGTGAATCCGTTGCAGGATAGAGGGGAAGGCCTGTTAATGGATCTTCCGTCAGCAGTTTTGGGGCTCCGCCAGCGATCGGAGCGCAACAGAAGGCGAGGGCGAATACAACCGCCATAAATTTCGAAGCAGTCATGATTTTGAACCTTTCTCGTTTCTTGAACTCTTCTTACTCACTGGACACCAGCTGGCGGATGCACGTTGTCGTACTCGTAGTGGACGGACATGTGTTGTTTGTCTCCATCGCCCGTGTCAACGTCATCCTCGGATTTCAGCAGAAGCCCTTTGCTCTTGGATATCCATATCTGAGCTGCTGACTTCACCCCCTCGTTTTCACTCTCCACCACGTACATTGCGGCAGCTTCACCGTTGACTGACTCAGCGCGCACGTAGTGGCATGATGTTTTCGCATTACGAACATTCTCCTGTTGTTGTTCGAGCATGGCCTGTGGCGTCGCTTTGCTATGAATCCATTTACTATCCAGAAGGACGTAGATGACGCCGTTGACGTAGATGGTCTCGGCGATATGGGTCTTGGCTCCAGAAGAGGTTTCGGTGCTGTGCGAATGGGTCGGAATCGAATAAATCTTCGCCGCCGAGTCATATACAGGCTGACAAGTGGCGTCAGTAGCGACGGCGCGGGCGGTGAAAGCGAAGGCTAGGCCGAGAAGGCTCAGGAAAGTGGCTGTAGGTCTCATATCTGGTTTCTCCTTCAATAAGGCGCAAGGGGCGCGATCAGTTGTGATGACTAACGTCGCCGAAAACCAGCAGCGAACCATTGTTGCGAATGTCGCTCCATCGAGAGTTCCCTGCTGAAAACGGTTTGGGCGAGCCCGTTTACAAAGCGTCCGCGATTTCCTTGGCCAGCGACTTCACCGCGTCCGTGCCGCATGGACAGGTCATGAACATGATCCGAACCAGACTCTTGCCTTTACGCAGCATGATCATTCCGTCCGCCGACACAAATGCCTGGTCTCCGATTCCGGGAAGACCTTGCGTGTCGCCCAAGGTAGAGAGCACCTTGCCGTTCAGCTGCATCTGTTCTTCCGCCGCACTGGTATCCACCGAAAAGGAAAACACAGGCACTTCTCCCGAAGTATCTTGCTTTCGGTCCGGTTCTTCGCTTTGAAACTGCTTGAACATTCCGCCCGCGAACCCCTGGATCATCTGCTGAGTCTTCTTGTCGGCACCGCGCGCCGCCATCATCGCCGTGACGTGCTTCGCGGTCATGTCAGCTTGATTCCCTGTCGCTATGTAAGAACATCCACCGTCGGTCAGCTGCGTTCGGATGATTTGAACTCCAATCGCGCGGCTAACATCCTCTTTGCTCAACAATCGACACGGATCTCCGCCGACGCTTTCGCTGGATTCACTTCCTGACTCTCCACCGACTGAATTCACGCCAGAATTGGAGTGGCTCTCCGGGTTGGAACCGAGTCCAGGCAAGTCGCGAGTAACTTCGTGGACCTTCTCCTTCACTCGGTGCACCACGTAATACACGCCGCCTGCCGCGAGAGCGCTGACGGCAACCACCACGACGCACAGCCCAATCAGAATCTTGACGATGGGACTTCCCTTCAGCTGGGTTTGTCCGGCGATGGGAGTTGGGCCTGATCCGCTAAAGCTCGGCTGAACACGTGTCTCGGGTGGAGAAGATGCTTTCGGGACTGACTCGAGGGCAGGAGATCCTGTAAAACCAATCGGGCTCCACAAGTTCGCGCCACATTTGTTGCAGAACGGCGCTCCGCTTACCGCGGCGCCACATGTATTACAGAATTTTGGCGAGGATGAGTCGTTAACTGGAATTGAAGGAACCGCAGCCGGTGACAGTATTGGAGCTAGGGGACTTGCCGGTCGGGCAACTTCCGCCAGCCTGCTATCGGTACCGCATTTATTGCAAAATATCCCAGTGACAGGCGCACCGCATTTGTTGCAGAAATTGGCCATAGTCTCCTCTTCGCGCAGTCGCCTTTAAGCGTGGAACTCTGCCGCCGTGGCGATCGCTCCGCACGAGCGCCATTGGATCGAGCGATTCGTGCGTCAGGCGAAATATCAGCCCTCATTGCAAGATCGTCAATGAAACAAGCTTTTAAGCGTGGCTTAACCGCGAACTATCTGATCCTCAACGGCTTAGGGCGTCGTATTAACAAAGCTGCCAGCAAGAGGCCGTGATAAGATTTGCCGCTATCTTCTTCGGGGGAGTGACTCCATCGGCGCTTCCGATCCAAAGGGCTCTTGTTATCGCTTCGGTCCGTTCGAACTGGATCCGGGGGCAGGCCAGCTTTCGCGCAACGGGACTCCCGTGAAGTTGCAGGACTTGCCGTGGCGCATGCTGCTCATGTTGGTGGAGCGTCCGGGCGAAGTCGTCACCCGGGACGAGTTTCGCCAAAGGCTGTGGCCGGAAAACACCTTTGTTGAGTTCGACAACAGTTTGGGAGTCGCAATCCGCAAAGTGCGCGATGCCCTCCACGACGATGCCGAGGCTCCAAGGTATGTGGAGACGCTGCCACGACGAGGATACCGTTTCCTCGCTCCGGTAACCGTCGTAGCCCCACCTGTGCCAGTCCTCGATGGCGCGAAAGCAACCGCTCATGAGCAAGACCGGGCTGCGGCGGGAACTGTCCCAGCCAACATTGCGATCCAGCCTTCACGGGGCAGGTTCCTGATTTTCGCATTCGTCGGGCTTCTTCTGATGGCGGCTATCTTCGCTGGATTGCGTTGGCGGTGGAAAAAGACCGCAACGCCCGTCCCGGTTGAATCCACAGTCGTTCCAGTACGCATGCGCCGGTCGGTCGCCGTCTTTGGCTTTCGCAACCTGACTGGGACTCCCGCAGACAACTGGCTCTCTTCGGCTTTTGCTGAAATGCTGAATACAGAACTGTCTGCGGACGGCAGGCTCCGTTTGATTTCTGGAGAAGATGTTGCTCGCACCAGGCGGGATCTGCCCCTCGGCGATGAAGACAGCCTGGCCAAGGCGACTCTGGAACGAGTGCGTGCAGAGTCCGGTGCCGACATGGTTGTGCTCGGCTCTTACACCGCACTTCCAGGCAAAGGGCAAAAACGCATTCGCTTAGATATCCGGCTGCAAGATACGAGCCGTGGCGAAATCGTCATCGAACAGGCTTTTGTAGGCGGTGAAGACGACCTGTTCGAACTTGTTGGACAGGCCGGAACAGCGCTGCGCCGGAGTTTGGGAACGGGATCAGTGTCCATGCAGGCGTCAGCCCAGGCACGCGCAGCTCTGCCCACAAAACCGCTGGCAGTTCGTCTTTATAGTCAAGGACAAGCTCGAATGTGGGATTTCGACTTCATT
>Ga0181522_10000745_pt1 | contig 22317 bp, 19 predicted proteins | sample PEATcosm2014_Bin_27_FD_121103 | JGI IMG/M metagenome (GOLD analysis project Ga0181522, IMG submission 121103) | Peatland microbial communities from MTU Mesocosm Facility, Houghton, MI, USA - PEATcosm2014_Bin05_10_metaG | ecosystem: Environmental > Terrestrial > Soil > Wetlands > Peat | place... | reverse complement strand
GTGCGGGTTGATGGCACGCGAATCCAGTGAGGGCCGGCCACGATTAGCCGGGGTCGGTCCAGGAGTGCTCCAGGCCTTTTAGCAACTGCCAGACAGCGCGATTCAGCGGAACGGGTACGCCGAGTTTTTCCCCCGCGTCGGCGATGGCGCCGTTGACGAAATCAATTTCCGTCGGGCGTTTTGCAAACACATCCATGAGCATGCTCACGTTGCGCTTACCGGGGGCGTTGGCGCCTTCGGCGACCATTTTGCGCGGATCGCCTTGCAGGGTGATGCCCAGCGCGGCGGCGACGCGTTCGCCTTCCTGGAGCAACGCCTCGTACAGCGCGGCGGTCGGCGGAAAACGCGTGGCGGCGCCATGATGCAAAAGGGTGAGAGCGCCGACGGAATTGACCGCGGAATTAAAAATCAGTTTTGTCCATTGCGCGCCACGGGCGTCGCGCAGGGGAACTACGCGCAGTCCGGCGCGAAGCAAAAGATCGGCGAGCTGGGCAACGTTGGGGAAAGGCGTTGCGGAAGGTTCGAATGGGCCGATCCACAGTTCGCTGTAAAACTCGAATCCCGCATGACCCGGCGCGATCATGTGCGCCGCCATGGTGGTGGCGCCGCGAACCACGTTGCCGATGCGCTCGGCGATGATTTCCTCATTGCCAAGACCGTTCTGCACCGAGCACACTGCGGCGGCACCGGCAAAGATATGCGCGGTCTGCTCGACAGCGCGGCGCGTGTGCGCTCCCTTGGTGGCAAAAATGCCATATGCGCAGGGAGGAATTTCGCAAGGCTGGGTCGTGGCGGTGACTCTGGCGGTGAAGTTCGCGGCGCCGCTGAGCTGCAACCCGCGCTCCATGATGGTTCGCGTGTGTTCTTCGTTGACGTCAAATGCGAAGACTTCCAGTCCTTCGACGCGCGCGAGATGTCCAGCGATCACACTGCCCAGCGCGCCACAGCCCACGATGCATATCTTGAAAGACATTGGCCTCCGGCGATCCCTAGTTCCGGACCACCCTGTAAAGGCGTCGCGACACAAAACACCAAAAACTGCAAGATGATATAACAATCGCGATTTGTATTTTGATGGAAAGAGAACCCATGAGTTCAACCACCGTTCGGGAAGCCACTTACGAAGTGCTGCGCGCCACAGGCATGACGACGATTTTCGGCAATCCGGGCTCCACAGAGTTGCCTTTTCTTCGCGATCTGCCCGGCGATTTCAGGTATGTCCTGGGATTACACGAACGCTCGGCCGCGGGAATGGCCCTAGGATTCGCCATGGCCCGCGGCCAGGCGGCGTTCGTGAACTTGCATTCGGTGGCCAGCGTGGGCAATGGCCTTGCAGCTCTGGTGGACGCCTACTATTGCCACGCGCCGCTGGTGATAACGACCGGACAGCAGGACCGCCGGCAAATACTTGCCGAACCGTTTCTGGTGAGCCGCGCACTTGATGTCGTGAAGCCCTATGCAAAATGGGCCTGTGAACCATTGCGCGCGCAAGACGTACCAGCGGCGATCGCGCGCGGATACTACCTGGCCACGCAGCCGCCGATGGGACCGGTGTTTATTTCGATTCCCATGGACGACTGGAGTCAAGCTTGCGATACGGTTGCCGTGCGCGAAACAAATCACCGCGTGCTGGCCGATCCGCTGGCGCTGGATCGGGTGGCGCGTGCGCTCGACGCCAGCAAACATTCCGCGCTGGTGATTGGCGCGCAGGTCGAAGAAGACCACGGCTGGAATGAAGTGATCGCCCTCGCGGAGCACATTGGCGCCGATGTATATCAGGAGCCCATCGCTTCGCGGTGGGCCTTCCCGCGAACGCACCGGCAATTTTGCGGGAACCTTTTACCGGCGCGCAAACCGCTTGCGGATCAACTGGCGAGCTACGACGTAGTGGTTGTGCTGGGCGCGCCGATTTTTCTTTATTACGCGCATGTGCCTGGAGAGGCCATCGGCGCAGGAACGAAGCTTTTTCAAATTACGAATTCGCCGGAAAACGCCGCTGCCGCGCTGGCCGGGACGAGCATTGTGGGAAACGTCGCCGAGGCCGCCAGAGTCTTGCGCGAGCGCACAAAAAAGAAAGCGAGCGGGAGAATCGCTCGACAAATTGTTTCAGCGGAAGTGGCTGGGGAAAACCCCATGACGGCGGCATACCTGTTCAGCGAACTGAACAAAGCGATGCCTCGCGACGCCATTGTCTGCGAAGAATGTCCTTCTTCGAAGGGCGACCTGGACAAGCACATTTTGCTGGATGGGCCGGGCTCGTTTTATTCGGTACGCTCGGGGATCCTCGGTTTTGCATTGCCCGCCGCCGTCGGCCTGCAGCTTGCGCATCCGGAACGGAGAGTGGTTTGCCCGGTGGGCGACGGTTCGGTTCAATATTCGATCCAGACGCTGTGGAGCGCGGTGCAGGAAAATGCAGCGGTGATTTTTATCGTGCTGCGCAACGGCGAATACACCGCACTGAAAAGCTTTTGTGATTTCACGAAGGTGGGCCGCAATGTGCCGGGAATGGATTTGCCGGCAATCGATATAGTGAAGATTGCCGAATGCTATGGCATGAACGCGCGCAACGTCGCGTGCGCCGAAGAGCTCGCACCGGCATTGCGGGAGGCCATCGATTCGGACAAGCCGTGGCTCATCAGCGTGGCGATCGCCCGCGGCGGCGAAAAGTGCATGGGGATGGACCAATCCGTGAACCCGCCGGATTATCGGTGAGCGGGGGACGGCGCAACGCCAGGGGCAGGAGCGACGCGGAGTGGTGTTAATGAATCGCTGCTTTTTCCGCGCCCAGCCCAGTGTTCGAACGCACCAGGAGTTCGTCAAACTTTGCTGCGGAGCTTTGCTCGCCACTGAGAAGGGTTCCTGCGATAGCTGCCAAAAAGCCGAAAGGAACGCTTACGATGCCGGGATTCTCCAGCGGGAACCAGGCGCGCATTTGGATCAGGTGGTGGGCGCTTCCCGGCACGTTCGTGGCGTCGACGCCCATCACCGTCGGACTCACAAGAATCAAGGCGATGGTGGCGAGCAGCCCGCCGCACAATCCGGCGATTACGCCGAGGGTGTTGAAACGGCGCCAAAAAAGGGACAGAACGATCACGGGGAAATGTGCGGAAGCGGCGACGGCCATTCCCAGAGTGGCCAGGATCCCGACATTGGCTCCGGGCCCTAGCGCGATGGCGATGAGGATGGCCGAAATACCAACGGCCAGTGCCGCGATTCTGGCCACCAAGACGGTTTCGGCGGAGCGCCGCTCGGTTCCGCGGTGAACGACGTTGACCCAGAAGTCGTGCGCGAAGGAAGTGGAAGCGCTGATGGTAAGCCCCGCAACCACCGCCAAAATCGTGGCAAAAGCAATCGCCGAGACAAACGCCAGAAAAATGTCCCCGCCCAGGACCTTGGCCAGCAGCGGGCCGCTCATGTTCGTGCCGCCATGAGTCTGAATGTAATCAGGGCCCAAAATTGCCGCTGCTCCGAAGCCGAGGAGCGAGGTCATCACAAAAAAGCTGCCGATGAGAGTCATGGCCCAAACCACGCTTTTGCGGGCGGTCCTGGCATCGGGCACGGTGTAAAAACGGACCAGCACATGAGGTGCACCGGCGGTGCCGAAGATGAAAATGATACCTAAAGAAATCAAATCAAGGGCGCCGTGCGGGCGGGCATAGCGCAACCCGGGAACCAGGAAGTCGCGGGTAAGCAGTTGCCCATTGGCGTGATACGCGATGGCATTCGTGGCGGAGAAGAATTCCGTCAATCGAAAATCGAAATGCCGCAATACCAGAATCGACAATGCCACGGTGCAGGTCAGCAGCAGCATGGCCTTTACGATTTGCACCCAGGTGGTGGCCAGCATGCCGCCGAAAATCACGTAGGCCATCATGAGGATGCCGACGGCGACAACGGCCATGTTGAAACTAACCCCGGAATTGGCAAGGAGAAGTTGTACCAGCGCTCCGGCGCCCACCATCTGGGCAATCATGTAAAACGTAACCACGGTGAGCGTGCTCACGACGGCCATAGCGCGCACGGGACGCGGGCGGGAACGATAGGCGACGATGTCGCCGAACGTATATTTGCCGGCGTTACGCAGCGGTTCGGCAACCAGCAACAGGATGGTAACGAAGGCGATGAAACCGCCAACGGCGTAAAGAAAGCCGTCAAAGCCCTGCAGGGCAATCAATCCGACAACGCCCAGGAAGGACGCGGCGCTCATAAAATCGCCGGCAACCGCGAATCCGTTTTGCCAGGCAGTAATATTGCGGCCGGCTGCGAAGTAAGCCGTCGAGCCGCGAGAGCGACGAGCCGCCCAGAAGGTAATCGCCAGGGTTGCGGCCACGAAGGAAAGAAATACCGCCAGAGATACGCTCACTCCATACTCCGGTCCGGGCCGCGCTGATTTTTGAGCAAGGTTTCAATCAAGGCGTCGAGCCGGGCAGACGCTCTGAGATACAGGACAGCAACGAAGCCTCCGACGACGAATTGCGAAAGGGCAAACAGGTACGCCATGGTGATGACACCCAAGACCCTGGCGGACATCAGACGCGGAGCAAATCCGACCAAAATGTGCAGCAGCAGGTAGTAGACGACGAAAAATGCGAAGGCAGGAATCACGAATCTACGTCTGGCGGCCAGGAGACTGCGAAACTCGCTGCTGGCGGCAATGCGCGTCCAATCGGATGGCGCGGCGGGTTCGTGACGCAACGGCTCATCGGACGCATCAGTCACAAGCGACTCCCAGACGCAACTTCCAGGCAGTTCCGTTTCGAGACTCGTCCACGTAACCCACGCAGGAAACGGTTCGAAGCGACGGGCGCGACTCTAGAAGTCAAAGAACACGGTCTCCGCCTCACCCTGCATGTGTATGTCCCACCGAAAGTGACCAGTACGCGCGGCAAGCGGAGCAAGCAGCAATGTTTTGCGGCGCGCGGGTTCCACCCGCTGCAGGATTTCGTCACTCTCATTCAGTGGATCGCCGGGAAAATAAATCCGGGTGGTCAAGCGCCGCAACAACCCACGCATCATCAGACCGACAACCAGGTGCGGCGCCTGCGGACACCCGTCCGTCAAATCCACCGAGCCAGGCTTGATGGTCGTGAACGCGAATGCGCCGTCGCTATCGGTGGGAATGCGGCCATGGCCCATAAAGGTCGGATCGAGGGGCTTATTTTGCGCGTCCTCTGGGTGCGCATATTTTCCGTGGGCATTGGCCTGCCAAATCTCGAGCACGGCGTCGGAAATGGGCGCTTCGTCACCGTCCAAAACGCGCCCGGCAACGGCGATGCGCTCGCCTGCAGAGTCTGCGCCGGCGATATCGGCGAGGTAGCGATGCTTCATGCCGATGCTGAAAAATGGACCAACGGTTTGCCAGGTGCTCGCCCGAAGCTTCATCGCAAAATTCCTTTACTCTTGGTGCCGGTCGGCATGTTCCATCGGCGTGGCGTTACGGCCGCGCAGCACAATGTCAAAGCGATAGCCCAGCGCCTCGCGGGGCAGCGTGGTTTCCCAATCGAAGCGCGAAATCAGGCGATTGCGCGCTTCTTCATCCGCCGTGCAGTTGAAAATCGGGTCAAACGCCAGCAAGGGATCGCCGGGAAAATACATCTGCGTAACCAGGCGGGTGGCAAACGCCGGTCCAAACAGCGAAAAGTGAATATGCGCGGGTCGCCAGGCGTTGTGATGATTGCCCCAAGGATATTCCCCGGGGCGAATGGTCACAAACCGGTACGTCCCTTCCGAATCCGTCAGCGCGTGGCCCTCGCCGGTAAAGCTGGGATCGAGCGGCGCGCTGTTCTGGTCGCTGCGGTGCAGATATCTTCCCGCGGCATTGGCTTGCCACATTTCCACGAGCGTGTTCGCCAGTGGGCGGCCGTCTTCGTCCATCACCTTTCCGCTCACCACGATGCGCGGGCCGATGGGGCTTCCGGAATACCTGTGGGTCAAATCGCAAGCTCCTGCGACCAGGTCCTTCGCGCCCCAACTCGGCCCGGTAATTTCTGAAAGAGTTTGCGGTATGGGCACCAGCGGCTTGGTTGGCGCGCGTCGCAGGGAAGAAACATACGGCGAATGCAAATAATTCGGCTGTGTTCCCGGCGAGAACTCGCGATACGGCAAAATTCGGCCCATCAGCCCGCCCCCAGATTCCACGTCAAAACGAATCGCCGCGGTGCCGGCGCGAAGCCTAGGTTTATACCACAAGCCGCGAACACGAAAGCGCCGGCGCGGAGGTACTGGTAGTTGTCTCGCGAAAATATCGGCACGTTTTTTGAATATATCTATGAATAGGCTGCTCCAGGAAATTGTCGACCGCCCTCGGATTTGTCTCCCGCGCACGCGATTTGTCTTGACACCGTTCGCGACTCCTGTGGTAAATCGTTTCCGCGCCGGATTTTCCCGAAATATTGTCCGGGCGCTTAAAACAAGTTCCGAACATGGGTGGACTTTGAATCCGTTGAAAAATCTGAATCAGCAATACATCGGCGGGCTTTGGCGCGATGGTTCAAGCAAAAAAGTGCTTGAGGACGTCAATCCCTACGACGGGACGCCTGTCGCGAAGTTCAAGCTGGCCAGCGCTGCGGACATTGATGCGGCCTATCGCTCCGCCGCCGAGGCGCAAAAAGTATGGGCCGCTGTAAATGCCTTCGAGAAGAGAGCCATCCTCGAAAGGGCTCTGGGATGGCTCGAAAGAAACGAAGTGGACGTCACGGAATTAATTGTGGAAGAAGTTGGCGGCACGCGGCTGAAAGCGTTCGTGGAGATTCAGCTGGTGAAGAGTTCCATGAAAGAGGCTTCCACCTATCCCGTGCGCATGACGGGTGAAATTTTTCCTTCGCCGATTCCCGGCAAGGAAAACCGCCTGTATCGCGTGCCGGTTGGCGTCGTAGGCGTAATTAGTCCTTTCAATTTTCCGTTTATTCTGAGCATGCGTTCGGTCGCGGCAGCGTTGGGCGCCGGAAACGGCGTGGTTCTGAAGCCTCACGACGACACGCCCATCGCCGGTGGGACACTCATTGCGAAAGTTTTTGAAGATGCCGGTTTGCCGAAAGGGCTTTTGAACGTGGTGGTCGCCGATATCGCCGAGGTTGGCGACGCGTTCGTCGTGCATCCCATTCCTCGCGTGATTTCGTTCACTGGATCGGAAAGTGTGGGCCGTCATATCGGCGAGGTTGCGGGCCGCTGCCTCAAGCGCGCGGTCCTCGAACTCGGCGGGAATAGCGCGCTCATCGTTATGAACGATGCCGATTTGTCGCTGGCGCTGAACGCCGCGGTTTTCAGCCGCTTCATGCATCAAGGTCAAGTGTGCATGTGCGCCAACCGCATTCTGGTGCAACGTGGCGTGTATGATGAATTTCTAAAACAATTTGTCGCTCGCGTCGCCGCGTTGAAATCCGGCGACCCGCGCGATCCGCAAACGGAGATCGGTCCGCTGATCAATCGCAAACAAGTGGAAACCTTCGGTCGGCAAATACAGAAAGGGATCGACGAAGGCGGCAAAGTTGTGCTGCGCGGAACAGTCACCGGAAATCTGGTCTCGCCGACGGTATTCGCTGATGTCCGCGAAGACATGTGGCTGTCGCAAAACGAACTCTTCGGCCCCGCCGTTTGCGTCATGCCCTTCGACACTCCGCCAGACGCCGTGCGTGTCGCGAACAACAGTCCCTTCGGCCTGACCGGCGCGATCATCACCAGAAATGTCGAATCTGGCGCGGAGCTGGCGAAGGAAATCGACTCCGGCATGATGCACATCAACGATGGCACCGTGAACGACGAGCCGCTGGTGGCGTTCGGAGGCGAAAAAGCTTCCGGCATTGGGCGCCTAAACGGCCGCTGGGCACTGGAAGAATTCTCCACGGTGAAATGGATTTCCGTGCAACACACGCCACGTCACTACCCATTTGAAAGCGCCTAGGCCCAACCGATGACCGCTGCGGAATCGCTCGACCGTCGTCAATTGTTGAAAGCCGCCACGGGTTTGCTCACCGGATTCGTCGTCGCCGGCAGCCCGCTGGCGGCAATTGCGCAATCCCGCGGCTGGGCGATCGATCTCGGGGCACTGAGCAGCGCCGAAGGTGCAACGTTGGCGGCCATGGCCCGCACACTTTTTCCGCACGACAAACTCGACGATGTAGCCTACGCGCAGGTGATTCAAGCCGTCGACGGAGAAGCGCAGAAGGACGAAAACACGTTGCACCTGTTGCAAGTCGGTCTGCAAGAAATGCCGCAGGATTTTGCCGGACTTCCCGAAGCCCAGCGCGTAGCTGCGTTGAAAAAAATCGAATCGACGACTTTTTTCCAAACCATGCGCCTGAAAACAGTCCAGTACTTGTACGCCAGTCCTGTCGCCTACGCTTATTTCGGTTACGAAGGCGAAGCCTTTTCCAAGGGCGGCTATTTGTTGCGCGGGTTCAACGACCTCCACTGGCTGCCCGACGTTCCCCGGGAAGACAGCGGACCGCTCCCCATCAGCGGATGAATCGGAGACCAGAAACAATGCCTGGCGCTGCGCACCGCATTTCCCATCAGGATGAAAACGCCGTGGTCATCATCGGCTCCGGAGCCGGCGGCGGCACGCTGGCGCACGAACTCACCCGCCGCGGCATAAAAGTGGTTTTGCTGGAAGCCGGTGCAAGGCAAAGCACGGAGACCTTTTCGCAAATCCCTGGGGAGGCTTTTCTGCAGCTTACCTGGCTCGACCATCGCACGCAAAGCGGAGACTGGGGCGTGGGGCGCGATTTTCCCGCCATGCCGGTGTGGCATTGCAAGACCGTCGGCGGCACCACCGTGCATTGGACAGCCTCCGCGCCGCGCCTGCAAGCCTGGGAAATGCGCGCCAAATCAACGTATGGCGGCGTGGCCAATTGCTCGCTGATTGATTGGCCCATCGCTCTCGAAGAACTCGAGCCCTTCTACGAGATGGCCGAAAATCGCATGGGGGTAACGCGCCGCAACGGCATGCCCGGTTTACCGGCGTCCAATAATTTCAAGGTAATGTACGCGGGAGCGCAAGCGCTCGGTTACAAGAAGGTTCACACCGGGCATATGGCTATCAATTCGCGCGCCCACGATGGGCGCGGCTTCTGCATCCAGCAAGGTTTCTGTGTGCAGGGCTGCAAGATGGCGGCGAAATGGAGCACTCTGTATACGGAAATTCCCCGTGCCGAAGCCACCGGCAATCTCGATCTGCGGGTGCAATCCACCGCTGCGCGGATCGAGCATAACAAGAACGGTCGCGTCAACGCGGTCGTCTATCGCGACCTGCAGGGCATCGAACAACGCCAAAAAGCGCGCATCGTTTGCGTCGCAGGCAACGCCATTGAAACTGCCCGGTTATTGCTGCTCTCCGACTCGCCGCGATTTCCCCGCGGCCTGGCGAATTCGTCGGATCAAGTCGGGCGAAACTATTGCCACCAAATCACCGGTTTCGTCTGGGGTATTTTTGAAAAGCCGGTTTATTCCTGGCGCGGCGCAACGTTAGCGGGTGTCATCGAAGACGAAGCGATCCATAATTCCGCGCGTGGATTCGCCGGTGGTTATCGCCTGGAACTGTGCGCGCTGGATCTGCCAACCTTCCCTCTGGTCGGGCTTCCCAGCGGCTGGGGACGTGATTTTGCAGCCATCATGGAAAACTACCGTAACATCTCCGGCATGTTCATCAACGGCGAAGATTTGCCGCGCGCGGAGAATCGCATAACGCTGAATCCCGCGGTTAAAGACAGTTACGGCCTTGCGGTTCCCAACGTGCACGTTGACGAACACCCCAATGATCGAGCCATGAGGCAACACGCGCGTCAACAAATGGCAAAACTGTTCGAAGCCGCCGGCGCAAAGCAAACGGTGATGGGGCCCACGCCCCCGGCCACGCACAATCTGGGGACGGCGCGCATGAGCGTGCGGCCGGAAGACGGGGTCAGCAACAAACACGGGCAAACCCACGATATCGCCAATCTTTTTGTTTCGGACGGCAGCGCTATCAGCACTCCGGGCTCCGCCAATCCCACGCTGACGATCGTTGCACTGGCCTTGCGCCAGGCCGAATTCATCGCCCAGGAAATGAAAGCGAGCAGAATCTGAGAGTCCCGGGCGCAATACGCGCCATGGAACGCTCATTCGATAAACGAAAATGAACAGCCCCCAAACACGAAACTTGACCGCGGCAAACAACGCGGGTATTCTGCGCTCCCTCGTGCGGCGCTAGAAAATGATCCAGTTTCCAGCCCAAATCACGCCCACCGCCTCTCCCGTTCGCGAAGGCGAATTGCTGTGGAAGCCCACGCCCGCGCAAGCAGGCCAAACCAACATGGCGAAATTCACAACGTGGCTGGCCGAACAGCGCGGAAAGCGCTTTACGGACTACGCTTCCCTGTGGCAATGGTCGGTGACCGATATCGAAGGCTTTTGGCAGGCGATGTGGGATTACTTTTCAGTACAATCATCGGCCAGATCCGACCGGGTCCTGGCGGATAGCGCGATGCCCGGCGCCCGTTGGTTTCCCGGCGCCCGCCTCAACTATGCCCAGCATGTCCTGCGCCATGAGCGCCCCGGGACGACGGCGCTCTACTATCTGACGGAGACTACGCCGTTGACGCGCGTCGCCTGGGAATCCTTCGCTCCCCAAGTCCGTATCCTGGCCACGCAACTCCGCAACTTCGGAATCCGGCCCGGCGACCGCATCGCGGCCTACATGCCCAACATCCCGCAAACCATGATCGCCATGCTTGCCACCACCGCCGTGGGGGCCATATGGAGCTGCTGCTCCCCCGACTTCGGCTCGCGGGGCGCCATCGATCGCATTCAGCAGTTGTCTCCTAAATTGCTTTTCTGTGTGGACGGCTACCGCTACGGCGGCAAGCCCTTCGACCGCAGAAGCGAAGTAGCGCAACTCATCGCTGCTCTCCCGGAGCTGGCAAAGATCATCTTCTTGCCGTACCTCGATCCGCAAAACGACACACTTGCTTCCGAAATATTCGAGCTGTGGGACTCCGTCATGAACCACCCGGCCGTCGCCGCCAGCGACTTCCAGTTCGAGCAAGTATCCTTCGATCACCCGCTCTGGGTGTTGTTTTCCTCCGGTACCACGGGACTTCCCAAAGCCATCGTACATGGCCACGGCGGCATTCTCCTCGAACAACTGAAACTCCAGACCTTCCACATGGATTTCCGTCCCGGCGAGCGCGCTTTCTTCTTCACCACCTCCGGCTGGATGATGTGGAATATGCTCGCCAGCTTTCCCATCAGCGATACTTGCCCGGTCCTGTACGACGGCCATCCCGCCTATCCCTCCGCCGCCTTCCTCTGGAAAGTTGCGCAGGATTGCCAAGCCAGCTTCTTCGGTGCCAGCCCTTCCTACGTCGATCTCATGAAAAAATCCGGAATTGTCCCGCGTGAGAAATTCGACCTCTCCCATCTTCGCGCGGTAATGCCCGCGGGCTCGGCGGTCTCCCCGGAATGCACCGCCTGGTTCTACAACAACGTGAAGCAGGATTTATGGGTCGCCACCGGCAGCGGCGGCACGGACTGCTGCACGGGATTCATCGGCGGAGTTCCCACGCTCCCGGTGTATGCAGGCGAAATCCAGGCACGCTCTCTGGGCGTGGCCATAGAATCCTTTAACGAGCAGGGCCGGCCAGTGATCGACGAAGTAGGCGAAATGGTAATCACCCGGCCGTTACCCTCGATGCCGCTTTATTTTTGGAACGATCCCGGCGGCGCCCGCTATCGCGAGTCCTACTTCGAACACTTTCCCGGCGTCTGGCGCCACGGCGATTTCCTGCGTATCAACCAGCGCGGCGGCTGCTTCGTCCACGGCCGCTCCGACGCGACCCTGAATCGCCACGGTGTCCGCATCGGTACAGCCGAAATTTATCGGGCGCTCGCTACGCTCCCGGAAATCGACGATGCCCTGGTTGTGAACCTCGACCTCCCCGGCGAGAAATTCTTCATGCCCCTCTTTGTCAAACTCAACTCCGGCTACAACCTCGACGCCGCCCTCGAAGAAAAAATCTGCACCCAACTCAAACTCACATACTCCCCGCGCCACGTCCCTGACCGCATCCTGCAGACTCCCGAAATCCCCGTCACCCTGACGGGCAAAAAACTGGAAGTGGCGGTTAGAAAAATTCTCCTCGGCGTCGCCGCCGACCAGGCCGCCAACCGCAACGCCATGGCCAATCCCCAGGCTCTGGAGTTTTTCACCTGCTACGCGAAAACGCAGACCGATTACGCGCTGCAGCCACCCGGCCCGTCCGCAACCGGTGCGCAGACCGCCTCCACGGAGAAGCCGCATGCCCGCTGACGCCAAACGAACCTTCCTTTTGCCTTCGCAAATCAGCGAAGTCCCCGGCGCCGAAGGCTGGGAATCCATGTATCCGTACTACACCAAGTTTCAGCCGGAAGACGATCAGCGCTTCTGGTTCTACAACGCCATGCACTTCCCCGAGCCCATGCCTGCTTTCGACGCCATCACCGGCGAAGTCGCCTACGAGGGGCTGGGCGCATTTACCACACGCATCTTCGTCTTCCCTACCACCATGGGTATCGAGCACCGTATCGCCAACGGCCGGATATACATCACCGCCAATCCCGTCAGCGATCCCGCGGAAATTGCCCGCCGTCTCGAACTCTTCCAGGAGCGCGCCGGCTACTATTACGAAAATTGGAACCGCATCCTCGGCGAATGGACAACGCGCATGGAAAACATGATCCGCGAAATCGCCGCCATCCAAGCTCCCACACTCCCCGAACACGCGCCCATCGAAACTGTGACCAACGCCACGGGACTCGGCGAAAACCATTACATCAAGGAAAACTACCATCGCCTCCTCGAGCTCTATTCCAAAATGTGGCACCACCATTTTGAAATGCTGATGCTTGGCTACGGCGCGTACATGGTCTTTTTCCAATTTTGCAAAAAAGCTTTCCCGGAAACGCCCGACCAGACCATCGCGCGTATGGTGGCCGGCATAGAAGTCTTGATGTTCCGCCCCGACGACGAACTGAAGCGCCTGGCCAAAAAAGCCATCGAACACAACGTCGACGACCTGTTCACCGCCAATTGCGACCCAAAAGACGTTTTAGCGGCCATGCGGATGCGCGGCGAAAACGGCCATAAGTGGCTTGCGGAACTCGAAAAGTCCCGCGAACCGTGGTTTCATATGTCCACTGGCGACGGCTTTTATCACCACCACCTCAGCTGGAACGACGATCTCTCGGTCCCCTTCTCGGCCCTCCCGCGCTACGTCGAACAACTCCGCCAGGGCGTCTCCCTGGATCGCCCCACGGAAAAACTAAAACAAGAGCGCACGCGCATCATCGGCGAATTTCGTGAACTTCTCGCCAGCCCTGACGAGCAACAAGCCTTCGATCAAATGCTCGGCCTCTGCCACCTGGTTTTCCCCTTCGTCGAAGATCACAAATTCTATTGCGAACACTGGTTCACCACGTTGTTCTTCAAGAAAGTGAAAACCTTCGGCGCACTGTTGGTCGCCAAAGGTGTTTTGGTGGAGGCCGACGACATCTTCCACCTGCAATACGTGGAAATCGAAAGTCTCCTCGCGGACTTGAGCCTTTCGTGGGCAGGTGGCGGCAAGCCGCTCGGCCGCACCCACTGGCGTCCCATCATCGAGAAACGCAAGCGCATCCTCGGAAAGTTAAAAGAGTGGAACGCTGCACCGGCTCTGGGACCCATTCCCGACGATATCAGCGATCCCGCATTGCAAATGCTCTGGGGCATCACCAACGAGACTCTGGAAACCTGGTCCCGCAGCGCCACAACGCTAGACGCCAGGGAAATCAAAGGATTTGCCGCTTCACCCGGCATTGTCGAAGGCTTTGCCCGCGTACTCAAAAACGTCAACGATATCGCACAGATCCGCGAGGGGGAAATCCTGGTCTGCCCAGTCACCGCTCCGAGCTGGGGCCCGGTGTTCGGCAAAATCAAGGCTGCTGTCAGCGACATCGGCGGCACCATGTCCCACGCCGCGATCGTGGCCCGTGAATATGGGCTGCCCGCCGTCGTCGGCTGCGGTACGGCAACCACGCGCATCAAGACCGGCCAGCGCTTGCGCGTCGACGGCGATCGCGGCATCGTCCACATCCTGGATTGAATTTTAGGTAAGCGTAGTCGCACCGGCAAGCGAAAGGCCCGCACCATGGCAGAACTCAATTTCGTCAGCCGTTTCGCGGGAATCGGCATAGAGGACCACCCCAGCGTCGGCGGCAAAGGCGCGAGTCTCGGCGAACTCGCTCGCGCCGGAATCCGCGTCCCCAGCGGCTGCGTTGTCACCACTTCCGCCTTCGAGCGTTTTCTCACCACCCTCGATCCCCAAGGCTCCATTCGCCGCGGAGTAAGCAAACTCTCCGCGCAAGACTCCGCCGCCATCGTGCAACTCAGCGAACACGTTCGCGCCCAAATCGAAGGCGCCCCCCTCCCCGAAGACGTACAGTCCGCCATCGCCGCGTCCTACGAAGAATTGCATCGCGCACCGGAAAACGCCACCTTACCCGTCGCCATCCGTTCCAGCGCCACGTCCGAAGATAGCGCGGAAGCCAGCTTCGCCGGCCTGCAAGACACCTACCTCTGGGTCCGGGGATCGGACTCCGTAATCCGGCATGTCCGCAAATGCTGGGCCAGTCTCTACAGCGTCGAATCTCTCACCTATCGCCGGCGCCTGAACATTTCCGAGGAAGGCTTGGCCATGGGCGTGGTCATCCAGCAGATGATCGATTCCCGCTGCTCCGGCGTCATGTTCACGCGCAGCCCCACCACCGGCGACCGTTCCGTAGTCGTCCTCGAAGCCAGTTGGGGCCTCGGCTCCGCCATCGTGAGCGGCGAAGTCACACCCGACAAATATGTGATCAGCAAAGTCACCGGAGAAATTGTTCAGCGTCATGTCTCGACAAAGTTGCGCGAACACCTCCCGAATTCCCACGGCGCGGGAGTCCGTGAACAGGAAGTCCCCGAGGAGCGCCAAAACATCCCGTGCCTTTCCGACGACGAACTCCACGCGTTAGTCACCATTGCCCGTCAGGTTGAGCGTCACTACCATGCCCCGCAAGACATTGAGTGGGCCGTGTCGCACCACCATTCCCCTGGGGAAAATTTATTCTTGCTGCAAAGCCGCCCCGAAACCGTTTGGGCCGCTAAAGATAAAGCTCCGGTTGCCGCCCCAAAAAGCAAAGCCTTCGATCATGTCATCGCGCTCCTCAGCCGAGGAGGCCTCAAAAAATGAAGCTCACCAACCAAGACGTCCAGGAAATTCTGGATTTGCTGGACGCCACTCCATTCGACGTCCTGCACTTGCAAACCGAGCGCTTCAAACTAACGCTGCGCCGCCAATCCACCGGCGACCAAGCCAGGAGCGAATGGGCGCAAGAATCCGAATTGTTAGCGACTCCGCAAATTCTGCAGCCCGTGGGCACATCGCCGCCCGGCGCCGACCCTTCGCCTGCGCAAGCTCGAAGCACGACTTCCGGCATAACGCCGGAAAGCGCCTCAGCGGCCAACGACGACCCTAAGACCATCGCCATCCGCACTTCCTTGCCCGGCACGTTTTACCGCGCACCCAGGCCCGGCGATCCAGCCTTTGTGGAGATCGGCAGCGTGGTACAGGAAGACACCGTCATCGGCATCATCGAAACCATGAAGTTGATGAACGCCATTCACGCCGGCGCCAGCGGCACCATCGCCGAAATCCTGATCCCCAACGCCCACTTCGCTGAACAAGGCTCGATACTCATGCGCATCAAGCCGGATCCTTCATGAGCGCGCAACAGAACAGCCTTGGTAGTGGCGCAGCGTGCTCCGCGCTTTTTCCGGAAGCGCCGCAATTCTCAGCGTGCCCGGAGATCCAAATTCCATGAGCGCGGGCAACGCAAATCTCCTTCGAACTCCGATCCGCCGTCTCCTGATCGCCAATCGCGGCGAGATCGCAGTCCGCATCATCGACACCTGCCAACGCATGGGAATCGAAACCATCCTCGCCGCTTCCGAAGTCGATCTGCATTCGCGAGGCGCAAACCTGGCGGACCACACCATCTGCATCGGCCCGCCCAATTCCACGCAAAGCTATCTAAATATCGACAACATCATCGCTGCCGCAAAATTCGCAGACGTCGACGCCATCCATCCCGGCTACGGCTTCCTCTCCGAGAATCAAAAACTCGCCGAAGCGTGCGAAGCCGCCCATATTATTTTCATCGGCCCAACTGCCTCCCAACTCGACGCCGTCGGCGACAAACTCAAAGCCCGTACCCACGCTGAGCAAGCCGGCCTCCCTCTGGTCCCTGGCGGAAACGTCAGCAGCATGGAACAGGCCCGGCAATTAGCCGAGAAGATCGGCTACCCCATCCTTATTAAGGCCGTAGCCGGAGGGGGTGGCCGCGGTATGAAGCAGGTTCACGACGCGGCGCAGCTCGCCCCTTCGATCGAACTGGCCATGGCCGAAGCCCAAGCCGCCTTCGGTGACGGGCGCAGCTACCTCGAACGCTTTATCGCCAAGGGCCGCCACGTGGAAGTGCAAGTCCTTGGCGACGGCCAAAACGTAGTCCACCTCGGCACCCGCGACTGCTCCATCCAGCGCCGCTACCAAAAACTAATCGAGGAAGCGCCGGCCCCCCATCTTGCGCCCAGACTCCGCGAAGAGATGCAGGACGCGGCGGTCGCTTTTGCCAAACATTTACGCTATTGCGGCCTTGGCACCGTAGAAATGCTCGTCGACTGCGACCGCAACGCCTTCCACTTCCTTGAAATGAACGCTCGCATCCAGGTCGAGCATCCGGTAACCGAAGCCATCACCCACCTCGACCTGGTCGAACAACAAATCGCCGTAGCCGAAGGCCACCCGCTTCGCCTTCGCCAATCCGACATACACCTTCACGGCCACGCCATCGAATGTCGCATCAACGCCGAAGACTGGCATCACGGTTTCCGGCCTAGCCCCGGCACCATCACCAAATTCATCCAGCCGGCCGGCCACGATATCCGGATCGATACCCACATGCAACGCGGTGCCGAGGTTCCCCCGTACTACGATTCTCTGCTGGCAAAATTAATCGTTCACAGCGAAACCCGCGCCACAGCCATCGCCAAAATGACCAGCGCGCTCGGCCGTTTTCAAATCGCCGGCGTCACCACCAATCTAGGAATGCATTCGCTCGTGATGCGCGACAAAGAGTTCGCGCAAGGCGGCGTGGACACCGGCTATCTCCCACGCTTCCTGCAGTCACAAACCGTGGCGGCAGCTTCGTGAATCCTCGGACGAACGAGTAATATGGCCGACGTCCAACTCATCGACGTTTCCACACGCGACGGCAACCAATCGCTCTGGGGCGCTACGGGCTTGGCCACCCGCCACCTCGTCACCATCGCGCCGGTCATGGACCGCGTCGGCTTCCTTGCTCTGGACTTCACCTCCAGCACCCACATGGGCATGGCCGTGCGCACCCACAAAGAAAATCCGTGGGAACGCATCCGCCTCATGCGCGAGGCTACCCCCAACACGCCGCTGCAATTCATCGGCACCGGTCTGCGCTTCATCTCCTGGGAAGTCCAGCATCCCGACTTCATGCAACTGGTCTATAACCGCCTGGTTGCCAACGGCATCTCGCGCTATGTGGTGCTCGATCCCATGCATGATGTCGACGCGCTGCTCGAATCCGCGCGCATGATCAAAAAGGCGGGTGCCACCACCGTCGTTGCGGCCCTCACCTACACGCTCAGTGCCGTGCACGATGACTCCTTCTACGCCAACCTCGCCGCGCAAGTCGTAAAGTCCCCGCACATCGATCGCTTCTACATCAAGGATCCCAGCGGCCTGCTGGCCTCCGAACGCGCCCGCACCTTGATTCCCGCGATCCAAAGCCAACTCGGCACCAAGCCGCTCGAATTGCATTCCCATTGCACAATCGGCCTGGCATCGCACACCTACGCCACCGCAGCCGAACTCGGCATCAACGTCTTGCAGGTGGCCTGCGGTCCGCTGTCCAACGGGTCTTCTCTTCCCGACGCGCAACGTACGGTGACGAATATGCGCGAGCTCGGGCACACTGTGGACATCGACGATCGCGCGCTAGCCATGGTTGCCAACTATTTCCACGAACTCGCCGCCGCCGAAAATCTTCCCTCCGGCACCCCTCAAGATTACGACGCGAGTTTCCTCCACCACCAAACCGCCGGCGGCGTCATGACCACCACGCGCCGCCAACTGGCCGAGCTAAATCTCGCACACCGCTTCCCCGAAGTCCTCGAAGAAGTCGCCAAAGTCCGGGCCGACCTCGGCTACCCCATCATGGTCACGCCCTTTCCTCAAATCGTTTTCACCCAAGCCCTCTACAACATCCTCAGCAAAGAGCGCTACGAAAAGGTGTCCGACCAAATCATTCGCTACGTCCAGGGCAACTTCGGCCGGCCCGCGGGCAAATTGGATCCCGCCGTCAAAGACCGCATCCTCGCCGGCCACCGCGCCAAAGAATTAGCCACCGAACCACCACCACTCCCGCCGCAGGAACTCCGCAAGCGCTTCAAAACTGGCATCTCCGACGAGGAATTTTTATTGCGCGCAACCATGCCCCAAGACCAGGTCGATGCCATGCAATCCGCCGGCTCGGCCAAACGCCATTACAATCCCCAAGCCCAGCCGCTACTGAAGCTCATCCGCGAACTAGCCAAACGCCCAGCCACCTCCGACATCGTCATGGAGAAGCCAAATTTCCGCCTGGAACTTCACCGCCAAAAAGAGTTTGCATCGGCCGAGCGTTCGTTCGGCCCAGCGAGCGATTCCGTATAAGCGTACGATGATCATTCCTAACTCCAAGACAAAATCGCCTGCGACAAAGGCTCCGTCCTCTTCCGCGATAAAGCGACTGCGCAACATCCGCGCCTTCATCTTCGACATGGACGGTACTCTCGTCCTGGGCGACAGAACCAACCACGGCTTACATCCTCTGCCCGGCGCGCGAGAAATGATCGCGCACCTAAACAAACAAAATCTTCCCTACGTCCTGTTTACCAACGGCACGGCGCACACCCCGGTCGCCTACGTCGAAACCCTCCGCAGGATCGGCTTCGATCTTCCCGGCAATGCCGTCCTGACCCCCGCCAGCGTAGCCGCCGATCTCTTTGTCGAAAAAGGCTACCGCCGCATCCTGGCGCTAGGCACCGAAGGCATGACCAAGTCTTTGGCCGACGCTGGCCTGGAAATCCTTAAGCCCGAAGGCAAACCCACCGCCGACGCCGTCCTCATCGGCTGGTTCCGCGAATTCACCATGCCCGCGCTCGAATCCGCATGTTACGCGGCCTGGAACGGCGCCAAAGTCTACAGTTGCTCGCAATCCCTGTTCTTCGCCACCGCCGAAGGCAAAACCCTGGGTACCTCGCGCGCCATCGCCGCCATGATTCACGATCTCACGGGCGCAAAAATCCACGAAGTCGGCAAGCCAGACATCGCTGCACTGCGCTGCGCGAGCCATCGCTTGAAGGTCGCAACAAAGCATATCGCGGTGGTTGGCGACGATCCCTCGCTGGAGGTTCCCATGGCTCACCGCGGCAAATCGTTGGCCATCGCGGTAGCAACCGGCGTTGGTGCGGCCGATTCCTTTAAGCACCTGAAAAAGTCTCAGCATCCGCACATCGCTGTCCGCGACGTGCGCGAACTTCTATCTCTGTACATAGGCCAAAACACATGAGAACCGAAGATCTGGTCGCCATTGATGTGCACACCCATGCGGAACTGCCCTGCCACGCCCCCTATGACGACTACGGCGAAGAATTCGATCACGCCAAAATTAAGTATTTCCAGTCCGGCAAACTCCCCACCATCGCCGAGACCATCGCTCTCTACCGCGAACAAAAAATCGGTCTGGTCATGTTCGCCGTGGACAGCGAATTTGAAATGGGCCGCCGCCGCATACCCAACGAAGAAGTCGCCGAAGCTGCTGCCGCGAACTCCGACATGATGCTGGCCTTCGCCAGCATCGACCCGCACAAAGGCAAGATGGGTATCCGCGAAATGCGCCGCCTCCTCTCCGATTTCAAAGTCGCCGGTTTCAAATTTCATCCCACCTGCCAGGGTTTTTATCCTAACGATAAAATGGCTTATCCCATGTACGAGGTCATCGCCGAGCACAAGCTGCCGGCGGTCTTTCACAGCGGTCACTCCGGCATGGGCAGCGGGATGCGCGGCGGCGGGGGCCTACGCCTCAAATATTCCAATCCCATGCATCTCGACGACGTCGCGGCAGACTTTCCGGATATGAAAATCATTATCGCCCATCCCTCCTGGCCCTGGCAGGACGAAGCCCTCTCTGTCTGTCTGCACAAACCCAACGTCTACATCGACCTCTCCGGATGGTCTCCCAAATATTTCGCACCCCAACTGGTCCAATACGCCAACACACTTCTAAAACACAAAATGCTATTTGGCACTGATTTCCCGTTACTGACACCCGACCGCTGGCTCGCGGACTTCCAGCAAGCCGGCTTCCGCCCCGAAGTGCATAAGCTCATCCTCAAAGAAAATGCCGTCCGCCTGCTGTTCACCCCTGCGCTGGAATCAAAACCCCCTGGGCCGGGGAAAGACGCCCCGCAGCCCTCTGCTTCGGAGCCGCGACGTGAAAAGTAAAATTTGGGCCACGCCGGACGCCGCCGTGGACTCCATTTCCGACGGCGCGCGCATCATGTTTGGCGGTTTTGGCGGCTCCGGGTTCCCGAACAATCTGATTCAGGCGCTGGTGCGCCGCGGTACCAAAGAACTCACCGCCATCAGCAACAATTGCGGTACCCGCGACGGCGAATTGTCACCGCTGTTCAAGAGCGGCCAGATTCGCCACGTCATTGCCGCGTTTCCCGGCCCGCATTCGTTTGCCTTTCAAGAGCGCCATGCCGCCGGCGAGGTGACCATCGAACTGGTTCCGCAAGGAATTCTGTGCGAACGCATGCGCGCCGCTGCCGCGGGCCTGCTCGGTTTTTACACCACCGTCGGCGTGGCCACGGAAGTCGCAGCCGGCAAGGAAGAGCGCGTACTCAATGGTCAGCGGTGCATTCTGGAAATGCCCATTCACGCCGACTTCGCTTTGATCAAGGCCGACAAGTCCGACGGCCTGGGGAATCTGACCTATCGCCTGGCGGCGCGCAATTTTAATCCCATCATGGCCATGGCCGCGGCCACCACCATTGCCGAGGTGGAGGAAGTTGTGCCTGTCGGGGCCATCGACCCGGAAGTGGTGGTGACGCCGGCCATCTTCGTGCATCGCATAGTGGTGGCCAAGGGGATCCGCTATGTCTGAAAAACAACGCCTGACCCGCGATCAGATTGCGGCGCGAGCGGCGCGGGAGTTACCCGATGGCGCTTTCGTGAATCTAGGCTGGGGCATTCCGAATTTGATCGCCGATCACTTGCCCGTGGGCATCACCGTCTATTTCCATAGCGAGAACGGAATACTGGGTATGGGACGGCGCGCCAAACCCGGCGAGGAAGACCTCGACCTCGTCGACGCCATGAAAGTACCGGTAACCCTGATTCCTGGCGCCTCGTTCTTTCACCAAGCGGATGCTCATTTAATGACTCGCGGCGGCCATCTGGATGTGGCGGTGCTCGGGGCCTTCCAGGTTTCCGAACACGGTGATTTGGCCAACTGGAAAGTGCCTGGAGCCAAAGGCGCGGGGGCCATCGGGGGCGCGATGGACATCGCCGCAGGCACCAAGCGGGTGATCGTGTGCATGGAGCACACCACGCGGGATGGGCAGCCGAAGATCGTCCGCGAGTGCACCTATCCTTTAACCTGTTTGGCGTGCGTGGACACCATCGTAACGGATCTGGCGGTGCTGGATGTTACGGACGGTGGTTTGTTCCTGCGGGATTTGGCGCCGGGTTGGAGCGCTGCGGAAATACAGCAACGCACCGGGGCGCCTCTCCATTTTTAGACCCATCCGCGGTGTTGCGACCATCCTGCACTCATCGCGTCTCTCGTTCGCGCTTTGCGCCGAATGCGGTTGCCAATGCGTGAACCGCTGAATGAGAGTGTTGTCTCTGTTGCGGCCATTCACGCGGTGTCCTCATGTCCGCGGAAAGCACTGGGCTCGTTCCGTAAGTTTGATGGAGCTGTCGTAGCCGGTGCTGCTCTAGACCTGTGCCCTCCACTTCAAAAAAGAATCGATCCCGCCAATTCTTAATACTCCGATTTGTCTATGTTTTCCTCAGACGACTGCGTGTCAAGCGCGTATCAAACAAATGTCAAAGCATGAGCTGATTCAGGTCCGTGCCTTTAGTTCTTCGTTAGTCCTCCCGCGATGCGTTATTGAACCTGTGCGGTTTGCCGATTTCACAAATACTT
>Ga0181522_10000744_pt1 | contig 22322 bp, 19 predicted proteins | sample PEATcosm2014_Bin_27_FD_121103 | JGI IMG/M metagenome (GOLD analysis project Ga0181522, IMG submission 121103) | Peatland microbial communities from MTU Mesocosm Facility, Houghton, MI, USA - PEATcosm2014_Bin05_10_metaG | ecosystem: Environmental > Terrestrial > Soil > Wetlands > Peat | place... | reverse complement strand
GCAAAATTCGCGGCAGCCAAACTGAGCGTCGTAAGAAAATCGTGACGATCGTCCTGCCATTCCACTCGTACCGGCCGCAAATTACCCGAATAGGGAAGCAGTTCGATTCGCGGCGTGAACCATAGAGTGAGCGAGCGCAGGAACGGAATTTCAAGATAGGTACGCAACGGATGCCGCTGAGTTCGTTCGCGAGCGATCTCGCGAAACTGCTGATCCAGCTCCGGCCCAACCGTTAACTCTTCGTTGTATCGATCCATCAAATCGGAAACGCGCGCGCGTTCCGCGGGCGAATCGAACGCGGAGGCCGGAATATCATCGAAAGGAATTTCTTCCGTGTTGAGTTTCCAATGCGTGAGATACACGTCGCGGAAGTGCCACAGCCAGGTGTTCGTCCAATCGATGAAGCCGAGAGGGGTGTATTCTCCGGGCAATTCGCTGTATCGCGGCGCCAGGAATTGCACATCGTGAAGCGTACGCCAGTTGCGCGCGGCCCAAGGAACCAGCGGCAATATCATTCCAACTGCGAGCAACAAGCCCGCGCGCAATAGTTTCGTCCAATTCGCCGGCCGCCACCACTTTTTAGCCAGCACCAAACCAGCGGCAAGAAGCAGAAGCGGCGTTTCCGGGCGCACCAGAGTGCCGAATCCCACCACAATTCCGGCGAGGAACCATGGATTCAAAAGCCCCTTCGTAAATGCGATGCCGGGGACTGCATCGATCCTTTTGCCCAGTTCCGTTTCCAGCAAAATCAAAATCGCCAGCGTAGTGAGAAATATCGTCAGCGTTTCAGTGAGCGTCACAGCGGTGTAATTCGCAGTGAACGGGCAAAGCGCCGCGAGCCAAAGCCCCGCCAGTGCCACGCGCCTGCGCGCAGCTTCCGGAGCGAGCCGCGCGGCGACCAGCGCGATCAGGAAGCACGTCACCATATCCATCACCACTTGCGCCAGCATCGCCGCTCGCGGAGAATTCCCCGCGAAAGCGAATACCGCTGCGAGAAACGCCGGGTAGCCCGGTACGCGCATGTCCACCGGCGTGAGCTGCCCATTTACCGGAAATCCGAACACTCCCTTCTTCAACCAATTCCAGGCCAGCTCCATGTAGAATGGAGCATCACCGGATTGCGTGGCGGGAAATTTCAGCACGAAGAACACTCGCAGAGCCAGCCCAGCCAATACAGCGAGGCTTACATTCACGCGCATCTTAGTGTGTGGAGTAATTGACACCATCTTAATGGACGGCTAGCTTGGATTGTCCCGATGCCTGAACGCAAGCCTATTTTCTACGATCAAGACCGCCGTCGCTGGCGGCGCACTCGGCGCGTGTTGGAAATCGCGGGCGGCCTCGTCACTATCGTGCTCGTTATTTTTCTGATCAACGTCGGCCGCAATCCTGCGCTCCCGGATATTTTGCAGGCGGATACCCACGGAGGTCTGCACGCCATTCGCGCGCATCTCCCCCTGCTGAAACCTAAAACGACTCGCGGACGCAAGCGCAAGATCGCCGCCTTGGGGAAAATCCCGCAGAATTACGATCCGCTGCGCGCCGCTTTCTACGAAGAGGATGACGCCTCCAGCCTCGCTTCCCTCCAGCTTCATTACCACGATATCGACTTGCTGATCCCCGACTCTCTTCACGCCGCATGGACCGACGGCCACCTGGAGATTGACCGCAACACCAAGCTGAACGCATGGATGAAGTCCATGCAGGCGACTATCGGTCTGGAACTTCCGGTCATGCCCATGGTCAACAACTACAACGGAAAGGACTGGGCCATTAAGGACATGGCGGTGATGCTGGCGCAGCCCGCGGCTCGCGCGCGCTTGACCAAAGAGCTCACCGATTTCGCCACGCAGCAGCGCCACCCCGGCATCGTGATTGATTTCGAGCAAGTGCCGAAATCCAGCATGGAGGATTTCCAGCATTTCATTCATGACTTGGGAGCATCGCTGCGCGCCGCAAATTTGAAATTGATGATTGCTCTTCCCGCTGCGGACTGGAGCTACGACTACAAGTATCTGGCGGCGCAAACCGACGCCATGATCCTGATGAACTACGATTTCCACTATCCCACGTCCGATCCCGGCCCCATCGCCGCTCAGGACTGGTTCGTCACCAACATTCAGAACATCACCAAGCTGGTGCCTCCGGAAAAAATCGTGATGGGCATCGCGAATTACGGCTACGACTGGCAGGCAAAATCGAAAACGACCCCGCACCCGATCGCGCAGCCCGTCACATTCCAACAGGCCATCGTCACCGCCGTAGAATCGGAAACGGACGTCGAGTTCGATTCCGATTCGCTGAATCCGCACTATTCATACGGAGACGACAAAAATAATGTGCACCAGGTGTGGATGCTCGACGCCCTGACCGCTTACAACGAGCTGCGCGTCGCCGAACGCGCCGGAGTCCGCGGCACCGCCCTGTGGCGCTTGGGAATGGAAGACCCATCCATTTGGTTCATATGGGACGCCACGCATCCCGACGACGCGATTCGCAGCAAAGTGCAAGACGTTCCGCCCGGATACGATTTAATTCTGGAAGGCCGGGGCGATATCTGGCGCATTACCAATACTCCACAAAGCGGCCGCCGCGAATTCGATTACGACGCTTCCACCGATCTTTTCACCGACGAAACTTTCAAAACTTATCCGCTCTCCTGGCGCATCGATCAAATGGGATATCTGCCGCAAAAAATCGCGCTCACCTTCGACGACGGTCCGGACCCCGAATGGACGCCCAAGATCGTCGAAATCCTGCACCAGAAGCAGGTGCCGGCGGCCTTCTTCGTTATCGGAGAAGCCGCGAATCAGTATCCCGGAGTCGTGAAGCATGAATTTGATCTGGGAAATGAGGTGGGAAACCACACATTCACCCATCCTGATTTTGAAACCGTTTCAAAATCGCAGGTCCAGTTCGAACTGAATCTTACCGAGCTTCTCTTGGAAAGTAACCTGGGAGTGAAAACTCTTCTTTTTCGCCCGCCTTTCGGCATCGATCATCAACCCGAAACGGCCAGTGAAATTGCGATGCTTCCCGTGCCGCAGTCCATGGGTTACATCATCGTCGGCGCGCAAATCGATCCGCACGACTGGGGTGAACCCGACGGCGGCGCGCCTCCCTCTGTGGATACCATCATCCAACGGGTGATGGCCGATGCCCAATCCGGCAAGGGAAATATCATCTTGATGCACGACGGCGGCGGCGACCGCAGTCACACTCTCATCGCGCTGCCGCAAATTATTGACGGCCTGCGCGCCAAGGGTTTCGAATTCGTTTCCGTGGCAACCCTGCTGGGCCAAACGCGCGCCCAAGTGATGCCGCCGCTCACTCACGAAGAGTGGCTGCTCGCTCGCGCCGACGCCTTCGCCTTTGAAGCCTTCCGCTGGTTCCGTTCCGGCATCGCATTCATATTCATCACCGGAATTTTGCTTGTCAGCGCGCGCGCTCTCATCATCGGCTTGCTGGCCCTTGCCGAAAAACTCAGGCCCAACCCGGCCGACCATCCCGAATACAAGCCGCAAGTCACCGTGATGATTCCGGCGTATAACGAGGAATCAGTAATCGTCGACACCATCCGCTCGGCGCTCGCTTCCGTTTATCCGAAACTTGAGATTCTCGTAATAGACGACGGTTCCACCGACGACACCGCCGAGCTCGTCCGCTCCAACTTCGCCGGCGACTCTCGCGTGCGCCTGTTGCTGCAGCCGAATCGCGGCAAACCGGCGGCGCTCAATCACGCGCTTTCTGAAGCGGCCGGTGAGATCGTTGTTTCCATTGACGCGGACACCATCGTGGATCCGGAAGCGGTTCCGCGGCTCGTGCGCCATTTCGTGAACCCTAAAGTCGGCGCCGTTGCCGGCAACGTCAAGGTAATGAACCGGAATAAGTGGCTCACGCGCTGGCAGGCGCTGGAGTACATCACCAGCCAGAATCTCGAGAAGCGCGCGTTCGATTTGTTGAATTGCATTCCAGTGGTTCCCGGCGCGGCCGGAGCGTGGCGCACAGACCTCCTTCGCGCCAATCACGGATTTTCGGGCGACACCGTTGCGGAAGACACCGACCTCACGCTGACCATCCGTCGCAACGGCTGGAAAATTCTCTATGACGAAGACGCCATCGGGCGCACCGAAGTCCCGGACACCGTGGAAGCTCTGATTCGCCAGCGATTCCGTTGGACTTTCGGCACGCTGCAAGCCGTGTGGAAGCATCGCGACGCCGTAGGCAAGCCGCGCTACGGCACCCTGGGTTGGATCGCCATCCCCAATATTTTTCTCTTCCAAATTATTCTTCCGATGGTTTCTCCCGTCATCGATCTCCTATTCATACTGTCGATAGCTCTCTGGGGGCTCGCCCAGTTTCCGATCGCGCACCTGCCGCAGCTCTGGAAGATTCAGGACGTGGAGCGTTCGTTGATTTTCTTCGCCATCTTCATGCTGATTGACCTGCTGACCTGCGTGGTAGCGTTTGCCCTGGAAAAGAACGAAGACTGGACGCTCCTCGCGCCGTTAATCCTCCAGCGCTTCTACTATCGCCAGATGATGTACGTCGTGCTCTTCCGCGCTTTGAAAGAAGCGGTCCAGGGACGCCCGGTGGGATGGCGCGGCGTCGAACCTCAAATGCCCGCTCCCGTCGTGCAGTCTTAGTCAATTCCGTTTGGAATTGACAGTCTGTTAAAGCTGGGCTTATAGTTTCACAATCGAGACCAGCTCTCGCGGTGTGCCTTCTTTCGGAGGCCTATGAAGTGCAGTCATGTATCTTCCGTAGATTTGTCCGTCCACGCTCGAGAGTACGGATTGAGCGCACCCTTCCTTTTTTCCGGCAGCGGCGGTTCTTGTGAGTCTAAGCTCAGGCGCATTCGATTTCGAGAAAGGCCCCTGCCATCCGAGATATTTGGAATTATTGAGTGTTGAGCATTTTTGCGGGCTGAAGTGAAAAGACAAGATTCCGAAAAGAGGAGATGACGATGAAATTGGTACATCCAGGTAGAAATATCGCCGGGAAGTTCGTGGTATTCCTGATTTTGCTCATGGTCCCTAGCTTTGCTTGGGGCCAGAAGAATAAGTCTTCAGGTGGAGGCGGTTCGCATCCCTCCGGCGGAGGCGGTTCGCATGCCTCTGCACCAGCAAAGTCTTCATCCGGCGGCTCGCACGCAAATACTTCTGGGGGCGGCAGGACGACTACCAGTGGTGGCTCCCACACAACCACGGCCGGAGGTGCCAAGACGACTACGGCGGGCGGCTCCCACACCACCACAGCGGGCGGCGCTAAGACGACCACCGCGGGCGGTGCTAAGACGACCACGGCAGGTGGCGCCAAGACAACCACCGCAGGCGGAGCCAAGACAACCACTGCAGGCGGCGCTAAGACAACCACTGCAGGCGGAGCCAAGTCGACCACTGCAGGCGGAGCTAAGACAACCACTGCAGGTGGCGCTAAGACGACTACTGCAGGCGGAGCCAAGTCGACCACCGCAGGCGGCGCTAAGACCGGCTCGACTGGCGGTGCCAAGTCAGCCTCGACCGGCGGCGCTAAGGGCGGAAAAACGGTTACAACTGCCCACGGAAACACAAGATCAACCAACGCTGCGGGCAAGACGACCAGCGTTTCGACCAAGTCCGGAACCAAGGCGAACTTCGGTTCCAACGGTAAGGTCAGCTCGATTCACACCAAAAGCGGTACGACCATCAACCACGGCGCCAACGGCAGCCGAACCGTTTCGTCCACACGCAAAGATGGCAGCAGAGTGGTTAGTACCGGACGAGGCCGCGGTTACACAGAACACAACTTCTCGCGCGGCGGCCGCAGCTTCACAAGCCGTACCTACTATCGAGGCGGGCACGCTTATGCTCGCGCCTATGGAAGAGGTTATTGGCACGGCGGCTACTACAACCACTACTACCCCGGCCGTTACTGGGGAGGTGGATTTTATGGCTGGGCCTACGGTGGTTGGGGCCCAGGAATCGGCTGGGGTTGGGGCTGGGGCGGAGCGCCCTGGTTCGGATACTACGGATACTACTTCAATCCCTATCCGGTGTATGCAGCTCCAGCGTTCTGGATCACGGACTATCTGATATCTCAGAATCTGCAGGCTGCATATGCAGCTCAGGCGGCTGCTAACGCCTCTGCTGCGGGTGGCGGGGATGGCGGAGGCGGTGCGGCAGACTCAGGTGGCGGTCAGAATGCAGTTGTGCTCACACCGGAAGTGAAGCAGGCGATCGCTGATGAAGTAAAAGCTGAAATCGCAGCCGAGCAGGCCGCAGCGGCGCAACCAACCGCTTCGGCGGCGGCTCCAGCACCGGCAGCGGACGCGCCACAGTCAGCCTCGGCCGCAGCTACTCCAGCCGAAGTACCGCCGGATGCGCTCAATCCCAACCTGCGTACTTTCATCGTCGCTGACACTCTCAACCCACAACTGCCGGACGGCACCGAATGTTCCTTGACCCAGGGCGATGTCCTTACTCGCATCGACGACACCGCTGACGCCAACAACAACGTGAAAGTGCTCGTCAGCGGCAGCCAAAAGGGCGACTGCAGCTCGGGCGCACAGGTGGCCATCGCCGTCAACGACCTCCAGGAAATGCATAATCATTTCCGCGAGCAGATTGACGACGGCCTCGGTGAGCTGGCCAAGAACCAGGGCAAGAACGGCATGCCCGCGGCTCCGGCTGGTTCCACCGTGTCGAAGGTCAATCCTGACGGCGTGGCACAAGTCGATCCCAACGCCGCCTCCGATTTGGCAAAACAACAAGAGGAAGCCGATGCGGCTGAAAAGGAAGTCAACGTAGCCGCAAACGACGGAGTCAGCAATTAACCGCAGGTAACGAACCAACCGAACCGGGAAAGCTAGCTGCAGAATGGCTGGCTTTCCCGGTTCAATTTTGCTGAACGCCGGCTCTGCAACAAATGCCGGTTAAGCTACATTTGAAATTGTACGGTAGTTGACATGGTTAGTTGGCTTACCTATAGTTACCCCGTTCTAAGGAATGGATGTTTCCCGCGAACCAAGACAATTTATTTTTTGAGTGAGGAAAGCCATGTCTTCGCGCCCAGCAATCATCAAATTGAGCGTTGCCGCAGCAATTTTGTGTTCGTTTCTGGGAATGAGCCCTCGCCTCGCAGCCCAGGGACTTCAACAGAAGTTGGAATCAACCTACGCGCTCACAAAGCCCACTGACGACAAAAGCGACATCGTCACCGCCGGCGCCGTCCTGATACTGCAGAAAGATAAAATAATCATGTACAGCACTTCCAACCAAGTGTTGCCGCAAAACACTTACAAGGCTGGAAAGCTTTCCGAGGGCGCCTTTGGAGTGCACGATAACGTGCAAAAGTTCGGCAGCTTCATCGGACATCCTCCGCCGCAAGCTGCGCAAACGCAATCGCGGCATTTCGTCACTGGTGAAAAGTTCTGGGTCACCGGGATCGCTGTGCAGTCAGACGGCGTCGTTTTCACTCTGTTCAGCGACCCTTATCAGGACGTTCGCTACCAGTGCACGCTCAAGTTTCTCTATACCAAAGGTACCACTCCCTCCACGGATGAGGTGATGAAGACCGTTGCCGAAGTCTTCAAAGTTCAGGAAGACGATTCCGCAAAGTCCGACGACAAACAGCAGCCAGCGGCTGATGCGCAACCCGCCGCCGATCAGGCTCCCGCAGCGGAGCAAGCTCCCCCGGCCCCGCCCGCCACTGTTGCGATCGGCCAATCTACCGATGAAGTCGTCGCAATTCTCGGCCAGCCGGACAAAATCCTCAACCTGGGTGCCAAAGTGATTTATGTATATAAAGACCTGAAAGTGACGTTCGTGAAGGGCAAGGTTACGGACGCGCAATAGGCCGCTATCAAGCCGTTGATGGCCGCGGAAATCTTTTTTGCCGCAAACCGCGCCGGCCTTTGCTAGAATCTAATTGTTGTAAGGGCTGCATCCTGAGGTTCGGGAGCGGCACCGGAGGCAAAAATGAGTGTTGCACCGCTAGCGGGCAACGGTAAAATCACCGTGCCTGACCTTCTCTCCCGCAAGTTCAATTCCGGCTCTGCTTCTCCTGAAACAAAAAAGAAAATCACATGTTTGACGGCTTACGACTATCCCACCGCGCGTCTGCTCGATGAAGCTGGTGTCGATATCCTGCTCGTCGGCGATTCGCTCGGCATGGTTGTACTCGGCTACGACAGCACTTTGCCGGTCACGCTCGACGAAATCTTGCACCATGTTCGCGCCGTTCGCCGCGGAACGAAGCGCGCTCTCCTGGTTGCCGACATGCCCTACGGCAGCTTTCATGTTTCCATCGATGAATCCATTCGCAATGCCATGCGCCTGATAAAAGAAGGCGGCGCCGAGGCGGTGAAGATCGAAGGCGGCGATCGCCGTCTCGAATTGATCAGCCGCCTGGTCGAAGCGGAAATACCCGTGATGGGCCACGTTGGTTTGACGCCGCAATCGATCAATGCTTTGGGCGGCTTTCACGTCCAGGGTAAAACGGTTGACGCCGCGAAGCAGCTTGAGCGCGATGCGGAAGCCGTGGAAGCCGCCGGCGCATTCTCGGTGGTCCTGGAATCCGTCCCGCGCGAACTTGCCGCCCGCATCACCGAAAAGCTTCGCATCCCAACCATCGGCATCGGCGCCGGCCCCGATTGCGACGGCCAGGTCCTGGTGTTCCACGATCTCGTTGGACTCACCATCGGCCACAAGCCGAAGTTCGCGCGCCAATACGCAAATCTCTCCGGCGAAATTTCTCGCGCTGTCGAATCGTTCTGCAGCGATGTGCGCGCGGGAAGTTTTCCGTCCGACGCGGAGTCTTACCATTCGCCGGCCGAATTGCGCGAACAGTTGCTCGCGCGCCAGCGCACCTGAGCGGTTTACGGTTGCTGCAAGGGCGCGTTTCACACGGGAGACGGAGATAAGCCGCATGAACGTCGAAGATTTTCGCCGGCTGTACGATTACAACTCCTGGGCCAATCGCCGCACACTCGATGCATGCGGGCCCCTAAGCGAAGACCAATTCACGCGAGACCTGCGCTCCAGCTTCCGCTCCGTGCGCGACACTCTCGCCCACATTATGCTCGTCGAATGGCTATGGCTCGAACGCTGGCAAGGCCGTTCGCCCGAGAAGTTCCCGCCTGCAACGGATTTCCCCACGTTCGAATCGGTCCGCCGCCGCTGGACTGAAATCGAACGCAACCTTATTGAATATATCGCCTCCCTCAAGCCGGAAGACTTGGAACGCATCATTTCCCACAAAACAACAGCGGGCGTGCCGCAAGCTGCTCCGCTCTGGCAAATGTTGCAACATCTCGTCAACCACGGCACCTATCACCGCGGCCAAATCGCAACGCTGTTGCGCCAGCTCGATGCCAAGCCCATCTCCACGGACTTGATTTTCTTTTATCGCGAGCGCGCTGCCGCGCAGGCCAAGGCATGATACCGCGCCGCACTCGCCCGCAAATTCACCACGTGGTAATTTCCTGAGAGGCGTTCTCTTCTCCCCAATCCCATGGAAATAATCCGCACCATCTCCTGGATGAAGCAAGTCTCCCGCGAAGCCCACGCGCAAAGCCGCGTGATCGGTTTCGTTCCCACCATGGGCGCTCTGCACCAAGGCCATTTTTCGCTCGTTCGGGCGGCCAAATCAGAATGCTCTCCGGTTGTAGTTTCGATCTTCGTCAACCCCAAGCAATTCGGCCCTTCCGAAGATTTCCAGAAATATCCGCGCTCTTTCGAAGCCGACCGCGCCGCGCTCGGAAATCTCGGCGTCGATTATTTGTTCGCGCCCACGCCCGAGGAAATGTACCCGCCCGGTTTTCGCACTGTTGTCGCCGTAGGCGGCCTAAGCGACAAGCTCGAAGGCCGCTCGCGCCCCGGCCATTTTCATGGCGTCACTACCGTCGTGTTGAAGCTGTTCGAAATCGTTCAGCCCACCATCGCCTACTTCGGCCGCAAGGACGCGCAGCAAGCCCGCATCATTCGCCAGATGGCGCTCGACCTCAACCTGGACACTCAAATCGCCGTCCGCCCGATTCTTCGCGAGCCCGACGGCCTCGCTCTCTCTTCCCGCAATGTGTATCTGCAGGGTGACGACCGCCGCGCCGCCACTGCGCTCCATCGTTCGCTGGAAGCCGCGCGCGGTGAAATTGCAGCAGGCCAGCGCGACGTGCTGCGTTTGTTAGCCGCGTTGCGCCGCGTGCTCGATGCCGAACCCGGCATCGCCCTCGATTACGCCGAAATTGTGGACGCGGAAACGCTCGAGCCGGTGGTGAACCTGCGAGGAAATTGCCTTATCTTGCTTGCTGCAAAGCTGGGAAAAACGCGCCTGATTGATAACGCGCTAGTCGAACAGGATGGCGACTCGTTCCGCGTAACCGTGTAGTTGTAGTTGCCGTCCCGCTGCTCTCGCTCAGTCCGTTCCCGCCTCAATCGCCGCAATCACTTCGGCAGGGTGGCCCTTCGGCGTGACTTTATCCCAAATCTTGCGGATTTTTCCGTCCGTGCCGATCCAGTACGTCATGCGCACAATTCCGAGGAACGATTTCCCCAGAAAACTTTTCATCCGCCGCGCGCCGTACGCTTCAATCACTTCAAATTTCGTGTCGGCCAGCAGCGGAAAATTCAATTTATGCTTGATCTTGAATTTCGTCTGGTCTTCCGCCGTATCCGCGCTGCATCCCAGGATGCCCGTATCCAGCTTCTCGAACTTCTTGATGGCGTCACGAAACTCGGACGCTTCGTTGATTCAACCGGGCGTGTTGGCCTTCGGATAGAAATAGAGCACGAGATTCCGCCCGCGATAATCCGAGAGCGAGACCATTTCGCCGTCATCAGCCGCTACTGTAAAGTTTGGAGCCTTGTCGCCTTCTTTCAACATGCAGTTTTATTCCCTTCTTCGCTCGCGCTAAGATTCCGCCAGCACCCTCTTCAAAATATCGTTTACAACTTGCGGGCTGGCCTGCCCGCGCGTTTCACGCATCACCTGGCCCACGAAAAACTTGAACACGCCTTCGTTCCCTGCACGATACTTCGCCGCGTTGTCCGCGTTCTTGGCCACCACACTCCGCGCGATTTGTTCAATCGCGCCGGCGTCGGTGATCTGCGTCATTCCTTCAGCCGAAATGATGGCCGCCGCGCCTTTGCCCGTATCAAACATCGTAGCAAACACTTTCTTGCCTGTGGCGGCGGTGATTTCGCCGCTTTCTATCTTCGCCAACAGCTCTGCGAGCGCCAGGGGCGGCACGGGACAATTCTCAATGTCCTTCCCCGCTTCGTTCAGCCGGCGCAGCAGCTCGGTCGAAATCCAATTCGCCGCGGACTTCGCTGAAGCCCCCGCCTTCACAACCGCTTCAAAGTAATCCGCCAGCGCGCGAGTCGCGGTCAAAACCCCCGCGTCGTACGCCGTAATTCCGTACTCCCGCAAAAAACGCGCGTGTTTTGCATCCGGAAGCTCGGCCATCTCCGCGCGAATTTCTCCAACCAGCTTTTCTGAAACCGAAAGCGGCAACAGATCGGGGTCGGGAAAATAGCGGTAATCGTGCGCGAATTCCTTCGAGCGCATCGCTTCGGTGCGCCCCGCGGCCACGTTCCACAGCCGCGTCTCTTGCACGATTTTGCCGCCCGATTCCAGCACGCCGATTTGCCGCTCGATTTCGTATTCCAACGCGTGCTGCAGGTAACGAAATGAATTCAGGTTCTTCGCTTCCACTTTCGTCCCGAATTTCGGAGCGCCGCGCAATCGCACGCTGACGTTCGCATCGCAACGCAACGAGCCCGCTTCCATGTTGCAATCGCTCACGTCCGTGTACTCCAGCACCTGCTTCAGAGTCGTCAAATAGGAATACGCTTCGGCGGGCGTGCGAATATCAGGCTCCGAAACGATTTCAACCAGCGGCACTCCGCCGCGGTTGAAATCGATGTAGCTCCAGCGGTCGGAATCGGAAAATCCCTCGTGCAGATTTTTCGCCGCGTCTTCTTCCATGTGCAGCCGCGTGATTCCGATGCGCTTCGTCGCACCCTCAACATCAATTTCCAGCCAACCTTCGGTCGCCAGCGGCAGTTCGTACATCGAAATCTGGTAGCCCTTCGGCAAATCCGGATAAAAATAATTCTTTCGCGCGAACACAGAGCGCTCGTGAATCTTGCAATGAATCGCAAGCGACGCCCGCACCGCCAAATCCCGCGCTTTGCGATTCAGCACCGGCAGCGCCCCCGGCAAACCCAGGCACACCGGACAAGTATTCGAGTTCGGCGGGTCTCCAAAGCGGCTCGAGCAAGCGCAAAACGCCTTCGTCAGCGTCTTGAGCTGCGCGTGCACCTCCAGCCCAATCACCGCTTCGTAACGCCCCCTCACTTCCGGCGCGACGCCAGGCCGTTCCTGTGTTGTTCGGCTCATTGGTAGCGCAGAATTATAACATCCGCGCCCGCGCGGCGCCTTCGCCGCGCACGGTGGCCCCCAGCGCAGTCGCGAAGGGCGTCTGATACGTCGCCCTCGCCTACAGGAAACCGCCACGGGGTCGTTTTTCGTAGCGCCGTCGCCCCGCTTATCTCTTCTCGCTTTAGAATTAACCGCTCGTGGCTCAGGCGTCTCCGCTGCCCGATCCTTCATGTCCATCGCACCAATCGACCGTAGGGGCACAGCATGCTGTGCCCGCTGATACATCAACGACCGCGGATGGGCCTCGCCGGTCGAATCTCCGCAGTTCGCTATTTATTCCGAGTGTCGGACACCCGAGGGCAGGTCCATCTTGAATCCGGCCATGAAATTCAGTCGCAGGGACGGAAAGCCAAAAGCCTCCTCATATCTCTGATTCAGGAAGTTATTGAGCCGCCCGTAGATTTCGATGCCCTTGGGCAGGTGGTAGGCGAAGCCCGCGTTCATCAGCTCGTATCCGTGATTCCGGAACAGACACTGAAAGGGAAGCATGGTTACGGGGTTTATCACCTCGCAAGCAAAAGTCCCATCGTTCGGCTCGACGTCCAGCACCGCGCCGCGGATGGTTCCGTTAAGGTTGAGCATTAAACGCCTTTTCGTCCAAGTCGCGTTGAATCCAGCGGCGTTGCGCGGGCGGCGAAGCAGTGGTTCTCCGACGGAGAAGGGATCGATGGGCTCGGTAAAGCCGGCCAACGCCAGGATCGCGGTATTCATCCGGGTGTACGAACCTGAAAATTCCAACGAGCGAAAAGGATGGATGCGAATGGTCGTTTCCAGGCCCCAGGCTCGCGACTTTCCGATGTTCTCTGAATCGAAATTGGTGGGCAAATCGCCGGTGGTCACGATTTGATCCTTGAATTTGTTATAGAAGTACGTGACGTCCAGAATCGCGCGGTCGTGCGCCATCCGCTGCTCAACGCCGGCATCGTAGCTGATGCTTTCCTCGGGCTTCAGCGCCGGATTATTCGTAAACGCGAGTTCGAATCCGTTCGGCGCGCGGAAGCCGGTTCCAAAACTGGCGTGCAGACGCGTTGCGCCGAAAAAGCTGTCACCATCTCCCTGACGCGCCATATACGCGGCGGAAATCCGCGGTGTGGCCTTGACGAGGGTATTGGCAGGAATGCCCGGCTGGCCTGTGTCATTGTTGACCGGAATGGAATCTGTTTGCAGGCCGTCCACGCGCACTCCCACATTGATGAACCAGCGATCGGAGGGAGTCCAGCGGTTTTCCGCGAAGAACGCATAGCTATTGCGCCCCAGCACAAAGGGCGAGTCGCTGGAGCCTTCGACGAAGGTATTCTTGAACTGATCTCGGTCGTATTCGAATCCCGCTACCAGCGTGTCCTTGGAAGATATCGCGATCTCGCTCCTGGTATTGGCCACCACGCGCAGATTATTGGTGAACGAATTGCCTTCTATCGGCGAGATGAATGTGATCCGGTCCGTCGACACGCTGACAGTCGTTACCTGTTGGAACCGAGACGAAAACTGCTCCGTTTCCTGCGCCTGATAGCCAAAAAGATTCTGGTTCTGGTGCGTGGACGGATCAAGGCCCGGGAATAGACCGTCAGGGTTCGAACCATAGGGCCCCGGCAGTCCGAGTAGGCCGGCGTAACCGAAAAAGTTTACGTTCAATTTGCGGCGCGGCGAGCGCGAGTATCCCAAGCTCACCGTCGAAGTCTGACCGCGGTAGGCATCATTCGGAACTTGGCCGTCGGTTTGCAGCCGCGACAGGCTGTATGCCCAACTAAATCCTTTGTTCAGTCCCGCTCCGGTGGTGCCCAGTCGCCACGTATACAGACTGCCACCCTCTCCCACGAACGTAAAATGTGGCGGACCATCGCCGTGAATCGTCTCAATATTAATCACCCCAGCTACGGCATTTGATCCGTAAAGTGCGCTCTCCGGACCGCGGATCACCTCCACTTGCTCCACTCCTTCCGCTGGCAGCGGCGATAGATCGAAGCCGCCGCCGAAATCGTTCAATTCAATTCCATCGATCATCACCAGGTTGTAGTCCGAATCTCCGCCTCGAATGAAGGCGCTGGTAATCGCTCCGCGGCCTCCGGACTGATTGATCTCAGTGCCGGGCAGGCCCCGCAGCACGTCCGTAGCGACCTGCGCGCCGCGATCGTCAATCTCGTCCGCGGAGACAAGGCTTACCGAGGACGCAATTTGCGAACTTAGCGCACCGCCCGGCGCGGCCGAGACGACCACCTTGTCGCGCAAGGCGCTCAACTGCAAATGGAGATCGCTGACGCGTTTTTCGCCGGCTGGCAAGTCAATATCCACCGGCAATTGATCAAATCCGGGACTCGTGGCCACGATTTGGTATTTTCCTCCGCGCAAACGCGCGAAGCTGTATTGGCCTTGCGCATTCGTTTCTCGCGTTTCCAGTTCGGCCATCGCGTACAGAAGGATGACGCGAGCTCCAGGCACGACTTTCCCGGCGGGATCGAAAACCGTGCCGGAAATTGCGGCATCCTGCTGATCGTGCGCGGAACCACTCGCCGTCGCGGAACCGCCGGCGGATGTAGTAGGAGTTTGTGCGGAGGTGCTGCAGGCCGAAAGCAAGAGTAACGAAGCGAAATACAAAACGGCGGAGCGTAGTCTCATTTTTATCCTCCTCTCCCTCTCGCGCGGGAGTTGAAGGTTGTCCCGGTAACTATGTGTCGCGCCGTTCTTCCCGCGACCCCTAACCGAATCAAAGGACTCGCAGTTTTGCGCTACGCATACTCACCAAGATTGAGATTCCGCTCGGTTTCCTGGCTCAGCGGCTCTGTCCAGCGCGGCCTTCCCATCGCCGCCTCGAATTGCAACTCACAGCAATTCAAGCAGACGACAGTGGCTCACGCCGAAAATTCTCCGCTTTACAGTCGCGCGGCGGCGACGGATTTTCACCGTCTTCCCGTGCGCGGAGTCTCGGTGATTGTGGACGGCGCTGCATCTTCTGCATCTCGCCGCTTGCGGAAGCTTCTTGCGCTCTTCCGCGATGCTAAAATCAAAATTCGATCGCGTTAGTGACTGCCTCGCAAAATCACGCGAGGACGCCCGCTGTAACCCACTTCCACTTCCAGCGGCGCGTCGAACACTTCTTCGAGCAATTCCCGCTGATAAACTTCCGCCGGCGTTCCGATGCGCGGGCTTTTCCCTTTGTGCATCAGCACGATGCGATCGGAAAATTCCGCCGCCAGATTCAGTTCGTGCGTCACCACGATCACGCTGTAGCGGCTCTCGTCCGCAAGCCGCCGCAACCGCCGCAGCAATTCCACTTTGCCGCCGATATCCAGATGCTGCGTGGGCTCGTCGAGAAGCAGCAGCGACGGCTGCTGCACCAAAGCGCGTGCCAAAATCACGCGCTGCTTCTCGCCGCCGGAAAGATGATCCATCCAGCGGTCCCGCAGCGCATCGGCGCCCACTTGCGCCAGCGCGTTTCCCGCCAGCAGGCAATCCTCGTCCGATTCGAACCGGAGCCTTCGCCCGTACGGATAGCGCCCCTGCAAAACGTATTCCCAAACGCGCAACGGAAATAAAAGTTCGCTTTCCTGCGCCACCAGCGCAATTTTTTGCGCGCGCACACGCAGATCAAGTTCGCTCACTTCCGAGCCGTCTACTTCGATTCGCCCCGAAAGCGGCTTCAACAATCCCGCCAGCAATTTCAGCAGCGTGGATTTCCCGCTCGCATTCGGCCCCAGAATCGCCACCAGCTCGCGCTGTTGCGCTTCAAAACTTACCGGCCCCAGCGTAAATTTCGGCGCCGAGCGGTCCGCCGCCGCATACGCGTAGCTGGCCTGCTCCACTTTCAGCCGCAAGTTAGGCCTCGTGATGTTAGGCGCGGTCTGCGACTCCGGCAACGCGACACCTCCCGCGCCGGCGTTCATCGCATCCTCCGGCGCATCAGATATATAAACACAGGCGCACCGGCCAGCGCCGTCATCGCGCCCACCGGCAATTCCGTTGGAGCTACCACCGTTCGCGCCAAAGTATCGGCCAGCACAATCGCAATCGCTCCGCCAATAGCCGCCGTTGGAATCAGCATGCGGTAATCGGTGCCGAAAAACATGCGCATCACGTGGGGAATCAGAAGCCCAACGTACCCAATCGCACCGCTCACCGAAACCGCGAGGCCCGTCAGCACCGAAGCCGCAATATAAACCACAAATTTCACCCGATTTACGTTTACTCCCAAATGCCTCGCTTCCTGTTCTCCCGTGAGAATCAAATTCAAATCCGACGAAGTCGTATACATCGCGCCCGCAGCCACGATGAATACAAAAAACAGAAATCCAAGCCATCCCAAAACATTTGTCGTAGGCGGCGGCGCCGTAAGATCGCCCATCAGCCAGAACGCAATGCTGCGCAATTCCGAGCCGGTAACCATCGTCAGCAAGAACATAATGATCGCCGAGAGAAATGAAGCGGCCACGATTCCCGCGAGCAACAGCGTCGGACTATCGAGCTGCCCCCCGCGCCGTCCGAGAAAATAAACTCCCGCGATGGTGGACGCCGCGCCGATAAACGCGGCAATCTGAATCGCTCCGACAACGTGAGGCGCAGCGATCAAGCTTATGATCGCTCCCAGCGCCGCGCCGCTCGAAACTCCCAACACATACGGGTCCGCCAGCGGATTGCGCAGTAGCGCCTGAAAACCCGCTCCCGCCGTCGAGAGCGACGCTCCCACCAAAATCCCCAGCGCGATGCGCGGCAGGCGCAACCCGAAAACCACCTGCCAGAATTCCACCGGCACTTCCTCGCGGCGTCCCACCGCAGCTTTGTACAGCGTATCCACAATGTCGCGCACCGAAATCGGATACGCGCCCATACGCAGCGAAATCACCACCACCACAAACAGCAACCCGCAAAGCCCTGCGCAGGTCCAAAGAATCCGTCGCGGCGTTAGAGGGCGCAAGAAACGCACTCCTTTTTCATCCAAGCACTCGCCGCCATTTTCATTTGCAGGCCAGCTCCGCCCACGAAGTTTCCGCCGCTCGCATTCAACGCAAACGCCTCAGGATGCAATTCGCGCGCGAGCTGTTCGATCGCGCCAATCAACCCCGGCGACGGCCGGTCGAATTCGTCGCTGGCCACCACTATGTGCCCCAGTTCGACAGCCTTCAACGCCTTCCACGCGGGTCTCGCGCGCAAACTCTCCAGCTCGCTCGATTTGCTCGCCGCATCCGATTCCGCGTGGTTCGGCGTCAGCACGATGTACTCCGGCTGCACGCGCACCACTTCTTCAATGCTCAGTTGCGGCCAATTCTGCTCCGCCACAATCGCCGACTCCGCGCCCGCCCATCGCAGCGCATCCGCAATAAACGTATTCTGCCCAATCGTGATCAGCGGATCCTCCCACACTACGAACAGCACATGCACCAGCGGCAGCTCGGCGATCCGCGCATGCACCGCATCCAGCCGCGCTTGCAACTGCGCCACCAGCGCCGCACCCTGCTCGCCCGCTCCCACCAAATCCGCCATGCGCGCGATCGAATCGAGCATCCCGCGCACCGTATGCGGATCGCTCGTGTACACCGCAATTCCCAGCCGCGCCAGCGCGTCCACCGTTTCCGGCCGGTTGATCGACGTCGTCGCCAGCACCAAATCCGGATGCAGCGCGACAATCGCTTCCAGGCTCGGAGTCTGCGGCGACCCCACGTGCGGCTTCAACTTCGCCGCCGCCGGCGTATCGCAATAGCTCGTATCGCCCGCGAGCTTGTCTTCCAACCCCAGCGCGTAAATCGTTTCCGTCAAGTTCGGCGCGAGCGTCACGATGTGCTGCACGCTCAACGGAATCGCCACGCGCCGCCCCGTTTCGTCCGTCACAATCTTCACCGCGCGCTTGTCGCTAGCCGCTTGAACCGCCGAGCCTGCTGCACGAACCGCGTGGCAGCACGCCAGCGCCACAATGATGCAAACGATTTTTCCGCGCGCGCGCGTAAATGTTTTCTCCAACAAAAAAGCCTCGCGAATAGATCGAGGCTTGTCGCCACACTCTCTCTCGCGAAGAGTGTCAGCTTCGACCAGCTCGGGTAGGTTTCCTGACTTTCGGCTCGCGCCCATCGCAGCCGATTACAGTGGCGGGACCGTGGCCGATTTTCACGGCCTTCCCCTCACTTCTCGAATCGTCCCATGGACCACTCGAAAAGTTTTTCCCCAAGCCAGCTAAGTTGTCTCCGGCGAGTTTATGCGCCCCGCCTTTCACTGTCAATCGCGTGGGGATTTTTCAGCAAGACTAGCGGTTCTTCCATTTCGGGGCGCGCTTTTCGACTGTCGCTCGCAAACCTTCTTGCGAATCTTCCAGGTCGGCCAGCTCGTTGAGGAAAACTTTCATGGAGTTGCGCACGCCTTCGCGCAGCGGCAAGCCCAGGCTGCCGAGAATGGCTTTCTTCGCCATGGTCAACACCGGCCCGGACTGCGCCGTCACTTTCGCGCAAACTTCCTCCACTTTTTTCTGCAAGTCTTTTTCCGGGACCAGCCAGTTCACCAAGCCCAACTCGCGCGCGCGTTCTGCCGACATCGTCTCCGCCGTCAGCACCAGCTCCAGCGCCATTTTCGGCCCAAGAATATAAGGCAGCACCGCCGCAGCCAGCGGAGGAAACGCTCCCAGCTTAATTTCCGGCTGCGCAAAACGCGCGTTGGGCGTCGCAATCACCAAATCGCCCAGCGCAGCAAGTTCCGCTCCGCCTCCGAATGCCGGCCCGTTAATCACCACCAGAATCGGCTTGGCCGTCTCCACCATCGCGGAAAACGCGTTGTGAAACGCGTCCAGCAACTGAAACACGCGCCGCGCCGTGTATTCGCCCAGCTCGATCCCGCCGCAAAAAGCTTTCGCCGCCGAATCCAGGACGATAAGTTTTACCGCGCTCGTTTCGCTCACCGAATTGATTCCGGCCACCAGCTCCATCAGCACCCGCTCGTTCAGCAAATTGTGTTCGGGACGGTCCAGCGTCAGCCGCGCAATCTCGCCTTCCACGCGGAATTTTACGAATTGGAAGTCTTCCGTCTTGGGCGCAGCCAGCGCCAGCGTCCCCAGCATTTCCGATTCGCGCGCCGCTTTGTTTATCTGCATCAGATGGCTCCGATCCGCTCTTCGTAACGAGCCTATCCCTTTCCGACGCGCACAGCCACGCGCTTCCCGCCCCCTGCGCCCAATCCGGCAAGACCTGTCCATCAGAACAGGTTCCGCGCGCCGCGACGTTCCTCCCGGGACCGCCAATCTCCTCTTTCGCGTTTTTAGCGAAAGACCCTGAGCGGATTGCCTCTGCGAAGGGCGATGTGGCCACTCGCGCACTGGCCCGCCGTGGCCTGAGGTTTAAATGTAACTCCGGTTTACCCTGAGGTACGAAGGGGGCCTTCAGCCCGGCTTGTCCTGAGCGCAGTCGAAGGGCATCCTGCTTTTCGATTTTTGCCAATTGGCGCCTGTCGGCCCTGGCGGACCCTTCAGCCCAGCCCGGCATCTTTCTTTACGTTGTCATCCCGAACCGCGTTGTTTGCGGACGTCTTGAGGGCTGAGTTTCGCTCAACGCCAAGAAAGCCAAAAACAGCACCAATTGAGACAGTAACAATAGAGGATGAACAGACTCCCGAGGAAATGCTCGAAGCTGCACAGGCTAGGTTACACACTGACCTCGCCACTGAACTGCTCAACCGAGTAAAGAAATCCTCACCGCAATTTTTCGAGCGACTTGTCGTCGAGCTCCTGCTTAAGATGGGCTACGGCGGCTCTCGCGAAGAAGCGGGCGAGGCTGTTGGAGCATCAGGCGACGAGGGAATCGATGGGTTAATCAACGAAGATCGCCTGGGGTTGGATACGATCTATTTGCAGGCGAAAAGGTGGGAAGGAACCGTTGGGAGACCTGAGATCCACAAATTCGTAGGTGCCCTACATAGTAAGAGAGCGAAGAAAGGCGTCTTTATTACCACGAGCGCGTTCTCCGGCGAAGCGTCGGAGTACGTCAAGAACATAGAACCAAAAGTTATACTCATTGACGGAAAGCAATTGGCAACTTATATGATCGATTTCAATGTTGGGGTCGATTTAGTGGCATCTTACGACGTGAAAAAATTGCAATCCGACTACTTTGACGAAGAATGAATCTAGCTACCGATTGCAAAGTTTTATGGACATTAAACCGATTCGAAGTGAAGCAGATTACGAGCGTGCCCTGCGCCGGGTAGAAACGTTGTGGGATTCCCCGGAAGGTTCGACGCGAAGCGCGGAGTTGGACATCCTAGCCACGTTCATCGAAGCTTACGAGCGCCGGCATTATCCCATCGACGAATTACGGTAACAGCTTTCTGAGCACTGCGGCAATCTGTTCCGCCAGCCGCCCGGTTTCGGCCACAGCGGCGAGTTTCCGGTAGATATCCTCGGCGTCGCCTTGCTTCCGCACCCCCACTGCACAGACTGCCACCACGCGGTGCTCCAAATATATCCGGTAAACAATGCGGTGATTTCCGAATTCGTGCTTCCAATAGTTTGCGAGCGCCCCTCGCAGCGGCAATCCATATCCTTCCGGGTTGACCGCCAACTTCTTCTCCAGCACCTTGCGTAATTGCTTCTGCACGCTCCCGTCAAGGGCTTGGATGTCCGCTGCTGCGTCCGTCGTGAATCGAAGCTCGAAGGAAACCGGTGACGCCGCCTGCTCCGTGGATGGCGGGAGAGCGGGCTTTCGTTTCTGGCTCATTTGCCGAAAACGTCCGCCGTCTTCAGCAATCGCCCGGTGCGCACGTCGTCATCGATGGTCTTCGAGAGCTTCAGCAAACGATCCGTCAGCTCCCGGTCCGCCAGTATCTCCAGCGTAGCCAGAATCGACTCTCGCTCCTTCACCAGCGAATCCAGAAATTCCTTGTCCACCAGGTACTTGGGAGGTTGCCGCCGGTTTTCGACCAATAGCACAGTGTTCGCCCGCGCTTCTTGCAGGTAATCCTTCAACTTCTCCCGAAAATCGGTAGCCGTCACTTTTTTCACCGCAAAGGACGCCTTGGGCATCTTCTTCTCCTAATGTACGTTCCACTACAACAATCGTACGTTTAGACCGGCACAGTGTCAAGGATTTAATTTCCTCTTGACTTATGTTAACTACTATGATAACATCGGTTAGGGCTATTATTCAGCCCCGGTAGGAAAGGCATATGGGCGAGGGCCAGGCAGTTGAAGGGCGGCAGGCCAACCCACCCGTGTGCCTCGCCACACCACTTCTAACCGGCTCGCTCAAAGCGTTTTTGCCCAAGGATTCGCTCCGCGCAATTGGATTTCTACCCGGTTCTGCCCAAAATGTAGAAAACGACGTAACTTCAACAAAACAAACGGTCGGGGAATTTCTACCCGGGGCCACAACCGTCCATCACCGACTTGGCGTTTCTCGCTCAGTTCAAGCGTCCGCCCCATTCTAACCGGTTCTGGGTCACAAACAGAATTCGACCTAACTCACTCAAAACAAACGGCGGAAAAATTTCTAACCGGGGCCAGAACGCACACTAAGGATTTCGATTATTCGCACGGTTCCGCCCCGCAACCCGCGCCAGCAGGCAGGCGCCAATCGGGAGATCGGCGGTCCCGGGAGGATCGCAACGGCTGCTTCACAGCGGACACTGCTTTCCGGTATTCTGCTTGGACTATGCTGGACTTGGGATACGTGCGGGAGCATCTTGACGCGATTGAGAAGATGGCGCGGGACCGCGGAATCACGCTGGACCTCGCTCCGTTTCGCGAGATTGACACCGAGCGGCGGCAACTGATCACTTCGGCCGAGCGGCTGAAGGCGGAGCGCAACCGCGCGAGCGAAGAAATTGCGCGGATGAAACGCGCAGGCGAGGATGCTACGTCGATTCTCGCGCTGATGAAGGAAGTGTCTGAGCGGCTGAAGCGCGACGATGTGTGCATCAACGATCTCGACGAGCGGCTG
>Ga0181522_10000743_pt1 | contig 22335 bp, 22 predicted proteins | sample PEATcosm2014_Bin_27_FD_121103 | JGI IMG/M metagenome (GOLD analysis project Ga0181522, IMG submission 121103) | Peatland microbial communities from MTU Mesocosm Facility, Houghton, MI, USA - PEATcosm2014_Bin05_10_metaG | ecosystem: Environmental > Terrestrial > Soil > Wetlands > Peat | place... | reverse complement strand
GGCGAGGCACTTTATTTGATGTTGATCGTCAGCATCTGCGCGCCGGAGACGACATAGTCGAGCGGTTCCGTGGATGCTTCGCTTACCGACGTTTCACCGATCACCACCATGTCCTGCGTCCCGCGCATGTTCTCCATAACGTTCATGACGGAGAGCGGCAGCGTCGGCATCACTTTGTCGGCAACCATCGCTTCAGGATCGGACTGGATCAGCGAAACGTACACCCGATCGTTCGCGCGCTCCCGATTCAGCAGTGCGATCGTGGGTGCCAGACCCATTCCATGGTTCATCATCGGCGTCCCGCGATGCATGCGGTCGAGCGTGTCCCCGTCACTGACCAGAATGCGCAGCGTTCCCTTTGAAGTTGAGGTTGGAATGCGTATGGGAATCTGGCGCACCAGGCGCTCGCCACGATACGGACGAATCACGGTTTCAACCATAATCTCGTCGCCGGGACGAGCTTCCGTCATATCGGTGCGCGCGGCTTCGAGACGAGCCGAGCGGCGCTCGCGGACGAGATCGAAATCGAGTTTCACTCCCGAAATGTCGGGAACATCGAAGGGGTTGGTATAAATCCGGCCGAAGCGATCTCCGATGGTGGCGGCAGCGGAAGCGGCAGCCGGTTGACCATTGTCCTGCGGAGAAAACATGTTGCGCAGGATGACGTCGGGATAGCCCTTCACGCTGAGCACGCCGTTCATGCGGTAGGTGATGTCCTCGCCATATTCGTTCGTGCCGTGCAGTGCATTGAACACGGTCGCCATCATGGCCAGCGGGCTGAGCCGCGCGTTGTTGAGGATCTCGTAGTGAAACTCCTTGGTCGCGCCCTCACTGTGCATGGCCACGGTCACTGGAATCATCTTCGAGTTTCGACCCGGCACGCCCATGATCCCGTTCTGCCGGTCCTGCACAAAAGCGCCGATGGTTTCGGTCGTGTTCACGATCTTGAAGGCATTCATCGGCGACGGCAGCGTGGCCAATACCGTGGCCTTCGTCATCGGAAGGTCGACTTCACCAAATTGCAATAAGGGATGTCCGCACGCGAGCAAGCGCTCGGGGTCGACATAAGTGACCGTGCAGGTTGCGGCAATATCCATGTCGCCGCGAACCAGCACGGCGCTGACGGCAGAGCCAGCTTCGATCGGTTCCGGCTGCTTGCTGTCGCTCGCCGAGCCAACGCCCATCACCGGGACAATGCCGGCCGCGGCAAATTGCGGCCCGTAGCGCTGCAAGGTCTCGGCGGAAAAACCGTTGAAAACGAGAGGAGTATCGATCGGCTTCAGGTAGTTACCGTAATCCGTGACCGGCAAAGCTACGCTACCTCCCGGGCTCGCGGTTTCGGTCGTTCCGCTTTGATTTTGGGGATTATTGCTACCGCCCGCGCGCATCGGCGAGGGATGGCGATCGAGCGCATTGATCTCGAGCATCTCTTCGATCGGTGTTACACCGGCGATCGGTTCTTTCGAGAACTCGCCGATACGAAAAGCGAGAGCCCCCGCCAGCTTGCCATCAAAATAAACCGGACTTCCGCTCATCCCTGCAACTACTCCCGTGTATTCGGGCTTCGTGCCGTGCAGACGAACCAGAATAATGTCGCCCTTCGGACCGTTCACGTTGCGCATTACACCCAGAACTTCGACATCCATCGCTTCGGGCTTCACGCCCTGAAATACGGTGAGGGCCGTGCCTTTCATACCTTCGTGGATCTGATCGAGCGGAATGATCGCCGGGAGAACAGTTGCGGGCGCGGCCTTCCCCGGAGCAGAAGTGTTTTGAGCGATCGCAAGGGAGAATGACAAAAACAGAAGGACGGTGAGCGAGCGTACAGCTTCTCTCATGAATACCCCGGAGGTCACAGATGACCTGAGCCTTTTGTAAAGAATCCGCGGACAATCAGAAGTTTCTTGCCAGGGGAGGAGGCGTCGAGGCCTGCAAAATATCCCAACCGCAGAGTTCCTGCATCTATACTAGCATAGTAGTTTTTCGAGGTATCCCCTATGTTTTGTGGCGTATTGAGCGGGCGAGACCGGGTGCCGTCCGTTTCCCGCAAGTTTCTGATCCGACTGGCATTTGTTCTCACCTTGATCGCGGGCGCGAGTTTCCTCGCCCGGGCCCAGAATAGCTCCCAACAACCTCCAGCGAATCCGAATCAGCAGGATGCTCCTCCCGAAGCCGGCGGCCCACAGGATGAGGTCGGACCGTATGTGATTCCAAAGAAAAAGGATGAACCGCCGCCTCCGGCGCCCGAAAAGCCGAAAAAGATTGAAAACATGCCCGATTACTCGATTCGGGTCGACGTGCCGGTGGTCAACCTGGATGTGCTCGTCACCACCAAGGACGGGCAGACCGTCCCCGGCCTGAAGGCGGATAATTTCAAGATCATGGAAGATGGCGCACCGCAAAAGATTGCAACCTTCAATCAGACCGAGGCTCCGATCACAGCCGTACTCCTCGTCGAATACGCCGCCACCAACCTCGGATACATGTATGACGCGCTGAACGCTTCTTACACCTTCGCGAGCGGGCTGAAGAGGGACGATTGGGTAGCCGTCGTTTCCTACGATCTGAAGCCGCAGATCCTGGTGGACTTCACTCAGGATAAGCGGGCCATTATGGGTGCGCTGAATATGCTGCGCATTCCTGGATTTTCCGAGCGCAATCTTTTCGACGCGCTCTTCGACACCATCGACCGCTGCGAACGCATCGACGGAAAGAAATACATAATTCTCGTCTCTTCGGGACGCGACACCTTCAGCAAGCTGAATCTGGATCAGATCATAAAAAAGGTGAAGTCCACGAAAGATGTGACCATCTACGCCATTAGCATTGGATGGCAGACGCGGGAACGACTGGACGCGATGGGACGGGTGAGCGGAATTACGCAGGTAGATTGGCTGCAAGCCGATAATCAGCTGAACACCTTTGCCCGCCTAACCGGCGGGCGCGCATACTTCCCGCGCTTCCAGGGCGAACTGCCGGAACTCTTTCACGATATCGCATCCGACATCAGGAACCAGTACAGCATCAGTTATCACCCGACCAACGCCAAACTCGACGGAACTTATCGTAAGTTGAAAGTCGAACTGCAGGCTCCAGACGGTGGTCCGCTCCACGTTCGCGACCAAAAGGGCAAGGAATTGAAGTACATCGTTTACGCCCGCGAAGGATACACGGCGAAGCACACGGTAGAGTGAGGATGATCTGGGTGAAGCGACAGCGTCGTCGCCCGTCGTCACCAGTCGTCGCCCATCGTCGCCCATCCAGGCTCTACAGCAGGCATTCCCGGATGCGTTCCGACGGCACGGATCGGTTCGCCTGATTTACAATCCCCAGTTCCCCTTCGGGAGAGAGTGCCCTTGATTCTACGTTATACCCGCCCCGAGATGGCCCGCATCTGGAGCGATGAAAATCGCTTTCGCACCTGGCTGGCGGTTGAAATCGCTGCCACCGAAACCCTCGCCGCCGCCGGCATCGTGCCGAAAGAAGCCGCCAAGGCAATTCGCGCCCGCGCCGATTTCAACGTGGACCGCATCTTCGAGATCGAAGCCGAGGTCAAGCACGATGTCATCGCTTTCACCACCGCCGTGGCCGAGATCGTTGGGCCACACGCGCGCTGGTTCCACTATGGCCTGACCTCGAATGATGTGGTGGATACCGCGCAGGCGTTGCTGATCCAACAGGCCTCCGCTTTGATTGCGAGCGATCTCGACCGTCTCGCCAACGTGCTCGAACGTCGCGCCTGGGAGTTCAAAGACACGCCGATGATCGGGCGCACTCACGGCATCCATGCCGAACCGATCACGTTTGGATTCAAGATCGCGAACTGGTATTCGGAGACGCAACGCAACATCGCGCGCTTCCGGGCGGCGGCCGAAGACCTGCGAGTCGGCAAGTTCTCCGGTGCGGTCGGAACGTTCGCGCACCTTTCGCCCGAACTCGAAGAGAAAATCTGTGCGCGCCTTGGACTGAAAGCCGCGGCGGTGTCGTCACAGGTGATTCAGCGCGACCGACATGCCCAGTATCTGGCGACGCTCGCCACGATCGCATCAACCCTCGACAAGATCGGAACTGAAATCCGGCACCTGCAGCGCACCGAAGTCCGCGAGGCCGAAGAATTCTTCAGCGAAAAGCAAAAAGGCTCGTCGGCCATGCCCCATAAACGAAATCCCGTCAACAGCGAACAGATCTCGGGACTGGCGCGGGTTGTGCGCGGGAATGCGCAGGCTGGATTCGAGAATGTGGCGCTTTGGCACGAGCGCGATATTTCGCACTCATCGGCCGAGCGCATCATCATCCCCGACTCCACGACGCTCGCCGATTACCTGCTCCACAAGACGGCCGATCTGATCGAGACCATGTTCGTTTATCCCGAGCGCATGATGGCAAACCTTGAAAGCACGCATGGCCTCGTCTTCAGCGGACAGTTGTTGCTTGATCTCGTCGAAAGCGGGGTCTCACGCGAGGACGCATACCGTCTCGTTCAAACTCACGCCATGCGCGCGTGGAAAGAGAATAAGGACTTCCACGAACTGATCCTGAACGATCCTGAGATCAGGAAGTCGGTGCCCCGCGCGAAGATCGAGCATGCGTTTGACCTCGCCCGACAGCTCAAGAATATCGACAGGATTTTTGCGCGGGTCTTTCCGACGAAGGTTGGGGCCAGAAGGAGTGCTCGGTCGCCCGGAAAGAAGTTGTAAAGTGGAAGACCAGGCCAGCTCCAAGCCTGATCGGCCTTCTCGGCCTTCGGGTCCGCTGCAGGCGCTCGATAGGGGGCCAGGTCGCTGGGGAGGCCGGCATCCCCCGCGGAGGCTTCGGCCGTGCTCCTTCACTGACACGGTCAGGCCCGCACGTCGGCCGTGAGCAATTGCAGACTTTCGGCCAGGTCTCCTGCCTTCGGTTGATCCGATCCAGCGTTCATCAGGAGTTACGCTCACCTGTCACCCTCTTGCTCTCTTGCTCTGTGTCCCAGCCGTTTTCGGCGACCGAACACGCCCTCGCTTTATTTCTTTCGAATTGTAATTACTTGTAAAAGTAATGATTTGTAAAAGCCGCCAGCAGCGGAATCGCTCCGAACTTCAGACGCATCTATTTAACTAACCGGTTAAGAGCGATGGCGACCGGAATTTGAGGAAGGGATGGCAACCATGAAGAAGCAAGCAATGGCGGTGGCTCTGGCGTTGGCCTTCCTGCTAAGTATCTCTGCAATGGCCACAACTGGCCGGTACGACGAGCAGATTCAGCAGGCGGCGAGCCAGAAGCTACAGAAGGCGAAGCACCTGCAGAACGTGAGCTCGAGTGTCGAAGACGGCATCGTGACCCTGACCGGCACGGTGAATCTGTATCAGGACAAACTCGAGGCCGCGAAGCAAATCAAGAAGGTCCGAGAGGTAACAGGCGTCCGCAACGACATCACAGTGGCGGGGGCGACGGTAGCCGATGGTCAACTGCAGCAGAAGCTCGCAAAGAAACTGGCTTATGACCGCGTCGGATATTACGACAACGCTTTCAACTATATTGCGGTCAGCGTTAACGACGGCGTTGTAACCCTGACGGGCGATGCGGTATGGGATGTGCCGGCCGACTCCGCCGTCGGGATCGTGGCCGAAACCCCTGGCGTCAAAGACGTCGTCGATGACGTAAGAATTCTGCCGGTTTCGAACTTTGACAACTCGATCAGGGTGCGTACGGCTCGCGCGATTTACCACGACGCAGTGCTCGGACGTTACGCGAGCGATCCGGTCGATCCGATCCGCATCGTGGTCGACAACGGACACGTCACGCTCTACGGAACCGTCGAGAGCTCGATGGACAAGAACCTCGCCGGAATACGGGCGAACTCCGTACCGGGCGCATTCAGCGTAGAGAACAAGCTTGTGGTGGACTAACCAGCGAAGTCTCTCTCCTGGGGCGCGGCGAAAGCTGCGCCCTTTTTTTGAACAATGAGTCGGAAGCCGAAACCCTTCGCGCTTAATTTGCCTTCTGTGTGTGCACCAGTTTCAGCCCGTCCCCCTGCATGATGCGCTGAATCTGATGTTTTGCATGAACGGTCCATGGGCCCGTGGTATCGAGCTTTACGTAGGCGCGCCAGTGTTGCAGCGCCTTACGCGGTTCACGCATCTTTTCGTAGGCGAGCGCGATATTGTAGTGGGCATCGGCGTAGGTAGGTGCAAGTTGAATGGCGGTCTTGTAAGTACTGATTGCTTCGTCCACGCGTCCGGTTTCGTCGAGGACGTTGCCGAGATCGAAATAAGCGAGCGCATAGCGGGGATCGATCTCGATCGCCGACCGATAATGCTTTTCGGCCAGCTTGTATTCCTGGCGGTTGTAATAAAGCGTCCCCAGGTTGATGTGGGCGGCCGCGTGCGTCGGATCCATTTCGAGAACCTTCAGATAGATATTGATTGCTTCGTTCTGGGTCGAAGGACTTTCCTCCAGCTCGATGCCGCGTGCGAACAAGTCGGCCACGTCGGTGATGACCAATTCCGGTCCATTGCGCGGCGGGCTGGCTACGACTTTATTTTCTTCGGACGAGAAATCGAACAGGAATTGTCCGGCGATCGGTTCAACCAACCGTCCCGCGTGACGGAATGCGATGCGGCGTCCGCTCTCATAAGCTCCAGCCTCAAGCAGTGGATTTTCCATGCCCGCAACTTGCTTTTGCATGGCTTCGAGCGACCGCCGGATTACGGCGGGACGAACACGCTGCGCGCAGAGATCGCGCACCTTCTTGATTTGCACGAGATCGACAAAGGAGTACTCTTCGCTCGCCACAATCAGTCCTGCCTTCTCCCAGGTTTGAAGCTGGCGAGGAACGAGCCGTAGAATGCGGAGCAATTCGGCGCGGCTGTAACGATACACGGCTATAAGATCTCTGCCCCGATTATCGGAACTTGTTTACCAGAATGCAAGTATCAAGGTGGTATCAATCTGTGGGAAAACGGGCAGAAATAGCACGAAAGTGGGAGAACATTCAGAGAGCGGAACGCGTTTCCGATGCGCGCGGCACTTATCACACCCATCGCCGTCGCCGTCATCCGGACCTGCCGATGAAGGTGCCGGGCGTCTCCCGCCCGGCCCATGGCCAAAGATGCTGCCGCTGTCGCACGAGGGTCAAACAGTCGCCCGGCTGTCCACCATCAAGATTCGTAACTTTTCGGCGGTTGGCGACTCTATTCAAGAGGCGCTCATGAATAATGAATAATGAATAATGAACATTGAGCAATTACTAACCTAAGGAGTGTTTATGAAAAGTTTCCGATCGCGACTCTTCGCTGTGATTCTGGTGGTGGGCATTGCCGGCGCACTCGCCTGCAATGCCGCTGACCGGCCCGTGTCCGTTCCGAGCCCTGCGATGGATGCCACACCGGCCACAAGCAAAACCCAGCAAACCGCTGTCATTGCCGGTGGGTGTTTCTGGGGAATTCAGGCTGTCTTCCAGCACGTGAAGGGCGTGATCAGCGCCACCTCGGGCTATTCAGGTGGAGTGGCCAAGACCGCGGAATACGAACTTGTAAGCACGGGCGATACCGGTCACGCCGAGTCAGTGAAGATCACCTACGACGCTTCGCAGATTACCTACGGGCAGCTTCTTCGAATATTTTTCTCGGTCGCGCACGATCCCACGGAACTGAACCGCCAGGGCCCAGACACCGGCTCGCAGTACCGTTCTTCCATTTTCTACGCGAATGATGAGCAGAAGCGAATCGCCGAGGCCTACATCGCGCAACTGGAGCAGGCCAAAGTCTTTCCGCGTCCGATTGTGACCCAGGTCGTAGCGCTGAAGGCTTTCTACCCCGCCGAGCCCTATCACCAGAATTATGCCCAGCTCCATCCCGATAACCCGTACATCGTTTACAACGATGCGCCGAAAGTTGCCAACCTTCGACACGAGTTTCCGGATCTCTACACCGGCAAGTAACCCGGCCGTCGCAGATGTTTGACCGCGCCGAACGGCTGGCGGGCGGTTTCTGATTGTCGTCGACTGTCCCCGGCCGAGGGTGGTCAAGGGTGGAAACTTTCGCCCTGTGCCGGTAGTCTAATTCGGTAGCATGGTTTCGCCTTTCGAATGAAATGCCAGCGGCAATTCTCCGTTATTATCCTTCTTATCGTCGCTGCCGTTGCTCGCCGCTCTGTGTTCGCGGCCCAAAAACCGACTCCCGTATTGTCCCCCGCCGCGGTCCTTCCTCCCCAGTTTGGCGGCTGGCAGTTGAAAGGGGACGTCGCCAAGAGTGACGATCCCGCTGCCGCCGATCAAACGAACGCGCCCGTCCTGAAAGAATACGGTTTCCAGCATTTCGAGAAGGCAACCTACACTCGCGACGACGGACGCAGTCTCGCCGTTAGAGCCGCCGTTTTTGACGATTCAAGCGGAGCTTATGGCGCCTTTACCTACTACGCCTCCGAGGAGATGGCCGAGGAGACAATCGGGGCCCAGGCGGCTTTTCTAAACAACCGCGTGCTGTTTTATCAAGGAAACGTTCTTGTCGACGCGGTGTTCGACAGAATGAGCGTGATGTCGGCGGCGCAACTGCGACAACTCGCCGGGCTCCTGCCACCCGCCGAGGGCGACAAGGGCAACCTGCCTTCGCTGCCGACGCGTCTTCCGAAGCGCGCGGCGGAAACAAGTCTCGAGAAGAATACGACCAAATATATTCTTGGTCCGGCTGCCCTCGAGCGGCTCGGGTCGCCTCTGCCGGCATCGCTCGTCGACTTCAAGTCGGGCGCGGAAGTCGTCCTCGGCAAGTATGCGGTGAACGCCGGCGATTCCACACTCATGCTCGTCGAGTACCCCACGCCGCAGATTGCCGCTGAACGGTTGCGTCAGATCGACGCCTCCCACCAGGTCACCCAACAGCAGCCGGGCGTTGCTTCCATCGTTGATGTCGGCCCGTTCTTTGATACCCGCACCGGGCCCATCATCGTAATCGCCGCGGGCCCTCTCTCAAAAAGTGAGGCCAGGGCCTTGATGTCATCCATCAGCTACGAAGCGGATGTCACGTGGAACGAAAATACTTACGTCACCAAGAAAGACAATCTGGCGAACTTTCTCTTCAATGCCATCATCCTCTGCGGAATCGTAGTCGGTCTCGCGCTGGTCGCCGGCGTTGCCTTCGGGGGTCTGAGGCTGCTCGTAAAGCGGCTTTTTCCGGACTCCGTGTTCGACCGCCGGGAGACGATGGAAATCATCTCCTTGCACCTGGAAGATGAGCCCCGACGACTCCCGCGCGAGCGGTAAGTGGCTCAATCGAATGTCGTTAGCGTCCGGAGGAAGCGATTTTGTGCCATTTGGAGCCCGTTTGCTGACTTGTGGACGTATTGCGTAAATTACTGAAAACAAGAGTATTTAAGTGCAAAATTTTGCTTGACACTGTGCTTTTGAGGCTCATAAGATTCCCGCAGAAAGTTCTGATGGATAAAACCTCCGTTAGGACTATTCTCCCTTGAAGAAGAGGCCGCCCAAGTTGCCGGGTGGCCTTCTTCGTTTGAAGCAATTCTCAGCCATCAGTTTCGGGCGTCGGGCAACCCCACTCTTCGCGACAGCCAGGAACTGCCCTGGAACCGCCGAGCACTGAAGTCCGTACAATTCATGAGTGTCTAGTCCGGGGAGGACCGATGTTTTGCAATCACTGTGGAGCGCAGTTGCAAGCAGGACAGCCACGCTGCGAACGCTGCGGCAAAACCATCCTGGGGCTGGTCGAGCTTCGCCATAGCCGGGTTCGCAATCATGTGCGCCTCGTCGGCATTTTCTGGCTGGCATATTCAGCCTTGCACATTGTCGGAGGAGCTGTCGTGCTCATCGTCGCGCATACCATCTTTGGTGGCGCAATCCACATTCACAATGGACCTTCACCGGAGGTCACTCTCTGGCTGCGTCCTCTAATCAGCTTCGTCGGGTGGCTGATCCTGGCAAAAGCCGGGGCCGGATTCATCGCCGGGTGGGGCTTGTTGCAACGTGAGAACTGGGCAAGAATCTTCGCGCTCGTCATGGGCTTCATTGCGCTCCTGAACGTGCCCCTCGGCACCGCTCTCGGCGTTTACACGCTGTGGGTCCTCTTGCCATCGCAGTCTGACGATGAATACCAAGCCCTGGCCGAAGCCGCATAGCAAGCTCGAGTGTTAATGAGGTATACCAAGGGTCCGCGCTCGTATAATGGTGAGTATATGAACAGAATTCTTTGTGTTCTGTGGGCAATTGTCATGGTCGCGGCCTCTCCATTTTCCTCGGCTCAGGCGCAATCACCTAAAGAAGATGTACCCGTTATAAAAGGCGATGCCGGCCCCTGTTCCCTCGCGTTGACGGTTGTGGGCGTGGATGGAACACCTGCTTACGCTGCCAAGGTCAAGGTTCATATCGCGTATGGTTTTGGCAGGTTCCACCGTCTCGATCTTGAGGCGGGAACGAACTCCGATGGCAAGGTAACCTTTGCCGGCCTTCCCCGGCGCGTGTCGCGACCCCCACTCGAATTTCACGCCTCGAAGGAGGAGTGGGCCGGAATCGTAACCTACGATCCGTCTGTCGAATGCCAAGCCAAACGTGACATCACATTGGAAAAACCAAAAGCGCCAGACGCCCGGTAGTTGCGGTTGCTGAATCTGGCTTCTTTCGCCGGAATCGTAGCTCAACACACTTCAATCCCGTTGGAGTTTCATTTAAATTGGACGCGATGAAGTCGATCGTGTGGGCCGCTCTGCTATTCGTTTCAGTGAAAACGATGAACGCTCAGACGTCCCCTGCTTCTGGAAGTTTCGACCTGAATGCGGCCGAGCGGTTTGCCAATCTTGCACTGGCATGCGTCCATAAAGAATTTCCGAACAAAATCAGTCACAGTCTGAACAGCGACGCCGACGTAGCTCCGCCGCGAAAATTAACTCCCGCGTTCTATGGCTGCTACGACTGGCATTCGTCCGTACATGGGCACTGGTTGCTGGTGCGGTTGCTGAGAACCTTTCCCGATGCCGGCTTCGCGCCCTCGGCTAGAGCGGCCCTGCGTCAGAGCCTGACGGCGGAGAACATCAGAGAGGAAGCGCAGTACCTCGGGGCCGAGGGACGAGCCAGCTTCGAGCGCCCCTACGGGCTGGCCTGGCTGCTTCAACTGGTTGCGGAACTGAAAGAATGGGACGACCCTGACGCACGCAGGATGGCCTCGAACTTGCGTCCGCTCGAGGTGGCTGCGCTCGGACGACTCAAGGACTGGCTTCCCAAACTTTCCTATCCCGTACGAATCGGCGAGCATGCACAGACCGCTTTCGCCCTCGGTCTTATGCTCGATTATGCTCACGAGGCCGGCGATCAGAAATTTGCCGGCCTGCTTGTATCGAAAGCTCGGCAGTTTTATCTCCGGGACAAGGATTGCCCACTGTCCTACGAACCTTCCGGAGAAGACTTTCTTTCGCCATGTCTCGGTGAAGCCGACGCGATGCGGCGGGTATTGAACAGTTCCGATTTTGCACGCTGGCTGGGAACATTTCTGCCCCAGATTTCGCCGGCCCGGAAAGATACCTGGTTGCGGCCAGTGGTGTCGCCCGACCCGAGCGATCCCAAGCTGGCACATCTTGATGGACTCAACTTAAGTCGGGCATGGATGCTCGAAGGTATCGCTTCCGGTCTGCCTCGAGAAGATCAACGTTTGCCGGCAATCAGGTCCGCCGCGGAGAAGCATAGGCGTGCCGGCCTCGCGGCCGTTACCGGCGAGCATTATGAGGGCGGACATTGGTTAGGGAGCTTCGCCGTTTATCTCGTAACAAAGCGAGGCATTCGCTCCTCGCCAAGAGATGCGAAGCACTAACCCGGTCGCCGGAAGCCGTTACCGTCACGCGGAAACAAAACATTAACCTGAGCCGCTGCATGACATGACAACAATGACAACACGCGTTCCTTAGCAACCGTTCCGAGGAGACCAACCGCCCAGCTTCAATGCAGACGTCTGAGCGAAAACAGAATCGTCGGACGCGTGTCGGTCTGGGTGGAACGATCGGGACACGGTTCAGGGCGGAATTCAGTTCGCCTTGTGGCGCGTTACCGCACAGAACAGCGAGACATCTGGACAATCCCCCACCCCGCTGCCGAGAGGCGGCATCAGGTACTGTAGTGTCCCCTTACCAGAAAAGCCTGATTGTTTAAGACTGGGATTGACCTACCTTTCAGGTAAGGGGCGTGATATGGCAACGGGTAAACGTGTGCTGATTGTGGACGACTTCGCCGAAATTCGGGCTGCGATGCGTTCCCTCTTCGAAGACGAAGGATTTGAAGTCTGGGAAGCGTGCGATGGAGCCGAGGGGGTTCAGAAAGCGCAAGACGTCAAGCCAGATTTGGTGATACTGGATTTGTTGATGCCTGTGATGAACGGGTTTGAAGCAGCACGGACTCTAAAAAAGGTCTTACCCAATGTTCCTCTGCTCATGTTCACCGAATCCGAAATGGCAATCGTCGGACACCAGGCTCAATCGGCGGGTATCGACGCTGTCGCCCTGAAGTCCGAAGGGGCCGAGCGGTTACTTAAAAAGGCGCACGCCCTTCTCGGCACGGAACCGTTCGCTACCGCGAGTTGAACCGCGAATGCCGGGAATTGTTCGATGGCACAGCCCTCGCCAAAACTTCCGATGTCTCGAACTCGCCTGCAGTCGAATGCCCGAATTGCCCCACGCAAGGGTCCAGACGGGTGAGAACTCTGCCGGACGAATGGCTAGCCGGCGTGGCGTATTTTTTCAGACGGATGAGCCTCTCGACCGGATGGTTTCTTCCCGTGGACCTGTTCCTCGTGATCGACATAGCACCCTTCGCAAAATACTCGCTGGCATTCGTCGCACCGATGCTCGTGTAAGGTGCAAAGCAAGGCCTCACATCCGGAATTGGTGCAGACAACGTCTGCTGGCAGGGAACACAGTATGTCGTTTTCACGAGTGGACCAATCGGGGCGGACAATCTGTGAACATGATTCGTTCTCGGTTATGACGAACTCTTCGTGATCGCCTGCGAGCGCCATGGACTTGCGATGACCTTTTTTCTGTGGGAGGGTTGCGATCCCTTCCATTGTTCATGGTACGGGGATGAGCGGTTTGCCATCAGCGATTGACCCATTCCTGTAATTCTTGCAGCCCTTGCCGCACCAATTGCCACCCGATTTCGCTGCATCCTTTCGGCATGCATCGAGCGAACGAAACGTTGCCACTTGAATCAGATTGTCGCCATTCAGCTTGATGCTCATCCAGGGTTTATAAAGGAACCGGCCGATTGCACACGCCAGTGCAAGTGATATCGCAAAGAAGATTGCTCCGGGCCGCGTTCTCATCCTCCAGTCTGAGAGAGACTCTCCGGAGCGTATCACACCGCATTTGCTGCCGGTCCAGGCTGAACGCTTATCGGTAGTGGCGCTGGCGTTCGATGAGCCTGAAGCAGCCCCTGCGGCTGCACGCCCCAGGGTCTGACGCCCCGGCGGTGCTGGAGAGGCTGGACGAAATCCAAAAAAAACGCGTCTGAATTCCTGCGATCGACCAGCCATGGTTGATGCCGCCGCGTCACATGCAACCTTCCTCCGACACCAGGCTGATCGTCGAAAGGTTGAGATTGGAGTTGCCCGAGCCAGTCTCGACCGCGACGCACCGCGCAAACCGAGGGAAACGAAAATTGAGGTACAAACCATCCCGCAGCTGGGCCGCTTATGGCGGAGACCTTTCAGGAACGCGACTGATTCCAAAGCGCTTGACGCGATCAGAAGAACCCAACTGCGAAAGGTCGGATAAAATGCCCGAAAACGACCTCAATGAACAGCAGCCGACGCTTTGGCCTCTTCCGGACTGGGCCTTCGCATGATGAGCGGCAAGGGCACAAGACAGAGAACAAGCAGGCCGAGAAGCCAGAACGCATTCACAAAGCCAAGGACATTCGCTTGAAGGTCGATCTCGGAGGAAAGTTGCGCGAGCGCGCGATGCGAAGCTTCATTTGCGCCCGTGCCCATGGCCTTCCAGGCTTCGGTCATTGCATTGAGCTGGCGTTCAAAGAAGGGATTCGCATGGTTGGTGTGCGAAGTGAGAGTGTTCCGTTGGATCTGACCCTGGCGAGTGATGAAGTTGTTGAGGAGCGACACGCCGATGGCACCCCCGATGTTGCGCATGAAGTTGCTGATGCCTGAGACCTGGTTAAATTTTTCCCGCGGTACGCCCACATAGTTCAGCGTGCTGATGGGAATGAAAATCAGGGGAATACCGATCACCTGAATAATGCGATAAGTGACCATCGTGCTGAAGCTGACGCCCAGGTAGATGTTCGTGACGTGAAAGAGTCCGAAAGAGGTGATGGCGAAACCTGTCGCGATGATGACGCGGGGGTCGAATCTGCTGGCAAGAATGCCGGCAACCGGCATCATGACGGCAAGCGCGATTCCTCCGGGCGAAAGTGCCATGCCAGCGCGCTCCGCCGTATATCCGAGATCGTTTTGTAGAAATTGAGGAAGAAGGATGGTACTGCCGTTCAGAACCATCCCGAGAATGAAGCTGAAGGTCACGGCGATGGCGAAGTTTCGAATGGCGAGCATTCGCAAGTCCATGATCGGATCCCGGTGCGTAAGCTCACGAACAATAAGCCCGGCCAGCGACAGGACGGCGATGATGAAGCTGACCAGAATGATACGGGAAGCGAACCAATCGTTCTCTTGACCTTTATCCAGAACAAATTGAAGGAATCCGACGCCGATCACGATGAGCCCGATGCCAATATAATCGACGCGGATCGTCGATTTCCGAAGCTTCCTGAGATACACCGGGTCATGTACTACGCGTTGAGTGAGAATCAGCGAAAGAATGCCGATGGGTATATTGATGAAAAAGATCCAGTGCCAACTGTAATTATCCGTGATCCAACCCCCAAGAGTCGGACCGACAGCCGGCGCAACAACCACGGCCATGCCATACATGGCAAACGCCATGCCGCGCTGTTTTGCTGAGAAAGTGTCGGCCAGAATGGCTTGTTCGCTGGGCTGAAGGCCGCCCCCGCCTGCGCCTTGCAGGACGCGGAAAATGATGAGCATGGGAAGGCTGGGAGCGAGGCCGCAGAGAAATGAACTCACCGTGAAAATTGCGACACATCCCATGTAGAAGCGCTTTCGGCCAAGAACATTCGATAGCCACCCGCTCATGGGCAGGACAATCGCAGCCGAAACGAGGTAGCTCGTGAGCACCCAGGTGCTTTCTTCCGCGCTGGCGCCGAGGGTTCCGGCAATGTGAGGCAGCGCGACATTCGCGATCGAGGAATCCAGGACTTCCATGAAGGTGGCCATCGTGACCGTGATCGCGATGACCCATGGATTGATCACGGGGCGCCCGGCGGCGTTTGAGTTTGGGTTCCCGGCCATCTCTATTAATCCAGACGAACCTTCGGTTCGACCGACATGCCCGGACGAAGTTTGGCGAGATCCTTCTGGTGCGGGTTGAAACGGATGCGCACCGGCATGCGTTGGATCACCTTCACATAGTTGCCGGTTGCATTTTCGGGAGGCAACACGCTCGTGCGGGAACCGGTCACGGCCGGCATGCTTTCCACGGAACCATCAAAGTTCTCGTGCAGCGCGTCCACGTAAATACGTGCGGATTGCCCCGGGTGCAAGCGGGCGAGCTGGGTCTCTTTGAAGTTCGCTGTCACCCAGAGATCGTCGGTCTGAACGATCATCAATAACTGCTGGCCGGCGGAGATGCGCGCTCCGACCTCGGCGCTCCGCTGCGTCACGACGCCGGAGACCGGAGCGACGATCCGGCAATAGGCGAGATTCAGCTTCGCTTTTTCGAGCGCCGATTGAGCCGCTTCGGTATTCGCCTGCTGGCCCTTGATATCGGCTTCGCGAATAGCCAGCTGCAGTGGCGCGCTGCTTTGCGTCTGCCGCAGTTTGCTGCGCTGGTCTTCCAATAGAGCTTCACGCTGCTCAATCGTCTTCTGGGCGGAGGCCACAGCAGCCTGGTTGGCCGCAACCGTTTGGGACTGAGAGTCGGCGATCGACTTATATTGGTCGAAGTCGGCGCGCGCGATCTCTTTTTTTTCGTAAAGCGTCTGATACCGCAGAAAATCGGCCTGACTGCGCTCGTTGACCGCTTCTGCTTCCCTGAGTTTCGCGACCGAGGTGTCAAGATCGTGGCGTGAAGCGGCCAGCGCGGCTTCCGCGTTCAGAACTTGCGCCTGTTGTGAATCAAGATCGGTCCGGGTGCTGATGCGGGTGATGGGCAGGTTGGGATGGGCGGCGCCAAGCTGCGCCATGGCTTGGTCCGCCTCGGCCTTGGCCTGATCGAGACCTACCTGGTAGTCACGGGGATCGAGCTCGACCAGCAGCTTCCCACCCTGTACGGATTGGTTGTCATCTACGTAGACAGCTTCGATGGTACCGTCGATACGGGCGGCGATGGGGTTGAGATGCCCGTCCACCTGCGCATCGTCGGTGTCCTCGAAGCCGCGCGAGTAGAGATACCAACCGACGCCAATCCCGAGCATCACGACCACGATGATGGCAACGAAAAGCGGATTGATCCGGCGGCGGTAAGGCACCTGCGCGGACCGACTCGAACCGGCCGTCGTGCGCTCGTCGTCCGGTTTCTGCCGCTCGACAGTCTCGTGATCGGATTGTGTTTCAGGGCTCATCGTTTATTCCTTTATTCCCTTTGGCGTTCCTCGGGGATCGCTGCTTCCTCTTGCGTAATCAATTCTGTTGGAACAGGTCAGAAACCTCCTTCTCCGCTTCGCCCATGGCGTGGGCCAATGTAATTCTGGCGAGATACTGCGAAAACAGACTGCTGACGTAATCGTGATCGGCTGCGGCAAGCGACTCTTGGGAGTTCACCACTTCCACCGAATTGGCCACGCCCACGGCAAAGCGATCTTGCGACTGTTGCAGGTTTTGCAGTGCAAGTTCGCGATTGCTCTCGGCCGTCTTGACCTGATCGTCGGCGACGCCGAGGTCGATGTATGCGTCGCGCACGTCGAGCTCGACGGCACCACGTTCATCCGAGAGTTCCGCTCTTCGCTCGGAGACGACGGCGTCTGCCTGCAAAGTATCGGCGCGTACACGACCTCCCTGAAAGATCGGAATATTGATCGACGCGGATGCCTGAAAGATACTGGCTCCCTGGTTTGGATTCGTGCCTTCAAGTCCATATTGCCCGGCCACCGAAGCTGACGGAAGGCGCTCCGCTCCGGCGGCCTTTCGTGCTTCCTCTGCCGCCCGCAACTGCGATTCGCTGGCTTTGAGATCCTGGCGCCGCGCCCATGCGCGGTGTACCGCCTCTTCAAGAGAAGGGCTTTCCGACGGCCGTGGCTTGAGCTTTTCTGCGAGGCGGATGTCCAGTCCGAGGGGTAACCCAATCATGCGGGCCAACTGATTTTTCTGCTTCTCGAGATCGCCAAGCTGCGAGCGCAGCCGCTGTCGTTCGGTCTGTAATTCGACCAGACTGCGATTGGCTTCGATAGGAGCCTTGTTGCCGACGTCGGTCTGGGCCTGAGCCAGTCGGTAGCTGGACTCGGCATACTCTACCTCGACCTTCTGCTGCTCTACCTCGGCGGTCGTCGCCATCAGTTCGAGATAAACGGCAGTGACCGAGAGCACCACCTCTTCACGCGCCTGCCTAGCATCGAGGTTAGCCGCGCTGGCTGATTGGTCTGCCGATCGAAGATTATGAATGGCGGTCATGTCCAGCAGGCTCTGCTGTACAGACCCATGCAGGTCGTAATAATGAAAGGGACCGACGACATTCGGAAATTGAAAAGAAGCCGCATTGCCGAACTCGCTGGCGCTGAAACCTTCCGCGGCCAAGTCTACTTTCGCCGCGTTCTCAGAGAGGCTGGCGCTCACGTTGGGCAACAGAGAGCCACGGGCCAGCAGACGTTGCGCTCGAGCCTGCATCGAAGCCGCACCCGCGCCAATGATGCCGAGGTTGTTTTCGAGCCCCCGCCGCACCGCTTCCTCGAAGGTTAGCGTGAGGGAGCCCGAAGGTGGGTTCTTGCCGGCCACGCTGCCGTTGAACGGGCCTTGCACCTCAATCTGCGTGGTGACCGTATTCACCGTCGACCCAGGCGGCGGAGTGGCTGATTGGCGCACCGCCGCACCTCCGCTTTGACGGCCCGAAAGCGGGAGCTGGACGGCATGCGAGGTAGCCCCTTGCGCCGGGGACTGGATCTGGCCGGAAACGAGCCTCGCCACGATCAAGAACGCGAAGGCGAGTCCAAGCGAGCGTCCAACGGGATGCGAGGCGGCAACCAGACCGCGGCGGCGGTATTTGTTCCCGAGGTTCATCAATGTTCTCTGCCTTTTCACTGGCTGGGCTGGTGCCTGGATTAATTTAAAAACATACGCGTCGGTATGTATAATATGAGAGATGACTCGATTTGTCATCCGGTCGCCTGAAACTTCGGTTATGCCAAGATTCTTCAGAAATCCGAAAAATAAACCTCAAGCGCGCACCATCGTGACCAAAGCCAAACTTCTGGACGCCGCACAGGCGTTGTTTGCGGAACAGGGTTTCGAAAAGACGCAACTGGACGAGGTAGCGGCACGCGCGGGCTACTCTCGTGGCGCAATCTATGCCCACTACTCCAGCAAGGAGGAGTTATTTCTGGAGTTGATGGAGCACCGCGTCCACACGAAGTTCGCGACCATACGGGAGAAGATCGGAAACGAGCCCGACGTAAGCGCGCGTCCCGCCATTTTCAAACGCTGGATCTCCAGTCAGGTATGCGATCCTTCATGGGGAACGCTCACCCTGGAATTCAAGTTGTACGCGATTCGGCGGCCGGAGTTACGCGACAAATTACTGCATCTGTACGAATCGCTTTTCGAACACTCGGGCAAGGACTTTGTCGAAGTGTTGTTCGGAAGAGGTCTGAGCAAAGCTACCCGGACCTTGCTCGAACGGCGTCTGGCCATGATGTCGGGCGCCCTCAGCGGCTTGGTTCTTGAGAGTCACTTCCGCCCGTCTCTTTTGCCGCCCCGGCATTTGCAACAGTTAACGGAAGAGATGTTTGACGCATTGATGCACACCTGAGCGCGTGCGCTTTGTGGAACCTTTCACCTCCTGCCTTCCCTAGAACGACCAGGAAAGGTTTTGACGACCCGGATATTCATCGCTGATCGGCCGCCCCACGGTAGGACTGGTTTGGGTTTGTCGGCGAAGACGGCTTTTGCCCGAGTCGTTGCAGGTAGCATTTTATGTGGACGATTCTGTCGCTCTCATCCCTGCAAGTATCGGGCGCGAACAGCCGGATAGGATTTGTGCAGATTGAGCAGCACAGTTCCGAATTCGAGGCGTCGAGGATCATCGGCGAGATAATGCCAAAAGAGGCGTCCACAGGAATGTTCAATTTTGAACACCTTCGGACGCAGTTTCAATCAGAACGCCCTCGGTAACGACAAGCAGAGCACTCCCGGAAATCCTCCGCCTGCCTTCAATAAGCGCAAACCTTCCAGACCACGATCGCGAGATTCGTCGCCGCCAAATAGACAAAGAGAAGGTTCAATAGAATGTGACCAGCCACGAATCCTCGCCCCTGGGGCCAGTCGGCATGATCGTAATAGAAGAAGTCGACAGCAATCCGCAGAGCCCAGTAAGCGCCAATAAAGAAAGCGACACCAAGCGCCGCCCGGTCTCCACGGAGCATTTCGCCATGAAATACCAGGGTCAGCGCGCCAAACGCAACGATCGTCAGGACAGTGAATGCGCCGTGGACCCACATCAGTTTCCGGTTAAAAACGGTGAGCTTTTCCAGGTCTTCTTTCCAATGCAAGCGAGATGGCACCTGAAAGCTGGCGATGAGAACGCAAAAATGGCCGGCGCCTGCGAGCCACAGGGCCAGGCTGAAAACGCTGTTCAGCGTGCGGAACCAATGATGCACCACGAGTATCTCCCTCCAGCCGTCCGTTAGTCAGCGTGCTTTAATGGCATGCAGGAAAGGCAGAATCACGCGCTCGACGAACAACGGATGAAACAGAAGGAATGCCGGAAGGCCTGCACAGATTGCTGCAAACAGCCACCCGCTGACTCCCGAACCCAGGCCAAGCGTTTTCCCGAGCGGAGAGCGCTCCAGGAGAACACCCAGACCCTGCAACACAAAATATCCGGCAGGCAGACCATAGCCGCCACCCGCCGGCAAAGAGATCACCAGGTCGTGGATCATCCCGGAGAAAAAGAAGGAAAGCAGAATTGCGACTATCCAGCCCCTTTTTCTTCGTACCGGTTGGAATACCAACTGGTGCATCAGTTGGCGGAATCCGAGATTCCAGCGTCGCCCCCAGAAGTCACTCAGGGAATTGGCAGCCAGTGGAGCCCGCATGACCGGTGGAGTATTTACTCCCACAAATCGCAGAGCGAGCGATAGAAGATGGAAGATTCCGAAGTGCAAAATCATGATCATCCCCAGCATGCCCACCCATCCGGCCAGCAGGTAGTTTCCTTCAGGCACACGTCGGTCAATACACCACAACAGCACCGCGCCCATCGCCGTTTTCGCAATTGCCCATATCCATTCACTCAGCTCCGGATGCCGCGGGGATCCCTTGCTGTTGAGAAAAGGTTCAGCGTCCATCCCGGGCCAGCAGAAGAGATACCCAAGAGATAGCCCGATCCCAACATGGGTAGTTCTTCCGAGCGCGCTCCACCATGTCTGCCATTTACAGCCGAGGAATATGGATACCGCGAGGAGCCACATGAAAGCCCAAGGTTGGAGCCTTGCCCGAGCCATCACGCTCGCCGCAGGAAGAGAAAGCAATGGAACCCAACCGGGCCAGGCCATTCTCATTGTGCTCCTTCCTTTCCCGCGGCTCTGCGCGTCGAAAGAGTCCACCCCAACAGACCACAGACGGAGAAGCTGAGTGCATTCGCCACGCCATGAAACTCCGCCATGTCGGCGAGGTTGACGAAGGGTTGCAACGGAAATTCACGAATCGCCAGCTTATGCGGTAAAACGAAGTTTGCCAGGATCATTCCCACCTGCGCCGCACCCGCCACCCGGAGCCACCAAATCAGGGGTTGCATACTTGCCTCCTCGCAGAGGACACGCGCCTCGCTCGCAACAACAGTGCTGGAGTCATCTCAGCTCTTCTCCCGAATGTCCTTGAGGAGTGCTTGAACGGTTTGGCCCCGTGAGCAGGAGGCGGAAGAACAATGGCGATGACGCGCGAGGACGCGATAACTTGCCTCCAGAATGCCTCGCGCCAACGGAATCTGGCCCACGACGTAGAGCGGCCACGCCCACCAGATTTTTCTCGCCAGGAACACGATGGCGCGGGCACCGCCATGGATATCGTGGGTGCCAGTGACGACGCGCAGTTCCAGCAACAAACGATCGCTTGGAATGCCAAGAAGAACTCCCACGCGCGGGTCTTGCAAAGCCCCGAGCACAAAACCGCGCTTTTCAAGGGTCGGTCGGAAACGCCGTGCCAGCGAGGTGCAGATCGCGCAGTCGGCGTCGAAAAAGACCCAGCCGACCGCTGCCCGGCGTCCTTTTCTGTCAGTTAGTTCTGAAATGAGAGAAATCATGAGCCAAAAAAAGGGGCGCGCCTCTTCCTCCTCGAGCAGGACGACGCATGCGGGATAACCATTCGCTGTTTGCGAATCCTACGGATTTCTAATTGGTTCAGCATCGTCTCAACCGTGTAGCAGTTTGCGGATTCCGCCGCGGAGCTTCGCCACCCTCTTCATCGCGGCCGGCGACAGATCGCGGAATTCGTCGAAAAGGGCGCTCATCGTGGTGATGAACTCGAGCATCTGTTCCATCCGCTCCCGCGCGTAATGATCACTCCCGCCTGGCTGGTTTGCTTCTGCCAGGCATTCCCGCACGACTTCAACCGTCGGGTCAAATTCCCTCCGCTTGCGCTCCTCCACGATGATACGAAACATCTCCCAGACATCCTTCATGGATTCGAAATGCTGGCGCCGATCACCGAGCACGGACACAGTGCGAACGATTCGCCAGCCCTGCAATTCGCGCAGGGTGGTACTCACGTTCGAGCGGGCAACAGACAAGGTTTGTGCGATCTCCTCCGCCGCCATTGGCCGGGAAGAAAGAAACAGAAGCGCATGCACCTGGGCAACCGTGCGGTTCACACCCCAGCGGGTCCCCATCTCGCCCCAGTGAAGGATGAACTTTTCTGTGACGGGAGAAAGCCGTTTGAATGCTTCATTCATTTCAGTCACTACAGAATATACAGTCATATCCGCCCGCTGTCAAGGGGCTGGATCAGTGAGGCAAACGAATCAAAGCTTTTCGAACGGCCGCATTGAAGCTGACCTGTACATAGGTCGCCGCGCATCAGAAACCGCGGTTTTTTGATCACGCGCCGGTTAGAGAGTGGATCCTCAGCATCAGTT
>Ga0181522_10000742_pt1 | contig 22369 bp, 17 predicted proteins | sample PEATcosm2014_Bin_27_FD_121103 | JGI IMG/M metagenome (GOLD analysis project Ga0181522, IMG submission 121103) | Peatland microbial communities from MTU Mesocosm Facility, Houghton, MI, USA - PEATcosm2014_Bin05_10_metaG | ecosystem: Environmental > Terrestrial > Soil > Wetlands > Peat | place... | reverse complement strand
GTCCCGGAAAGAGCTACTACAACAATTTCGGATTCTTCATCGATGAACTCGAGAAGGTCGATGAAAAACGGCTCTTCAAGACGCGGACCTATCCGTACCTGTATCTAGACACAGATCCGTTTACCGGGAAAGGCATTGCCCTGAACGCCGAGATTAGCTTCACCTGAACGATTGCACCTGGACTCTTGGCCGGCGGCTGTGAGCTAGTCTCCAGCCTTCTTGCCATCGGACCAATTATTGATCATTCGCAGCATATCCGTCATAGCTTCAGCCAGACTTAGGAGACATGATTGTCGCAACAACACCTACCGGAAAATTGGATCGCAGGTGATCCCTCGTCGTGTTGCGGCGGATGAGACTGTGTGAGTCGTCGCGCGTGACCCGTCCAAGCTTACATTAGAGATTCGGAACAACGTTCGAGATCGTGATCGATGATCATTCAGGACAGCCACGAAGCAATTGTATATAATGCCGACCGGCCTGACAGCAAGAACGATGCTAACAGTTGGAATGAGCAGCATGTCAGTAGTTCTGCCCCAATCTGGAAAAACCCTTGACCGACGCAATCTCGCCGAATTTGTCGGAGGTTGATGAGAAATTCGTGATCCGCAAACTTTTATGGCGTCTTTTGCCATTTTTGTTTCTACTTTACGTCGTTGCTTACCTGGACCGCATTAACGTAGGTTTTGCCGCCTTGCAGATGCGCCAGCAGCTCAGTTTAGGCGATCAGACGTATGGTCTTGGGGCCGGTCTGTTCTTTGCCGGATACCTGACTTTCCAGGTTCCCAGTAATCTGATACTCGAACGTATCGGAGCGCGCGTTTGGATCTCGTTGATCATGGTTGCGTGGGGCATGGTCTCCGCTTCGACATTATTCGTGACCGGCGCAAAAAGCTTTTACGCGATGCGGTTCTTACTCGGCGTTGCCGAAGCAGGGTTTTTCCCTGGGATCCTGTTTTATTTCGGCACCTGGTTTCCAGAGAGCGTGCGGGCACGCGTAATCGCAATGTTTCTCACGGCGGGTCCTGTTTCCGGTATTATCGGAGGGCCGCTCTCGGGCGCCATTCTTGGTATGTCGAGCGTCCTGGGACTGGTCGGATGGCAATGGCTATTTCTTTTGGAAGGTCTTCCGGCTGTGCTGCTAGGCGTCGTTGCTTTTTTTGTTATTCTTGATCGTCCTGAGAACGCAAAATGGCTTCGTCCTTCAGAGCGCCATTGGCTGGCGGCGAAACTCGATCAGGAGGAACAGAGCAAAGGTGATTTCCCTGGGTCTCGGCTGGGCGGATCATCACTACTTGAGACCTCTTCTTCGAGCCACTCGACATCCTCTGGGAAGTACGCTGCCGTCACGGACGCGCGTATCTGGGTTTTCGCGTTTATCTACTTCGCTTTGAATACCTGCGCGTATGGGATCACGTTGTGGCTTCCGATCTCATTGCGCAGCGTAACTGGGGTCAGCGATGTGGTCCTGGGACTGCTTTCGACAATTCCTTATGTAGCCGCCACCATCGCGATGGTGATGTACGGTCTGCACTCCGATCGCGCGAGAGAGAGGCGCTGGCACACGGCAGTGGCGGCGGCTTGCTCGGCGTGTGCATTGGTAGCCGCGGGATATTCGCATGACGCTGCCTCACTAATAATCGCATTTTCGCTGGCGATAGTCGGCGTGCAATCCATGGCCGGTCCCTTCTGGGCCATGTCTACAAGTGTGTTGTCTGTGTCCACCGCGGCGGTGGCGATTGCCATCATCAATTCTGTGGGAAATGTAGGCAGTGGCGTCGGACCTTACTGGATAGGCCGCATGCGAACCGCGACAGGTGGTTTCCGTGCTGGCCTATGGAGTGTTGCCGCGATGCTCGCCATCGCGGTCATCGCGACGGCAGTAGTGCCGCTCTCCGGCACCCGGTTTAGACGAAACGCCGTATAGGCCGCACCGCAGTATTTATAGTTCTAATGCACGACGCCGTGCTGTCTGAATTGCCGGCGTCGCCCGGGAGCAACCGCTGCGAAGACGCACATTCATGAACATGACCGCCCTCGCAGCAGCCGGGCTGGCGATGAGCTCTAGCATTTCTTTTTGGTTGATGGCAGGAGCGTTTTCGGGGATTGCCGACTTCACGTAAATGATGGCACGACCATGCGCGGCGCGGCCGACGGCATAGTAAAAGTCCATTAGGCCGCTATTGACTCCGATGATGAAATTGTCCGGGCCAGCGGGCAGAGTTCGGATATCGGGCGTAAACTGGCCAATCTCGCCGATGACCAATTGGTCTTTGTGGTGGAGTTCCAGCAATCGAGGTGGGAATTCTTCTTGCAGAACGCCCGCCAGCGCAAGCGGACGATCCGAGCCAATGCTGTTGAGCGAATAAATCGGAGGATACTGGCTCTGCAGGTCAGTTAGTTGTGCGCGAGCGGGTGCCGAACCTTGAGAGTTATCGGCCATGTTCCAAATCCTCGGTAAAAGTTGAGAGAAGTTTCCGGCAACAGAGGTGGGAAGGTCAAATGAAAAGGGACCGTAGCGGCCAATAGCGGGCGCGAATCTGGGGCGCCTGCGCTTATAGATATTCCCTCAGTTATTCCACCTCCGACAGCCTTCTTATAGCTTTGGCACCAAAACCAGGGCCGCGAGCAAAGTTGTTGTACCAACCGGAAGCACACCCCGCATCGCGAACTTGTGCAACCTGAGGAGCCATTCTTTCCATTACACGTATTACACGCACTGAGCATTTTTGCATCGACTTAAAAATTTAGTCTCGTTTCCTGAGCACATTCGCGGGACGCTGGAAAATACTGCGGGAAGCCGGCGCCGAGTAATGAAGTCGATCCCTTGGAGCACAGCCGATGCTAACGCCGGACGCGGATCCGCTGTCCATCGCGCAACTCCGTTTGATAGTATTGAGCGTGGAAGCTGACAATGCATAGTACACGTGCCCGTGCTGGTATCGGCTCCTATGCGGAGCTCTGAGAGGTCTCAGTAGCCAAACGGCAGATGAAAAGCCGATTGCACGGGTGCGCAAACGTGTAGGCCTATTGTTTGCAAAGTGGCGGTGTAGCTCAGGTGGTTAGAGCGACGGTCTCATAATCCGTAGGTCGTTGGTTCGAGTCCAACCGCCGCCACCAGATTTTCAACAACTTAGCGACAGCGTGGTCTCTACCGGGGAACAGTTGTGCAACACCTAGTCCTTGCTGAATTTTTGATGATCCAAAAGATCCAACCATCTGCTCGAATTTCTCCATTGCGTCCAGAACATCAGAACATCCGGCGTCGGAGTCCGGATGTAGTGCGTGCGAGTGGCCGCTGACCCGCGGGAGAAATTCAGTCCGCTGGAGACGTGGGAGGGAGTATGAGAATTCTACTGAAGCTGATGTCACTGACCGCTGCTTTGACGATCGCCTCTCTGATCTCGGCTCAATCTACCAAATCGGCCAAGAAGCCATCTTTTTCAATCGCTATCAATGCTCCGGAAGATGTCGTGAAGGCCGACTCGGGTGTACCGTTGGACGTTATTCTGACAAACACGTCCGACAAAGATATTTCGAGCGGCGAAATTCTAGGAGGAGCAGCGTTGAACTATGACATAGACGTACGTGGCAGCAAGGGAGAACTTGCTCCGGAAACGTCGTTCGGGGCTAAGCTTCATCATAAAGAACCAGGCTTTAGCCTTGGGGGGAGTGTCGTGGCGTATTACTTGAAGCCGGGCCAGGCACACGAGACTCGAAGCTATTTGACCCGCGTCTACGACGTAAGTCAGCCTGGAAAATACACAATACAGGTTCAAAGACGCGATCCGGACAGTAATACCATTGTTAAGTCGAATACAATTACCATCACCGTGGCCCCATGAAAGGCGAGGATCTCTGAGTGCCGAGCGTACCTCGAAACGAACAGGGCAATGCTGATTATCTGATCAACCCAAGAATCCGGCGCCCGGCAGGTCTCGGTGATCTTACGTCAACCGACAACCAGATCGTACCTAGAGCGGTACCGTCTTGAAGTTTGTCGCTGCCGGAGAGTCGGGCACGACCAGTCCAGCGATCCCAAAAGAAACAATAACCAAAGAAGTCGAATTTCCGGGCGGCCTTCTGTCCTGGCAGCGGCGTGGAAATCGGTTTGCACGCGGGAATGACGAAACAATCGCTCGTGTAGCAGCAGTGGTGGGGAACCCGTAGATCCACGCCCAACCACGTTCTAGCGAGTCGGCTTATCAGGAGAAATCCGGCACAGCCTTCCGTTTTGGGTTACTCCCTGCCGCGTGGACAGCGCGGTTATAATCGCCGCGAAAGGAATCGGGAGTGAAGATTCGAAGGCTAAAGAGCGCGGTAGTGGAAGGAAATTTCGATTGGACATTCGTTCGCATTGAAACCGACGATGGCATTCGCGGTCTCGGCGAATGTTTCTTTGCTCCCGGCCTCACCTCGATTTTGCGTTCGCTCGAACCTCTGCTGGTCGGCGAGGATCCACGAGACATCCATCGCTTGTTTCGTAAGCTGCAGCTGGCCACCTCCGGGGCTGGTTCGATTGCCGGCATCATTTATAACGCGATCAGCGGCATTGAAGCCGCGCTCTGGGATATTCTCGGACAATCTCTCGAAGTCCCCATTTACCGCCTGCTCGGCGGAAAATTTCGGGATCGAGTCCGGATTTATGCTGATTGTCACGGCGGTGAGGCCCTCGAAAGCCTGGACGAAGTGCTGCGCTCCCGCCCGGTGTCATGGGAACCGAAAGATCCCAATTACACCGTGAAAGATTATTTTGGCGAGGCCGGTGACGAAGCTCCATCCTCCTCCGACGACTATCGCCGCCGCGCCCTCAAGAAAAAAGCAGAAGGATTCACGGCTCTGAAGTTTGACTTGGATGTGCCGGGCACGCATGGCCTCGATATCTACAATCGTGTGCTCAGCCAACGTGCGATCGAGCACATGGTAGCGTCGATCGGTGCGGTCTATGAGGCTGTCGGTGCGGACATCGATATCGCGGTTGATTGTCATTGGCGCTATAACGCCAGCGATGCCGTGAAAGTGGCCCGCGAACTCGAACCCTTTCACCTGTTGTGGCTGGAGGACCCGGTTCCGCCCGACAATACTGCGGCCCTGAAGGAAGTTAGTTCGAAAGTACGGGTGCCGATCGCGACCGGAGAGAATCTGTTTCTCTTCAATGGCTTCCAGGACATCATCGCGTCCCATGCCTTGAGCATTGTTACTCCCGATCTTCAGAAGGTCGGTGGGTTGGCCGTCGCTCAAACCATTGCGCAATTTGCTGACGCTCATACCATGCCGGTGGCGCCGCATAACATCAGTAGTCCGGTTGGCACGCTGGCAGCAGTTCACTTTTCCGCCGCCATCCCGAACTTTCTTGCCCTTGAATTTCACGGCTCGGATGTTCCCTTCTGGAATGATCTTGTCGAAGGATTGCCAAAGCCCATCATTCAGAATGGATACATTTCCGTCCCAGAAAAACCCGGGCTCGGAATTACCCTGAACGAAGATGTCGCCCGAAAACATGCGCGCAAGGGCGAGCCATTTTTTGCCTGACCGCTGAATACGTCGCTGGGCTTTATGCTATGTCATTGTCAAATCGAAAGATGGAAGTTCTCGCAGAAGAGGTGTGCATCTGATGAACGCAGCTAAGTCGTGGAAATCTGACGACGAACTTTTCGCTATCGTGCGGCGCGAACTGTTCACTTGCGTGGTGGGCGACGTGATGGACAAACTCGACCTTCAGCACCAGTTCCTCCCGCCGCAGATCCAACCTCTTCAGCAAGACATGGTGGTCCTCGGGCGTGCCATGCCCGTGCTCGCGGTGGATGTGTTCGCCGAGAAGATTGCGGGCAGCGCCAACCCGCTCATGGAGAAGCCATTTGGCTTCATGCTGGAGGCGCTCGATGATCTCCACTCCGGCGAAATTTATGTCAACACGGGCTCTTCACCGCGCAACGCGCTTTGGGGAGAACTGATGAGCACGCGTGCCCGCAAACTGGGCAGCCCGGGCGCAGTGGTGAATGGATATGTAAGAGACACCAAGGCCATCCTTGAGATGAATTTCCCGACCTTTGGTTTCGGTTCCTACGGGCAAGACTCCGCTCCTCGCTACAAAGTGGTCGACTTTCGCATCCCGGTTGAAATTGGAGCGGTGCGTGTGCGCCCGGGAGATATTCTGTTCGGCGATGTTGATGGCGTAGTGCTCGTTCCCGCGGAAGCCGAAGTTGAGGTATTCACGCGGGCGCTTGAAAAAGCGCGCGGCGAAAAATTGGTGAAAAAAGCAATCGAAGAAGGAAGCAGCGCCGTGAAAGCATTCGAGAAATATGGAATCATGTGAAGGAAATGGCCCGCTCTCTGACTCGCAGTCCCTCACTCCGGGTGCACGAATTCAGCCGTCAAGCTCTTTCTATGCCGGCAGGAGCGGGCAAGCCATGATCAGCATTGATCTTTCGGGCAAGGCAATTTTGATCACGGGCGCACTCGGTGCCATTGCCGAGCACATGGTGCGGCGGTTGGCCGAAAGCGGTGCGAGCCTCTTCCTCACGGATATCAAGCCCGAACAGCAGGCCCTAGGGACACTGGGCGACTGGAAGATTCCGCCTTCTTCTTATGTTTATTTTCCCGCAGATATTACGGATTCGAGCCAGGTTGACTCCGTGGTGCGCGCGGCTTTCGAGAAGTTTCCGGGTATGGACACTGTCATCGGCCACGCCGGCGGCTGTCGGCTGCACCCCTTTGCGAACACTTCTGAAGCCGATTATGACCGCATCTTCCGCTTCAATTACTTTGCCCAGACTTATCTAGCGCGTCATGTGCTGGCGCGCTGGACCGAGGGCAAGATCGCCGGCCACTTGATCTTCACATCCTCTTATGTGGCGCGAATGCCGCATACTCTGATCCCCTCGTACTCTTCGGCCAAAGCGGCGTTGGAGAACTTCGCGCGCAGCCTGGCGCTGGAATATGCACTCACGGGTATTCGTGTGAATGTAGTTTCGCCGGGAAACGTCGCGGCCGGCAGTTCGCTGAAAGTGTTCGACGAGGATCCGGCCTATCGGGAATTTGTGCTGCGAGTTTCGCTGGGCAGGCGAAATACCCCGGAGTCCATTGCGGATGCTTTCGTTTTTCTGTGTTCCCCGCTGGCCGCCGAGATCAACGGACAGGTTCTTAGCCCCGACTACGGCGCAGGCATTGGGAATCGACTATGAAAATCGGCCTGGGCCTCTACCGTCACATGCTGACGCGTGAGTATTACGACTTCGCGCGCCAGGCAGGCTGCACCCACATCGTTGTCCATCTGGTTGACTACTTCAATCAGGGCGCCTCCAATCCACGAAACAATCAACCGACCGGTTCGAAGTATGAAGCGTGGGGAGTCGCCGGCGATCCCGATCAGCTTTGGACAGTCCAGGAGTTGAAGACGCTTCGCGGGCAAATTGAAGAGGCTGGACTCGTGCTGGCGGCGATCGAGAATCTCGATCCTGGCCACTGGCACGACATTCTCCTCGATGGTCCGCAACGGCCGCAACAAATCGAAAAAGTGAAGACCATTATTCGCCGTCTCGGAGAGGCCGATATTCCGGTGCTCGGGTACAACTTCAGCTTGGCCGGCGTATGCGGACGCGTGACCGCTCCACTGGGACGTGGTCACGCGATCACAATCGGGATGGACGGCCCGGCCGAGGACTTTCCAATTCCGAATGGAATGATCTGGAACATGGTCTATGACCGCAACGCGCCCGCCGGCACGTTGCCGCCGATCTCGCACGAAGAACTCTGGCAGCGCTTGCAAAGATTCCTGGAAGACGTTATTCCTGTTGCCGAGCAATCAGGAGTGCGGCTGGCGGCGCACCCTGACGATCCCCCGATGCCGACCATGCGGCAGCAGCCACGCCTGGTCTATCAGCCGCACATGTATCAAAGACTGATTGATCTCGCTCCCAGCCACAGCAATGCACTCGAGCTATGTGTGGGAACGCTCGCTGAAATGACGGAAGGCAATATCTATGAAGCGGTGGATCGATACAGCCGCCAGGGCAAGATTGCTTATATCCATCTCCGGAACGTAGCGGGGAAAGTGCCGCACTATCGCGAAACCTTTATCGACGAAGGCGATGTGGATATGATTCGCATTCTCTCGATTCTTCAGGGCAACGGATTTGACGGCGTGCTCATTCCTGATCACACGCCCCAGATGTCGTGTTCTGCGCCCTGGCACGCTGGCATGGCACACACCCTTGGTTTCATGTTGGCAGCAAAGGCGGTGATCGATTCGCAGCAACGCGGTACAGACTTGGCGTCCGCTCATGGAGGCAACTAGTCTGGAAAACTCTTCTGGTCTGGCCTATTCCCGCGGCCCGCTCCTGATTGCGGCTACCGTTTCCAGTCTGGGCGGCCTGTTGTTTGGCTACGACAACATCGTCATCAGCGGCGCGATCGGATATTTGAGCCGGTTGTTTCATTTAGACGCTGCCGGCATCGGATGGGCTGCAGGGTGCGCGCTGATCGGATGCATAGCCGGTTGCGCGGCTGCGGGCGCCGTTGCCGATTATCTTGGCAAGAAGAGTGGCCTTGCGCTTTGTGCCCTCTGTTTCGCCCTGTCTTCGGTGGGAATGATGTTTGCTTCAAACCTTCATCAATTTGTCTTCTGGCGACTGATCGGAGGAATCGGCATCGGGGCGGCATCCGTGATTTCGCCGAACTATATTGCGGAGATTGCTCCCACTCGGGTTCGTGGCCGCTGCGTGACTCTTTATCAGCTTGGCATCGTGGTTGGAATTCTTGCCGCGGTCTTCGTCAACATGCTGATTCAGCGGATGGGCGACGAATCCTGGAATATATCCATTGGCTGGCGCTGGATGTTTCTAGCCGGAGTCGTGCCTGCCCTTCTTTTTGGACTCATGATCCTTCCAGCCGTCGAAAGTCCCCGCTGGTTGATGAAAGTGGGCCGTAAGGACCAGGCTCTGCGAGTGCTTACCGAGATTAACGGTCCGGAGGCGGCCACGAGTGAAGCCGCTGAAATCCAAAATTCCTTGGCCAGCGAAGAGGGTCGCATCTCCGAACTGTTTACCACATTTCGGCGACCGCTGTTGCTGGGCATCATGCTGGCAGGACTGCAACAGATCAGTGGCATCACACCGCTATTTTCTTTTTTGCCCGAGATCTTTCGCTCCGCCGGCGCCGCGACAAGCGATGCATTTTTTCAATCGGTTCTGGTGAGTCTGGTCAATCTTCTGTTCACTCTCTTTGCTCTCTGGCTGGTGGATCGCGCCGGACGCAAAACGTTGATCCTCGCCGGCACCGCTTTGCAGTTTGTCTCTTTTGCATTGGTGGGTTGGTTTTATCACGTTCACGGCAGCGGCCTGGCTGTTCTGATTTTTGTGATGAGCTTCGTTGCCGGCCATGCGTTCGGCAATGGCGTCGCGTGCTGGGTCATCATCTCGGAGATCTATCCGACCAAGGTTCGCGGGCGAGGTATGTCCATCGCAACCACTGCGCTGTGGCTGGTCGGGTACCTGGGAAACCAGTTGTTTCCGATCATGCAAAAGCACCTGGGACCGGACGGCACCTTTTGGTGCTTCAGCGCCGGGGCTCTGTTGACTATCATTCTTGTCGGCTGGTTGGTTCCAGAGACCAAGGGCCGATCCTTGGAAGAGATCACGAAGTTCTGGACGGAGGAGAAATCCGTTGTGATGGCATAAGTACCTGGGGCAGCAATCAGGAGAAATGATGATAGAGAAAAAAGGGCATCGAACAGAAAAAAGAGAGAGGCGCAAAAAAACCATGCCCGTCAAGACCCTCGCTGGTCGTTGCTTGTGCCTGCTCCTTCTCGGTGCGCCTGCTCTTCCCCAGGACACCTCGAACTCGGGATTTCGATCCTTAAATGTAGACGCCGGCAAAGTAATCGGCGAGATCCGATCGTTTCAGGGAATGAACGGTCCGCCAAGCCCGGTGATGGGGGGACGTCCAACGCTGGTCAAACAATACACGGATCTTCGTGTCAACCAGGTTCGAACCCACGACGCCATGGGACCGTCGGAGATCGACTCCAAGTTCGTACTTGGCAATGGAGAACTCGCCTGGCTCATTCCCGACAACGCTCAACGCGCCAGTGTTGTGAAGGCGGGAAATGCTGCCATCATTTTCCCCGATTGGAACGCTGATCCTGAAAAGCCCGCGAGCTACAATTTCGCTCCCACCGATCAGGTGATCGCTGCCATTCGCGCCAGCGGCGCGGAAGTCTATTACCGCATCGGCCGCAGCTGGGGCGCCAATATCAATCCGCCAGAGGATTTCGACAAGTTTTCGAGCGTGGTGAAACATATTGCCATGCACTACAACCAAGGTTGGGCAGGTGGATTCCACGATGACATTCGCTATTGGGAATTTTGGAATGAGCCCGATGGCTTGTTTTGGTCGGGCACTCCGCAGCAGTTTTACTCTCTGTATGAGAAAACCGCGAGGGCCTTGAAGTCTGTGGACCCTAGGCTCAAGGTCGGCGGCGACGGCAAAGCTTTTCCGTCCGACGATGGAGGTTACCGCGAAGGATTTCTCGATTATTGCGCCTCACATCATGTGCCTCTCGATTTTTATTCGTGGCACACGTATGCCAACGGATCCGCCGATCCTTACGACGCAGTTCGCCTCGCCAAGGAAATTCGCGGCATTCTCGACACCTATGGGTTTCCTCGCGCGGAGAGTATCCTCTCCGAGTGGAATTTAAGCGCGGATTTTACTGAGGCCGAAAAGGTCGAACTTCAGGGCGTGCACAACGCTGCCTACATTGGCGCTGTGCTCAGTTATCTTCAGGACACCACGATTGACCACGCCCACTTCTATCGTGGGGACGCAGCCTGGATGGGTCTATTCGATCTCGAGGGCAAATATTTCAAGACCGCGTACGCGTTCCAAGCAATGGGGGAAATGCTGGATACCCCACTGCGACTTCCAGTGGCCGGCACGGATACTTTCGGCTTCGCTGCGCTTGCCGGTCGCTCTGCGGACGGGAACACCGTCCAGATTCTGATCAGCAACTATGCGATTCCTCCGGATTACAAGCCCGATCTCATGCCGATGCCTCCGGAATTGAAGAACGCCGCACCCCCCATGCCAGACATATCGAAAGTGAAGTTTCTCCCGCTGCGTACTGACATTGTTTATCGCGATAACCGCGGCTACAACCTGACCGTTCGCAACTTACCCTGGGGAGGCGCTAGGTTCAGCATCAAGCGTTATCGGGTCAGCAAGAACCAAGACCTCGACTTGGTGGAGGAGAGCTCCGCCAATGGCAATAGTTTGAACTTGACTAACGCTCTTGCTCCCGACGCTTTGGAGCTTATAGTTCTTAGGCGCCAGTAGTTGACATCGTTGGGCTGTGATCGCTGCGCCCGGCGAGTGGGTCTAATTGCTGCGCTTCGAGGTTGGATCCTGTTGAGAAACATCCCTAACTAGAGCGGATGCTGCTGGCCCGAAAGCGCCCAGCGTTGCCGACATCTTGGCGCAAGAATTATTGAGGATCGAAGCCGGCACAACCCGCGTCTGAGGTCATATGGACAGATGTAGCGGTCGACGCGGGCGGTGCAGACTTCCTGGCTCTCGGCACTAATCAGACTCCCCTCGCACGATCGAGGCTGCCGTCGATCTGGACTAGAACTTCGGTACTCTACCGCATTGACATTCCTTTAATTATGTTCGGCATATCGCCGTACCCATCATAAAAAGGATCAGCTTGATTCATGAAATACTTCCCTGCTTCTTTGCGTTTTTCGTGTGCAACAGCGCTGCTCGTCGCAATGAGGACAAGCGGAGTTCATCGGATTAGAACCTGCAGGCATCGTCTTGCCTTCGGTCTACTGGCTGTAGCAACATGTTTGCCGCTCGCCCCCAGGGCTTTCGGCCAGATTCAGTCAACCGTCACTTGTCCGGCAGGTCACGGTTATTGGGATGTCTTGAGCGTAATGATGATGGATCCAGGACTGGCCGCCAGTCACCACATGGAGGGCATTACCAAGGGTCTGCCATCGGCGTACATCTACACACGATGGGATCAGAGCGAGCGCAGAGTGTATTACGTGAAGAATCCCCAGGGCAATCCCTGGGACATCAATCTCTACGATTCAAATTACATTTACCAATGGGTCACCGAATTGGATCTCTGGAAGGGAGTCAATCACTGGAACGATCCAACCAGTTGCAAAAAATTCAACAGCGGGAGTGCGAGTGTTACATCCAACCTCTCCATGCGCTGGGCCGCACGATGCGCGGTTCCAGGAGAAGACAACAGTTCATTCTGGAATCCACCGCCTGCCAGCGAACCTAACAATACGAACTATTACACCTACATCGATCAGAGGTTACAGAGTCACCAACAGAATCTGGGCTATTCTCAGCTGGCAGTCGAACGCACAGGGACATTTACCATCACCGACCACCGCGCAAATCCGCCACAATCTTTTTCCATTACAACCTTGCCCCTCGAATATACCTACAGCTGCACTTCCGAGAACATCAACTCATGCAAGTTCCGTGAGGTCTTCGAGTATGGTCTGGATACTGACGTCAATCCTGTCGACAACATCAGGCACGGCTATGGGTGGGTGAGTTGGCACTATTACACCAACTCGACTGAGGGAAACCCAAATATTGCTGCCAACTGGGTCCTGGCGAATAGTTCAACCACCGACCAGTTGATGCCTGGACAGGTCAGCCCGCTCTTCCAATGCTTCTAGATCTAGATCGCATCGAACCGTTCACTCAGGGACAGGCCCTGGCAGGTTCTACTGACGTATTATAAGCGGTCCTTTCAGACTCTCAACTAGTCTGCATTCATTTCGATCTGCCGGGGAGGTAACACCGGCAGATCGGGATGCTGCTGGTCTCGCCATATCACGTCGAAACATTCGCCCTCGCTTTGAGCCTTCCAGCTGGTTCCGTCCCCATACTTCAGGGAGTCCGGGAAAAAGACCCATCCCACAATGGCTTGAGCGCTGGCGGCGCGAATGCCCGGCTTTTCGAGAGTCTGCTCCTCGCTCGGCAAAATGGTTTGGACCGATGACCACTGTCCATCGAATGGTCGTCGTAGATCCTGAGGCGCCAAAAGCATTTCGGATGTGATCGCCACACTGGCAATAGGCTTGCCGCTGATGTTTTTGACCGTCAAAGTGAACTTTTCCGGATGCTTCCAGAAATCTCCGCCGATAAAGGCCAGCGGGCAGGCACGCGCTGGCGCTGCGTAAACCGTATAAATCGCCATCATTCCGTTCTCCATGTGATCTTCCACATGGCAGTGAAACATCCAGCTTCCAGGATTGTCGGCGAGCATGTCGACCGCAACCATGCTTCCCGGAAGAAGTTCAATCACATCCGTATTTCGTTTTCCGTCGGTAACGGTTTCTCCGTGCCAATGCGGAGTGTGCAGGTCGATCTCATTTCCCATCCCTAGCAAATACCAGCGAACCTTGTCTCCGCGCTTCATGGTCAACCCAGGGAGATTGCCGAAGATGAAACCGTTGATGGCATAAAACTGCCCGGCGGGCTTGCCTCCCATTTCATCGAAGATCATGAATGCGGCGACAAATTCGCGGTTAACATCTTTCGGAGATCCGTCGGGATTCGCTTTGCCTTTGGCGGTGACGATGATGGGTCCCAACAAACCGGCGTTGATCTCGATGCCGGGGTCGACGTGCGAGTGATACCACCACACGATGGAACTGGGCTGGCCTGGGCCGGGTCCGCTGCTCTGATTCGCGAACCAATGATAGGTATAGCGGGCGCCAGGAGCGACGAACGCCCCCTTGGCAACGGGTAAATAGAGAGAGCCTTCGTTGTTCTTGTCGTAGCGCAGGCCGTGAGGATGGAGATCGTGACCGCGTCGTCCGCGATTCAGGAAGTCGACCACGATCTCGTCTCCAACCTCGGCGCGAATCACCGGGCCGAGAATTCCGAGCCACTCAGGTTGCCGCTTCGGAGTCGTGAAGGTGTCATCCGTGTATTCGATAAATCGGCTTTTCGCCCATTCCACCTTCTGCGACCACGGTTGCGGAATGGGGTTGCCATTCAGCAGATTGCGACCGCTAGGAGCGTAGTTCCAGCTGACGTCTTCGGCTGCAATGTAGTAATGCCGGGTCGCGGCCAAGCAGGACTCGGCGGCGCAAAATAAAATCCACAGTGCCACCAAAACCGATCGCTCAATTCTCACGGAATCATTATCCCATTGCGGATCACTCCAGAGTCATGGTGTGGCCTCTGACTGAGCGTGGGAATGGATCCTCGGGAACCGATCCCATGAAATAGCGAGACCGACGTGCGTGACGATGCCATTACAGGGTCGGAACGGCCAGAGTGCACTGGCCCGACATGATCTGAGTGGGCGGAGACGGGGGCGTAGCCCACGGTGCGTTTACAAAATCAAAGAAATCTATACTCATGTCGGCCTGGGCAGCATCGCGATTGGTCAGCGCGGGCACTCCGAAACGCTTCTCAATGAGCGCGAGCGCAGCGGTGTAATCGTAAACCGTGTGTGAAACGTAGTTTTTCTTGGCGAAAGGCGAAATCACGATCAGCGGTATACGGTAGCCGGTGTGCGCGAAGTTACATGTTCCGGTGCCAAGTTGTCCGCTACCATCACAGATGTCGCCGGGCTGCAGATCGATTGGCACATACGTTGGCGAACTCGGGCTATCGGGTGGCGTTGCGGGCTGCGGCGAGACGTGGTCATAATAACCCCCGTCCTCGTCGTAAGTGAAGATCATGGCCGAATCGCTCCAGTTGGGGCTGACCATGAAAGCGTTGATCAGGCCGGCTGCATAGTTGGCACCCTCCTGAATATTGGTCGGGGCAGAGGTATCCACGTTGTTAGGATGTTCATCAAGCCCCGCGACGGACGCCGGCTCGATGAGCGCCACCTGAGGCAAAGTTCCATTCTGCACGTCGGTGGTAAATTGCGTTATCGGGACTATATTTTGGAGCAAAGTCGGACTCGCGAGAATAGTCTGTTCGTAATCGAACATGTTGATGTACGAAAAGCCTATGAGGCATGAGGAGTCAGTGGCCGAACAGTTTGTGCCGTCCGGGTTGACGTAAATCTTCCAGCTGATGCCGGCGTTCTGCAGCTCCTGAAAAATGGTGGTGTTGGAGAGCGCGCTATAGGGCGGTGCCAAAGGATACGCGTGTCCGGCGGATGTGGCCGCGAGCAGATACATGCGGTTGAGCTGGGTGCGACTCATGACGGGAGAGAACCAGCGATCGGAAGTGGCGAAATTCGAAGCCATGAAGTAGTAGTAATTCAGATCGTCGCCGTCGAAATAACCCATGGCCCGCAGACCGTTAACATCGTTCAATGGCGGGCTTACCTGACGGGCGTCGTTAGCGGACGCTTGCACGAATCCGTTGAACGCAGGCGGATTGACTCCAGTAGGATCGTTCAAATCCCAATCTACGTGAGCTTCATTCCAGAAAGGACTCTGCTCTTCGTTACACACCGACGCCATATGAAAGGAGGTAACCTGGTTGCTTGTGTACGATGTGCTGGCGACACAGTTCGTCGCCGTCGACAACGCAGGATCGCAACCCGGGTTCGTGGGAGGCGCGGCGTACAGAGGAAGAATTGTTCCGCTGGTCGGGTTGAACTGCGGCAGGCCGTCAAAGGGCTGATCCGCGATGCTGTTTTTCGACCAGTATTGGCGCATTGCGCCGAAATAGTGATCAAGCGAACGATTCTCCTGGAGAAAGTTAACAATGTGGTTCAGGCCTTGCAGAGTAGCGCCGAATGTCGCAGTCACGGATTCGGATGAGCTCAACGTAACGCTACAACTTGAGCTCCCCGTGCAGGCGCCCGACCAACCCGCAAACACGTAATTACTGCCTGGGCTTTCGCTAAGCGTAACCTGAGTATTCTGGGCAAAACCGGCCGAGCAAGTGGTTGGACAGTTGATCCCCGACGGACTGCTGGTGACTGTTCCCGTTCCCGCCCCGGTCAGGGACACCGTCAATCCAAAACCCGGCTTGAAGGCGGCTCCGACAGTTGCAGACGCCGCTAAAGTAATGCTGCAGGCGCCGGTACCCGAACAACTGCCACTCCAGCCCGAAAAAAAATAGTTGCTTGCGGGCGTCGCAGTCAAAGTGACCCTGGTGTTGTTAGGGAAGCTCGCGGAGCACGTCGCAGGACAATTGATTCCGACTGGGGTACTGGTCACCGTTCCCGTGCCCGCAGCCGGCGAGGTGACAGTTAGCTGAGACGAAGACGGTGATGAGTTGCCTCCGCTGCTGTCACCTCCGCAACCCGCGAGAAAGAGGGAAAGGAGTGGACACAACAAAGCCAACCCGAAGGTATGCAAGGATCGCATGGCCGCGGACGCTCCGAGAAACACCGCAACGTTCGATGAAGGAAGACCCGAACTGGTTGTCAGTTTTCGGCTGGCTCATGCGAGAGAGGCGCGTAAATTCCCAGAGGTGTGGCGGTTAGTGTTCGGCGGGTTCTTCATAGCTAAAACCAAGCCTTGGCGGCCCGGATCGCATCCCCCCACGGCGCAGAAATCTGCACTTTCGGATCAAAACCTGGGAAAGTTCGGGGTTACCGAGTTCGCACGGTCAAGCTTGTTCTGCAATGCCTGGTCAATGGCAAGCTGGCAATTATCGAACCACCATGTGACCGAGTGCTTCGCGTAGCGCAGAAGCGTGGAAAGGTCCGTCTGATACCAGCAGCAATCCATCATGTGAGGAGAGAAGCCGCACAGAAAACGGAATTGCAGATGAGCGTTCTCCGGCGACACCAGGACTGCTGCGGTCATGCGGTGGTTCCCTTCGATGATAGTCAAAGGGCTGTCTTCGTCGAGACCGATTAACAACACTGCCCCGCATCCCGCATCTTCCCTGGCCTGGGCGTCGGCTAGCTCGCTGCTGAGTGATCGAAGCTTGGCAATGAAGGCATCCGCTGATCCGGAAATCCTGCCTCCGATGCGTTCCGCGGTATCGAGCAAGTAATAGCCACGTTCTGAATGTCTCCGCCACTGATCTCGCGGAAATACTCGTATGCGCTCTAAATCATCCCTCTGCAGTTCGACCTCCCACCACTCGGTGTCAGCCGGAATTTCGCGCCAGAGTCGGCCACGACGGCGGTACAACAGGGCGCGCCGAAGCCTGTTGTCAGCTGCGTTGCTCAGATCCGGGCAAGTCACGACCGCAAGGAACGGCTCGCGATAACGGTCAAATTCCCGCTGATAGAATTCGCCTTTCAGGAACTCCGAGATCGCCTCGTCTTCAGTCACTCGACGTAGCTTCTTCAGGCCGGCATGTGCTTGCGGAGTTAACAACGTCCCGGGTCGCTTGTAAATCTCCACCCGCAAGAAAGGAACTGACACCCAGACGAGAAGCGCCATCATCAGCACCGTCTGGACCATGATGACGTCGTGCAACGTGCCGTGGATAAAGTAGATGCCGACGATGATAGCTCCGCCGAAACCGAGTTGCACCCAACTGACGTTGCCAATCTTGCGCGATATCTCGTAACTCATCAAGACCACGCCCAGCGAGTAGATCCCGGTGGTGGCCGCATACAGCACCAACAGGGCGCGGTAGGAGCCCCCTTGGTTCAAAGGAAAACCACTTCCGAGAAGAATGTGCCAAACGCGCGCTGGCGCGCCCCACACCGCAAGCGTGAACACGCCGGAGATCAAAATAACGAGCGTTAACGCGGTTCCGAGCACTGCGCGGCCACCTCGTTCCTCGGAGCGCACACCGGCGGAGAACGGGAACATACTGCTCACCACTGACCACGAGAGCATGTAGACGACTCGCCCAACCAGCGCCACTGCAGCGTATACACCTGCCTCGGTGGCGGGAAAGAAATGTTTTACGAGAACCATATCGAGGTTATTTATGATCACTTGCCCGATAAAAAAAAGAGACGCTTGCAACCCTTCACCGAGAGCAGCCTGCAGCGGCAAATGGGATTGCACATCTCGCATCAAGTCCCGGCGGGGCATGGAAAAGATGTAGGCCAGCACAACCGAGGCAACGACCGCCGCAATGACCCCGCTGACGCCCCACCCCCAAGCCATGAACAGGAATGCGCCGCCAACCTTGACGACGGCTTCGAGCACAAGATTGAAGGCTAGATGACGAAAATCACACATCCCTTGCGTCAAGCCTCGCCGCGAGCCCAACGGGATGAAAAACACGGTAGCCACAGCCAGCATGATGATGTAGTTGGACGTCGGCAGGTTCAGATACGTGGACACAACAGAGCGGGAGAAGAACAATGCCACTCCGACACCGGTGCCATAGAGCCATGCTCGCCGATGAAAATAACGGTAGATGGCAATTCTTTCGGGCAGCGAATCGGTCCTGGCAACGAACTTCGAACACAGCAACTGGAAAGACAAATGGACGGCGGAGAGCAGCATCAGCACGGTGTAGACGGCACTGGCCTGGCCGAAGCTGCCGGCGCCCAACACATGGGCAATCCCCAGGTTGTAGAGGAGGTTCAGCCCTCCCACGAAACCCGAACTGACCAGCATGATCATGCTGCCGTTCAGGACCCTCGATTGCAGGCTCGGGACCGACGCTGTCAGCGTTTCCTTCGTCAACGGGGGGTGATCCCCATAGGCGGTTTGGCAGCCATCGACGATTTTAGATACGGGAGCCATGATCCTGTTCATGCCCGTTCCACGAGTACGCCGCAGAGACGGACGGACTCCGCCGAAGCGACATTCCTACGAGCTTAGGTCGGTCCATCATGGATTCGGAATTTCAGGAATGTTCTACCTTTCCTTTCGTTCTCCCGTCGGGGGGAAACTTCATCAGGTCGAGAATCCTCAACCAAGTATTATTCGCGTCCTCCGGGAAGAGCCTCAATGCGGTATTTCATGTACCGTTTGCCGCTCTCTCCTGTATAGGACCGGCAACCCCAAAGTGGGAGCCTCCTCGGGCGGCCGGTTGAGCGGCTCTCGATGAGGCGGCGCCCCGCGCCACTTCGAATTAGGGATTAAACAGGTATTGCGCGTCCCGCGCGGGGAATTACGCGGCGCCTTTCCAAGTCCCTCCAGGGGCATCTTCCGGGCGATCGCGTCTCGGCCCCGAGTTTCTAGGTAAGGGGGCGTGAGTCGAAAGCGAGCGGATTGCGAAACAAGATATTGTTCTTGCGCGGAACTAATCGACGCTCGTTGGGTTGTATCGGGTACGTTCCACTCTGGAGGTGCTCCAATGAAGTGTTTGGCAGCGCTTGTTCTTCTGTTCTCCGGAACCGTCTCTCCCGAAATGTTTGCCCAGGAATTCTCCTGTTCACAAGGCCAAGCCGATGTGATGAAATATTTCGCCATGTCTCTCGACAATCGAGCCAGCCACTTCATGAGCGGAACCCCGAATCCCATATATACCAAGGTATTTCCCGATGAGGATTTTGCCGAGACTGGCTACTGGTTCTGGCTGAAGAGCCAAACTGCGAATGGCTTCGATGTCAAAGCGTTCGACAAGAACAACGTCTACATGCGTTCCACCGAACTGGTCTGGAGGAATAACACAACCTTCAAGCGCTTTGTGAACGATCTTCCCATCGCGGCTCGGTGTGTGCCGGAAGGCAAGGCGGGCCCGGAGATCAAGGTTCACGACACCTACTATCAGTACCACTCTTCTTGCAAGGCCTATAAGGAAAGCCATCTGGGAACGGCCGTGAACAGCTTAGACGCGCCCGTCCTCATGGACCCGGGAGGCAACATTGGGCAGGTTTGGACCCGAGTGCTGCATTATCGTTACAACTGCAACGCAGATTTTCTGCAGTGCGCCGACGAAGAGCGGTTCTATCTGGCGAATGGATACGGGGAGTGGCAATGGAAGCATTATCACAACGGCACCCTCGTCAGCTCAGCCTTGATGAATAGCGAAGAAGCGGGAAGCACGGACGCAACGCTACCTTGCCCGGACAGCTATGAACCTCGAACCGCTCCGAAGTCAACCGGAGAGTCAGAGCCTTCAGAGCCTTAGGTGTTGCTCCGGCGAAACTACCAAATCCCTTTATCGTCCCCTGTGATCCGCAGGTTGACGAAGGCGGCGGCAGCCAGCGCCGGCAACAATATTAAGCGGGTCGCACCGCGGAAGTCGCGCGCCGCTCCGGTTGCAACCAGTTGCTGCAGAAACAGCTGCGAACCTTGCGGCATCATCGGCACGCGTAAGAACTGCTCCCCGACATAGGTGACCTCAGCCCCGAAACGTGCCGAGCGCACCACAAATTCTGGCAGCGGAAGCGGCCCCACACCCGCGCGCTCGTTGTAGTCCGAGGTAATCTTCAGCAGGGTCGCTACTCCCGGCCATACCGACCAACGCTCGTTAGAAGCGCGCAACCGCATAAAATCCAGCAGGCCCGCCCGCACCAGCCCGGTAAGGTTCACGAGGTCGGTGAGACGAATGTAAAAATGGCGATACATCCTCTGTAGCGTCGCGAGTGTGACTTGTTCCTCTGGAGCGGGGACGCGAAATTGAAACGGACCTACATCGCGCATCACGCTGGTTCGTTCCAAGTGGGCGGGCAGCGCGTTCTGCTCACCGGTTTGTCCGAGGCAGCCGACGTGGATCTCCACCAGTGGATGCAATTCAGGGATCCGGAAGTTCCATTTGTGCGCCAGTCGATCCCCCCAACTCTGCGCCTGCGGCTCCGCCCCGAGTTCGCTCCTCATCACGCGCACAACATCGCCTTCGTCAGCTGTGATAAACAGATCCAGGTCGCTGCCTATATCGGGCCAGTGATCGAGGGTTTTGATCACGATGGGAGAGCGCCCCGTCAGTTCGAGCGCGCGCACAACCCTGTCCAACACTGCCAGCGCGGCGCCAATCTCGCGTCGCTCATTTCCGACCAGATCCTCAAGACCGTCGAAAGGCGTCGGGCCTGCATCAGACGAAGACCATTTTTCTAAAAGCTGTAAGGTGCGAAGTTTTACGCGTTCCAATTGCGCAAAGCGGAGAAAGTCGGCCCACTCTTCGCTGGAATTGGACTTCGACGGGCTCTGCAGGGCGAGCTCCCGTTCGATCTGCGCGCCGGGTTCGCCTCGCTGCGGCGGAGCTGCGAGCGAGCGGAGATGTAACACGCTCAGTGTTTCAAACAGTCCGGTCGCACGTTCTCTTGTTTTGGTCATGGTCGTCCCGCTTGCGCGACATTCGTTTTCGGCTGGTCACAATGCGGCAGACCGCGCTCAATCGCCGTTCCTTCTTCGTAGTCGTTCCAGGTAGCAATCAGTACAAACGGAATGGGATGCGAGGGCTCGTTGTTCTCGTCGAACAATCGCAACGTATCTTCAAACGTCTTTCCGCAGCGTCCATCGATGTGCCGATTCAAGCTCCAGGAAGCCTTCGTGTCATTGAAACCCGGCCACACTCCGCCGACCGTAATCTCGTCCGGGTGCTTGCGCATCTTGCCGTAGAAATCGTTCAGGTAATCTTCGCCCCATGCCTGGCCGTCCGCAGCCCAACCCTTGTGTCCGGGATAGACCCACGCATACTCTCCGTCGAACGCTTTGGCGTACTGCGCCGGCGGGTCATCCTGATAGAGCAGAATTGGTGGTGCTTCCCACTGATTCAGGTACTGGCGCACCTGAATCCAATCCGTGTGCCCGCGCTTGGGAAAGACAAAAATGACGGGTCGTCCCCGATACAACAAATAAGCATCGCGTCCCGGAGCGCCGGGTCCGATGTATTTCTTGTACGCCAGATCCATCGCCTCGAGCGCGTCGTCGGTTCCATGTCCATTGTCATCCTGCGTTTCGTCGTACATGAGCGCGATGTGAAAATGCTCCTCGCTCGAAATACGCGCGAGCAGCGCAGTGCTGCGCTCGAGAAAAGGGCGTCGTGGACCGTACCAGTCCACCGCAAAACCGTAAATTCCCATGTTGCGGGCGCTCTCGATCTGCTTGCGTAAGATGTTCGGGTCCTGGCTGTTGTAGCCGACTTCAATATGATCCGGGTCGCCGAACCAGGGCTGATAATCCGCGAGAACCTTGGGATTACCCGCGGTTTGAGGAATATCCTTCAGCGTGATATTCCGCCGATTCGCGTGATTGCATCCGCTCGAAATGATGCTCAGCATCGCGACACACGCCCAAAAGGCCGACTGGTAACTTCTCATCCACAATTCCCCGTCCTTGTTACGATGAAACGGCGCGGCGAAGAGTTGGTTCGGAGTAGGCGTTCGCTGCATTAGAAGGGTTTGGCCGAGACTTCCCGAAGATCACGCACGTACCAGCGATCTGCTCCGGGGGTCATAAGAACGATGTAGTCATGGGGCGAATTCTGCCTGTCCACCAACTTATTTCCGTCGAAGGTCTGTATCTCCAGTTGCGCATGGTCCGCGAGCTGCATGGCAGTTCCATCCATGGAATAAAATACCGCCCTCAGATGGTGGCCGTGATCC
>Ga0181522_10000741_pt1 | contig 22381 bp, 18 predicted proteins | sample PEATcosm2014_Bin_27_FD_121103 | JGI IMG/M metagenome (GOLD analysis project Ga0181522, IMG submission 121103) | Peatland microbial communities from MTU Mesocosm Facility, Houghton, MI, USA - PEATcosm2014_Bin05_10_metaG | ecosystem: Environmental > Terrestrial > Soil > Wetlands > Peat | place... | reverse complement strand
GACGACACGGCGGTTGAAACTGCCGACAAATCAGAATGTGCTGCTGACGGACACGGTCGGTTTCATCCGCAAACTGCCGCACGGCCTGGTCGAGGCGTTCAAGGCCACGCTGGAGGAAGTGGTGCAGGCGGATTTGCTGCTGCACGTCGTGGATGTCAGCCATCCGCAGGCCGAGGAACAGATTGAGGCGGTCAACGCCGTGCTCGCGGAAATCGGCGCCGGCGAGAAATCGACGCTGATGGTTTTCAACAAAACGGACCGGCTCAACCCTGATGGAAACGGGGCAGGCGGCGCCGGCGCATTGAACCGTTTGCTGGAACGGCATCCTCACGCCGTGGCGATTTCCGCCAAGACCGGCGAAGGCATCCCGTCGTTGCTGGCGGAGATCGGGACGCAGCTGCGGCCCAAGCGCGAGTTTTTGGAATTACGCGTGCCGCACGAACAGGCGGCGGTGATTGCGCGGCTGCACCAGGTCGGCCAGGTCATTTCGCGCAGTTATCGCGGCCCGGCGGCGAGGTTCAAGGCCCGCATTCCGCCGCATCATCACGACGAATTTGCGCCCTACATCGTCCCAAAGTCAGAATGAGGAAGCAAGCAGGCAGAAACAGTTTAGCGCGTCCTTTTTTTCCTCATTCTTCATTCTGCCTTCGTCATTTTGTCATCCGTGGCTTGCCCTGACGCGGTGGGCAACGTTACAATCCGGGCGCAATTGGTTATGTCACAAACTGGCCGCCAGTCACTCAACACCAGCGCCGTCCTCTGCGTCATCATGGGCGGCGGCCAGGGCACCCGGCTGTTTCCGCTGACCAAGGACCGCGCCAAGCCGGCGGTGCCGCTGGCGGGAAAATACCGGCTGGTGGACATCCCCATCTCGAACTGCATCAACTCCGGTTTCCGGCGGATTTACATCCTGACCCAGTTCAATTCCACCTCGCTGCACGGCCATATTTCGCGGACGTACAAATTCGACCAGTTCACCAGCAGCTTCGTGGAGATTCTCGCGGCGCAACAGACGCTGACCAACACGTCCTGGTACGAAGGCACCGCCGACGCCGTGCGGAAGAACCTGATCCATTTCCTCAACCACGATTTTGACTACCTGATCATCCTGAGCGGCGACCAGTTGTACCGGATGGATTTCCGCCCCGTCATCGAGCAGCACGCCGCGACGAACGCAGACATCACCGTCGCCACCATTCCGGTGGGGCGGAAGGAGATGCCGTCGCTGGGCATCATGCAAATGGCCGAGGATCACCGCATCACCCGGTTCGAGGAAAAGCCGAAGGATCCCGCGGTGCAGGACGCCTTGCGGCTGGAGCCAAGATGGTACGAGAAGCTGGGCATCGCCCCGGGACGCGAATTGTTTCTGGCTTCGATGGGCATTTATGTTTTCAACCGCAATCTCATCCGCAGCCTGCTTGACAATCCGCTGCCGGATTTCGGCAAGCACATCATCCCGCAGGCCATTCATTCGCGCCGCGTTTTCGCCTATGTTTTTCAGGGCTATTGGGAGGACATCGGCACCATCCGCTCCTTTTTCGATGCGAACCTGGATTTGGTTTCCGAACTGCCGCGTTTCAACTTCTTCGATATGAACATGCCGATTTTCCAGCGGCCGCGCAATTTGCCTGGCTCCAAAATCAACGGCGCCCAGATTGATCACGCCCTGGTCGCCGACGGCTGCATCATCAACCACGCGCGCATCACCAACACCATTGTCGGCCTGCGCACGGTCATCGGCGCCGGCACGGAATTGAACCGCGTCATCGGGATGGGCAGCGATTTTTACGAATCCGAGGAATCCGTGGCCCGACACGAACGCGAAGGCAAGCCGCGCATCGGCATCGGCGCGAACTGCAAAATCGACAACACCATCATCGACAAGAACGCGCGCATCGGGAACAACGTCGTCATTTCGCCCGCCGGGAAGCCCGAAAAGTTTGACCACGATCTCTGCTACATCCGCGACGGCATCGTCGTCATCCCCAAAGGCGGCCTCATTCCGCACGGGACCGTGATTTGAGGCCGGGTCGTCATTTACTTTCCGTCGCGCCGCTGCTAAAACTCCCGTGTGCTCAACGACGACGTCATCTGGAAAAACCTCAATTCGACGCGCCGGTTGTTTTTGATCGCCGGGCCGTGCGTGATTGAGAACGAAAAGCTCTGCCTCCAGGTCGCGGCTTCGCTTCAGAAAACCTGCGCGGCGCTCGGCATTTTCTACGTGTTCAAGGCCAGTTTCGACAAGGCCAACCGCACGTCCGCCAAATCTTTTCGCGGCCCGGGCCTCGATGCAGGTCTCCGGGTGCTGGCCAAGATCCGCGCCGAATTCGGCCTGCCTGTGCTGACGGACATTCATCATGAGGAGCATGCCGCCGTGGTGGGTGAGGTTGTGGACATCCTGCAAATCCCCGCCTTCCTCTGCCGGCAGACGGATTTGATTGAAGCGGCGGCCGCCACCGGCCAGATCGTCAACTTAAAAAAGGGCCAGTTCCTTTCGCCGGCCGAAATGGGGCAGGTTGCCGAAAAGGCCCGGCGCGCCGGGGCGGACAAAATCCTTCTCACCGAGCGCGGGACGACGTTCGGCTACAACAATCTCGTCGCCGACCTGCGCTCGATTCCCATCCTGAAACGCACCGGGTGCCCCGTGATTTTCGACGCCACGCATTCCGTGCAACTGCCGGGCGGCGGCGGCGACAAATCGGGCGGCCAGCGCGAATTCGCGCCGGTGCTCGCCCGCGCCGCGCTCGCGGCAGGTGCCAACGGCTTGTTCATCGAAACCCACCCGCAACCGGACCGCGCGCTCAGCGACGGGCCGAACATGATTCCGCTGGCGGAGATGCCGGCGCTGCTGCGCGGCCTGCTCAAGGTTTTCAAAGCCGCCGCCGAATGAAAACGAGGATCGCACTCGGAGATTTGCAGCCATCTTCCCTCATCCATTCTCCATCTTCAATCGCAGTTTGCCGAACATGACCAAAACAAAAACCCTATCGCTGAAAGCAAAACTTCGCCGGATAAAATTGCTCCTGTGCGATGTGGACGGTGTGCTGACCGACGGATCGGTGTTCATCGGCGGCGCGGGAGCCGAGTACAAACAATACAACATCCAGGATGGCCTGGGCCTGGTGCTGTGGCGCCGCGCCGGCTTGAAAACCGGCTGGGTCTCGGCCCGGCCCTCGGCGGCGACGGCATTGCGGGCGCAAGAACTCAAAATCGATTTTCTCATCCAGCAAAAGGACCGCTTCAGCAAGGTCGCCGCGGTCGAAAAACTTCTGGCCCGGGAAAAATCAAATTGGGAGGAGGTTTGCTTTGTCGGTGACGACATCGTGGATCTCGGTCCTTTGCAGCGCGCAGGCGTGGGGGTGGCCGTGGCCAACGGGGTGCGCGAAGCGAAGGCGGCAGCAGACCTGGTCACGCGCGCCGCGGGCGGGCATGGCGCCATACGCGAGGTCGTGGAACTGATTTTAACGGCGCAGGGAAAATGGCATTCCTTCGTGTTGCATTACACAAAATGAGCGCGGCGGCGAACATCACCCGGGCATGGCTGGTCGCGGGCGCCGCCGGGTTGTCCGCCGTGGCCTTGGGCGTTCACGCCCAAACAGCCGGCCACGCGACCGATTTCACCACCACCGAATACTTCGAGCCGCCGCACCAGCAACAGATCAAAACCATCCTGTCCGGCGCCGAAGCCCAGCCGCAGCCCGGCGGACTGCTCATCATCAAGCAGCTCAAACTCGAAAAATTCGGCGTGGACGGCCGGCTGGAGTGTGTCGTGACGGCGCCGGAATGCATCTACGACACGATGGCGGGCACGGCCAGCTCGGGCGGCCATTTGCAATTGCAGAATGGCGATGGAAAGTATCGCGTGGAGGGCGAAGGTTTTTTGTGGCGGCAAACCAATTCCTTGCTCACCATCTCCAACCAGGTGCGCACCCGGATTGAAAACGGGGCCAAAACGAACCTCAAACCATGAAACGTCTCTGTCTGATGCTCATCGCCGCGGGAGGCTGCCTGCTGGTCCAGGCGCAAACGAACACGGGCGGCACGCTGCCCACCGCGCGCGGCCCGACGTTGATCAGCTCGGCAAGCGCGGATTTTGACCTGGCCGGGCATGAGGCGACTTACCACGGGCACGTGCACGTGGACGACCCGCAGATGAATCTGGTGTGTGAAAAGCTGGTGGCGGATGTGCCGGAAGCCGGCGGACACGTGAATCATATCGTGGCCGAGACCAATGTGGTGATTGATTTCACGGACACCAAGGGCCAGACCAACCACGCCACGAGCGACAAGGCGGTTTACATCTACGAGGAGCAGGGCGGCGCAACCAACGAGACAGTGACGCTGACGGGCAATCCGCAAATCGAAAACGCCAAGGGCACACTCACCGGCGATGTGATTGTCTGGGACCGCCTGAACAACCACATGAGCGCGTCAAACCAGAGAATGGTCTTCCGCCAAAATTTCAGCGGCCTGATGAGCGACACCAATCCGCCGCCGGCAGCCTCCCCGCCGGCAACGACCAATTCCCCGCCGGCGGCGGCCGAGAATCCCGAGCCCGACACCAAATAAATGGAAACGCCCGTCCCACCATTGAACGGCCTGTTGCTCACCACGGAAAATCTGGCGAAGGCGTATCGCGGCCGCCGCGTGGTCAATGATGTGTCCATCTCCGTGGGCGCGGGCGAAATCGTCGGGCTGCTCGGCCCGAATGGCGCGGGCAAGACCACGACCTTCAACATGGTGGTTGGCCTCGTGAAACCGGACCAGGGCGCGGTGAAATTTCTGGGCCGCAGCATCACCGGCCTGCCCATGCACCGGCGCGCGCGGCTGGGCATCGGTTATCTCACGCAGGAGCCGTCGGTGTTCCGCAAGCTGACGGTCGGGGAAAACATCCTGGCCATCCTGGAAACCTGCGTCCTGTCGCGCGATGAGCGCGCGATGCGGCTGAAACATCTGCTCGACGAGCTGGATTTGACCCCCCTGGCCAGAAACAAGGCCTACACCCTCAGCGGCGGGGAGAAACGGCGGCTGGAAATCACCCGGGCCCTGGTGACGAGCCCCAAGCTGATGCTGCTGGACGAGCCGTTCAGCGGCATTGATCCGATTGCGGTTTATGAGGTGCAAAAGATCGTGCGCCGGCTGAAGGAGCGCGGGCTGGGCATTTTGATCACGGACCATAATGTGCGCGAAACCTTGAAACTCATCGACCGCGGCTACATCATCCACAAAGGCCAGGTGCTGGTGGAAGGTTCGTCCGAATTTCTGGCGAACGATCCCAAGGCGCGCGAAATTTATCTGGGGCCGGAGTTTAACTTGTGAGTTATGCAACATCAATCCGTCACCGTTGAGCAGTTCTTCCAGGAACACGCGGAGGCGCTGCAAATGCGGCTGCTGACCGGCGAGCGCAGCTTGAAGCGCATCATCCGGGAAGCGACGGTGAACCGGCCCGGCCTGGTGCTGAGCGGATTCACGCAATACTTCGCGTTCAAACGCGTGCAGGTCTTCGGCAATGCCGAGGTCTCCTATCTGCGGTCGCTCAAACCGGCCGAACGCGCCCGGCGTTACGCCCTTTTTTTCAGCTTCCGGATCCCGTGCATTGTCTTCAGCCGCGGTTTCCGGCCGGACAGGGAATTCATGGCCGCCGCCGAGAAAGCGGGCGTGCCGGTCTTCCAGTGCCAGATGGTGACCATGAAATTCATCAACGCCGCGACCCTGGCGCTCGACACCATGTTTGCCCCGCGCAGTTCGGAGATGGGCAGCATGGTGGATATTCTCGGGGTGGGTGTGTTGATTCGCGGGGAGAGCGGCATTGGCAAGAGCGAAGCGGTGCTGGCGCTCATCGAACGCGGTTACAGCCTGGTTTCCGACGACGTCACCAAGGTCACGCTGCAGGACGGCCGCGACGTGATCGGCACCTGCGCGGAATTGACGCGCGACCACATGGAAATCCGCGGCATTGGCATCATCAACGTTGGCGCGATGTTCGGCATCCGAAGCATCCGCAACCGGAAGCGCGTGGATCTGATCGTCACCCTCAAATTATGGGACGAGGTGGCGGACGTGGACCGGGTCGGCATGGAACAGGAATTCGTGAAAATCCTGGGCGTGGACATCCCGCACATTGTCATCCCCGTCCGCCCCGGGCGCGACCTGGCGCGGCTCATTGAAGTCGCCGCGTTTCAGACCAAGCTGAAAAAATCGGGCCATAACGCCGCGCAGGAATTGAACGACCGCCTTATCGCCCACATGAGCCAGGGTAATCCGCCGCCAAAATAAATTTCAGCGACCCTTTATTTTTGTATTTTTTAGTGTAAGATGAGCAAGCCAATGAGCGCAAAAAAGCTGCCGGACAGCGAGTTCCTGACCAAGGAACTTACCATTGCCAACAAACTGGGCATCCATGCCCGGCCCGCCGCGCTGTTCGTCAAGACCGCCAACCGGTTTGCCTGCGATATCTTTGTGGAAAAGGACGGCGAAAAAATCAACGGCAAGAGCATCATGGGCCTGATGATGCTCGCCGCCGGCCCCGGCAGCAAACTGACCCTGCACGTGCGGGGGGCGGACGCCCATGCCGCCATCGCCGAAATCGAAGCCCTCGTCAAACGGAAGTTTGATGAGGACTGAGCGGAACGTGAGGCGTGCAACGTGAGGTTGCTCCGGGAACCATAGCCGCGCCCCGTTCTGCCGTTCCCGCCCCGCGTATTCGCAAACTTTGAACCTTGAACTCTGAGCGCCGGCCTCTAGTCTTGGGGCATGTCAGCGGCCCAATTTGACGTCAAATACGTCGCGCACCTGGCGCGACTGCAGCTCACCCCCGACGAGGAAAAGAAACTCGGCGAACAACTCGGCGGCATCCTCGGCTACATTGAAAAGCTCAGGGAACTCGACGTGACCAACGTTGAGCCGACCGCCCACGCCGTGCCCCTGGTCAATGTCTCGCGCCCGGATGAAGTCCGACCGTCGCTGCCGCACGACGACGCCCTCCGCAACGCGCCGGCCAGAGCCAACGGACTGTTCATGGTGCCGAAGATTGTGGAGTGAGCCGCGCATCACACCCTCCCGATGCTCAACCAACTCACCATTTCCGAACTGGCCGCCCGGCTGGCAAAGCGTGAGGTCTCGGCCCGCGAAGCCATGCAGTCGTGCCTCGACCAGATCGCGCGCGTGGACGGAAAAATCCACGCCTTCATCAGCCACGATGACGCCGACGCCCTGGCCCAGGCCGACGCCGCTGACCGGGCCCTGGCCTCCGGCGCAACCCATGCGCAAAAACCGTTGCTGGGAATCCCGGTGGCGGTGAAGGACGTGCTCGCCGTCAAGAATCAGCCGCTCAACTGCGGCTCGAAAATTCTCGGCCGGTTCATTTCACCCTACGACGCGACGGTGATTGAAAAACTGAAGGCGGCCGGCGCCATTGTCTTCGGCCGGTTGAACATGGACGAATTTGCCATGGGCAGTTCGACTGAAAATTCCGCGTTTGGCATCACGCGCAATCCGTGGGACATTACGCGCATTCCCGGCGGGTCGTCCGGCGGCTCGGCAGCGGCCGTGACCGCGGGAGAGGCCATTGCCACGCTGGGGTCGGATACCGGCGGCTCGATCCGCCAGCCCGCCGCTCTGTGCGGCTGCGTCGGGTTGAAACCCACTTACGGACGCGTCTCGCGCTATGGCCTGGTCGCATTCGCCTCGTCGCTCGACCAGATCGGCCCGTTCACCCGGGACGTTCGCGACGCGGCAACGATGTTGGGCGTCATCAGCGGGCATGACGGCCGTGATTCCACGAGCGTGCCACAACCGGTGCCGGATTACGCCAAGGCGTTGACCGGCAATATCAAGGGTTTGAAACTCGGCCTGCCCAGGGAATATCTGGTGGGCGGGCTGGATCCGGAGGTGAAGGCGGCGGTGGACAACGCCGTAAAACAGTTTGCGGCGCTGGGCGCGGAGATTGTGGAAATTTCCCTGCCGCACACCGACTACGGGGTGTCGGTCTATTACATCATCGCCACGGCGGAGGCGTCGGCCAACCTCGCCCGGTTCGATGGCATCCGTTACGGCGCGCGCGTGGAGGGAGCGGACCCGATAGAGCTGTACCGCCGGACGCGCGGGGCCGGCTTCGGCGCGGAGGTAAAGCGGCGCATCATCCTGGGCACCTATGTTTTGAGCAGCGGTTACTACGACGCATATTACCTGCGCGCGCAAAAAGTCCGCACCCTCATCCGCAATGACTTTTTGCAGGCGTTTGAAAAGGTGGACGCCATTGTCACGCCGACCTCGCCGACCGCCGCGTTCAAGATCGGCGAAAAATCTGACGACCCGCTGCAAATGTATTTGAGCGATATTTTCACGATTTCCTGCAACCTGGCGGGCATTTGCGGCATCAGCCTGCCGTGCGGTTTCACTCAAAACCCGAAACTGCCCATCGGCCTGCAGCTGCTCGGCCGGCCGTTCGGCGAAGAAACACTTTTGAAAATCGCCCATGCCTATGAACAAGCCTCCTTGTGGCACAAGGAGAAGCCGGCTATGTTGAACCTCAACTGAATCCCATGCTATGAAATTCATGCAGCGCGCCAACAAAGTGCTGTTTTTCGTCGGGTTATCCCTGCCGTTGATCGCCCTGGTCCTGATGAGCTGGCTGGTGCACCGGACTTCCGGGCAATTTCAGGATTCATTCTACAAGGTGTCCCACACCTACAAGGTGCTGAACCTCGTCCAACAGACCCAGCTGCACCTCCTGGATGCGGAGACCGAGCGGCGCGGTTACCTGTTGACGGCCGGCGATGACTATCTCACTTCTTATGGCCGGGCCATGTCGTCCGTCCGCAATGATATCGATCAATTGTTGGAACTTTCGCAACACAACGTGGGGCAGCAAACCAACATCATGGCCTTGCAGGATCTCATCGTCAAACGGCTGGGCATTGACCCGGAAAAGATGGCCGCGGGGGGGACCAACCTGCACGACACCCTGGCCATCGCCCTGACCGACCAGGGTAAAAACACGATGGCGGAGATTGGCCGGCTGCTGTTCCAGATGGGGCAGGACGAGGAGTATTCGCTGGGGCTGAGCCAGCAGCGCACGGAAGACAACGCCATGTCCAGCCAGATCACATCGGTAATCCTCATCGGCGCGGTGGCCATGGTCTTGATGTTCATCATCATCATCCTGCTGCGCCTCGAAAAACTGCAGCAGGTCGTCACCGTCTGCGCCTGGACCGGACAGGTGAAATTCGAGGGTCAATGGGTCCGGCTGGATGAATACCTGCAACGCCGGTTCGGCCTGTCCGTCTCGCACGGCCTGTCCCGGGAGGCGGCGGAAAAAATGGCGGCCGAACTCAAGGAATTCAACCGGCCGGGCGCCGGGCCGCCGCCGGGCTGACTCATCATCGGGCTTGCGTTCCAAGTAACTTGATGGTTACTTGTTGGACTCATGTCCCCAATGGCAAAGCCAGCCAGCCCGGCGGCGGAGCGGAACCCCGAACGCACCCGCGCCCGCATCCTGTCCGCCGCCCTGAAGGAATTCGCGGCCAAAGGTTTCGCCGGCGCGCGGGTGGATGCCATTGCCCGGCGGGCGGCCATCAACAAGCGGATGCTCTACCACTATTTCGGCGACAAGGAAGGATTGTTCCGCGCCATGTTGCGGCGCAAGATTGCCGAACGGCAGGCGTGGGCCGAAAATCTGTCGGGCGATCCCGCGGAAAGCCTGCCGTTCTGGTTCAAGCTCTCGTGCAAGGACGCCGACTGGATTCGTCTGCTGGAATGGGAGGCGTTGCAGGGAGCGGACAAAAAGTTGATCGACGGCGAAAACCGCCGGAAGCTGGCGGTGCGGTCAATCAACCGCATTCGTGAACAGCAGGCCGGGGGCGACGTATCGGTTGAATTCGATCCGCGCCTCGTTCTGCTGGCCATGCGGTCACTGGTAATTTTCCCGCTGGCGTTTCCCCAATTGACCAAGGTCATCGTGGGCCGGCCGGTTTTTGAGCCGCGCTTTCAAAAGGAGTATGCGCATTTTTTGAAACAATTCGCCGCCGCGTTCCGGCCGGCGACCGGCCAACGCATCAACATCAAATTTACCGACTGAATCCGGCATGAAAAATCTGGCTTTAATTCCCGCCCTGGCGCTCGCGGCCGCAATGTTCACCGGCGGCTGCTCACGCAGCGCCAACCCGGGGACGGGGGAAGGCGCGCCGGTACTCGTGGCGCAGGCGGTCGAGACCAACTTGCCGGTGGAAATTAACCCGCCGCCAGTCGGCCATGTGATGCCATTTTCGACGGTGACGATTCATTCACAAATCCAGGGCATGATCAGCGAGGTGCATTTCCAGGAAGGGCAGGAAGTGAAGAAAGGCGACCTGTTGTTCACGATTGACCCGCGCCCGGCGCAGGCGGCCCTGGACCAGGCGCGGGCGGCGCTGGAACGCGACACGGCGCAGTTGGAATACGCAAAAATCAACTTTGCGCGCGAGCAGAAATTGTATGATCAAAAATTGATTTCCCAGGATGAGCTGGACACCAACCGGGCAAGCCAGGACGCCCTGGCCGGCACGGTGGCAGCGGATCGGGCGGCGATCACCAACGCGCTTCTGAACCTGGATTATTGCCTGATCCGCGCACCGATTGATGGCCGGACCGGCAGCCTGCAAGCTTATGCCGGCAATGTCGTCAAGGCACCGGACGACGTCCTGCTGACCATCAACCAGATTCATCCCATTTATGTCGGGTTCGCCGTGCCGGAGCATTACCTGCCGGCCATCAAAAAAGAGATGAACGATAAGACGCTGAAAGTAACGGCGACGTTTCAAAACCTGGAAGGCCCGCCGCCCCAGGGCGAGTTGACGTTTGTGGACAACAGCGTTGACATGACCACCGGCACGATTCAACTCAAAGCGACTTTCCCGAACGAAAACAGCGCGTTGTGGCCGGGTCAATTTGTGCAGGTGACCCTGACGTTGTCGGAATTGGCGGATGCCATCATCGTGCCGTCGCAGGCGGTGCAAACCGGGCAGAACGGCCAGTTCGTCTACATCGTGAAGCCGGATCAAACCGTCGAGGAGCGCCCGGTGAGCATCGGCATCACCTATCAAGGCGCCACCGTGGTGCAAAATGGATTGAAAGCCGGCGAAACCGTGGTGACGGACGGACAACTGCGTCTTGCACCCGGCGTCAAGGTGAACATCAAGAGCAGCATTTCGTCCACGAACGCGCCATGAGCGTTTCCGAACTTTTCATCCGCCGGCCGGTGATGACCACGCTGGTCATGTCAGGCATTTTGTTGTTCGGTTTGATCGGCTTTCTCCAGTTGCCGGTGAGCGATCTGCCGAGCGTGGATTATCCCACCATCCAGGTTTCGGCGAATTTGCCCGGGGCAAGTCCCGCCACGATGGCCTCGGCGGTGGCGACCCCGCTGGAAAAGCAGTTTTCCATCATCGCCGGCGTGGATTCCATGTCCTCCATCAGCGCGCAGGGACTCTCGCAAATCACCATTCAATTTTCACTTGAGCGCAACATCGACGCGGCGGCGGCGGATGTGCAGGCGGCGATTGCGCGCGCGGCGAAACAACTTCCGCCGAACCTGCCCAGCCCGCCGACCTACCAGAAAGTCAATCCGGCGGATGCGCCGATTCTCTACCTCGCGTTGAGTTCGCCGACGCTGCCGCTTTCAACAGTGGACGACTACGGCGAAAATTTGCTGGCGCAGCGCATTTCGATGGTCAACGGCGTGGCCCAGGTTTCCGTTTTCGGTTCGCAGCAATACGCCGTGCGCATCCAGGTCGATCCAAACAAGCTGGCGGCATACAACCTCGGCATTGACCAGGTCGAGCAGGCGGTGGAACAAGGCAACGTGAACCAGCCGCTCGGCACGCTGTACGGCAAGCATCAGGCCTTCACCGTGCAGGCCAATGGCCAGCTGCAGAAGGCGGCGGATTTTCGCCCGATGATCGTGGCTTACCGCAACGGCAATCCCGTGCGCCTGCAGGAACTCGGCACCGTCACCGACAGCGTGCAGAACAACAAGGTGGCCAGCTGGTATAACAACACGCGCGCCATCGTGCTGGCCATTCAGCGTCAGCCGGGCGCGAACACGGTCCAGGTCGTGGATAACATAAAAAGATTGCTGCCGCATTTCCGCAATCAAATTCCAGCGGCGGTGCAAATGGACATTCTCTTCGACCGCTCGCAGTCCATCCGCCAGTCGGTCTCGGATGTCGAACGCACTCTCTTGCTGACCGTATTTCTTGTGATCATGGTCATTTTCATTTTTCTCCGGAATTTATCCGCGACGATCATCCCCAGCCTGGCGTTGCCCATGTCCATCATCGGCACGTTCGCGGCCATGGCGCTGCTGGGTTACAGCCTCGACAACCTTTCCCTCATGGCGCTGACGCTGTGCGTCGGGTTTGTGGTGGATGATGCCATTGTCATGCTTGAAAACATCGTGCGGCACATGGAAAACGGCGAACCGCCGATGGAGGCCGCGCTGAAGGGTTCCCGGGAGATCGGCTTCACCATCGTTTCGATGACGCTGTCGCTCTCGGCGGTGTTTATACCCGTGCTGTTCATGAGCGGGCTGCTCGGCCGCCTGCTGCACGAATTTGCAGTGACGATTGTGGTCGCGGTCCTGGTGTCGGGCTTTGTATCGCTGACGCTGACGCCGATGATGTGCAGCCGGTTCGTGCATGCGGCCCACGGGCAAAAACACGGATGGCTTTACGGCGCCTTCGAGCGGTTCTTCGACGAACTGCGCAATAAATACGACCGCACCCTGCAAATCGCCATGCGCCGCCGCCGCGCCACCGTCATTTTGTCGCTCGTGATTTTCGTCGCGACCGTGTTTTTGTTTGTGATCATCCCGAAGGGCTTTTTCCCCGACGAAGACACCGGCCAGATCTTCGCCATCACCGAGGCGTCGCAAGATATTTCCTTCGAAGCGATGAAAGCGCATCAGCAAGCCGCGGCAAAAATTGTCGCCGCCGATTCAAACGTGGACGGTTTCATGTCCGCCATCGGCGCAGGCGGCTCATCCGCCAGCTTGAACAACGGACGCATGTTCATGCGCCTGAAGCCCACCTCGGAACGGACATTAAACGCGAACCAGATCATTCAGGAACTCCGGGTCAAGCTGGCGCAAATCCCCGGATTCAATGTTTACATGCAAAATCCGCCGCTCATCCGGGTCGGCGGCCAGTTGACCAAGGCCTTGTATCAATACAGTTTGCAGGACACCGACACGAAGGAACTGTTTCATTGGACGCCCATTTTAATGGCCCGGATGGCGCAGCAGACCAATATGCTTCAGGACGTGACGAGCGACTTGCAGATTGCCAATCCCCAGGTCAACGTCGAGATTGACCGCGACAAGGCCGCCGCCCTCGGCGTCACGCCGGAGCAGATCGAGAACGGGCTTTACGATGCCTACGGCGAGCGGCAGTCGTCCACCATTTATGGCGACGTGGCAGAATACTGGGTGGTTTTTGAGGTCCAACCGCAATTCCAGCTCGACCCGGACGCACTCTCGCAACTTTACATCACCAGTTCATTCACCAAGACCAACAGCACGACCCCCATCCTGGTTCCATTAAGCGCCGTTGCCAAGCTTACACGCGACATTGGTCCAACCAGCATTTCGCATGTCGGCCAGTTGCCGTCCGTCACCATTTCCTTCAACCTCGCGCCCGGCGTGTCCCTCGGCACCGCCGTCGATCAGGTTCAGAAAATTGAAGACGACCTGCATTTGCCCGCGACCATCTCCGGCAGCTTTCAAGGTTCAGCGGCGGTTTTCCAATCGTCGTTCAAAGGACTTGTTCTGCTGATTATCGCCGCCATTCTTGTCATCTACATCGTTCTCGGAATTCTTTACGAAAGTTTTATTCATCCGGTGACGATTTTGTCCGGCCTGCCGTCGGCGGGCTTCGGCGCGCTGCTGACATTGATGATCTTTGGCCTCGACTTGAACGTTTATAGCCTGGTCGGCCTCATCATGCTGGTCGGCATCGTGAAGAAAAACGCCATCATGATGATTGATTTCGCCATCGAAGCCCAACGGAGCGGAAAATCTCCCGCCGAGGCGATTCACGAAGGCTGCCTGCTTCGGTTTCGCCCCATCATGATGACCACCATGGCCGCGCTCATGGCCACGCTGCCCATTGCGCTGGGTTTGGGCGCCGGCGGCGTCTCCCGAAAATCCCTTGGCCTCACCGTCGTGGGCGGGCTGGTGGTGTCGCAGTGCCTGACGCTCTACATCACCCCGGTGGTCTATCTGTACCTTGAAGGATTCCACCAATGGTTTTTGCGCAAACACGCCAAACGCGCGGCGATGCAAACCGGCAGCAAACTGGCAGCAGCCTGATTCAATTCAAGGCGGCCGCCTCCGCCTCTGTCACTTGGGGTATGTCCGTAACCTTGAGCACGCCGAGATAATCCGGGCCTTCCATCTGCGATTTCGGCAGGTCCACCAGATCCAGTTTGCGCACGCCCGGCTCGAAAAGCGCAGCGTAGAGCACGTTGACGCCCATGGATCCCTCGGCATGGACCTTGATGTTAGCCGGGTCCATTCCAGACATGGTCGGCAGCACCTGAACCGCACGGCGGATGTCCCAGACCCGCATCCCGTCCAGGGTCTGGCCGAGCAGCATGAACCGGCGCCGGATTTTGGTCAGACGATCATCCCCGCCGGACCACGCTGTGAGCCCGACGCCGCGCGGAGCCAGGAACGCAAGGGCGAGGCGCTGGTCCGCCAGTTCATGTTGCCAGGTCTCAAACACGGCCGGATTGGTGGCGAAGGCATCCCCGCCGGCAAGCTCCTGCGCCAGTTCGCCGCCGAATTCCGTGTTCATCGCGGCCAGCCAGTCCCTCCAGCCGGACGCATCCAGCACATTAAGTTCGATCTGCCCCGGTGTTTTCACTGCCGCGCTTTCGAGGAGGTAAAGCCGCAAGGAAACGTCGTGCTGGCTGTTAAAATCCCAGGCGCTGAAACGGAGGCCATCGCGCTCGACCGAGAAAGCGCGTTTCGGTGCCGGCGGTGCCCCCTCCTCCGGCCAGCCCGCAAAGACTTTTTCGCGCAACGCTGAGCGGAGTTCGGCGGCGGATTTCTTGCCCGCACTGGCCAGCGGAACAAAGGTGTCCGCGATATTGGTGTTGATCGAATCGGCAGGCAGCGTTTCAAAAACCTTGAGTTGCTCCGGCGAAAAGAACTTTTTAGCGGCGGTTTCCACGGGCCGTTCCACTCCCTTCAACTGGCGATTGAACCAGCGCAGCGCGGCCAGTTGCAATTCCGGGGTTTCGCTGTGCGGGCCGGGCGCGACGACGAGACCGAGATGGTTGGACTCGCCGTAAAGCCCGTAAATCCGGCGGACCTGCTCATAAATGCGCAGGGTGCTGGGCAGGCGGAAGAGGGGATCCTGGTCCGTGCCGCCAATCAGGAGCGGCCGCGGCGCGGCCAGGGCGGCAACCTGGGGAAAATCCCAACGGTAGATGTTGATGAAAAAATTGCAGTCGCAGTGGCTGTCAATGACGCCGTCGAGCATGTGGCTTTGCACATCCGCCATGCCGGCCAGCGGCGCGGCGGCCTTGATGCGGTCGTCAAGCGCGGTGATGGTCCAGCTGTACGCGCCGCCGCCGGAATGCCCGGTGATGCCGAGCCGGTTGGTGTCCACCTCCGGCCGCGTGCAAAGATAATCCAGTGCGCGAATGCCGAACCAAGCCTCGACGCCTCCTGGCGTGTACCCGCGCGAATTCCACCACCACAATCCGTGGTTGCGCGTGCCGGTATGGATGCCCTCAATCTCGCCGGCCAGCAACGTGTCGAGCACCAGGCAGACGTAACCGTTGCGCGCGTACCACGCGCCGTCCGACTGGTAAATCGCCTTGTTGCCCAGACTCTCGCCATTGGTCATGGCCCGGACGTGGCCGCACTCGTAAAGAATGGCCGGGGCGCGATTGGTCAGGCCTTTGGGCAGGTACAAACTCGCCGTGCAGTAAAGCTCCGGTGACGCCTGAAAATAAATTTTCTCGACCGTGAACATGTCATTCGTGAGCCGCCCGGTGACCACCGGATGCAAATCCGTCCGTTCCGGCATGGGCCACAATCCGAGCATCTCCTGCAACTGGCGCCGATATTCGGGACGCCTGGCCTTCCATTCCTCCAGCGTGTTGATGCCCGCCAGACAATGCTGCGAAAGCGCGGCCGTTTCGTTGCGGAAATAATCGGCGAGCATCGCATCACCGGGCGTGGGATTGCCGGTGAGCCTGGGGATCTGTGCGTCGCCGGATAGAATACCTCCGAAAAGCAACATCATCACCGGAAGAGTCGCGCGCCTCATGGGAATATCATGTTTCGAAGCGGCACGACTCGGCAAGACATTTGGCGGCCGCTGGAGACAAACGCCGTCCGCCCGCTTCGGCGCCGGCAGTGCCGGTGTCGCGCCCACTTTTCATCACGATGGCGGGGACGCCTCGCTTTTCAAAACCACGTAAAACGTGCAGCCCTGGCCGCGTGGATTTCTCAGTCCGATGCGCCCGCCATGTGACATTGTGATCTCCCGGGCAATGGACAAGCCCAGCCCGGCGCCGGGCTTGGTCTGGCCGGGCACCCGAAAAAATCGATCAAAAATCCGGGCATGATATTCCGCCGGAATGCCCGGACCCTGGTCCGTGACCCTGAATTCGATCCCATGGTCTGCGACCGGCGTGGCACTCAGAACAATTTTGCCATTGAGCGGTGAATACTTGATGGCGTTGGAGATGAGATTGGTAAAGACGTGGTTGATCCGCTGCTGGTCCACCATGACGGCGGGCAAATCCGGCCCCGCCTTGAAATCCACGTGAAGGTTCTTGGTTGAAATCTTGTCGGCCATTACCTTCATGGCCCCGGCCAGCAATTCGGCCGGGGACACCGGTTCCCGGCGCAATTCGGCGTCCCCCGCCTCCAACCGCGCCAGGTCGAGCAGGTCGTTCAAAATCCGCAACAGCCGTTCGGTGTCGCTCCGGGCCGCCGTGAGCAGTTCGTCCTGCTTCGGGGTGAGCGTCCCGACGGTCTTTTCGAGCAGGATATGCAGCCCCATCCGCACACTGGTCAGCGGACTCTTCAATTCGTGACTGACCGTCGAGACGAGATCGGTCTTGGCGGCGTCCAGCAGGCGGAAGCGGGTGACGTCGTACAAAACCACCGCGACACCCAGCAGCGTGTCCTCCTTGCTGCGCATGGCCAGGATGCGCGGCAGGAAAAACTTGTCCTGCCCGTTGAGGCGATAGGTCATGGCTTCCTTGAAACTGTTGGGCAGGAAATTTTCGCCGCTGGCGAGGGTGTTCCGGGCGATGGCCTGCAACCGGTCGGGCAGCCGGCCTTCCAATTGGAGGCTGGACATCAGGCCATCCGCCGCCGGGTTTTTCAACTCGATGCGTCCTTCCTGGTCCAACACGAAAATGGGGTCCGGAAACGAGGCGAGCGTGGTTTCCATGGTGCGATGCAGGCGGACGATTTTTTCCGTGGTGCTCTGGCGGTATTCCTGGAGCTGGGCCGCCATTTTGTTGAAGGCCAGGGCCAGTTCCCCCAGTTCGTCGTGCGTGGCCACCGGCACGGGCTGATCCAGTTTGCCTTCGCCCAGTTCACGGGTCGCCCGGGTCAGCCATTGAATCGGCAGCAGGATTGAGCGGCCGAGCTGATAACCCGCCCAGGCGGAAACCAGCAGTGCGATGACCGTGCCGGCCACCATGAGCTTCGTCACGCCGCGGGTGATGTTCCGGATGTTCTGGCTGGTGGCCAGGATGGCCTGGTGGTTCAAGTCGTGGATGTTCTCCAGCGCCGTGTTTATCTTCTGTCCATTGGAAACCAGGTCCCGGTCATACACCAGCCGTTGATTTTCCGGGGAATCGAGGCTGCTGATGGTGTCCACCGCCTTCAGGAAGGCCGGATAGTAATTGGTCGCCACCTGCTGTACATTCGTTTCCCCGGGCAACGTGCTGGCTTTGAGCAGCAAATCCAGATTGTCATCGAAACGCCTCTTGTTCTGTTCAAAAGCCTTTCTGTCAATTTTGCGCTTGGGGTACACCAGCAGGTTGTTTTGGTCGCCAACACCCGATCCGGCAACCACCCAGGACACCTCCCGGTCCATGCCCGCCAGGGCCAGACTCATCGCCGAGGCCGCGGCAAAGCTTTGGTAACTGTTGGTTACGGTGGTGTCCACGGTGTTGGCCAGGCGCGCAAAGAGCACGATGGCATAGGCTCCGCCGGCCAGCAGAATGACGACGAACGGCGTCAGATAAAGAAACAAGCGGGTGCGCAACATGACGTTCGGCAATGTTATCCGCCCGGAGCTTCCGGCTCACTGGACATCTCCCGCTTCTTGCGATGCAGCGTGTCCCGCGTGATGCCCAGAATCCTGGCGGCTTCACTCATGGTGGAGGCCTGTTTCATCACCCGGGCAATGTGTTCGGTTTCGATTTCCTTCAACGACACCTTCGCGCCGATTTGGAGTCCCTGTGCCGGCGTCAGGGGCGAGCCTTCGGAAAGCTTTTTCGGCAGATCCAGCCGGTTGATTTCACCGGCATCGGTCAAAATGACGGTCCGTTCGATCACATTGCGCAATTCGCGCAGATTGCCCGGCCAGGCATATTGCTGCAGCAGCGCCTGCGCCTCCGGGGAAAAACCGCTGAGCTGCTTGCCGCATTGTTTGGAGAAAAATTGCAGGTAATTCTCCGCGATTTTCAGCAGGTCGCCGGGACGTTCCCGCAAGGGCGGAATTTGAACGGCAATGACGTGAAGCCGGTAATACAAGTCCTCGCGGAAACGTCCTTCCTGGACGGCTTTTTCCAGGTTCCGGTTCGTGGCGGAAATCACCCGCACATTCGCATGGCGCGCCTTGGCTTCGCCGATGCGTTCGTATTCCTTCTCCTGCAACAGGCGCAGCAGCTTGGGCTGGATCTCCAGCGGCAGCTCCCCGATTTCATCCAGAAACAGCGTGCCGCCGTTCGCCAGCGCGACCTTGCCCAGCTTGTCGTTCACCGCGCCGGTAAAGGCGCCTTTGGCGTGGCCGAACAATTCGCTCTCCAGCAGCTCCCGTGACAGGCTCGGGCAACTGACCGTCACGAAGGCATTTTCCTTTTGCGGACTGTTTTCATGCAGTGCGCGGGCCACCACCGATTTCCCGGTGCCGCTTTCCCCCAGCAGCAGGATGGTGGCCGGGGTGGCCGCCGCCTTGAACGCCAGGTCCAGCGCCTTTTGCATTTCCGGCTCCGAAGTGGTCAGATCAATCGTCAGGGCCTCGGTCGAAAGCCGGGATTCCAGTTCCGCCACGCGGCCCCGGAGCTTGCGGGCCTGGATTAGCCGGCTGAGCGCCTGCCGGATTTGTTCCGGGGTAAATGGTTTGGGAATGTAATCCACCGCGCCGCGCCGCATCGCCTCCACCGCCGTTTCAATCGAGGCATAAGCGGTGAACACGATCACCTCGAGTTGCGGTTGCATCTCCATCAACTTGGGCAACAGATCCAATCCGTTGTCCCCGCCCAGTTTCAAGTCCAGAAACGCGACGTCAAACACGCCGCTTTCCACCTGCTTCAACGCGGCGGCCGCACTTTCCACGCACACCGTTTCGTGCCCGATCGCTTCGAGCACGACCGCCGTGGCCCGGCGGATGTTTTCCTCATCATCAACGATCAGTATTCGCATGCGATATCCTTATTCCTAATCTCAGGGCAGTCAGGATAATGAACCGGCGCGCAAAAGCGAAACGGTTTCTTCCGCCCGGCTGGTGAAATATCCATGTGCATCCGGGCCCATCCATGGTTAAACTTTCCGCGATTTATGGAATACGAAGCGGTCATCGGCCTGGAAACTCACGTCCAGCTCAAGACGAAATCGAAGCTGTGGTGCGGGTGCGCCAACATGTTCGGCTCGCCGCCCAACACCAACGTCTGCCCCGTCTGCCTCGGCCTGCCCGGCGTGCTGCCCGTGCCCAACGACGAGGCGCTGCGCTTGACCGTCCTCACCGGTTATCTCCTGAATTGCGAGATTCCCCGCTTCGCCAAGTTCGACCGGAAAAGCTATTTCTATCCCGACATGCCGAAGAATTACCAGATCACGCAATACGACCAGCCGTCCACCGCCAACGGCCACGTCGAGTTTGAATTCAACGGCGGTCTGGCGCGCGTGCGCATCACCCGAGCGCACCTGGAGGAGGACGTCGGCAAGAGCACGCACTTCGAACGCAGCAGCGGCGTGGATTTCAACCGCGCCGGCGTGCCGCTCATGGAAATCGTTTCCGAGCCGGACCTCACCAGCGCCGACATGGCCTACGATTATCTCAACGCGCTCAAGGACATCCTCGTTTACGGCGGCATCAGCGATTGCGACATGGAGAAGGGCATGGTGCGCTGCGACGTGAACGTGAGCGTGCGGCCCAAGGGCACGAAGGAGCTCGGCGCGAAAATCGAGATCAAGAACATGAACAGCTTTTCCGGCGTGCGCCGCGCACTGGAATACGAAATCCCGCGCCAGATCGAGGCCGTATCGAAAGGCGGCAAACTGGTTCAATCCACGCGCCGCTGGGACGACGTGGCGGGCGTCACCGAGGAAATGCGCACCAAGGAAGATGCGCACGATTACCGGTACTTTCCCGACCCCGACCTGATGCCCCAGGCACCGACGGATGTTTGGCTGGCCGAGGTAAAATCCCGCGTGGTGGAACTGCCGCTGGCGCGCAAGCTGCGGTTCATGAAGGATTACGGTCTGCCTGCCTCCGACGCGGAGGTTTTTAAAAACAACGTGCCTCTAGGAACTGATTTTGAGAAAGCGGTCAAAAACATCCCCAACGAAACGCAAGGTGATCAGAGGACGAAACTAATAAAATTAATCGCAAACCTGATTATTAATAATTCACAGCCGAAAAGCCCCGATGAAAATGAAAAGAGTCCTAACTTGAACGTATCTTTCAGCGACACGTTCGATGAAGTAAGACCTTATCCAATTGGCGAAATGGTCAATTTGGCCATCTTAATTCAAAACAACACCATAAATGTTTCAATAGCGCAACAGGTTATAATTCCTGAAATGCGCAAGACCGGCAAGTCACCCGCGGCAATCGTCCAGGAAAAAGGTCTGGCGCAAGTCAGCGACACAGGTGCGATAGAAAAATTCTGCGACGAGGCCATTGCCGCGAATCCCGGACCGGTCGCCGATTTCAAAGCCGGAAAGGTGGCCGCACTGAATTTTCTCAAGGGCCAGGTGATGAAATTGAGCAAGGGCAAGGCAAACCCGGCACTGGCCGGGGAAATTTTGGAAAGGAAACTGAAAAACTAATTTCAACGAAAAGGCGCAAAGACGCTAGGGCACAACAAAACAAATCACTTTGCGACTTCGCACCTTTGCATCTTTGCGTTAAAAGTTTACAATGTTCACTCAAATCAAATCCGTCCATTTCACCGGCATCGGGGGCACCGCCATGGCGTCCGCCGCGGCCGCCATGAAGGACAAGGGCTATGCCGTCACCGGCTCGGATCAGAATGTCTATCCGCCCATGTCCACCTTCCTCGCCGCCAAACAAATCGAGGCGATGAACGGTTACGCGGAGCGGAACCTGGCGCACAAACCTGACCTCGTCGTCATCGGCAATGCCATTTCCCGCGGCAACCCGGAGGCGGAGTTCGTGCTCGACCACAAATTGCGCTACTGCTCGCTGCCGGCGCTGCTGGCGGAATTCTTTATCCGCGGCAAACGCTCCATTGTCGTCGCCGGCACGCACGGCAAAACGACCACGACCTCGCTGCTGACCTGGGTGTTCGAGCACAACGGGCTGAACCCGAGCTATCTCATCGGCGGCATCCCGAACAACCTCAGCCAGGGCGCCCGGTTTACCGACTCCGAATGGTTCATCATCGAGGGCGACGAATACGACACCGCGTTTTTCGACAAGCGCAGCAAGTTTATCCATTACCAGCCGGAAATCGGCATCATCAACAACCTCGAATTCGATCACGCGGATATTTTTGAAAATCTTGACGCCATCAAGAAGACGTTCTCGCATTTCATCCGGCTCGTGCCGCGCAACGGCCTGCTGCTCGGCAACGGCGATGACCCGAATCTCGCGACCCTGCTGGAGGTGACGCATTGCCCGGTCAAACGGTTCGGCCTCGGTGAAGGCAACGCCGTCCAGGCTTTCAACCTGCGATTTGGACCGACGGCGACGGAATTTGAAATCCCGAGCTTCAAATTTCACCTGAACCTGGTCGGCGAATTGAACGTACGCAACGCCCTGGCAGTGATCGCCTGTGCCAAGCATTGCGGGCTGAAAAACCAGCAAATCCAGGCTGCGTTCGACACGTTCAAGGGCATCAAGCGCCGGATGGAAGTGCGCGGCATCGCCGGCGGCGTGACGTTGATTGACGATTTCGG
>Ga0181522_10000740_pt1 | contig 22382 bp, 18 predicted proteins | sample PEATcosm2014_Bin_27_FD_121103 | JGI IMG/M metagenome (GOLD analysis project Ga0181522, IMG submission 121103) | Peatland microbial communities from MTU Mesocosm Facility, Houghton, MI, USA - PEATcosm2014_Bin05_10_metaG | ecosystem: Environmental > Terrestrial > Soil > Wetlands > Peat | place... | reverse complement strand
AGGATGTATTTGAAAGGCGAAGGTGTGGGGAAAAACGCTCCGGAAGCCGCACAGCTGTTCCGCCAGGCGGCGGAACACGGTTACGGAAAAGCGCAGTTCGCCCTGGGTGTTCTTTATCAAAACGGTGAAGGTGTGGCCAAGGATCCCGTTGAAGCCGTGAAATGGTTGCGCAAAGCCGCCGAACAAAATATCCCCGAGGCGCAGTATGCCGTGGCCGAGGCATATCATTTTGGCAATGGTGTGGATAAAGATGGCCGCGAGACGCTGAATTGGCTCCAAAAAGCCGCCGCCCAGGGTCTGGCCATCGCCCAATACAATCTTGGTGTGGTTTATGCCACCGGTGAAGGGGCGCCGTCCGGCGCTGCCGCCCTGGGAGACGCTTACTTCGTGACCGAAGGCGTGGTGTGGAATCCGGGCGAGGCGGAAAAATGGTGGCGCCAGGCGGCGGGTCAGGGGCTGGCCGCGGCCCAGTTCGCTCTTGGGGTGATGTATTTCAACGGCCTGGGCGTTCCCGAGGACCAGCCCGCCGCCGCCCGGTGGTATCGCCAAGCGGCCGAGCAGGGATACCTCAAAGCAGAAGTCAACCTCAGTGCCATGTACCTGAAAGGCAAAGGCGTTTCGAAAGACGGGGTCGAGGCAGCCCGATGGCTGCAGAAGGCGGCCGTGCAAGGTGACGTCAAGGCTGAAACCGGTCTCGGCCTGATGTATGCCGATGGCGTGGACGTGAAAAAGGATTCGGCCGCGGCAGCCGGATGGCTTCGCAAGGCCGCCGAAAGAGGCATGCCCATGGCACAGACTGCCTTGGGTCGACTTTATTTCCAGGGCGAAGGCGTGCCGAAGGATCTTAATGAGGCAGCCAATTGGTTCGCCAAGGCGGCGGCGCAAGGTGATGCCGAAGGCCAATACAGACTCGGCGGGATGTATGCCAACGGCGAAAGCGTGGCCAAGGATTATCTTACGGCTTACAAGTGGGCGGATCTGGCGGCCCAGAACGGCTTCCTCGACGCCGTCAGGTTGCGTTCGTATCTGGAAAAACATATGAATCGCAGCCAGATCGACGAGGCACTTCAGTTGTCGCAACAGTTCCGGCCGCAGATCACCGCCATCCCCGAAAGTGCGCCGTAAGCGCAAGCCGTACCTAGAGTTCCTGGCATTACGGTTTCGACCACCAAATTGACCGGCGTGTATGAACCTTGCATCCTCACCCCGGGATGAAATCAAAGTCGAGAAAGATGCGGCCAAATTTCGGCAACAGAAAGGGCGCTGGTGCGAAACGGACACCAGCACCCTTATTAACCAACTTGTACCATCGGAAGAAGCCAGCTTTGCGTCGGATGGATGCTGGCTTGCGAGCCTAGTTAACCACAGCCCGTCCCTTTCGTCAAAGACGGGATGGAAACAAGCCGGTGACATTTGGGCGAACGACAAGGGCGATACGTTCCCGAACACCGCCCGCTCATTCCGCGGTTAACCCAGCGACGCGAAACCTTGAACGTCCTTGGTTGGCCGCCGGCAACCCCTCCAAAAAGGAAAGACCGGTGCAAAAAATCTGCACCGGTCTTTTGCGTCAGCGCCTTGATCGTGGAATCCAAGGCGTAATCTCAAGCCTCATTGAAACGGCGGATAGATCGTTCCACCCACCGCCGGGCGGGAATTAATCATGGCGGCCAGGGTGATGCCTGTGGCGCCGCTGGGCTGGCTCAATACAATTTCGTTTTCGATGCTGCCAGAGGTGAGCACGCCGCCGTTGTTGAAGCTTTGGGCATTTAATACTCCCATGAAACTGCCGGGGGTGTATTCGTCGCCCAGCTCGGTCTGCGTGATGGTCTGGTCGGAAATCAGGCTCGGGTCGATGGGATGAACGAGGACTTCAATGCCCCACAACGGATAGTAGCCGCCGGTGATGGGCGAGAAGTCGTTGGTGCCGGTATTGCCATGAATGCCTGCGCCGGCTGCCGTCGGCCAGATGCCATTGTAGGAGATTACCGTGCCCCAATTGTTGCCGCTGATGACGCCCTTGGAATCGCCAATGGACAGGTAGCCGATGGCCTGGTTGGCAGCGTTGCCATTGCCAAGTGAGGTTGCGATATCACCACCGCCAACATACCCATATCCCCAGTTCAGATTCGCATTGTTGAAGCCCGCCGGGCCAACAACACCGTTGGGGGAGGCCCCGGTGGTCGTTGAAGCCAAAACGCTGGGTGTATAAAAGAAGTTATTGGTGTAGTCGTAGATGTAAACGCCAACCGTATCGTTAAATTGGTAATACGCACCTTGCGTTTCAGTGCGACGGGTGCCGGAGTCCTTGGTGCGCTGCATCAGATAAACAAACACGTTGGTGTCCGTAAGATGGCCTGTCCACGATGAGAGCGGGATGCGCCCGGCCGGGATGGCGTACTCAAGCTGTTCCCAAGTGACGTTGCTGATGTTGGTCACGGCCCCGACGGTGGCCGCAGATTTGCACACGACGAAAGGCTGCACGCAAACATTTTCTTCAACGAAGTTGCCGGTCGCGGGATAGGGAGAAGCGGCGCCGGACGCATCGGAAAAGCCGATGGTGGGGCTGTTCGTGAGATAGGCATTGCAATTCCCGCCGACCGTTCCGGAAGCGGCCGCCCAAACGAGCTTGGTGCTTTGTTCCGTCGTCTGGATGCCCTGGATGGAGCCGGTGAAGAGCCCATGGATGGTCAACGTGTTGCCGCTGAGATTTGTGAGTCCGGTGATTGGGGTTCCCGTCATGGCCCAGATAGCCGTCTTGGAAGTGAAGCCGGAAGAGGCGCCGCCATGCGCAGTGTCGCCATAGTAGATGCTGGGAGCCGAACTGAACAGTTTGGTGCAGGCGGTATAAACATTGGCACGAAACGCCGTGGAGCCGGTGATATAGACATCCACGGTGGCGGCCACGAGCGACGGGGCGCTGGCAAGGCCAAGCGCCAAGGTTAGGAGTAGCGTTTTTTTCATATTAGGTGTTTTTTGTTTGGTTGATATTGTTTGTTAAAATGTATCGGTGGTTTGACGCGTTGGTTACTGGGCGGTGATGATGTAAAATCTGGCACTGTCCGTGGTGGTATCCGTGATGGTATGGACTGAGTTATTACCGCTCGTCAGGGTGGCAATGGGAGGCCAGGTCGCGATGGGTGCGGTCAAATCATTGGTGCCCCGCAGGGTATAAGTCCCGTAAGTTCCGGTGGTATAGTTGATGGTGGAGGTGTTGCCCGTGCGGCTGATGGATTTGGTGACCGGAACCGAGATCGGATAGGCGACATAGGTCATCGCGCCATTGGTTGAGAGCTCGAAATAGCCCAGCCAGGTTCCCGGCACATAACCGGGCCCGCTTGTGGGTGCCATCTGATAAAAATCAGAGCGAATCACCGCTCCCGCGGTCGTAAAATTATTGAGCGTGGTATTTTCCGGGTTGCCGGCAAAAGTGCCGTTGAACTGGCCACCATACGCGCCGGCCAGAGCATCGTGATAGCTGACCCCCGTCGTATAATTGGGATTGCCCGCGCTGCTGTCCTCCTCGACCACGGCGGTTGCCGTGCTGACCGGATAGACCAGCAGGGTCAATTCATCCAGCGCACCGGGCGGAATCGTCACCATGCGCCCGACCGTACCTGCCTGGACAGGAGAGGTCGCGTCCGGCCACGGGACAGTCTGGCTGTTCACGGAAGCCCGGGGCCGGGTCACGAACAGCGTGTTATTATTCAACCAAGTGAAGGCCGACCAACTGACGCCGTTGGTGCCCACCGCGGCGAGCTGGGTGCCGGTGTATTGGGTGATGGGTATCCTTTGATTGACGCTTGCACTGGTGAGTGTGGAAATCTGTCCTGCGTCAACGACCATGTCATTTCCCCCCTTTCGGAAGCAGACCAATACGTCCCCAACCGCATAACTGGTCAAATCGCCGGCCCAGACTCCGCTGGCGGCGACACATGTTAGCAAAGCGACTAATCCTGTTTTTTTGATTGTCATAATTTGAAATTTTTAAATTTTTGTTCTTTTCGAGGCCGACATCTTAGGTGCATCAGGAATGTTTTGCTTCCACAATTCAGCCAATCATGCACAGTTTGGAGACGGGAACCGAATGGGCTGCAAACCCACCGTCAAAGTTGGTTTTTTTCACCGATGTACTCCCTTTGAGACCGTCACTCCGCCGCAAGTCACCCAAATGTAACGTGCCTCTGGCACATCCGCCGGCGTTGATATTCAAAATTTGGTTCACCATCAGCATCCGCGGTCGCTCTTGCCGGACAATTCCGGAGGCTCCGGCACGGGCAATTGGACGAAAATGAAAGCGAATACTGAACACCGATTGCATTTCAGAAATTTTTACCGCTGGGCATCTCGGCTGGACAACTTTGGGTGACGCGTGGAAGTTCGGTCGAGTGGCAGTGGGTTTTAAAGATGAAAAACTTACCCGCAAAGTGAAAGCTCCCGGCCACGTTTGCGCCCGGTTTTGCCGGGAACATTCAATCCGTCGTCGGTGAACGGTGATGGATGGTGGTCAAGGCGGGAATATTTCGGTTTTGTCACCGTCCTGTAACTTGACTGTTTTTTGGCTTTAATTGACTGTAATCGGATGCTGGTTTCTGAAGTTGAAGCAACCCTCAATATAATTACCCGATGAACATCCGCACAGACTTTGTATGGGCCGGGATTATGATGGGGCTGATGTTGACGGCCAGCCGAAGCCGGGCTCAATCGGTCTATACGCCTTATACCTTCTCCACCCTCGCCGGAAGCGCCGGGAGCTACGGCAGCACGAACGGGACGGGGAGTGCCGCGCAATTCAATGCTCCATTCGCCGTGGCAGTAGATAGTGCGGGCAACGTTTATGTGGCGGACACCGCCAACGATACGATCCGGAAAGTGACGCCGGCGGGAGCGGTGTCGACGCTGGCCGGCAAAGCCGGGAGTTCCGGCAGCAAGGACGCGACCGGGAGCGCCGCGCGGTTTTACAACCCCTCCGGCGTGGCTGTGGATGGTGCGGGTAATGTATATGTGGCTGACACTCTCAACAGCACGATCCGGAAAGTGACGCCGGCGGGAGTGGTGTCGACCCTGGCCGGCAAGGCGGGTGTTACCGGCACCAATAACGGATCCGGAGGCGCCGCGCGGTTTTATTATCCCTACGGCGTGGCCGTGGACCGTGCAACCAACGTCTATGTGGCCGACACCTACAACCTAACAATTCGGAAAGTGACGCCGGCGGGAGTGGTGTCGACGCTGGTGGGCACCGACGCGAGGCTTTTTAGTCCTTGCGGCGTGGCGGTGGACAGTGCGACCAACGTCTATGTGGCGGACTACGGCAATCATATCATCCGGAAAGTGACGCCGGCGGGAGTGGTGTCGACCCTGGCAGGCTTGGCGGGCAGTTCCGGCAGCGCGGACGGGACCGGGACCGCGGCGAGGTTTTTTTATCCTTCCAGCGTGGCGGTGGACAGTGCGACCAACGTCTACGTGGCAGATGCCGATAATTACACGATCCGGAAAGTGACGCCGGCAGGAATGGTGACGACGCTCGCCGGACAACCGGGCCTTTCGGGCACCAACGACGGGACCGGCAGCGCCGCGCAGTTTTATCTTCCATCCGGCGTGGCGGTGGATGGTTCGGGCAATGTCTATGTCGCAGATCAATACAATGACACGATTCGCAAAGGCCATCCGGCATTTGTGATCCTGACCTCTGTGCCCGGCTTTGGCTTCAGCGGCGGCCACTTTGGGTTCGATCTCATGGGTCCGGCAGGACAGTTGGTGGTGGTGGAAATTTCAACTGATCTCGTGAGCTGGCTGCCCGTCTGGACCAACACCTTTGGCCTGGGCACGCTTCCCTTCAGCGACCCGCAGAGCGGCCTCCCAGCCCAGCGCTTTTACCGCGCCTCCACGCCGTAAAGGTTCACCCGATCAGAACTTTCTCTCCGGTCTGGACGGAACTCGTCCGGCAGATTCTGGAATAAACATCCGCCAGCGGTTTCATCGTGCGCGGCAATTTTTCGTCCGCGAAATCCACCGCCAGCAGCCCGAATTTTTTCGCGTAGCCGAACTGCCATTCAAAATTGTCCAGCAGCGACCAGTAAAAAAAACCGCGCACGTCCACCCCCGCGGCCATCGCGCCGTGCAACGCGGCCAGATATTCGCGCAGGTCGCGCTCGCGGAAGTTTTCGTCCTCCGACGCCGCGCCGTGTTCCGTGATGAAAATGGGCAACCGGAAGCGCCGATGGAGATAGGACAAAATTTTCACCATGCCCGCCGGATACCGCTCCACCATGTCGTCGCAGACGAAGCCGAAATCCTTCAGCCGCTTCACCGGCGTGCCGCTGGCCGGAATCATCGTGCGAAAATGATGGAAACGCACCCGGCCATAATAATTCAACCCGATGAAGGTCGAGGCCTGTCGCCGCCCGGCGCCGAGAAAAGCATCCAGCACGAATTTGTTAAACGTGTAGTGGCACGCGAAGGCGGTCAGGCGATCCCAGGGCGAATACCTTTTGTAGGCGTGGAAAAAGGTCCAGTTTTTGGCAATGCCGACTTCCGGTTCCCGGCCCGCGTTGCCATCGCGCCGGATGATGCGGCTGGCCTGCGCATGGGCGCGGGCCATGTGGCCGATCACCTTGCGGAACAGTCCCAGTTTCCATTTGCGCTGCGGCGGAAATCCGCCGAGCAGATACGCCAGGCAAGCGTAGGTGTCCGGTTCGTTGAAGGTATTCCAAAGATAAACCCGGTCCTTCAACACGGGGACGAGCCGGCTGACGAAATCCACAAACGCCGGAATCGCCGCCGCGTTGGTCCAACCGCCCATCGCATTAATCCACGGCGGGTTGGAAAAATGATGTAATACGACCATCGGGGTGATGCCCGCCGCCTTGAGCCGGTCAAGGATGTCCACGTATCGCGCCAGTTCGTTCCGATTCAGCGCTGCGAACGGCGCGGATTGCAGCCGCGACCACTCGATGCCAAAGCGATAGGCGTTCATACCGAGTTTGGAAATCCACTCGATGTCCTCGGGATAGCGATGGTAATGGTCGCACGCGATGCGGCAATTGCTCCCGTCCTGCGCAGTGAAATGCGTCCATTCATTTTCTATGTGACCTTCCACCTGCGTCGGCGACGTGGCGGTGCCCCAGAGAAAGCCCGCCGGAAACTGCAGGATGTTTTCGCGTGTCATCGGGAAGATTTTACGGCCTGTTCGATGGCGGCAAAAAGCTTTTCCGGTGCGCCGCTCACCCAATGGCGGAATTTTTCCACGGGCAGACAATCCGGCAGTTCGGCCAGCCGGTCGAGATTGAAAGTTTTTTCGGCGATGCCAATCCCGGATTGCTGCGCGTCGAGGGCGTTGACCTCCTGCTCGACATGGTTCTCCACCGGCACCAGAAAAAGCGGTTTGCCCAGCCACGCGGCTTCGGCCAGGGACTCAAAGCCGGCAGTGCAGACGACGTGGCGGCACCTGGCCATCATTTGCAGAAATTTCTCACCGTCCAGCCGGTGAAAGGTGAGGGACGGCGAATGGTGAAATTCCGCCGGTGCATCGGGCTTGTCATAAAAACAATGCAGTTTCGTCCGCGGATTCTTCTCGCTCCAGGCAATGATTTGCCCGGCGTAACCGTGGTTGAGCAAATAAACGAGAACAAAGTCGCCGTTGGGGTTGGATTCCAGCATAAACAGCTGTTTTCGCAAAATCGGCGGGCCGACGATGATTCGCTTTTCCGGCAAGTCCGGCGCGGCGTAGAGCGAGAGCGCCAGCTTGGTTGCGCGTGCGCCAAGAATGCCCGTGTAAAGTTTCATGCTCAACTGTTGTTTCCACAACTGCGGCGCGCGGACGTAATCGGGATGCTGAAACATGAATTGATGGCCGATGGCCACCACCGGCGGACGCCGGCGGCGGGTGACGGCGTAGAATGCGGCGAGCGGCTCAAAAAAATTGAGGATTACGTCCGGCTGCGTTTCGCGGACGATCGCGTCGAAGTGCCGAAGAATGCGGGTATACCTGGGCAAATTGCCCAGCACGCCGGCCAGCGTGGCGGTGTAGCTCACGGAGCGGCTGTTTTTATATTTGAACTCCAACGTCGGCAACTGCCGGACGGGCATCTTCATCGCCGATGCGAAGTAGTCCGGCATCGGGCGTTGCGCGCTCGCCCCGAGCGTGACGGCGACGACCTGATGTCCCGCCGCCTCGGCCATTTCCTTCACGGCCATCGCCTGGGTCATGTGGCCCCGGCCCTCGCCCAGCACGCAGAACATCATTTTCATGGAATTGGATGAGTTTGATTTTGCCGTCAAAATCTTCAATCAACGCCGTGCAGCTTTCCACCCAGTCGCCGCAGTTCAGGTATTGCACCCCGCCAATCATTTTCATCTCGGCGCGGTGAATGTGCCCGCAGATGACGCCGTCGGCTTGATGGCTGCGCGCCATCGATGCGAGTGTATCCTCGTATTCAGTGACATATTTTACGGCGGACTTTGCCTTGGATTTCAGATATGCCGCCAACGACCAGTGGCCGAAGCCAAAAGCGCGCCGCAGCCGGTTCAAATACAGGTTGAAGTCAAGAATCCAGTTGTAAAGGTGCGAGCCGAGTTTTTCCAGCAGATGGTTAAAATGCGTCAGCCCGTCCGCCTGATGGCCGTGGATGACGAGATATTTTTTCCCGTCGGCGGCCGTGTGTATCGCCTGGCGCGCCATCGTCACATTGCCGAAGCCCATGCCCACGAACTGTTCGATGAACTCGTCATGGTTGCCGCTGATGTAGATGACCCGGGTCTGCTTGCGGCTTTTGCGGAGCAGTTTTTGGATGAGCAAGTTGTAATCGTCGCGCCAGAACCAGCGGAACTTCAATTCCCAGCCATCGATCAAATCGCCGACGATGTAAAGGTACTTGCAATCCACCGCGCGCAGGAAGTCCAGCAGTTCGGCGACGCGGGCGTGCTTCGTGCCGAGATGAATGTCCGAGATCCAGACCGATCGGCAGACCATCGCCCCGCTTGGATTCAAATCCAGATATGATGGGTCATTCCTCATAGCACAATTACAACTTTGCAGCATTGTGAATTGTCGCGGCAACCATTAATTAGCGTCGTAACCCAATCTTCACCTGGACGTAACCCGATTGAGAAAATTCCGGGATTCGGAGGGTGAACGCGGTTTCGTCCCGCCCCAATCCGGGTTTTCTGGAAAAACGGATTTGCTGCCTCCAGGCGCACTGACGACTCCGCGTGGGGATGAATCACGGGTAAGCCGGCGCGTCATCACCGAATGCGAGCCCCTGCTCCTTTCGGGCCCGGCCCGGGATAGTGAATAAAATGTGAATAGAAGTTCACCCGGCCGTCACCCGGCTGTAACACAATTCAAATACGCTGGAGCCCAGGAAAAATCCTGGCATGAAAAAAATCCTCATTTTAACCGCCGGATTTGGTGACGGGCACAGTGCCGCCGCCCGGAGTTTGCGCGACGCGGTTGAATTGCTCGACGAGGATGCCCGCGCCGAAGTCCTCGACCTCTTCGCCGACAGTTACGGCGCTTTCAATGCCTTCGCCAGAAAAACCTGTCTGGGCCTGGTGCAATACGCCCCAAAACTTTGGGGCGGCATTAATTCACTGCTGGAAAATCCGTTCATCGCAAGACAGCTAGGCGGTTTCGCTCGCCTGCAAAACACTCTTGAAAGGATCCTGGCCGAAACGCAGCCCGATTGCGTCGTCTCCACCTATCCGGTTTATGGGCACATCATCAAGAAAATCTATCCGGACCAACATGAGCGCCCATTCCGGCTCATCACCGTCATCACCGATTCCATCAGCGTCGATTCGTCGTGGTACGGCGTGCCCAGCGACTTTTTTAACGTGGCCACCGAAGCCACCTCCGAGGTGCTTCGTAAAAGCGGCGTGGCAGCCAGCCAAATCAGGATGTTCGGTTTCCCCGTCAGTCCGGTTTTTGCGAGTCCGTCCCCCGAATTGCCGCCGCCCGTCGGTCGCGAGCCGCGCCGGGTGCTTTACATCATCGATACCGGCAGGAAAAAAGCCGGCAAGACCGTTGACCGGCTGCTTGAACTCGACGACGTGCATCTGACCATTACTGTCGGGCGCGATGCGGGTTTGCGCGCCAAACTGGCTGAGAGCACACGCAAACACGCCGGCCGTGTCCGCATCCTCGGCTGGACGAACCAGATGCCGGAACTCATGATGTCGCATCACCTTATCATCTGCAAAGCCGGCGCCGCGACCGTGCAGGAGGCCATCGCCGCGCGCTGCCCGATGATTGTCAACCAAGTCAATCCCGGCCAGGAGGAGGGCAACGCGGAACTGATCTGGCGCTTCGGTTTGGGCGGGATTGCCGAGAAAAATCGCGAGGTTGCCGAGCTGGTGGGCAATGCATTCGCCAAACACGCCACACAATGGTCCGAATGGCGTGAAAACCTCCGGAAAATCAGCCGGCCGGACGCCGCGCTGCGAATCGGTGAGCTGGTTCTCGATGAATCCGGACAGGACAGATCCGGTCGCAGACCCGTCAAACTTTTCGACACCAGGCCGGAGCGCGTCATGCGTCCCGCCGTTCAAGCCAACGGCAACGGCAGCCCGGCGCAGATGCTGCTGTGCGACTTTCACATTCATTCCAATTACTCCGACGGCAGGCTCAGCGTGCCGGAGATCATCGATTTTTACGGCGAGCATGGATTCGATTGCATCTGCATCACGGACCACCTCGCCGACCCAAGGCGGCTGCTGGGTAAATTGACCGAGCTGGCCAATTGCACCCTGGGCCAGGAACAAGTGGGGGAATACTTCGCTGTGATTGACCGCGAACGGCAGCGCGCCTGGCGGCGTTACAGGATGCTGGTGATGACCGGCATTGAATTCAACAAGGACGGTTATACCCGCAAGACCTCGGCGCATCTGCTCGGCATTGATTTGAAATCGCCGATTGACCCTTCGCTCGACCTTCCGGAAATCATCGCGCAGATCCATTCACAGGGCGGTCTCGCCGTCGCCTCACATCCGCACATCATGAAAAGCGAGTGGGGCAAGAACACGCTCTATCTCTGGGAGAACCAGGACAAGTTCGCCCCGCTGCTCGACGCCTGGGAAATTGCCAATCGCAACAACATCTTCAACGACGTCGGGCTCAAACGCCTGCCCTTCATCGCCAACAGCGACTTCCACAAACCCAAGCACATTTATTCCTGGAAAACGCTCATCTACGCGGAGAAGGATTCCGAGGCCATCAAAGACTGCATCCGCCGCAACGAACACGTCGCCATCACCCTGTATCGCGACTTTGCCGGCGCTGCCTCCGGCCCCGGCCATCACGGTTTCGATGTTCCCGCTCCCGCCGTCCACTATTTCCAGGACCGGCTCCCGTTGCCCGCGGTCCATTCTTGACGCCTTCCAACAATGGTTCTTGAACGCAACTTCCGGACCCTGGTCAAATTTTTTGAATCCATGAAACCGGATTTTGGAAAATTGCTGTTCCCGCGCCTCCAACCCGACCAACGCCGGCGGGAAATGCGGGTGCTGTTCGCCGCATTATTGACGGGGTTGGTCATTGCCGCCATCACCGCCGTGGTAATGTTTCTCGCCGGGAAAGGAAAATTGAGCTGACGACCGGGAATGCCCGGAGAGGTGGAGGCTGGGCTTAAACGCCGCCCATGACCGCCGCCGGCAAAAAAGCCAGATCGTGGACGGGCAGTTTGCGGGCCAGAAGCGCTTCCACGCTGACGGCGAGCCAGCCGTTGTGGTTCATCGTCCCGTCCTCCATCCAGTGCCAGATGAAATCCCGGTCGGTGCGCTGGGCGTAGCCCAGGAATTGTTTCACGGTCCAGTCCAGTTCGCCCGCCGGCTGTGTCTCGTCCCCCAGCAGGCCGATGAACAATCCGGAAACCCTGCGGCTGGTCTTTCCCTCGGTCAGGGAATCCAGCCATTCCACCAGCTCCAGTTCGCGCCGCTCCAGGGAACTCATGGCGATGACCAGCACGTCGGCGTCCGCGGCATCCCGGGCGATCATTTTCCGGATGGGTTCGCTGGCGGTCACGGAATCCAGGCTCCACATTTCCGAGGAGGATTTCCAATGCTCGCCGGCCAGTTTGGCGATCTGGCGGGTCGCCCAGCGGGCGCGCACCGCGGCGGCAAAATCCACATAAAGTGAAAACACCCTCAGCCTCCGCCCGGCCAGAATTTCCGGTTCAATCAGCGTGTCAGTTTGCATGGGCTCAAATCAATTACGGCCCAACCCTGAACCTGGATCGTTACGTCTGCATGAAGCCCCGGTGTCGATTTGGAAACTTTTGAGGCATGGGAAATCCTCCGGTTCAGCCAGCGGACTCAGCGGACGCTCGGAGTTTGACTGCTCCAGGCGGACAAGGATTGGCCGCTTAATTTCCACGCCCCGAAATTTCCAGCATCCGTTCGATCGGCAGGCGGGCGCGCTGCGAAATGCCGGCCGGCAACTCGATCCGCGGCGCGAGCTTTTTCATGCAGTCGCGCACCTTTTCGAGCGTGTTCAACTTCATGTATTTGCATTCGCTGCACCGGCAGTTGTCCGAAGGCAGCCGCATCACGTCGAAGACCGGCGCGCACAGGAACTCCTTGCCGGGGCATTCCTTCTGCAGCCGGTGAATGATGCCTGACTCGGTGACGATGACGAACCGTCTGGCGGAATCATTTTTGCAGTAGGTGATCATTTTCTCCGTCGAACAGACTGTGTCAGCCAGGTCGCGCACTTCGCGCAGGCTTTCCGGATGGACCACCACTTTCGCGTCTGGGAATTGCCGGCGCAGCCGTAGCACCTGGTCGCGGCGGAACTCGACGTGCGCGTAACAGTTGCCCTTCCACAGCGTCATCGGGCGGCCGGTCTGCTCCATCACCCAGGCGCCGAGATTTTCGTCCGGCACAAACAGAAGGTCTTTGTCCTTGGGTGCGGCCTCGACAATTTTCACCGCGTTGCCGCTGGTGCAAATCACGTCGCTCAATGCCTTCACCGCGGCACTGCAATTGATGTAAGTGACCGTCCAGAATTTCGGGTTCGTTTTCTGCAACGTGGCGAGCTTGTCCGCCGGGCAGCTCTCCTCGAGCGAACAGCCGGCATCCTTGTCGGGCAGCACGACGATTTTGTTGGGGTTCAAAATCTTCGCCGTCTCGGCCATGAAATGCACGCCGCAGAAGACAATCACATCCGCCGGCGTCATCGCGGCCTGCTGGGACAGCCCGAGCGAATCGCCCACAAAATCGGCCACATCCTGGATTTCCGGCACCTGGTAATTGTGCGCAAGGATGACGGCGTTCAGCTGCTTTTTGAGCGCGAAAATTTCCCTGGCCAGCGGCTCGAATGTTGAGCGTGCCATCGTGCCTCGCGGCTGGATTTCTGCCACTTCAGTCATGGTGACAGGCTACCGCTGGAAGTCAGCGGCGTCAAACTCATCACTGTTGCACGCCGACGCGATAGAAATATGGCCCGCCGTTCGTGGCGGTGTTGTCCATGGAAATGGTTGTGCCAGACATCCCGACAATATTGCTTTGGATCGTTGAGAATCCGGCTGGTGATGCAAGATTGGTGCTGCGTTGCAGAAAGTAGGTTCGCGTATCCACACTCTGCCACTTGACGATGACCCAGTTCTGATAAGTCTCGGGAACCGCCGAGGTCATCTTGAACACGGACAAGGCGTTGGTGGGGTTCAAACCGGCGATCCATTTCTGCCAGTTGTTCATACCGGTGCCATCGTAATCCGCGTAATCGGCCGAACCGTCCGTGGGAAAGCCGTATTGCTGGAGCCAGGCGTAGGAAATGACCGAGGCCGGGGTTTGATATTCATAAGCGCCGATGTCCACCGTGCCGGCGACGATGCGCGGATCGCCGTCGAGATCGGTGCTGGTGGTGACGGCCGAGTTCCGGCCGGAATTGATGCAGAGCGAGTTGGATTGCAGATGGAAATCGCCACCGGCATAATCCACAAACGCCGGGTCATTGGTGAAATTGCCCAAACCGCCGGCCGGCAAAGGCAGGGTACAGCAATGGTCGAAGGTCAAATTGGTGCCACCCCAATTGTCGTTCGTGGCAGCCGAGTTGAAATAAACGATGCAGTTGGTCGCCAGGTTATATAAATATGGTCGTGATGGTAATGAAGATGCAATTTGTCCTATTCCTCCATAAAATGAGGCGGAATTATTTACCACGGTGCAGCCTGCCAGATTTGCCGCGCTCCACACTCCGCCCCCTTGAAACGCAGTGTTGCCGACAAACAAACAGTTAATCGCAGCACCGGAACAAATCCCGCCGCCGGCTCCAACTGGAAGGCTGGGAGCAAGCGGACCGTTGTAGATTACTCCGCTGGTCGCCGCGCTGTTGCCGGTGACGATGCAGTTGATCAGGGTCGAATCATATGCGCCACCGCCACTTGTAGCCGAATTATTGGTCAGGATGCAATTGATCAAAGTCACCAGATAGGCACCGCCGCCACCCGCCGTGGCCGTGTTGCCGACCAACACACAGTTGGTCACCACGCCGCCCCGAAAATAAATGGGTCCCGAGGATCCCGTCACTCCGCCGCCATAACACAAGTTGGTGGTGGTGATGTTGCGTCCCAAATACGTAGTGGTGGAAATCCATCCTGCAGCCCCGTTCATCAAGGTGAAACCGTTCAACGTCGCGCCGTTGGTCACATAAACGCACCGGTAAATGCCACTGCCATTAATAAACGCTGCCGACGGTCCATTCAGGCTTTGGACGGTCACCGCTTTGGCCAACATCACCCGGTTGGTGACCCATATTTTTTGCTGCGTTAACCCTGCCAGTTCTGCGTTCGTGCGGAATTCATCCTGGTAAACCCCATCGTTCACCAGAATCAAATCGCCGTTGGTCGCGGCGTCCACGGCGTCGGGTATGGCCGCGGCCGCGGTGGTGAGATCGGCATACGGCGGCACGGGGTTGGTGGTGTTTACATCCACATAAAACGTCGCGGCCGGAGCGGTAAAAGCAAAAAGCATCACGCAGACAGCGATAAAAACGGTCAAGTGCGTTTTCATTTGCTCACCTGGAGCTACGTGGAAGTATAGCCGCTAATTCTTGTTTTAGTCAAGCATTAGCTGGCGCTCTGCCGGGTTCAAAACCCGCCATCGTCCCGGCGGCAAATCGCCCAGCCAGAAATTTCCGATGCGCACCCGGATCAGCCGCAGCGTCGGATGGCCGATGGCGGCGGTCATGCGGCGCACCTGCCGGTTCTTGCCTTCGATCAGTTCGAGGCCAATCCAGCAATCGGGCACGCTTTTGCGGAAACGAATCGGGGGGTCACGTGGCGGGATTGAGGTGGGGCGAGCGTTCTCGCGAGCCGGATCGTCAGTAGCCTCGCCCCACCGAACCAGTCCTCTTCCAGAAATTTCCGGTTGCGGCTCCAGGATCCATGCGCGGCAGGGCAGGGTTTTCCGACCCTGAACCACCACGCCGTGTTCAAGCCGCTTCAACGTTTCCGGCGAGGGGATTTTTTCAACCTGGACCCAATACTCGCGCTCATGTGCGTGGCGCGGGTGGAGCAGGCGTTCGTTCCATGCCGGTTCGTCGCTCAGCAAAAGCAGGCCTTCGGAATCCGCGTCCAGCCGGCCGATGGCATAAACCTTTTTGGGAAAACTGAATTCCGCCAGCGTCCGATTCGGCGAGCCGTCACCGGTGAATTGCGACAGGACGCCGTGCGGTTTATGGAAGGCGATAAGCACAGACGAAGTTTCCAGTGTCCGGTCTCAAGATTCAAGATTTGAAAGGCCGCGGTTCATTTCTCTTTGTGTTCCTTGTCTTCTTTGTGGTTAAATTGGGCCGTGATACGCAACGTCATCTTCGACTGGTCGGGCACGCTGGTGGACGATCTGCCCGCCGTGTTGAAGGCGTCAAATTATGTCCTGACCCAGGCGGGGCGTCCCGAAATGTCGCTGGATGAATTTCGCGCGGAGTTTTCCCTGCCGTTCACGAATTTCTATGACCGCCATACGCCGCACGTGCCGATGGCCCAGCTCGAAGACTGGTTCCACAGCAGTTTCCGGCAGGCGCAGGATTCCGTCATCGAACTGCCTTATGCGCGTGCTTTCCTTGAATTTTGCCGCGCGCAGAAGCTCCGCACCTTTCTGCTGAGCACGGTGCATCACGACCATTTCCAGGCCCAATGCCGGGTCACCGGCTTCGACGCCTATCTCGACAAGCCCTACACGGATGTTTGGGACAAGCGCAAAAAAATCCACGACATCCTCGCCGAAAATCAATTGCGCGCTGATGAGACGCTGTTCATCGGCGACATGCAGCACGATGTCGAAACGGCGCATCACGGCGGCGTTCACTCGTGCGCCGTGCTGACCGGTTACAACACGCTGGAGCAGTTGCGCGCGGCGCAGCCGGATTTGATCGTGGAACACCTCGGGGAATTGCACCGGGTGCTGGAGCAAAACGGTCTGAGCCTTAAACCGGCCGGGAACAATTTCGAAGCCACCCATCCGCCGCTCGCCACCGTCGGCGCCCTCATTTTCAACGCCGCAGGCGAAGTCCTGATGATTCGCACGCACAAATGGTCGGATCTCTGGGGTATTCCCGGCGGCAAAATCAAATGGGGCGAATCCTCCGAAGACGCCCTGCGCCGCGAAATCAGCGAGGAAACCGGCCTCCAGGTGGTGGACATCGAATTTGTGCTCGTGCAGGATTGCATCCATTCAAAGGAGTTTTACCGCGACGCCCATTTTGTGCTGTTGAACTATACCTGTCATTGCGCCGGCCAGCCGCGTGTGATATTAAATGAAGAGGCCCGCGAAGCCCGCTGGGTGACGATGGTGGAAGCTTGCCGGTTGCCGCTGAATGCGCCGACCCGGAAGTTGCTGGAGGCGGTGATGGTCAAACGTGGCCTGCAGAGCACGCCGACGTGCCGGCAGCGGTAGGTAGGATTGGGAATCAGAAATCAGAACCAGAACCAAGCATGTCCTTTATCACCATCGTTGACTTGGAGGTCTTCTATCGCGTCGGCGTTACGGATGAAGAACGCGCCAAGCCGCAGCGGTTGTTGCTGACCATTGACATCAAGTTCGATTTTTCATCGGCGGCAGTGAGCGGCCGCATCGGGCGGACGATTGATTATCATGAGGTGGCCAGGCACCTGCTCAAACTGGGCGAAAGCCGGAACTGGAGGCTGATTGAATCGGTGGCCACGGACATCGCCAACAAGCTGCTGTCGGAATTTCACCCGGAAAGCGTGACGGTCGAGGTGAAAAAGTTTTCGATTCCGGAGGCGCGCTACGTTTCCGTCAGTCTCACGCGGCAGCGGCCGCAACCCGAAAACTTCAAGCGGCCGTTATTCTGGTGGCAGCGGTGGACGTGATCCGGTCCGGGCTGAAAAAACTTGCCCCTGCATGGTCCGCAATTCCCAACTGCCGGTCTGGGCGACCAGCGTCACGGCGCCCGCCGTGCGCGTATAAATGACCGGCACGTTTCTTTTGTCCAGGCGTGCCTTCAAGTCGCGGCCCGCGCGACGGGTCGAGGGAAACTCCGAGTCCGTCACGACAATCACCTTCGGCTGCACGGCATCGAGCAGCGCATCGCAAAGCGGTTCGCCATCGTCCGTCAAACCGGCGATGACCACGTCCGCCCGCAAATCGTTCGTGCGCGACAGCAGCGCGCTTTGCCCCTTGCGGCCCAGATCGGACAGCAAAAGAACCCGCGCGCCGTTCAAATTTCCCGGCAGCACCAGCGCGGCGTTGTCGGCCCGGTCAAAATCATCCCCGGCTTGCGGATGCAGGACCCGCCAGCAGCCGGCCGGGTCGCCCCGGCTGATGATCCGGCGCCGGGAGGGCGGCCTTTCAAAATCGGCGACAATTTTCTGATACGCGGCCGAACGGAAGCGGACCGGGCTGGTGTAGATTTCGCCGACACCGAAAAGCTTGTTCAGCAAGGCCGCGCCACCGTTGTTTTGCACATCGCCGTGGGTCAACACCAGCCGGGAAACCCGGTTTACGCCTTGCGCCCGGAGAAAAGGTTTCAGGGTGAACTCCACGGCGTTATCGTCGCCGCAATCCACCAGCCAGTCGTTTTTCCGGCCGGCGGCGTCCACAAAAACCGCGTGGCCGCCGTCGAGCGGCAGCACGGTGAGCTTGATGTCATTGCGCGTCGCCTGCCAGTGCCAGGCGCAACCCGTGGCCAGCAAAATCAACGCCGCGGCACTCCAGATTCTGCGCCGGGGCGCGAACAGCCAGCCGCTCAGCCCGCCGATGAGCACGGCATAATAAATCGCAATGGCCGGCCATGACGGCGCGGGCACGTAAAAAAAGGCGCCGGGAATTCTGGTTGACCATTCGCTCACCGCGGTCATTGCCGACATGAAGAACCACGCGCTGTGATTGAACAGTTCCGTCGCCCACGGGAACCAGGTGCCGCAGACCAGCGCGCCGAGATTGCCCATCAACGCGAGCGTGCCGAGCGGCACGGCAACCAGGTTGGCCAGCGGTGAGACCGGACTGAACAGGTGAAAATATGCTGCCGACAGGGGAATGGAGCCGATCCAGGCCGCGACCGAGAGGGCCGCGTAACGTGAGCCCATCCGCAACCCTGCGTTGAGGGCGCGCCGCCAGCGGGGGAGCAATTCGTCCGGCAGCAACGGGTCCGTTTGCAGGAGCCGGTCGGACATCCGGTTCAGCGGCGGCAGCATCAGCGCAATGACGAGCACGACAAAAAAGGAAAGTTGAAAACTGGCTTCGAAAAGCTGGCGCGGTTCCCAGAGCAGAATGATGAACGCGGCGGCCGCGAGCGAATTGATGGTGTCGCCCGGCCGTTTCAACGCCCAGCCGCCGAGCACAATGGTCATCATGACCGAGGCGCGGATGGCGGAGGATTCCCAGCCGGTCGCGGCGGTGTAAAACCAGATGAGGGGGATCGCCACCATGCCGCACCATGCCCGCGACACCTGCAACACACGAAGCAGGGCCACGAGCATGCCGGAAATCAACGCGATGCGGAGGCCGTCGATCGCGAACAGATGCATCGTTCCGGCGCGCAAAAAGGGTTCGCTAATGTCGGCGGTGAAGGCGGTCCGCCAGCCCAGCGTCATCGCCCAAAGCAATCGCAATGGTTCGTCCTCCGCCGGCAGACCCAGCGCCAGCGTGCGTTTCGACCAGTTCAAAAACCGGTCGGTCAACGGCGGTCCGGCCAGCGTCGCCGCCCCGAGCCGCCAGTCGTTGGTGGAACCGGACTTGAGCTGGTAAAAAATCCCGCGCGTGGCGAGATATTCGCGGTAATCGAAAAGCCCCTCGGCCAGCGGCAGCGGCGGCCGGCCAATGACGCCGGAAACCTCCACCGGTTGGCCGGCGAAAAAGCGGGCATCGAGGATCCCCGGCGTCATGACCATGATGGAGCCCGTGGCCGGCTCCCAGTTGGCACCCCGGCGCAACGCCTGGACCTGGACTTGCGCGAGTGAACGCTCGACCGGCAGGTCGTCGCGCGTGGAAATTTTAAGGTGAGGTGTTTCCGCCAGGGTTCCCCGGACGGTGGCGATGGCCTCCTCGTCGCCCAGCCGCGCGCGCAGATCCTCGGAAGAAACCATGTCCGTGCGGCTGGCGAGGTTGGCCCAACCCACGAGCGCAAGCAACGGCCAAATCAGCCAGGGACGGAGGTTGGCGGAGAGGCCGGCGGGGACCAGAACGGCAAAAGCGAGAATGAACAGCACGACGGGCGGCGGGTGAAAGATTCCGGCGAGCAAAAGGCCGATGGCATAACCGGCAACGACGGCTGCAAACGGGCGTTTCATGGCAGATTCCTACCAGTGCTTTCGCCAGCGGCCAAAAAGCCAGAGCCCAAGCAAACTGGCCACGCCGCCCGCCGTGTCAATAAACACATCCGAGACCAGCGACGTTCGCGTGGGAACAAAACGTTGGTGGAATTCATCGGTGGACGCGTAAAGCATGACCAGCAGGAGCGTGAGCCGCGCATCCGGCCAGCGCCACGAATGTGAACCGGATTTCGCCGGTTGAGACACCGCCCGGCGGATCAGCAGCGCCAGCACGGCGTACTCGGTCAGATGCGCGCATTTGCGGAGACAATGATGGAGGTCATGGATGCACGTTTCCGACAGGTGCGGGAACAGCCAGCGCAGGAGCGGTTCGATGATGCGCGACGAATGTTCGTAGGAATGCGAGTCGCTCGATGCCGAGAAAATCAACCCCATCCAGATTAAAACCGGCAGCCAGTATTTGACGAAAGGGCGAGGTTTAAGCATCCCCAAAATCAAAACCGGATTCCGCGCCCGGGGCAATCAGAATATGATTGGATTTGCCAAGTCGCGGCGTTTTTGGCACAGAAAGGTCCTTCAATGAACAAGTTTTTAACAGTTTTATGTTGGGCGGCCCTGACATCTGCCGTCACGGCTCCGGCGGCGCCAACGTCGCCGGATTTGATTGCGCGGATTCATTTCGCCGGGGCCGGGCAGGTTTCCGCCGACCCCGATGCCGCGGCGTTCACCAAACTTTGGTGTTCTCCCGAGGCGCTGGCGTTGCGCAACCAGACGCTGAACAAACTCTCCCGCGCGCCTTACGCCTGGTTTAGAACGAAAATTGCCCCGGGCGCCGGCGACGGAGCAAAAGAGCTCCGGCCGTTGCTCGATGATTTGTCGACCGCCGAATGGTTCCTGCAAATCCGCGACGGCGCGAACGGTTCGCCGGAATACGCCCTGGCGATCCGCCTGGATGCCGGACGGGCCCAGCTTTGGCAGGCCAATTTGGAAAGCGTGATCGAGGCGTGGACGGGGATGTCCGTGGAAAAGACCTCGAACGGCTGGAATCTGAAAAAGCATCTTCCGCCCAACCTGGTCCGGTTCGTCCGGGTCGGCGATTGGGTCGTGTTTGGTCTGGGTGAGGACGGACTTCCACTGAACGATGAACTGGTCCGACACGTGACGGCTGAAAAGCGGCCGGCGGCGGCGGAAAAGAGTGCCTGGCTGGCCGCGGATGTGAACTGGCCGCGTCTGGCGCGCTGGTTTCCTTCCATCAACCCGTTTGATCTGCCGGAGACCCAGATGCAATTGGTCGGCCGCGACCGCATTCTGCGTCTGGACGGCAAGCTGGTTTTCCCGCAGCCGCTGGCGTTGACCCTGGATAGGTGGCAAATGCCGGTGGAGATGATTCACGAACCACTCATCAGTTTTACCGCCGTGCGCGGCATCGCCCCGTGGCTGGAAAAACAAGGCTGGGCGCAGCCCTACGAAATTTCGCCGGTGCCGAACCAGCTGTTCGTCTGGGCGATGGCCCAGGTGCCGCTCCAGACTTTTGCCGCCGCGCCGGTGCCGGATGGGAAGCGGGCCCTCCGCGAGCTGGAACAAAAGATGTCCGCCAACCCCGGCTGGCAAAGCCACCTCATGGTGCCGCTGACCATGACCATGACCAATAACCAGGTGTCCTGGACCGGTCTGCCGTTCGTGGCGCCAAACGTGCAGGCGTTGCATGAGCCTTCTGGCGACTTTTTGTTTGGCGGGTTTTTCCCGAATGGTCCCGGACCCAAAAACCTGCCGTCGGAATTGACCGCGCAGCTCGGCCAGCCCAATTTGGTTTATTACGACTGGGAAATCACCGCTGAACGGCTTAAAATGTTGCCCCATTTGACGCAACTGGCGCTGATGGTGACGCGGCATCAACAACTCAACATGCAATCCGCGGCGGGCAAATGGCTGGCCGCCATCGGCCCGACGCTGGGCAACACGGCGACCGAAGTCACACAGATCGCGCCGAATGAACTGAGTTTCAAGCGCAGCGCACCCGGGGGCTTGACGGCGTTCGAACTCACCGCCCTGGCCAGCTGGCTGGAGGCGCCGAATTTCCCCGGCTGCGATTTGCGTTTGCCGCCGCCCATACACCGGCGTCCCCACCCGCAAACCAATGGTGTGCCACCCGTGAAAACTCTTTCGACCCCGCCGCCGTCCGCGCCGCACTGATTTCATGCTCAAGCTCGGCGTCAACATCGATCACGTCGCCACTCTCCGCGAGGCGCGTTATCGCGGACGCGGATTTGGTGTGCCGGATCCTTCCGAAGCGGCGCAGCTCTGCGAAGCCGCCGGCGCGCACGGCATCACGGCGCACCTGCGCGAGGATCGCCGGCACATCCAGGACCGCGACGTCTGGAAATTGCGCGAAACCGTCAAGACCCGGCTGAATCTCGAAATGGCCGTAGTGCCGGAAATCGTTGCCGTTGCCCTCAAATTGAAACCGGACATCGTCTGCATCGTGCCGGAGCGGCGGCTGGAGGTGACGACTGAAGGCGGGCTCGACGTGGTGGCGAACGAAAAGGCCATCGCCGACACGCGCAAAAAAATGAATGACGCCGGGATCGAAGTGAGTTTGTTCATTGCGCCCGATGAAAAACAGATTTCCGCCAGCGCGCGGACGGGCAGCCAGTTTGT
>Ga0181522_10000739_pt1 | contig 22417 bp, 22 predicted proteins | sample PEATcosm2014_Bin_27_FD_121103 | JGI IMG/M metagenome (GOLD analysis project Ga0181522, IMG submission 121103) | Peatland microbial communities from MTU Mesocosm Facility, Houghton, MI, USA - PEATcosm2014_Bin05_10_metaG | ecosystem: Environmental > Terrestrial > Soil > Wetlands > Peat | place... | reverse complement strand
TGGCACAACATCAAGCAGGGACTGATTGTCGACTCGGACGTGTTTTCGATTATCGTCGACCCCGAGCATCCGCACACGGTTTACCTGAGCGCGTGCAGCGGAATCTACAAGAGCGAGAACGCGGGAACTCTCTTCCACAAGATCCAGGGCATTCCGTCTGAAGCCAGAAGGACGCGGAGCCTGATGCAGGATCCGGAAAAGCGCGACGTGGTGTACGCAGGAACGACCGAGGGGTTGTACAAGACCGCCGACGCCGGCAAAAGCTTTATGCGCATGACGGACGCCGATGTGGTGGTGAACGACGTGTACGTCGATCCCGCCGATTCGAATCGCGTGCTGCTGGCAACCGATCGCAGCGGCGTACTTGAGAGCGAGGATGGGGGCGCGACGTTTACGCCGTCAAACCAGGGAATTTCGGAGCGCAAAGTTGCGGCGGTTCTCGTCGACAGGGACAATCCGGAGCTACTGTATGCGGGCGTGGTAAACGACAAAGAGTATGGCGGCGTGTTTCGCTCGAACGACGGGGGCGCACACTGGGAGCAGCTGGGAACAGGGCTCGACGGACGCGACGTATTTGCGCTGGCGGAGACGAAGGACGGACGCGTGGTTGCGGGAACGGGGCACGGAATTTTCGTACTGGGCGATGCAGGAAATCCAGCAGGGGCGGGCGATCCGCCCGCGGCAGGCGATGCGGCAAACGGGGCGACTGCAGGAGGGGCGGCGGCTACGAGTGGGTCAATCAATGGGCCCGGAAATGGGTCCGGAAATGGGTCGGGCGATGCGCCTGCCGCAGGCGGGGCGGCGGCACCGGCTGCGAATGGGTCGGGGGCCGCTCCCGGGGCGCTCAAGTGGGAGCCCCGGAACACCATCGCCAACACCGTGACAAAGACAATCACCCAGACGCATCTGCAAACGAAGGTCAACATCGAAAAGCAGGTGCAAGCGCCGGCGATCGAGCTGGAAAGCCCGGTGAACGCGTTGGATGTATCAGGGGACGTGTGGGTCGCGGCGACAGGGTACGGCATTGTGACGAGCCGCGACCAGGGCGCGAGCTGGCAGGGCGGGCCGGTGATGGGCGAGGGGGATTACCTATCGGTGACCGTTCACGGAGACACGATGGTTGCGGCTCGCGCCGATGGGGTGGTCCTGACCAAGGACGCGGGGCAAAGCTGGTGGCCGATGGGATTGCCGACGATGCTCACGCGGATTCATCGCGTGGTGTTTTCACCGGACGGCACGTTGTGGCTTGGCGCGCGCGAGGGCGTCTACTATAGCCCCGACCTGGGCAAATCGTGGATGTGGATTCATCGCCTGCCGTTTCGCGACGTAGACGACCTGAGTTACGACGCCGAGTCGAAGAGAATTCTTGTGAGCTCCCGCGCGAGCGACGAGGTGTACGCTATCGATCCTAAAACGATGACATGGGATTGGTGGAAGACGGGCTACAACATCGTGCTGATTCGGGCGGCCGGAGACCGGCTTGTTGCTGCCTCCCTCGACGACGGAGTTCTGGTGCGGCCGAAATTGAGCGCTGGCGTTGCTGCCCCTGCCGCGAGCGCGGGCGCGACGCCATAGCAACTCACTCGCTTATTGCACGTTGAATGCTTTGTCGACGATGGCGTTGGGATCGCTGCCGGCAGGGAGCAAGGTGAAGAGCGATCGCGAGGCTGTGCGAACGACGGCCACATCGCCGGAGCGATGATCGGCGACGAACAACAGGTGTCCAGCCGCCGAGAAGGCGAGAGCCGAGGGGCCGTCGCCCACGGAGACGGAACCGATGCGCATGCCGTCGTCGATGGCATACACGGTGAGCTCCTGCGAGCGATCATTGGCCACATAGAGCAGAGAGTTGTCGCGGGAGACGATTCCGCGGACAGGAGTGTTGCCGATCATATAGGTGTCTCCGACCTCATCGGTGGAGTTGTAGATTTCGGAGACGGAGTTGGAAAGGGAGTTGGAGACGAAGATCTCGCCGCCATCGGGCTTTAGCGCAAGGTCGACGGGCGCGAGGCCCACATCCATGAGCGTTTCAAGGCGATCGGGCTCAGCGGGATGTGCGCCGGGCTGGGCGAGCGCAACGACCATTACCTGATGACCGGCCGAGCACGGCAGGAAGGCCTTTGAGGAGTCGGGAACAATGACGACCTCGGAGGCTCCGGGGCAGCCCGCGAAGGCCGCGCGCGGCTGGCCGGTTGAAGCATCGAGGATGGTCACCGAGTTTCCGCCCTGGTCTGCGACAACGAGAGTTTTTCCATCGGGCGCGAGGCGAGCAGCAACAGGCTGGACGCCGGCGGGAATTTGAGCGAGTTCGCGGCGAGCCGTGAGATCGATGACGGAGACGGAGTTCGAGCCGGAGTTGGCCACGTATGCAACGGTCCCGGCCGAATTGAGATCGATTGAGACAGGCTGGCGGTGAAGAGGGATGGTGGACACGACCGCATTGTGCTCGGCGTCAATCACGGTAAGCGAACCGTTGGCCGGCGCGGCGCCGGAGTTCACGACATAGATTTCGTTGCGCGTGGGACTGGCGGCAACGGCAACCGGATTGTGGCCGACGGGAATCTCGCGATCGACGCGGACGTTGACAACGTCGAGCACCGTGACGGTGTCGCTGCCTCCGTTGGTCACGTAGACGTATTCGCGATAGTTTGGCGGGTACTGGGGAAAGTCGTGGGTGCGGCATCCGGTCAAGGAGAGAGCGAGAAGGGCGAGGAAGATTGCTGCGAGCGCATTCCGGTTCGTGAAAATCCGGATCTTAATGTGACATTCGCAATCCTGGCGTACATGAGCACCCTTTCGGTTTTCGGACACGAAAAGCAACCGCGGATCCTTCGACTTCGCTTCGCTCCGCTCAGGATGACAGTCCATTTTGTTGTTCGCTATTTCGCCACCGCGGCGGCGGGAACGGAGACGCCTCGCGCGAGATGACGGCCGACAACCGGCGCGATCTTTTCGAGCTCGGCCATCATGGTTGCGAATTGCGCAGGATATACAGATTGCGGCCCATCGGAGAGCGCGGATTCGGGGTGGTTGTGCACTTCGACCATGATTCCGTCAGCCCCCGCGGCAACGGCTGCGCGCGCCATGGGCAATACGCTGTCGCGGCGGCCGGTTCCGTGGCTGGGATCGACGAGGATGGGCAGGTGACTGACGTGGTGCAGCGCGGGGACGATGCTCAGGTCGAGCGTGTTGCGCGTGTGGTCGGTAAAGGTACGCACGCCGCGCTCGCAGAGAATCACTTCGTAGTTGCCCTCGCTCATCACATACTCGGCTGCCATCAGGAATTCTTCGAGCGTGGCGCTCATGCCGCGCTTGATGAGCACGGGCTTGCGCAGCTTGCCGGCTTTCTTGAGCAGGGAGAAGTTCTGCATGTTGCGCGCGCCGATCTGGATTACGTCGGCCCATTCGGCAACGAGGTCGAGGGTCTCCGAGTCGAGCGCCTCAGTAACGATGCGCAGTCCGAACTTTTCTCGGATCTCGGACATGATCTTCAACGCTTCGAGACCCAGACCCTGAAAGGCGTAGGGAGAAGTGCGCGGCTTGTAAGCGCCGCCGCGGAAGAACTGCGCACCGGACGCCGCAACCTCGGCGGCGATGGCAAAGGCCTGCTCGCGAGTTTCAATGGAACATGGGCCGGCGATGACGGCCAGGTTGCGGCCGCCGATGGCGGCATTTGAGCCCGGAAACCGGACGACGGTGTCTTCCTCTTTTACGTCGCGGCTGGCAAGTTTGTAGGCTTTGGAGACACGAATGACTTCGGCAACGCCGGAGAGCGATTCCAGGTTGCCCCGGTTGGCTTCACCCTGATTGCCGGTGATGCCGATGGCGGTTCGCTGGGCTCCGGGAAGGGGATGCGGACGGAAACCCAACTCGACGATGTGGTCGCAGACCGCCTGAATCTCCTCCGGCGTAGCCTGCGCTTTCATGACAACCAACATTTGTGCCCCCCGGTCCATAAGTCTACCGGCTGGGAGAGCGAAGGGCAATGGAGGTGCACGTGTCAGGTTTCAGGGGTCAGAAAGACAAGGAACGTGCGACTGGGATTCAGGGCAACTGAAAGAGCAGGCCGCAGGATGTTCGCGGCGAGAAGAGGACGTTGAGATGTAACAACGCAGATCCAGGAGGAGGGTTAACAACGCAGATCGGGAGAAAGAAGTTTCGGAAAAGAGCGGTCGATATTATTTTGATTTGGATTCGTCGGTCACTTCGGTTGAACAATTCGCGGCCACGATGGCGGGAGCAATGACCATACCGATAAAGGCGAGAGCGATCAAGAAGTCATGCATACTATGTGTCCCCAGTCGGCGCTCAGCGGTGCTGGACCATTGGCCGGCAGAAGCCTTGCGGCGCGTTCGCCTCTCAGTGAAGAAGAGACACCGCAACGCGAGAGTCCAAGGCTAAAGCTGATGCCGAAGAACCGTTGTGCAACCGATCTACCACTGCATCATCGACGGTATGAGAGGAATCTTGAAATACCACGAAAAGCGAGACGGATACGCGGAAGTGGTAGAGGGCGTGACTCTTCGGAGAGTTACGAACGGTGCGGCAAAACGCTGGGCGGGGCAAGGCTCACGATGAGTCGTGACGCGGCGCACAGGGGCGTGTGACAATTTGAGGCCGCGCGAAGGCTACGGCGTCGATTTCCGCTTTTGCGATTGCCACTTGACGAAGAGCCAGGCCGCGTAGCCGAGCTGGATGGCCCATGTGACGGTGTAGGCGGCTCTCGTATAGAGGTGATTGAGCGTGGCCACGATCGCGTCGTGATCAGCAGCGGACATGTGGAGCCGCCAGTCGAACGGAGGCTCGGGCGGACCGGAGAAGACGAGGTAGCCCGCCCAGCCGAAAAGAACGACGGGGACGGCAACGATTAATGCGGTACCAAGTTTCTTCATTGGAGACCTCGATCCTCGCGGCACAATCGCGCCGCCAATCAGAAATTCAAAGCGTGCTCGGCTTCTTCGGCGGCGATCATCTGCTGCTTCCGCTCCACGCGGTAGCGAAGGGCCAGTATGAGCACACCCCAGAGAAACCAGGCGAGCATGTTCCAGAGGAGCGCGCCGACCATGGTTGGGTCCATGCCTGAATCCTGCCCGCCGCCAAAGACCGGCGCGGGGTGCTGGGTGCGCCACCAGCGGTTCGACATATAGACGATGGGCACGTCGAGGGCGCCAAAGATGCCGAGTACGGCGGCGAGAGTCTGCATCTGCGGCCCGGCGGCGAAGCGGCGCAGGAGCAGGTAGCTGACGTAGATGAGCCACAAAACCAGAGTGGTGGTGAGGCGCGCATCCCAGGTCCACCACATACCCCATGCGCGCCTGCCCCAAAGCGGTCCAGTGACGAGCACTACGGTGCAGAAGACGACTCCGACTTCCGCACCAGCGAGCGCCCAGGCGTCGAACATTTGCGCGCGCTCGGCGTGATTGTGGCGCGTGGCCAAGTAGCCTATGGAACCGATGAGGCTGATGGCGAAGAACAGGAAGGCGACCGACGCCGACGGCACATGGTAGTAGATGATGCGGAACATCTCGCCCTGCGCGGCATCGTTGGGAGCCACATAAATGGCCTGATTGTAGGCCCAGCCGAGCAAAGCGACGGTGATCAGGAGATAGACGCCGATGGCAAGTTTCTTCATGGGGAATTCCAGCTCTATTAGTTTACGACGCTGACGCAGCAGCCTATGTGCGGTCCTTGAGCAGCGTCCAGATCCAGCCGGCGAAGGTGAGCACGAGAAAGGGATATCCGAGCATCGGCAGAGGACGGGTGATGGGCGTCAGAGCTACTCCCCAGAAGATTTGCCCTGCAGTGACAGCAAAGAGAATGGCGGCGACGAAGCCGGTGAGGCGAGTCCAGAGGGCGAATTCCTTAGGCGCGCTGGTAAGCAGAAGCGCGGCGGACCAAAGCGCCGTTCCCGCGGCGAAGGCCGGAACACTGGCATCGAGACTGGCTGCCGTGCCCGAGAGCATGACTCCTTCTCCGATGGCAAAGACGAGGAAACCTGCGGCCACGGATTGTTTCTCCTGACGGAGATAGCTCAACGCGAGAATGGATGTAGCGACAACGAGGCCCACCGCATCCAAAGCCCAGAAAGCGGCGCGGAGATTGGCCGCGGCCACCATGCTGCCAGCCATGCCAAAGACTCCGCCGAGAGCAAGGCCGAGGCAGGCAATTCGATTCAGAGAACTTTTCATCGCGCAAACCATCTTATCCGAGGCACGGGGCGCCTGAACATCGTTTCTGATTGCGCCAACCTGTCACTGCTACCATGAACTATCCGGTGCCCAGATGCGCGATCACCTTGCAACGCTGATCGACGATTTTCGCCGCTTCGACGGCGAGATCGCCGTCGTACGCTACCAGGGCAATCGCCGGCGCGTGACGACGTATGGGGAGCTGGCGCGGCTTGCGGGCCGTTTTGCAGCTCTGCTTGCGGCGCGAGGAATCGCCGAGGGCGAGCGCGTTCTGATCTGGGCCGAAAACAGCGCGGAATGGATCGCCGCTTTTCACGGCTGCATGCTGCGCGGCGTTCTGGCCGTGCCACTCGATGCCTTCGGGACAGCTGAGTTTGTGGCGCGTGTGGCAAAAGATGTGAGCCCGAAGCTCGTTCTTGGAGATGCGCTGCTTCTGGCCAAGCTGGCCGTGGCCCACGACGCGCCTCCGATTCCTGCCCTCGCCTTTGAAGATTGGCTGGGCGAGCTGCCCGATGCGGAGATGGGCCCGATTTCCGGACTCTCAAACCAAACCCCGCTGCAGATTCTTTTTACTTCCGGGACCACCGGCGATCCCAAGGGAATTGTTCTTACGCATGGCAATGTGCTGGCCAGCGTGGGCCCAATCGAAGACGGAGCCAAACCTTACATGCGCTATGAGCGGATTGTTCATCCGCTGCGCATTCTGCACACGCTGCCGTTAAGTCACGTCTTCGGGCAGACGATGGGCTTATGGGTACCACCCGTGCTCACCGCCGAGTTGCATTTTGAGAGCCGTCTGGCCGCACCGCATCTCATCGAGCTTATTCACGGAGAACGCATTTCGGTGCTTGCTGCCGTGCCGCGCGTGTTGGCGCTGCTCAAGACGCATCTCGAAGCTAGCCACGACGGACTGGCTGAACGAACAGCAGACGCACAGAAGCTGGGCCCGTGGCGGCGCTGGTGGCGCTTCCGCCGAGTGCATCTCGAGTTCGGGCTGAAGTTCTGGGCGTTCGTCTCGGGCGGCGGCGCGCTGCCGGGGCCGCTGGAACAGTTCTGGAATGCGATGTGCTTCGTGCTCATTCAGGGCTACGGAATGACCGAGACCACTGCTCTGATCACGCTTAATCACCCCTTCCACGTCGCCCAGGGCACCATCGGCAAACCGGTCGCCGGGCGCGAGGTCAAGCTTGCTCCCGACGGCGAAGTTCTGGTGCGCGGCGACGTGATCTCGGGCGCCACGTGGGAGGACGGCGCGATGCGGCCGCGCAAAGAAGAGTGGCTGGCGACGGGGGACATTGCGGAGAGGCAGGAGTCTGGCGAGCTCAGATTCCTGGGCCGGAAGAGCGAGGTTATCGTCACGGCGGCAGGCGTAAACATTCACCCGGAGGACATAGAATCCGCAATCGAGGAGCAACCTGAAGTTGCAGCCTGCGCTGTCGTCGCGATGGACACTCCGACCGGGCCGGAGCCATGCGCGGTGCTGGCCTGCCGGGGGTCGGGCGACTGCGCCCTGGCCGCGATCGAGCGCGCCAACGCCACACTGCCAGAGTTTCAGCGCATTACCCGATGGGTGCTGTGGCCGGAGCCGGATCTGCCGCGGACCTCGACCGGCAAGGTAAGGCGCAAGCCGGTGGCTGCATGGCTCGCGCATCTCCAAGCCGCGGCCGCTACGCCCGGCAGCGGTAAGCCGGCAACCAGTGGCGAACCTGCGTTCGGGCCTTCTTCCGATTGGCTGCTGGCGCTGATCGCGCAGATTACCGGCGAGGCTCACCCAGGCGTGGGCGACGAACTGCGACTGACCGAAGATCTGCATCTGGACAGCCTGGGACGCGTGCAGTTGAGCGCGGCGATCGAAGAGCGGCTGGGAATTGTTTCAGGAACGGGCCTGCTCGAAGAGGTGCAGACGCTGGGAGAGCTGCGCAGGGTAGTGGCAAACGAGGGATCAGGGGTCAGGGATCAGGGGTCAAGGGACAGCGATCAGAGAACAGAGATCAGAGATCGGGAAAGTGGCGAGCCTGATTCGGTTCCAGATCTTTCTGGTTCTGTGGGAGCCGTGGGCGAAGCGCAGCAACCATTACCGAGTGCGCCGCCGCAAGAGCTGCCGCGACCGCACTTTCTCTATCCAACGTGGCCCTGGTGGAAGCCATTCCAATGGATTCGCGTTGCGTTTATCGAAGCTGTAATGCGGCCGATTACGTGGCTGCTGGCGGCGCCGCGCGTGGTGGGACCGGAAAAGCCGCTTCCCGATGGGCCGATTCTGATCGTGGCCAACCATGTGACTGCTTTTGACGGACCGCTGATCATGTACGCGCTGCCGGGGCAGTACCGGCGATGGATTGCGACGGCGATGCTGGGCGAGATGCTCGAAGACTACCGGCACTGGCGCAATCCCGATTGGCCGCCGGGGCACAAGGGATTCTACATTCTGGGGCCGCCGGCCTACTGGCTGGTGACGGCAATGTTCAATGTGTTTCCGCTGCCGCGCCAGCGCGACTTCCAGCGGAGCTTCGCGCACGCGGGCAAGGCTCTGGACCACGGTTACAACGTGATGGTCTTTCCCGAGGGCACGCGCTCGGCCGAGGGACAACTGGCGCGCTTCAGGCCGGGCATCGGACTGCTGGCCAAGCAGAGTTACGTGCCGGTGCTTCCGGTGGCCATCAGGGGTCTCAGCGAACTCGTGACCGGAAAGCGGCACTGGTTCCGTTCAGGGACGATCGAAGTGCACATCGGCGAAGCGATTTGGTTCGGTCCCGAAGAGACCGAGGCGGCGATCACGGAGCGGTTGCACGCGGAGGTCGACCGGCTGATGGGAGACGGCGGATAGCTGTTTTCGGGACGGCCGCAGGTGTACACGAGCCGTCACGATGGATTAGCCTCATATCTTCCCCTTTCAAGCGGAGGCGGGGCGCATTCATCATGACGAGCGTAAGCCAGCAGGAACTTGAACAGCTGTTTGAAGCGGCGCGGAAGACCGCGGAGAACTCCTACTCTCCGTATTCGGGTTTCCGAGTGGGGGCGGCGCTGCGGCTGACGAACGGCGAGACGGTGACCGGGACCAACGTGGAGAACGTGAGCTACGGGCTGACGATCTGCGCGGAGCGGGCGGCGTTGACGCGGGCGGTTACAGAATTCGGCCCGAAGATCCGCATTGCAGCCGTGGCGGTCGCGAACCTGAATGGATCGGCGAGCCCTCCATGCGGCGCTTGCCGGCAGGTGCTGGCGGAGTTCACGGAGGCGAACGCGCAGGTGGTTTTTCCTGTCGCGGACGGAACGCGGACCATGATCTTCAGCGAATTGCTGCCGCTGGCGACGGAAATGAAATTGAAGTAGGGGATGAAGCTGAAGTGAGGGGCGAGGGGACAGGGATCAGGGAACAGGGATCAGGAAGGGCGCGCGTTGTTCCCGGAACTTGCCTTCCGCTTCAATGCCTCGGAGAGTTGCCAGGCAACCAGTTCTTTGAAGGCCTGTGCCTGCGCTTCCTCAAAGATTCCTTCTTCTTTGAGAAAATCGTCGATACTGGAGCCCATTTGCTTTCTGCTCATGGATTCAATTCTAAGCCTGACATCGTCGTGGAACAAGAAAACCGAGGACTAGTTACTATATGGCGGGCTCTGATTCGACACCGCTGCACATGATCGACATTATTCGCAGGAAGCGCGACGGCGGGGAACTGGATGCGCGCGAGATTGCGTTTGTTGCGGCGGGCGCGGCGAATGGGTCGATTCCGGAGGCGGAACTTGCGGCGTGGCTGATGGCGTCGTGGATCAAAGGGCTGTCGCTAGCGGAGACGCGCGCGCTGACGCTGGCCATGCGCGACTCAGGCGTGAAATTCTCGCCGACGGGGCTGGGCCGCCAGACGGTCGATAAACACTCGTCGGGCGGAGTGGGCGACAAGACAAGCTTTCTGGTGGCTCCGATGGCGGCGGCATGCGGCGTGGCTGTTCCGATGATCAGCGGGCGCTCGCTGGGGCATACGGGCGGCACGCTCGACAAATTGGAGTCAATTCCCGGCTATCGCACGTCGCTGACGCTGGCCGAGTTTGAGGCGGTGATCAAGAAGTGCGGCGCATCGATCATCGGGCAGACGGATCAATTGGCGCCCGCAGACCGGAAGCTTTACGCGCTGCGCGACCGGACGGGAACGGTCGAGAATCCGGGGCTGATCTGCGCATCGATTTTGAGCAAAAAGTTGGCGGCGGGGCTGGACGGGCTGGTGCTCGACGTGAAGACGGGATCGGGCGCGTTCATGCGCAAGCAAGAGGATGCGGAGTTTTTGGCGGCGCTGATGGTGGCGACGGCCGAGGCCGCAGGCACGCGGACGGTGGCCCTGCTGACGGACATGAGCCAGCCGCTTGGGCACGCGGCGGGAAACTGGATTGAGCTGGCGGAGTGCGTGGAGCTGCTGCGCGGCGAGCGGCCGGCGCGGAGCCCGGAAACGAATTTCGATTTGCGCGAGCTGTCGCTGATTCTGGCCGGATGGATGATCTATTTAGGTGGGAAAGCGGAATCGGCGACGACCGGTTACACGCTGGCTGAGGCGGCGCTGGACGATGGTGCTGCGCTGGCTGCATTTATGAAGATGGTCGACGCACAAGGCGGCGATGTGAGCGTCTTCGACGATATGAAGGGTTTTCACAAGCCCGGAGCGACGGAGATCGTTGCCGCGTGGGAGAGCGGGTTCGTCGCGGAGATGGATACAACCGCGCTGGGCTGGGCGGTGCAGCGGACAGGCGCGGGGCGCGCGAAGGCTGGTGAGCCGGTCGATCCGCACGCGGGGATTCTGTTTCATGCGCGGCGCGGGGCAAAGGTCGAGAAAGGACAGCCGTTGGCGACGGTGTACGCGACGAGGCCGGAGTTGCTGGCTGAGCCGGTGGCGATTCTGAAGAAGGCGATTCGGTTCGCGAAATCTCCGCCGGAACCAGTGCCCTTGGTTGGACGCGTGTTCACGCGCGAAAACGCTGAGACACATCTGAAAGCAGCTTCTAGCTCCTAGCTTCTAGCCGCTAGCTTCTTCGTGCCCGAGCAAGGCGAGATTCCTCTTCGGTGGCAAATGATTCTTTTGCGGTGATGAGTTTGGGCGAAGGCCTCGACCTAGGCCTGCGGAAATATCTTTTCTTCGATGAGCGGCGGGTTCTGGTCGAAGTCGCTGAAGCGAATCCAGCGGGGGCGCACGACGAAGTAGGCAATTCCGGGCCAACTCATGCGCGCTGGACCATCGGGCCAGACGGCGAAGTACGCCTGCTGGTAGCTTCGAAGCTCATCGCCCCGCGGCTCGAACGCGCTCCCCTCGAACTGCAGCGTTTGCTCCGAATCCCAACCGCCGATGACGAAGGAGCAAGAGGGCCGAGCAATGAGGTTGGAATACTTTCGCGACGATTTCACTGTGTCGAATACGATTTCGAGGTCGGGAGTTGTGGCGATGCCGACGAGGGCCGACTGTGGAGTGCCGGCTTTCGATGTGCTTGATACAACTCCGTAGCGAAAGCGTGCCATAAACGAGTGGAGAGCGGCGTTGTCCATAAATCCCTCCAGATTGTCTCCAGGAATTCCCGCGGTCGAGTCGATTCTCGCATTCTTAGCCGTCCCCATGATGATGTAAGGTTATCGAAAGCCTCTCAAAGGCCGCTTTTCCGGTCAATATCCGACCGAGGAGGTACCGCGTTGGGTCGATTCACAGGCGTGCTGGGAATTCTGGCGGTGCTCGCGGCCGCGTGGCTTTTCTCAACCGACCGCAGACACATCCGCTGGCGCACGATTGCGTGGGGACTGGGCTTGCAGATCACGTTTGCCTTCCTGGTGCTGCGATTCAGCATCGGGCAAAGCGTGATGACCTGGGCGGGCGGCGTAGTGACCAATATGCTTTCGGCCACGTTCGCGGGGACGCAAGTGTTGTTCGGACAGCTCGGGCTGCCGAACTCCGGCGCATTCGGCAATCTGCTTGGAGGAAACAAGGGCGCCATCTTTGCGTTTCAGGTGCTGCCGACGATTATTTTCATCTCGGCGTTCTTCGCGGTGCTTTATCACGTCGGATTGATGCAGATCATCATTCGCGGCATGGCGTGGATCATGCTGAAGACGATGCGCATCTCCGGCGCGGAGAGCATGAACGTGGCGGCGAGCATCTTCATGGGACAGACAGAGGCGCCGCTGACCATCCGGCCGTTCCTTTCGAAAGCCACGCGCAGCGAGTTGATGACGATTATGACCAGCGGAATGGCGCACGTTTCAGGCGGGATCATGGCCATGTATATCTCGCAGGGTGTGGAGGCGCGGCACCTGCTGTCGGCGGTGATCATGACCTCGCCGGGAACGATTCTGATGGCCAAGATGCTGGTTCCGGAGACAGAAGTGCCGGCGACGGAGGGCAAGGTCGTCATTCCGAAAGACGAAATGCACGCCGACGAGAATCTTATTGGGGCGATTGCGCGCGGGACGATCGACGGCGCCAAGCTGGCCTTGAATGTGGGCATTATGCTGGTGAGCTTTCTGGCACTGGTGGCGTTGCTCGACATGCTGCTGGGGTGGATGCACGGGATGCCCTACACGCACTGGATTCCGCCGAGCCTGGGACAGATTCTGGGGTTTGTCGGCGCGCCTGTGGCGTGGCTGATCGGAGTGCCGTGGCACGATTGCATGGCGATCGGCAACCTGCTGGGAACGCGCATGGCGCTGAACGAGGTGGTCGCTTACATCGCGCTGGGCGCGCAAAAGGCGACGCTGCTGCCGCGGTCATTTACGATCGCGACGTTTGCGCTGTGCGGATTTGCGAATCTGGGTTCGATCGGGATGCAGATCGGCGGCATCGGCGCGCTGGTTCCGGAGCGGCGTAACGACCTGGCGCGACTGGGCGTGCGGGCGATGCTGGCGGGGACGATGGCGAACCTGATCTCGGCGTCGATCGCGGGGATATTTCTGGGGTGAGCGAGCAATGAACGGAGGACATGGTAGTGGACTCTTATTGGGAAGTGATTGAGCCACTCTTCACGGTTATCACTCTCGACAAAGGTCCAGATGCTTTTAGCAAATCCACTTCATCGATTCCGCGGCCGTCGCTTCTTCTCTTTACCGCGCACATGTGCGTCGCCGAAGTGCACAACGGTGGTGTGCTTCAGCTTTTTTGGAACAACGCGGGAATCATGGTTCCGGAGGGAATCGAGGGATTCCAGACCATGGGGATGCCGCTCCTGGCGGAGATTTTGCGGGATGCAGCGCGCGCGCTTGGGGATCCCTACCCGCGAGATCGGGAAGACCGGTGGGAGGCTCTACTGGCAGCCTCGGAACGAACCAAACCAGAGTTGATGCGGATGTTCAAGAAGCTTGATCCAGATGAAACTCGCGGTTTTTACAAGGTATTTGTTGAAGCAACAAGAAACCTCGGATTCGACGAGTTGGACAAGCAGTTCTGGCAAACCGCTAGAACCGAGAATGGCGGCTTTCAAGAGGCTGCAACCCGATTCGCAAACGCTCCCCATTTGCTTCAATAGGGATGATTGCTTTGCGTGTCGGCACTTGACTTGCGCGCCAAATGGCGCAATCATTAAGCCAGGTGGCGAAGATGGGAACTCAAGAGATCGTGGAAGTCCTCGGCGGCAAGAAGACCTTCAAGCGGGCGGTCAAGAGCACGGACGACCTGGCGCAACTGGTGCGTTCCGGGCTGCCGGCGTCGACCGTTGCGCTGCTCGCGGCAACATTGGCGGTCGAGAGGGCGCAGATGGCCGAGCGGCTGAATATTCCGTCGCGGACGCTGAGCCGGCGGCTCAAGATGAAATCGCGCTTGACGCACGACGAATCGGACCGGACCCTGCGGATGGCCCGGGTGGTGGCGCTGGCACGGGAGGTCTTGGGATCGGATGAGAAGGCGTCGCACTGGATGAGCAATCCAAACCGCGCGCTGGGAGGCAAGAGGCCGTTCGACCAGTTAGATACCGAGCCCGGCGTTCGATCGGTGGAAGAGATCTTGTACGGCATCGCTTACGGAATGTACAGCTGATGCACGTCTGGAGGCTCTTCCCTACGCGCTTCCGGGATTCGGCATTTACCGGGGTAGGCGGGCTTTACGCCGCGAGACGGTGGAACCATTTGGGAACGCCGATGGTTTACACAGCGACCTCGCGGGCGCTGGCGGCTGTAGAGTTCTTCGTCAATCTGGAGCCGATTGAGGCGCCGAACGATCTGCTGATGGCCGAGGCCACAGTTCCTGATACATGCGTCGTGGAACTCGGGCTCGACGTTCTTCCGCGCAACTGGCGGGGATTGAACAACCAGCGCTGCCGCGATCTGGGTTCTGAATGGGCGGCGAGCCTGCGCTCGGTGGCTCTCAAGGTTCCGTCGGCTGTGGTAGACGGCGACTGGAATGTGTTGTTGAACCCGAGGCATCCGGAGTTCGTCAAGGTCAAAATTGGGCCGGCGAAGGCGTTCCGGTTTGACGAACGCATGTTCCGCTAGAGGGGCCCCAACGGTGGCCGACGCTTGAATCACGCACCGAACCGCGCCAAACCCCGCAGCTTCGCCTTCGCTGCCTCTTCTTCGCGATTGCGCGGCGGAGCCTGTGTCTCAAGCCGGCTGAGTAACCGCATCGATGCTGAGGCGATCTCATCGACCGCGGCACGAAACGCCGCCTCGTTCGCCTTCGACGGTTTGTTGAAGCCGCTCACTTTGCGCACGTACTGCAGCGACGCGGCACGCGCTTCCTCGTCCGTGACAGGAGGATCGAAGTTGAAGAGCATTTTGATGTTGCGGCACATGCGGTTTTATCCGGGATACGCGCCGGTGATGTAGCCCTCGAGGGCCTGGATGGCATGCTCCTGGCCGGAGATAACCCACTTGACCATGTCGCCGATGGAGATGACGCCGATCAGCTTGTCGCCATCGAGCACGGGCAGATGGCGGAAGTGACCCTGGGTCATCAGATTCATGCAGTCGTCGACGGTGTGGCGCGGCGTGACGGAGACGACCGGACTGCTCATGATCTCGCTCACCAGCGTGTCGCGCGAGTGGTTGCCGAGGAGGATTCCCTTGCGGGCGTAGTCGCGCTCCGACAGAATTCCCAGCAGTTTCGATCCGGACATGACCATCAATGCGCCGACGTCGTACTCGGCCATGAGGGAAAGCGCATCGTGAACCGTTTGCTCGGGGGCGATGGGCAGGATCTTATTGAAGGTCTTTTGCCTCAGCACCTGGTCAACGGTGTCTGTGATCTTCATTGGGTCCTCCGTACGTCTGATCCAGGGAAATAACGGGGCGCCTCCTGGGTTCCCAGGGGTCTTGGCCGCCGTGGAAGAGCAGTATACGCCGGATTGCATTCCCCTGTCGTACTCATCCTTCCACAGGCCGCGATGTGATGGGTGTCACCAGCCTTTGGTCACGACGGGGAGATTGGGGCGGAAGAGTTCGGTCAGGGGGACGGAATCGAGGCTAATGGGCGCGCAGGCGGCGGAGCCGGTAGACGATGGTAAGGAGGGTGACTGTTCCGCAGGTCAGAAAACTAGCGCCGAGGCCGACGATGAGAGAGTTGTCGTGTTCGTAGACGCCGTGAACGACTCCGATGACCTGCAGAATGCAGAAGCCGCCGAAAGTGACCAGCGAAACGCCCTCGTCGCTTTTCTTGCGCCAGACGGCGAGCGCCTGGGGCACAAAAAGGGCGGCATTGCCGAGCAAAGCCAGCCCGAAGACGTACGTAACAATCTCCCTCATTCCCGCCCCCTCCTTCATTTCCGATCCGGCAGTGCGGCGCCCGGAAGGCGCACCTAGAGATGATCTCATTCGGGGGTGAGTCAGGCAGCCAGGAACCGATTCGGGAAGGGAACGGCCGTTCTTTCGCACCGGGGAGAACGAAGCTTATTGCTCGATTCTGCGCGGCCGGCCGAGGAAACGCGCGCCGAGCGCTCCGCCGGCGACAGAAACGGCAAGAAGAATGACGGCAAGAAAAGCGGTTGTGAACAGCATGTAGCCGGCATGTCCTTCGGGCGACATCATGATGGCCCGGTTCATTGCGATCTGCTGGGCATCGAAGTTCATGGTCGCCAGTTGCTGCGTCGACAGATTGATCTGGGCGACCCATGCATCATCGATTGCCGGGCCGCGGTGCAGCCAGAAGCGCTCGGCGTAGAGCGAAATGGCGGAGGTGAAAGCGGCCGCCCAACCGCCAAGAATGCCTGTGACGAGGCCGATGCGCGCGCCAGCGCCGATGGTGATCCAGGCCGGCCGGCGGCCGCGCATGTAGAGAGCCACAGCCCAAGCGCCGGCCGCAGCCATCAACGGAAATCCCAGAATGCCTGCCGGAGAAAACAAGGAACAGACCGCGCCGGCTGGAATGGCCAGCATGAGAGCCAGGCGCAGTGCAGCCTTCCAATCGACCGTGCCCGCGTCGCGAACCACTTCGCCCGGGCGCTCAGGCTGACCCGGCCCTGCGGATCCGTCAGCCGTGTAGAGAAGCTGGGGCAGACCGCAAAAAGGGCAAAAGCAATCTTCCGGCTGCACGGTCTGGTGGCAACGGCTGCAAGTCAATTCCATACAACTATGAGCCTAACGCATCGGGCATAAAGGCAGAGTCAGTTGGGCTGGGGCGTTTGAAATTGGTGCTGATGATATATCTGGGCCATGCAAATCAAATCCTGGCGATCCCGCCTCACCTTCACGTTGGTGCTCACGCCCCTTCTTCTTTCGGTTGTCCTATGCGCGGCCGCCTGTGCCCAGGGAACCAGCGGCGACGAAGCACAGATCAGGGCAATTCTGCAGAAGTACGCGACCTCAGTCGACAACGTCGATGTTTCCCTGGCGTCCGAGATCTGGTCTCAGGACCCTGGCGTCACCTTCGTTCATCCGCTAGGCACGGAACACGGTTTCGAACAGATTCGAGATCACGTCTATCTCGGAATCATGGCAGGCATGTTTTCAAAGCGCGAACTGATCTTGCATGAGCCGAATATCCACATTTACGATGACGCCGCGTGGTCTGAAATGACGTGGACTTTTCACGCGACCACGAGAGATGGGACCGCGATTACGACCGAAGGGCGAGAGACTCAGATTTACCACAAGGAACATGGGGTCTGGCGGATCGTTCTCGTTCACTATTCAGGGCCGCCTGCTGCAATACCAACAAGTCCGAATGGGAACTGAGAAGAAATGACTCCCGTTGCCGATGGCGCATTTATTCCGAAGCATCCCCGGAAGCAAGATCCAGCTTCCTAGCGACGATAGCTTCGGCTGCGGCGAGCGCCTGGTCGAGCGACATGTTTGTTGAATCAAGGATGACGGCGTCGGACGCAGGCTTGAGCGGGGAGTCCTTGCGATTGCGGTCGCGCTCGTCGCGAGCGCGCAGGTCGCGGAGAATCTCCTCCGGTTGCGGCGCGGGCGTCGCGCCCTTCTGACCGATCTGATCGTAACGGCGCTGGCCGCGCACCTCGGGAGCAGCGTCAAGAAAGATTTTCACTTCGGCATGGGGAAAGACGACGGTGCCGATGTCGCGGCCTTCCATGACGACGCCGCCGCGGGAGCCGACTTGCTGCTGCAGGCGGACCATCCAGGCGCGCACAGCGGGGAAGACGCTCACCTGCGATGCGGCTTCAGTGACGAGGGGGTTGCGAATGAGGCCGGTAACGTCTTCGCCATCGAGCAGAACGAGATTCTCTTCCTCGCCGGGATCGAGACGGATTTCGGTTTCGTGTGCGAGCTCTTCAAGAGCTTTGGCGTCGTCTAATGGGACCGCTGAGCGGAGGGCCTTGAGGGCAAAGGCGCGGTACATTGCGCCGGTTTCAAGATTGAGCAGGCCGAAGTGCCGGGCGAGATGGCGGGCGATGGTGCTTTTTCCCGCGCCGGCAGGGCCGTCGATGGCAACAATAATTTTCCGGGCGCGCTCTAGAGCGGCGGTGCGACTCTCTTCCGCGCTCATCTACTTTGGTTCATCCGCGTTTCTTCGATCGCCGATTGGAGGAAGCGGTAAAGCCATAGCGCGAGCGATTGCCTGCTTTCGTTGAAGCAGCCAACGCCGGCTTGCGACCACCACGCGCAGCGGGACGCGCACTCTTGCGGGAAGCGTCGGCGCGCCGGACGGGCTTGGCTGCCGCTTTTCCATTCGTGGAATGTCCGTTGCGCAGAGTTCTCGACGCGGAGGGCTTCGCCTTGTGCAGGCCGTTTGCGCCGTTGGCCGGGCGTGCGTGGCCATTCGAACGGAAACGGTTGCCGTTGGAGAAGCTCTTGCCGGAGTGGGACGCGTGACCGTTTTTCGAGGCGCTCTTTGTCAGGCGCGAGGCATGTGCGTGGCGCGAGGGAGTGTTGGCGCGAGGTGAAGCGCTGCGCGCGTCGCGGCTGGGACGGCGGGCAACGCGGCCGGCTGTGGAACTCTGCGCCGGCTTGCGGTCGCGGGCGTGAGCGGGTTGATGACTGAAGCGAGGGCGCGAAGCCTGCTCCTTCTCCCGGGGTTGCGCGGGACGCTCGATTTCCGGCTCAATCGGCTTGCGTTGCGGCGGAGGCGCGGAAGCGAACTGAGGAGCGGGCCGGGACTGCACCGGCTCGCGCAGCACTTCCTCGTGCTCATAGGAACGGAGAAAGTGCGAGGAGGCCGGCATGGATGAGCTGGCGTAAACCGTGGGCGCCGGCGCAAACTCGGGCAGCGTACCGGCGACGTAAAAGTGCGGCGCGTGGCCCAGAGCGAGCGAGTGCACCTGGCGAGTGGCGACCAAGCCGCGCAAGACTTCGCGGACCTTGCTGCGCGCGGTGAGCGGCGCAAGGAACATTTCGACCTCTTCCATGCTGGCGGCAATGACGGCCTGCAGGTAGATTGAGGCGAGCACGGAGATGGCGGTGACTTGCGAGGTAGAAGCGCCTTCGGCGATGGCCTTCTGATAGCGGAGGCGCAAAAGCTGCCACTGCGGCGCTTTGCCGGGAGCGGAGACAACAGGAATGATGCGCAGTTGCTGCCAGAGCTCGGTGATGGCGCGCAGGACCGCAGATTCAGAGACCTCGCGACCGAGCGAATGCCGCAACTGAGTGATGGTGGCGTCGCCGGTTTCAAGTTGCTTGTAGGCCTGAATGGCGAGCTGCGAGACCTGGCGCGATCCGGTCAGCTGCGGAATGCGCCGCCAGTCGCGATCGCCGCGAAGAGCGTAGACGTAGGGCAGCACCCAAGCCGCGACAACGAAGTCAGGCGAATCACCGGGCTGGCCAAGCAGATTGAGGCGGACTGCCACGCTCTCCGACTCGAGACGTACCAGCAGATCTTCCGCAACGGAAACCAGTTTGGCCGAGGGAGCGGAAACGTGCTCGCCGGCTACGGCTTCAACGAAGGTGGGGGCAGTGAAGGTGGCGAACTGTCGCCGCGGTAGAAAGAGACACAACCCCGTCTCCTCCAACCAAGTGCGGGCCTCATCAAGAGTCAACTGCCCGCGTCCGTTCAGGCGCATCCTTTCGGCGCGCGATGCTTCCAATTGTTCTGCTGTCAAAGAAAACCTCGATTCCAGGTTGGCGATCACGGCCAGAATCCCGCGCTCCTGAGAGCACGTCCTGCCACCTTCCAAGCGTCCGAGGGGTCTCTTAGAGGACCCTAAATTCGGTGAAAGGCCCGCTGGATCTCACTCCAAGAATACAGTAAAGCGATTGGACGTCCATGCGGGCAGCTGGTTGGGTGGCTGGTCTTTTCAAGTTCTAACAATAACCATTCTATACGGTTTAGATCAAGATGTGTATTGACCTTGATGGCGGAATGGCAGGCGATGGAGGCCGCAATACGCGAGCGAAGCCTGGTAAGTTCTTCATTTCGAGAGGGTTCCGCGGAATCTGCTGTGGATTGATCGATGACCTCGGCGAGCATGCGCTCGAGCTCGGCGCCCTCAAGGCCGACGGGCGCCGCTTTGACCGCAAGTGTTTGAGGGCCAAAGGGTTCCACTTCAAAACCGTTGTTTTCCAGCTCTTCGGCGATGCGGGCGAAGACGACCATCTGTTCCGGCTTCAACTCGACAAGCATAGGCATGAGCAGGCGCTGGCGCTGGACGCGTTCCACCTGCCGGTCCCGGAGGATCTTCTCGAAAAGCACCCGTTCGTGTGCAACGTGCTGGTCAATGATCCACAATCCATCTTCCCCGGCAGCCAGAATGAACGAGTCCCGCAACTGGCCCAGCGGTTTGAGCGAGCCAAAGCGGTTAAGGGAATTGGCGGCCTGCTCGGCTTCAACAAGGGCCGCCGCTGCGGCGGAATCGCCTCCGTAAGCTGTTGCGCCGTTGGGGTTTGGGCTGCAATCGCCGGCGGTTGGGACTGCGTCCGGGGCAAAGAGGGAGTTGGTAGCCGCGTTCCAGGCTTGAGGGTCGAGACTGCGGGGCTGGAAGCTTTCGGATTGGGCAGGTTGGCCGTCGAAGGGCAATGCGCCGGGGACGAGCGAAGGCACTCGCGGGGTCAGCTGGAAGCTTTCGGCGTCGGCAAAGGCGGACGGATCGGAGTCCGCAGGCAGAGGAACGGAAGAGGCGAACGAGGCCGAATCGCGGCCAAAATCCCGGCCCGGGGCGCCGGGCAGCGGCGATGCCGCGAGCGGCATGAGCGACGGACTGGCTGAAGGCTGCGAGTCGAGCGCGGCGAGGAACCCCGCGGCGGGACGTGCCTTGATGAGCGCAGTGCGCAGGCTATCGCGGACAAAGTCGTGGACGTGGCTCTGCTGGCGGAAGCGGACTTCGGTTTTGGCAGGATGAACGTTGACGTCCACTTCCTCGGGCGGCATTTCAAGGAAGAGCAGAACCACGGGGAAACTGGTGGGTGGAATGACGTTGCGATAGGCCTCCACGATGGCGTGCAACAGAAGCCGGTCGCGAATAAGGCGCTTGTTAATGAAGATGTAGATGGAATTCCGGTTGAGCTTTTGCAGCTCGGGCTTGGAGTAGAAGCCGGTGAGACGCAAGGAGCCGGGAATACGCGGAGGCTGGCCGGGGTCTTTTTTCCAGGGCGGCGGCTCAGGCAGACCGGCGCGCTCGAAGGGCGCTTCAGCGGCGACGGGAAGCAGTTGGCCGAGAGTCTCCTTGCCAAAGATCTGGTAGATGCGCTCGGCAGTGCGGGCTACGGGTGGCGCGGAGAGAATGGTGTGGCTGGCAGAGACGAGATCGAATTGTTTTTCGGGATGGGCCAGCGCGTAGTGCGTGACCAGCGCCGTGATGTGGGCCAATTCAGTGGATTCGGCGCGGAGAAATTTGCGCCGCGCCGGAGTGTTGAAGAAGAGATCGCCGACTGAGATCGTAGTGCCGCGAGGCAGGGCAGCATCTTCGACGCGATGAATCTTGCCGCCGGCGACCTCGATGTGCGTGCCCGCTGCTTCGTTGCCGGTGGCCGTTTCAAGCGTGACGCGAGCGACCGATGCAATGGAGGGCAGCGCCTCGCCGCGAAAGCCTAATGTGGCAATGGAAAGCAGATCGTCGGCGGTGCGCAGCTTGGAAGTGGCGTGGCGCTCGAACGCGAGCAAGGCGTCGTCGCGGTTCATGCCGTGGCCGTCATCGGAGACGCGGATCAGCTTTCGCCCGCCTCCTTCGACCTCGACGCGGATGCGCGTGGCGCCGGCATCGAGAGCATTCTCAAGGAGCTCCTTGACCACGGATGCGGGCCGATCGACCACCTCGCCGGCGGCGATTTGATTGGCAACCTGATCGGGAAGGATGCGGATCTGGCCCATAAGAATTCAGAGTAACGCAAGCTGATGGACCAGATCCGTAGAGATGCGCCGCACAATTAGCGCACAATTTCTAATTTGCTGCCGGTGCGCCCGCCTTCGCTGTTTTGTTTGACGCGGCCGTCTTGACCTTGCTGCGGGAAGCCGGTGTGGAAGTTGGCTCTGCTGGGGGCGCTGAAGCCGGACCTTCCAGCATGGTGGCCTTGCGAATCACAGCTTCAGGCGCGGTGGTCGAAAAGCCCGGGTTGTTGGTCAGCTGGGCGTCAAACCACTGCGGAGGCAGATACCATCGGGCATCGCCAGACGCACTCAGATAGTCATAAATGAGCGGCATATTGGACGGAAGCCCGCCATGATCGCGCTCGGAGAGGGCGACATAGGCCTTGAGCTCGCTCGAAATCTGATCGTGGTTGGATGGGTCTTCCGCCTCCATCAGCGCGACGGCATATTCAAGGTGAGCCGAAGGGATTGCGCCGCGATCCGCATCGAGCCGCAGCGCGGTGGTCAAGTGGTTGAGCGCGTCCTGCCGCTCGTCGGCGGTGCGCGCGGTGAGGCGTTCGAGCTTGGCGAGATAGAAATTCGCGTA
>Ga0181522_10000736_pt1 | contig 22470 bp, 18 predicted proteins | sample PEATcosm2014_Bin_27_FD_121103 | JGI IMG/M metagenome (GOLD analysis project Ga0181522, IMG submission 121103) | Peatland microbial communities from MTU Mesocosm Facility, Houghton, MI, USA - PEATcosm2014_Bin05_10_metaG | ecosystem: Environmental > Terrestrial > Soil > Wetlands > Peat | place... | reverse complement strand
AATTACGGAAGAACTTTACGACTCCATCTTCGATACCAATGTGAAAGGCGTGCTCTTTACCGTGCAGAAATCACTCCCAGTGCTGGCGGACGGAGCATCGATTATTCTGAGCGCATCGATCGTCGCCAGCAAGGGCTTACCGGCGAACGCCGTTTATAGCGCGAGCAAAGCCGCAGTCCGTTCGTTTGCTCGAACCATGAGTACCGATCTTAAAGGACGTCAGATCCGCGTAAACGCGATCAGTCCCGGATCAACAGATACTCCGGGTTTCAGTGAGCTCGTTGGTTCCTCGGAAGTTGGTCATGAGCGGATCAAAGCCCTTTCGACCGCAATTCCATTGGGACGTCTTGGCCGCCCTGACGAGATTGCCAAAGCGGTAACATTTCTCGCGTCCGACGAGAGCAGCTACATCACGGGAATCGAACTTTTCGTGGACGGAGGGATGGCTCAAGTTTAGAAATTAAAACCAGCGCACAGGTCTCTTCGCCATTGGAAAGGACCAGAAAGGATCTTCGAGATGATCAGAACAATTGAGGTTGAGCGATTCAGTCTCATCTCCTTTAAACCCTTCGACCAGGTGGTGGCGGCTCTTTACTCTTCTATCGGTCATCCGGACATGGCCGAATTCGGGAGATCGACTAATGAAGCGAGTTCCTTTGCCGAGCTGAAAAGCACAGTTGAGAAAGGCCTGAGCGCAGTAGGACTGATGCTGTTTATGCAGTTGGATCACGGCGCGATTCTCCGCAAAGAAACGGGCCGCGAGACTCCGAAGATGATTCGCTTCGTCATTGGCAATCCCCTCATCATGAAGGAAATGGTCAAGCATGTCCCGGATGCGGGCTCTTACGCGCCGGTTACCGTTCTTGTAGATGAGCGCGCCGATGGCGTTCACTTGTCATATGACCGGATGGCGAGTTTCTTAGCCCCTTATGAGAATCGCGACGCGCTAGAGGTCGCCCGGAATCTGGATAATAAAATCGAAGATCTCTTAAGACAAGCTGCAGCATGATCACCCGCATGCCCCATCCTCACGGATCCGCTCACTCCGTGCCCAAGATGCAAGCTTCTCACTCCCTTAGAATCGGGGGCCAGCAGGAGGATCTTCCCGATGCCGCCTTTCTCCCCTAGCACATTTGCTTCAGCCGCATCACGCCACGGCATGCGGCGACCAATAGGCAGAATGCCATCGCGCACGTCATCGGCAAACTCACGCAACTTGGATGGATCAGGCTGCGTGCGCACCCGCGAAATCTTCACTGTCGGATTTTGGGCGGCCGCGCTTTCCGCCAAGGTTGCGGCGTACCCAAAGCAACCGTTCTGCCCTACCTTCGCGATCAGCTTCGCTGCAACGTAACCGCCAACGGTGTCCACAATTGCATCCACTAAGCGGAAGTTCTCGATCGCATTATCGTCATCAATCGCCGAGAACGTCAGAGACTGCGAGGGAGCGTGCGTCATCCATCTCTTTCCCGTGAACCCTGCAATCGCCTGCGCTCCAATCTTCTTCGCTGTGTGCACCGCAGCGCGCCCGACACTGCCCAGCGCTCCCGTCATCAGAGCAACCTGTCCCTTTTGCACTTTTGCCGCAAGGCGTACAAGTTGGTCTCCCGTGAGCGAAATCAGCGGGATCGCGGACCGAGTTCGCTAAGTCCACGCCATTCGGCAGATGCGCCAGGTCCGAAGCGTTCACTGCAACCAACTCGGCATAGGTCGCGTTGGATAGTGCAAGAACGCGGTCGCCGGCCTTGAAGTGCTTCACAAAATCAGGCAAAGTCAAGTCGCATTCGCCGCCTCATCGATTTAAGATCGCCAAGTATTCGCCTGGTGGAGTGGTCGAAACCGGACTGCGATTTCGGGTCGCGGAGAAATTAGGCAAGAACCCGCGCGTATCAAAGTAAGCGAGCCAGTTTCTCTGGTCGGCTTTGCTCGGAATATTCGCAGAAACGCGGCAATTATCGAAGGTTTTGGGTGAAATACCGCGAGTATTCTCTACAGCTCAGACTCAATGGCGGAGAGGGAGGGATTCGAACCCTCGATACAGGTGTTAGCCCGTATAACGGTTTAGCAAACCGCCGCCTTCAGCCTCTCGGCCACCTCTCCGGCGGGTTAGAGCTAAAGTTTATCACGGGGTAATGCGGCGCTGTATTTAAGGCACTAGCCCTGGCCCGACCTTCCTCCTCGCCACCCCGCACCACTCGAAGTTAACCGTCCGCGTCCCAACTTTTGACATAATGTCCAGAGCACACACCGAGGAAAATTTTGCTCCACCAACGTTACAAGGACCTCTGCTTTTTGCTTCTGGAAAAGGCGACTTTGCCTAACTACTGGTTGCGCCGTGGATTCCATTCCCTTGCTCGTCCCTCTCAGGAAGCCCCTTTACACCTCGGGTGCGGGCCCAAATACATGAAGGGGTTTATTAACATCGACGCCAACCCGCTGGCCAAAACCGATATATGGCTCGATGTTCGCTGCGGGATTCCTTTCCCAGACGCTTCCGTGAGTTCGATTTATTCGACGCACATGCTCGAGCATTTATACCCCGATGAACTGGAGCGTTTGTTGCGCGAATGCCTGCGCGTGCTTAAGCCGGGTGGCGGAGTTAGATTTATCGTCCCCAATCTGCGTAGTGCGATTCTCGCCTATCAGCAGAATCGGATCGATTGGTTCGATTCGTTTCCCCGAACGTATTCTTCGCTCGGCGGGCGCTTCTCTAATTTCATATTTTGCGATGGGCAACATCGCGGTGGACTGGATTTCACCCATTTGGCCGAAGTCTTGCAGAAAGTTGGGTTTCAGACGATAGAAGAATCCCGTGAAGGCGCGAGTCGCCTTTTTGGCGAGCACGTCCCTCCTTTTGCACCCGGTGACGGAATTGAATTACCCCACTCTGTCTATGTGGAAGCCTTCAAGTAATTTCGTCGGGCTAGGCAGAGCGTCGCCGGGATTTCGTGGGGCGCGCCGAGGCCGTTGTTTCTACTCGATTGCGGCCTGACTGTTTCGCGCGATACAGAGCTTGGTCGGCAGCCTCGATAACCTTCAACACCAGGTCCGTCTTGGTCGTGTGTTCCGCGACTCCGATGCTTACCGTGACTGAAAGTTCGCCGCCGGCATAAGACGCAAAATTAGCATTTGCTGATTTACCGCTCGAAGCCTTGCGAGACTTGCTCCGGCGATCCGGACCGCGGGATGCCGTCCTGCGTTCCGGCAAAGATCGTACGCGAAATCGCGAATCGGCAATGATCTGCCGCAGCTCCTCCAAGTGAGGCGTAGCGTCTTTCATGCGCACGCCCGGAAAAAGAATATTGAATTCTTCTCCACCCACGCGAAAAGCCTTGCCGCCGCCGGAAACACGCGCCAGCTTTGCCGCAACAAGCCGTAAGACCTGATCTCCGGTCTCATGTCCGTAGGTATCGTTGAATTTCTTAAAGTGATCAATGTCCACGACTGCAATCGAATACGGAGCCTCCAATCGCAGCAGGGCTGTATTGAAGGCGCGACGGCCGGGAAGCAGGGTCAATTCGTCTTGGTAGGCAAGTACATACGAATTCTCGATGATCGAGGCGACCAGAATCAATCCCGCAGTGGCCACATACGCGCTGCCTCCCGCATGTACGCTTCCCTTTTGAAAACTGACGAAAACCGAGGCCAGCGACCATATAAAACCGCTCTCAATCGCCTGATGAAAATGAAAAAAACGATAAGCCAGAATGATCATCGCAGCGATGAACGAGAAGAGCCCAAACTGAGGCAGCGGGCTCCATGCCGATAAAGAATGACTGAGAAAATTAGCGTGGAAGAGCGCCGGCGACGACTTCGCGCCTGGCCGGCAAAACAACGCCACGCTCACCGATTCGACAAATATCACCCCGGCATATGGCGTGATGGCTGCGACGCTAAACCCTCGCTCGCGGATGCAGGAAAAAAGAATGAAGTTGAGGGGTAACAGAAACCCCAGAATTTCAAGGGCGATGCGGCCTGTCCCATAATTAAGAGAATGGCCGGCTGAAAAAAATCCCAGCGCCCGGTGCGCCAGAAGCAGAATGAGCAACGTGAAGAAAATGCGGCTCGAATGAAAGCGCCATGCCAGCAGAAGGCCGGCCGAGAAGACCGCATAGTAATAGAAGTCAATGGCCGGGGCAGAAATCGATATCACGCCAGTTTCTAGAAAAAGGCTCGCCACGAAAAGGATGGCTCCGCCCGGCAACAGCAACGATTTCAGAAGTTTGGAATTCACCTCGACCCGCCTGCCAACATTATCTTCCTGCTGTGTGGGAGCAAGTGAGTGCCCTCGTAGGTTCGTTGTTTCACACGGGCTGTTCCCATCTGCGTATCAATTCCCAAAATCGAACGCCTTGGACTTTGGTGTCCCTCACAACCTCCGCTTTCCAGCTTTCTTCCTCGTTAGAATCGGATAAGTTCCACATTAGAGGCTAAATATGCGAGTTCTCATCGCCGAAGATGATTCTGCTCTGGCAAATTTTGTCAAGAAGGGTCTCGAAGCCGAACACTATGCCGTCGACATCTCAGGCGATGGCGAACAGGCGCGGGCCATGGCAACTGAGTTCGACTATGACATGATCGTGCTCGACTTGACCCTGCCGCGATTGGATGGCATTGCGGTTTTGCGTTTCTTGCGAACTCGCAAGCCGAGCGTTCCCATTCTCGTTCTCACCGGTCGCAGCCGCGTTGAAGACCGCGTGCAATGTTTGGACCTGGGCGCAGACGATTACTTGGCCAAGCCTTTCTCCTTTACGGAGTTGTCGGCTCGTATCCGGGCCCTGCTCCGCCGCAGCCACATGCCCGCCGAATCCACGCTTGCCGTTGAGGATCTGAAGTTGGATCGCGTGGAGCGGCGCGTCGAGCGCGCCGGCCGGCGCATCGATTTAACGGCGAAAGAATTTGCCTTGCTCGAATACTTGATGCGAAACTCGGGTCGCCGTGTCACCCGCGCCATGATCATTGAACATGTTTGGAACCTTTCCTTCGACACATCCACCAATGTCGTGGACGTTTACGTGAATTACTTGAGGCGCAAAGTCGATGACGGCTTTGCCGCTCGCTTGATTCACACGGTGCGCGGCGTGGGCTATGAATTGAGTTGTCATCCCCCCGCCGCAAGTTGCACCGTGCCGGCGTCCAATCATGGGCATCCCGCTCTCGCGGCTAGATGACTCGGCCGTTTTAACGAGATGCTCGCCGTTGTTCCGTTCGTTGTGACAGCTTGCTCCTCTAAAGACACCCGATAGCAATCTGGATTTCCACTAGGCTGCGCTTCACCCCTCATCGCGAAGCCTATCCCGCGTTCGCGCCTGCTCTGGTGATTGCTGCGTTAAAAAAAATGACTTCGAATATTGCTTCATGCAAAATCATTGACGGGAATCACATTTCACTGGAGGCTCCTCATGCTGACCGGATTCAAGAACTTCGTCATGCGCGGCAACGTGGTTGATATGGCAGTTGGCGTTGTGGTCGGCGGCGCGTTCGCGGCGGTCGCAGCGGCTCTGACAAAAGACCTTCTAACGCCTCTAATCGCGGCCATTGTCGGTAAGCCGGATTTTTCCGCCATCAGCTTCACCATCCACGGGAGCGTCTTCGCTCTCGGCGATTTCATCAACGCCGTGGTCTCATTTTTGCTGATTGCCGCCTCTGTCTACTTCCTCGTCATCATGCCCCTCAATGCGGTGACGACCGAAGGCTCGAGATTGATCCACGAAGTCGTCGCAGGCCACACGCGCGGGCGAGTGGAGGATGCCCTCATCGCGCTCAGCGATGCCGAGAAAGAAATTTTAGCTACTCTCCTGAAAAAGGTGAGCCATGCCGCGGAAGGCCCATCTACACCCCCTCCCAACTCCCAATGAATCTCCCGGCCACGTGTGGGGCAGACACTCCTGTCCGCCGCCTTTGTCGTTGATCTTGATTTTCCAACCACCCACCGCTCCCACCACCTTGTCATTCCGAGCCGTTCGGAGCGAAGCGAGAACGTGCGTAGAGCCTGCCCTGAGCGAAGTCGAAGGGAACCTGCTTTTTGGAAACCACTCCGTCCACCTTGTCATCTCGAAGACCCGCGCTTTTCATCGCCGGCGAGGGATCTCGCGCGCAGCTCCCCGCTCCCACCACCTTGTCATTCCGAGCCGTTCGGAGCGAAGCGAGAACGTGCGTAGGAATCTGCTTTTCCCCCGAACCTTCCCACTTAACCCTCGCGCAGAAAATGCTGCAACATATTGATGCGTTGCCGGGCGCATCTTGAAAATCTGGCCGGCCCTTTCCCCTCAAACTCAAGGAGACCTATGCGATGCAAGATACTCGCTGCTCTGTTTTTCCTCTTGACCCTCAACTCCTTAGCCCAAAAGCTCGAAATCTACCAACCACCGACGCTGGCACAGTCTAGCGTAGGCTATAACGATCTGTTTGGCAGCGGCACCGACGGCGTGTATCTGCTCTCCGAGCCTCACGTCAGCGGTATCACTGTTCTCTACCCTTGGGGAGGAAGCCCGACTCAGGGCGTTGACACCTCTTCGACGGGCCCATGCACCGAAGGTGCAGGACCCAACCAATGCCTATGGGGGAACGTTGACCCGATACTCGAAGGCTACATCAACGGCACGAATGCCGGCCACACAAATGGCTTGGCTGGGCACAACCAGAAAATCAACCTAATTATCGAGATGGTTCCCGAATCGGGCAACTCGTCGGACAGCACGCTCGTTCCGCCTTACGTTTACCTCCCGAGCAGCTATACGAATTCGAACTGGTGCGTCATCAATGGTCAAACCTGCGCCGCGCAGGATCAAGTGACATGCGGCACCGCCACCTCGGGATGGCCCGGCGATGCCAGCGCACCAACTTGCTCGGGCGCGCTCCCATTTCCCCAAGGCCAACCATCGCAATGTAGCAGCCCGCAGGCTGGCGTTTGGAACTACAACCAATGTCATCTCACCGGCAACAACTCGAACAACGGCCTAAGCTGCGGCAGCACTGGGCCATATCAAGACGTAAGCGGTTATCCCGTGCTTTACGAGCAACCGCTGATGACAGCCTATGAGAAGTATATTGACACAGTGCTGAAGCACTACTCGCCACAAGGCAGCGCCTATAACACCATTGGCCAATACATCGGCTACATCCGTATCGGCCTCGCAAGCGGAGGCGAGAATCTTCCGATATGTACGACCACAGGGAGCGGGAATAACACAAAAGGCGTGTGGCCGAGCCCCCAGGGCCTTACCTACGACCTAGGCAGTAACGGCGCGACGAGCCCGGACTGGTTCGCCACGACCCCGACGTGCCCGGGAGGATCAAACGACGAAGCTGCCTGCCGCGGCAAGTACGCTTATCTCACGGGCAGCCCAAACGGGGCCACCATAGATGGGACCGGTTACATTCAGACCATATTTCCAGCATTTAAAGCCAGCCTTGCCCAGTACGAATCCACCAGCCCACTCTACTATAAGCCCTTCATTATGGCTTCCGCGCATTCAGGCCCCCCGGGCAGCGCTCCGGACATAAGCTATGCCGACACCGAAGCGCCAATCTTCATCAACTGGCCATGCGGCAGTTGCGAGGAGTCGGGCTTCGGCGATCCGTCGCTGAACGAGTACGATCTGCTGGACAACGACCCCAATCAACGATGTATTAACGACTGGTGCGATCTGTTCGGTATGTACAACCATCTCGGAGGCAATCTCTACCTCCAGACCGAAACCCCAAACCCATTCGTAACGGTACAGATCTCAGGAATCAGCGCAGCGACACAACAAGTAACGTGCGCAACCAACTGCACGTCGGCCGCCAGCTTCACGGGATCGGCCTTCAAGGGGCTAGAAAACCAGGAGGGCTTCGCAGTAGCCGGCGCCACGCCCGGTCAAAAGTACATGTTTAAGATTGCGATGAACGGAGTAGGCAACGACGGTAAGACATTCACCCTTGATTCGTCGACGCCGTTCAACACGCAAAATATAACGTTTCCAACGACCCTGTACGTGGGCGACTACCTGCCCGACACAACTCCATTCGCGCAGGTCCACTTCGCCAATACGATCGAAGTATATTTTTGCGACTGGGAATTTGCTTATAACTTTCCTGGCGATGGGAGCCTCGGATGTCAGAACCAGACGTTCAACACAGCCAGCCAATCTGCCGCCTACGCAACTATCTTGGGCAATCCGTAGGCCATAAAAAATTCGGACATCCGGCCGCCCTCGCGCTCCGGGTGTCCGAGATGCAACAACTGCAACCGGCTAAGGCGTAAACTCGAAAACTACGCCAAGTCCATAGGCTCCGCCGAATTCCGTCGTGCCGTAGAGCCTGCCCATCGCGTCTGGCACCAAGGCTCCTCCGGGCGTGTCACCGTCCTGGCAGCTCTGCTGGGGACAAAAACTGTAGAGCACACTTTGCCGCCCCGCCGCGATCTTGTAAATTGTTCCCCAGCCGTAGGCACCGCCCCCTCCCGTCGTACCATAGAGCGCATCTTCCTGTTCATCGATGTAAACTCCCCCGGGCTTAGAGCCATCGCTGCCATCGAACTTGAAGAAGCTCAGCCCGTGCGACTTGGTATCGATGCGGAAGACACTACCGTCAACCTCTAACAACGTACCGTACAGGTTACCGACTCCGTCATATGCTATAGGAGAAAATGGCAGATACGCCTGTGCGCCTGGAGGGATATTGGCGAGCAGTTTATATTTCCGTCCTCCTCCATCCGGAGATAAAATAAACAGCGTTCCGCCCTCAAGCTTACTAATGTCACCACTGTAGGCGGTTGTTCCGTAGAGGTTGCCGCGCTTATCGAACGTCACTCCTCCGCCAGGTTCATAGCCGTCAGGGCACTCACCGCCGCTGCCTTGGGTACAAAAATTGTGAAGAACCGTCTCCTGCCAGCCTTCGGCGCTGCGGGAGAGTTCAAAAACAATTCCCTCTCCGCCCACCACGTGGCCGATGCCTCCAAGAGCAGCCGACCCAAATAGATTCCCCGCCTTGTCCAGTACTAGCGGGCCCGCTTCGCCCAGCCAGCCATCCAGGCAAGAGCCGTTGCTAAACTTGCTGCAAAAATTGTAAAGCACCGTCTCGGTCCATGCGCCGCCTTTTTCTTTTGGCGGCGAGAGCTCGAACGCAACCCCGGGGCCGGACAAGTATGCATATCCGGAACCGCCGCTGAATGTCGTCCCATACAAGTTGCCGGCTGCATCGATCGTTAAGCCGTTAGGATATGCCCCGTCCAAACATAAGCCGTTGTAGTTCGAGCAAAAATTATAAAGAACCGTCTCCGTCCAATTGCCTTCCCCGTCGGGCGAAAGCTCGTACGCGACGCCACAGCCGAAATCGCCGCAGCCGGTTTGGCTACCCCCGCCTGGAGTAGTCCCATACATATTTCCAGCTCTGTCGAACACGACTGGCCGGATCGTTGTCATCCCGTCATTCGGGAAACCCGAAAAGCTATGAATGACTTTGTAATTATCTTGCCCATCCGCCGCCGCGCACATCAGCGCCGTGAAAGCAAAAAGCGCGAATGCAAAAAGAGAGAAAAAAACCAAACTCGCCTTGCTCATACCGTACTTCCTTCCGCCCGCTCCCATTCTCAGCTCGAGCGGACGCGCGACTGTCAGCATATCCCAAGAATTGCCCCGCGAAAATAGGGCCGAAAGGCTCTAAAACGCACGCCAGCCGCCGCCTTCCGGCGGCGCCGGCCCAAAAGCCTAATTTTGCTCCACGGGTATGCGCCATAATTGACGCGCACCAAATCTCACGAAGCGAACGGGAGATGCATCGGCATCTCCCTTTTTGTAGGACGCGAACGGGAACTGGGCCGCATGTTCGGCCAGTTCCTGTTCCCGCTTCGCCAGGCGTTCCGCGAACTCTTCGCAAATTTCAATCGCCATAATTATTTCCCCCTGATTTCATCGATCGCGCGCCGCAGTATGCCGAAGATCCGCTTGCGTTCTTCCGGCGAAGCATTCATCTTTTCGAAGATCGCGGCCTTCAGGTCTTCTTTCAATTCGCGGAATTCGCGTTTGGCTTCGCGCCACTCGCCCTTGACCGCGCGCCTCGGGTCGCCGGCAAAAGCTTCTTCTTCATTCTCTTCATCGGTGAAGCGCTTCTGAAAATCCGCCATCTTGCGTCCAAAGCGCGCGAGTTGGTCGAGCACCTCCTCGACGCTGGCGCGGTTTTCGTTGAAATATTTCGTCCCTGCTTCGGTGATGCGGTAAAGCTTCTTCGCGCCTTCCGATTCGGAGGCGGCATAGCCGGTCTCCTCCAGATAAGTAAGCGCGGGATAGACCATGCCTGGGCTGGGCGCGTAAATTCCGCTGGAGTGTTCTTCGATCTGTTTGATGATCTCGTAGCCGTGACGCGGCTTTTCGCTGAGTAGCGCGAGAATGATCAGTTGCAGGTCGCCGGAGGCGAGCATTTTCGCGGCGCGCATGCCGGGGCCTCCCATGAAGGGCCCCCCAAAGCGGCCGAAAAACCTGCGCCCGAAACGGCCGTGATGGCCTCGGCAGTCGAAAGATTCGTGTTCGTGATGTCTGTGCATTTCAAAATACTCCTTGTATCTTTAAATCTGTCTAGAACTATATCATAAGATATATTTGGAGTATTAAAAGATTCAACTTTTGCCGGTGGCGGCGCGATCTCAATGAATTAACGCTATATGATTGCAGAGAATTAACTTAGAGCGTTTCTTGCAAACTCGTCGGGCGCTGTAACGCTATTTTTGTGCGTTTCGCGCGAACAGCACATTTCATACAAGCACCTTCCTATCAATAATTTGCGCGGATCGAAAAATCACTTGTAGTAAATTTGCATGCAAATTTGAGATGAAAAACGCGCAAATTCGTCCCCACCAAGTCGTGCTCAAGGCACCAATAAGCCGGATTGGTTGCAGAGCATAGTCAGGGGTGGTTTCTGCAATACCTGAAGCGCTGAAAACCACAGATGGAATTTCCGGGGGTACATTAAAACTGAATGCTTCAGAATTCCAGTCGCGCTTGGAAGGCGATCATGCGAGGACTGCTATCGCCACCCAAACCAACACCGAGCAATCCCGTCGGCGGCGATGTTGTATAGGTCAGCGCGCCAAATCCTGTTTGGGTAGAGGGTTTGCCGGGAATACCCGCCAAGACCATGCTTGGAATTCCAAAGTTCGGATGATTGAAAACATTGAAGAACTGGCCCTCGAAGCGCAATTTGACGCGCTCGGTCAAAGGGAACCATTTGGTGAGATAAAAATCACTCCAGGCAAAGTTGGGCCCGCGCAACGCATTGCGGCCGAGAGTGCCGAACTGACAATTCTGCGGGCTGTCGCCGCCATAGCACTGACCCGTGCTTGGATCCACGGTGGAGACAAAGGCATTCGGATTCAGCCATTGCACGGTGCCGGGTTGGGTCACGCCCGGAATCGGCGAGTGTTCATAGAGCGGGACTCCCGGAATTACGCTCGCGAACTCTGGCCCGCTGCCTTGAACGATTCCGTTTCCGTTGGCTGAATAAGGCGTGCTCAGCACGGAAAAGGGAACGCCACTGTGCCAAAACAACGTTCCCGAAACTTGCCATCCATTCAAGGCAGAACCGAGCGCGCTACTTCGCACCTTGACGGGCAATTGATATACGTATTGCGCGTTGAGGTTATGGCGAATGTCATAGTCGCAAGGACCGTAATCGCGCGCGAGTTCTCCGGGCAGCGGCGAAAGAATGCCTCCGGCGGAAAATTGCAGGAAGCCGCCATTTGAAACCGTATCCATGCAGCGGCTCCAGGTGTAGTTGACCTGGCCCTGCAAACCATGACTAAGACGCTTCATCCCAGTCAGTTGCAAACCGTTGTAGTGGCTGTTTTCGCCGGTTGAGAACTGCGTGACCGCGCCAAATCGCGGGTCAGTCGGCTGCTGATAAGGGAACGGCGCAAAACAACCCTGACAAACAGTTTGGTAACCGTTCACCTGCGTTAAGTATGGCTGGTGCACCGCACGGGTCCCTACATATTGGGCCTGCACGCTGGCCTTTGTCCCGAACTGATGTTCAAGGCCCAAACTCCATTCCATAAAGTAGGGTGCATCAAGTTTGCCGTCGGGGACGGCGGTCATGGCGATCGGGGGCAGGCAAGTCGCAGGATTCGCCTTACTGGAAGCACAAGAGAGCACGCCATTGGGAAATCCCGAACTGAATTTCTGATTTGCGGCTACGGTTGCATCAATAGCGCTGTTCGGTACTCCCGGCGCGATGGCCGTTCCGCCGACCGTGCCGAGAAGACCTCCCTGGAAAGTCTGGACATAGGGTGGATTGACGCCCACCAGATCGGCGATGCTGCCGGGCAAAATGTCACTGAAGATGCCAAAGCCAGTTCGTAACAAGGTGTTGGGTTCGAACTGCCAGGCGATGGCTGTTCTGGGTTGCAGGATGGCAAGAGGCGTGGAGGAAAACACATTCCCGAGACCGGTCTGAATGGCGGCATTCAGAGGCTGGTTCACATCGTGAGAAATAGAAGCGAAGGAGCCGCGAAGCCGGGCAATTTGATCATGAGGATTGAGCGGATTGGAATTGAAGGAGTCGCGAATGCCGAATGTCCACGTCAATTTGCTGGTCACTTTCCAGGTGTCTTGCGCGTACAAGTCGAGATTGAGAAAGTTGAAAGGCTCGTTGGGTGTAGTGGGGAAGGTTTTGGTTGCCGTGGACGCGACGCCGTAAATATATTGCGGCAGAGTTGTGTAGGTGACAGTTGGGACCGATCCCTCTCCGAAATCATAGTCATTCAGCCGGAAAATTCGGGTATTGGTTCCGAAGCGCAGTTCGTGCGCGCCATGACTCCACGCCAGATTGTCATTAATAAAGAAGCGGGTAGCGCGCCTTCCCTGGATCCAGGTGTTGTTGAGGCCGCCGACTGTGGTAAAAGGAGCATTCGCGCCGCTACCCTGCAACACAATGGGGAATGCGGAAAGCGTTTTCTGAAAATCACTGGGGCCGAAGAGACTCTCATACCAGGAGAATGCCGGATTGAAGTAGTTCACCAGATGCTGGGAAAAAACATGGGTATATCCTGCGGCAAAAGAATAGAGGGGTTGGGGAGAAACCGAATCGAACAGAGAATTGATTGGGTCGGTATAAGCGGCTTGCACGCCTGTATCGGCTTGAAAGCGAAACCAGGTAGTGTCATTTGTATTGATGTTGTAATCCACTCGCGCGGTTTGCACCTGCTCGTGATCGTCACTGGAGTGGGAAACACTTTGCCGGTTCGCGCACCCGTTGCCATCGTTGGCGATGGCGGGAGCGACTCCACCGACATCGAAGGGACACCCGAGTACCTGAAGCGGTGTGCCGCTGTTATTCGCGTAGAGCGAAAACATCTTCTGGTAAAACGGCGCCAATTGCGGCTGGGCGGGATAGATTGAACCAGTGACCGAGTCCTTGCCACCCAAGGGAAGTTGCTGAAGCACGTATTGCTCGAAGGCAGTGGTTGGGACCGTGGTGGGAGTGACGATGGGCAGTGCGATGCGGATCCATTCGCTATCAAAGAAGAAGAATAGCTTGTTGTGAATGATGGGACCGCCAAGACTACCGCCAAAATGGTTCACGGTTGCTCCCGGCTTGTGATTTCCGGGAGTCGCATTGGTGAAATAATCCGCTGCGTTCAACAGTGCGCCATTCCAAAGTTCGTAGAGATTGCCATGAAATTGGTTGGAGCCGGACTTAGTCACGTAGTTGACTTGCGAGGCTCCGTAACGGCCCTGGTCCACGGAGTAGGAAAGCGTGTTGACCGTCACTTCTGAAATTGAGTTGAGACCCAATACGAGGTTGGTGGAGAGGCCGCTGTTTAGATTGGTGAGCGGATCGTTGGTTTCGAGCCCATCCACGATGTAGCCGTTTGAGAGGGCGGGCAATCCATTGAATTCGACGTTGCCGTAACCATTTGAGGAGCCGACGAAATCATTGCCGCTGCCCGCGGTATTGATGAGCGCGCCGGGAGCGAATTGCAGAGGGTAAGTTAAATCCCCGCCGGGATTGGGTAGATTCTCCAACGCCGGCGCGTTCAAGTTGGTGGAAGTGTTGGCGTCTTCGGGATTGAGCAGCGGCGCCTGCGCATTTATTTCGACGGTCTCGCTTGCCTGAGCTACATTGAGCCTGAAATCGACGGACTGCTTCTGGCCTAAGCCGGATACTACATTGTCGTTCTGCGCGGGCTTGAAACCTTCCGCTTCGACTCGGAGGGAGTAAGTGCCGGGCATAAGCTGCGGGAAATCGAAGCGGCCTGCTCCGTCGGTTACGGCTTTGCGGGTTGCGCCGGTCTCACGATTCGTCGCTATGACGATTGCGCCGGCTATGGCAGCGGTGGTTGAATCGGTGACCTGGCCAACGATGGCGCTGGTGGTCTCGCCCTGCCCTCGCAATAACGGGGAGCACACCGAAAAGATGAGCGCCAGAAATACTGCCAGCCGCATTTCACGCAGCCTCCATTTCGCTGCTTTCATTGAACCCCGCGCTAGCGAAACATCGAAGGAAATCGTTAACCACGGATTCTCTTTCTTAGTTAACCATAGTTAATTAGGTGGTACAAGCTGATTTGTGCTTCAAAAATAAATCCTTTCGTACCGTTCTAATCCGTTTGACGCTGCGGAGGTTCGAGACCTAAGATGAAACTCTCTTCGTTCGTGACAAACGTATGATCGGCCAGGCCATTTCGCATTATCGAATCATCCGCCAACTCGGCAGTGGCGGCATGGGCGTTGTATATGAAGCACAAGACCTCACGCTCGGGCGCAATGTGGCCCTCAAATTTCTGCCACCATCCTTAGCCAGTGATCAAGTGGCGCTCGAACGCTTCCTACTGGAGGCACGGGCTGCGTCAGTACTGAATCATCCTAATATTTGTACGATTTACGCGGCGGAGACGGCGGACGGGCAGTCGTTCATCGCCATGGAATTGCTGGACGGGCAGAGCCTCGACGCGCTGCTCAAGAACGGCCCCTTGCCGGTGGATCGCGCACTTGAGATTTCCATTCAGCTGGCGGACGCGCTCGATGCGGCGCACGCGAAGGGCATTGTTCATCGCGACATTAAGCCAGCCAATATTTTTGTGACTGCACGCGGCCAAGCCAAAGTGCTGGACTTCGGACTCGCCAAGCTTATGCAGTCGGCGGAGACCGAGACGCTGGGCGCGACGGCGCATCTCACGATGCCGGGTTCGACGGTGGGGACGATCGCGTATATGTCGCCGGAACAGGCGCGGGGAGAAACACTCGACGCGCGCACCGATTTATTTTCCGCGGGAGTGGTGATTTACCAGATGGCGACGGGGCAGTTGCCGTTCCAGGGAAATACCTCGGCGCTTATTTTCCAGGCGATTCTTGATCGCGATCCGGTTCCGCCAGCGCAGATTGCGCCACACCTGCCGCCCAAGCTTGACGAGATTATCGAGAAGTCGCTCGAAAAAGACCGGGAGATGCGTTACCAGTCGGCCGCCGACCTGCGCGGCGATCTTAAGCGCCTGAAGCGCGACAGCGACACGCGGCATCGTCCGACGTCGTCGTCATCGAATGTGGCTGCGGCCTCGATGCCTTCGGTAACGGGCGTGCAGCCCGCGGCATCGACTGGAACCTCGAGCTCGGCTGTGGTCAGCGCGATTCGGCAGAACAAGATTGGCACGGGGGTGACGGCGCTCATCACTCTCGCCGTTCTCGCCGTCGCCGGTTACGGGGTTTACGCGTTACTCAATCGCAATCGTCCGGTCCCGTTCCAAAATATCTCGATCAGCAAAATCACGGAGACCGGCAAATCGCGGATGGTCGCGATTTCTCCCGACGGCAAATACATCATGAATGTGGTGCGGGACAACGGTCAGGAGAGCCTGTGGCTGCGGAACCTGCCAACGAACAGCAATACGCAGGTCATTCCTCCGGCACAAACGATCTACACGGCGTTGAAGTTTTCCCCCGACGGCAATTACCTCTACTTTGAACGCAGCGAACCGGGAAGCGAAGAGTTGCGCAATCTGTATCGAGCACCGGTATTGGGTGGTTCGCCGGAGAAAGTGGTCAGCGATATCGATTCGAACATCACTTTTGCTCCCGATGCGAAACGTTTCGCTTTCGTCCGATTCAACAGCCCTGAGATGGGCCGATATCAACTGCTGATACACAATTTGGATACGGGCGAAGACAAAGCCCTGATCGAAGACAAGGTCTCCGCAGGTCTGCGGGATCCGGCATGGTCGCCGGATGGCAAGACCCTGGTGTGTACGACGTTCACGCTTCCGAATGCGCTCAGCGGATTGATTGCGATCGACCTGGCGAGCGGCAAACAAAGCGTGCTGGCGCGCTCAGAATCGACGGCGCTGCAAAGCCCGACCTGGCTGCCCGACGGCCATAGCTTACTCGTGGTATCGCAATTCAACGGGGCCCAGATCGTGACGGTTTCGTATCCTGAAGGCAAGATACAGCCGATTACGCGGGACACGAACAGCTATGGCGGACTGAGCCTGGCCGCCGACGGGCATAGTTTTGTCTCAGTCATGAACGAATCGCACGCCGATCTTTTTATTGGAGCTGCTTCGGGGGCGAACCAAAACGATTTCAAGCGAATCAATTCAGGCGCGCCGATCTTTAATTTCACCTGGACAGCGGATGGAAAGGTGGTTGCGTCGTTAGATGGAACGTTGGACCAGATCAATCCCGATACTGGTGAAAAGACCAGCCTGGGCGCACAACCGGGAGTGGTCGCGATCAATCCCTCAGCATGCGGGGACGGCAAGTACATCGTTTATACAGGTGTGACGACGAAGGGTGCGGCAACGCTGAGCGTGTGGCGGATGGATGCGGGCGGCGGAAATTTCAAACAGCTCACGACAGGAAAGCTTGATCAAAACCCTGTGTGTTCTCCTGACGGGCAATGGGTGGTTTACCAGAACGCTCTCGACGACGGGGTCTTAAGCAAAATCTCCATTGACGGCGGCGAACCGGTGAAATTGTCGCCGGAATTGGCGGCCTCCGGGGTGGATTTTTCGCGTGACGGGAAGTGGATTGTGTTCGCACAATTCGTTCGTTCCACGGGACACGTAGAAAAACTGACGTTGATGTCAACGGAATCGAGCAAAGCAGAAAAGACTTTGGACTTTCAGCAGCCGCGCAACGGCACAGTCCAGTTCGCGCCTGATGGCAAATCGGTGGTGTACCCATTTGCCAATAAAGGCGTGGACAATCTGTGGCGGCAGCCGCTGGATGGATCGGCCGGCAAGCAGATTACGAATTTCGATTCGGAGTTCATAACTCAATTCCGTTACTCTTTCGATGGCAGCAAGCTGGCGCTGGCGCGCGGGCACACCGACTCAGACGTCGTGATGATTAAAGAGTCGGAGAAATAGGCGTTCACCGCCGAGGGCGCGGAGAAGGGCGAGCTAGTTTAGCGGCATGGTGAAGCCGTGCCTTTCCCGATTCCATCGCGTCGAGGGTTACCTTTTCCCAAAAACAAGAAATGGTGCGGTAGCCAACGCTCTCCGCCCAGGTTAGCCGAAGCGCGGGCACCAGCGCAAAATGCATAGGTCCTTCGCTGCGCTCAGGATGACAAGATGGTAGGGGCGGGGCTTGCTACACGCATTCTGTCGGCTTCGCTCAAAGCAGATTCCACGCCCATCCTCGTCGCTCGCGACTGTGGATGGCTCGGAATGACAAGGTGGTTGGAGTCGTTGAGTGCCTGAAAATCACGATCAAGGACAGAGGCGGCGGACAGGAGTGTCCGCCCCACACGAGCAGAAGCAGGTTCCTACGCGCATCCTCGTCGCTGGCGCGACTGCGAATGGCTCGGAATGACAAGGTGGCAAGCGATGAGGACGGCAAAATAAAAAGGCGAGGATCGTAAATCCGATCCCCGCCCGGTTGTGCGTTAGCCGAGTTTAGCGACGGCCGCCTTGCTGGCGGCTCGCCAAGTGTTGTTGCTGCTGCTGGTGTTTTTGTTCCAGCTGCTGCGTCTGTTGCTGGTGGCGTTGCTCCACCTGCTGCTTTTGCGCATCGTTATAGTTCTTTTGCTGCATGCGCTGGTGGTCCGCTTCCTGCTTCTGCGCCAGTTTTTCGTGCTCGGCGTTCTGTTTGGCTGCCAGCTTTTGCTGCTGTTGCTGGTACTTCTGGTCCACCCTGTCATTGCCTGTGCTGGGCGGCTTCGGCACTTCGTGCGGTTGCAGGTCACGCGCCTCGGCTGAGGGAGGGCGGGGAACGTTGTTTCCGCCGCGTGCACCCTCGGGCGCTCCGCCTTCACGGGCCGGCTCGACGCCGCGGGTAAATTCCGCGGGGCGCGCGGTGGCTGCGATGGGAGGCCTACCCTGGTTGACGGAAGCGCGCAACTGGGGATTGTTCCTCGCCATCTCAATGTGCTGGTTTTGAGCCGCGACCGGGCCCAAGTGTTGCTCACGTTCCGCGGCTTCCTCCTGCGGAGTTGCAACGCCACGTACTCCACCCTCACCGCCGTTGTAGCTGACGCGGGTGTTGTTGTTGTTAATTACGGTCGTGTTGTAAACGTTGGTCACGTTGGTGACGTTCACATTGGTGACGGAGCGGTTGTAGTAGAAACGTCCGCCATCCCAACGTCCGCCCTCATAGCCGTGACCGAAATATCCGAAGCCGTAGTTGATGCCGCCATAGAACCCGATGTGAAGGCCCCAATAGCCTGCATGGAAAAGATAGACGCCGTCGTTCCATCCCCACCAGGGGGGAGTCCAGAGATAGCCGGGCTGAGGCGCGAGGACCCAAGTGCCGGGCACCCAGAAATAGCCGTCGGGGCCGTAGGCCCAATAGCCGGGCGTCCAGATGTAGCCATCGCCGGGGCAGACGGGCTGGGCGTAAACGGGAAGCACGGGCGGACCGATGTGCACGGAAATGCCGATTCCGATTTGGCCGAATGAAACCGCGGATGTGGCGAACAACACCAGTGCGAACAGAAGAGATCGTATGACACGAGTTCTGTGCATTTATGTTTCCTCCTGAACTCAAATTCTATAAACCCTGAGCAACTTGTTTTGTTTCGACACGCCCTAGTCATTCTGTCACAACTGCTTGATGAGTATGGCCGTTATTTTGTTCTCATTGTGCTCAGGGAGACAACAAAAAGCCCCGCCTTTGCGACGGGGCCCAAGTGTCACGGGTGCGGGAAGTGATTACTTGCCTTTGTAGGTGCGGGGCGTGCCTATGCCCGCACATTCGTCCCAACCAACGGCGCACTGCGATGCGCCCGAGGTGATGTCGTAGAACGGGCCTTTATAAGCTTGCCCATTTGCATATTCCTGATAGAGCGCGACCAGACCCTGATAGCTGGTCTTGGGGAAACGTCCAGCTGCGTTGACGATGCCGGCAAAGGTGGGCGACGCCCAGCTTGTGCCGCCGACTGAGCCCCAGCCTTGCTGATAGATGGCAGCGCAGCAGAAGTCCGAGGCGATATCGGGATAGCCCCGATGGTTGCCGACGATGTTGGAGATGACGTCCTGATAGGCGGGACGCGGTTCATAGGGGCTTAGATCGCCGCCGCCGCCGCCGTAGACTTCATTGATGAAATTTCCATTGTTGTCGCGGTTGAAATATGTGCCGCCGACAGAGAAGACATTGGGAGAAGCGCCGGGATAGATGCTGACGCCGATGCCGGAATCGCCACTGGCGGCGAAATAAGCGACATTGGGGGCGGTGAAGTACTTGTCCCACTGGGCTTCATTTGAAACTTCGGGATCGCCCCAGCTCATGCTGACCACACCGCCGCCATTTTCGGCGACGAGCTTTCCAGCAACGGCGACGGCTTGCCAGGTCGGATCGGTGTTTTGGAGGGTGGAGACAACCAAAAATAATTTTGCCTGGGGCGCCATGGCGTGGGCCCATTCAATGTCGAGGGCTTCTTCGGTGAGCCACTCGCCGTAAACAGGAGGTTTGGTGCCGTTGGCGTAAACGATTTGGAAATCGGCGTCAGGCAAGCCGAATTGCATGGAAAAGGTGTGAAGGTCCGATGCTGCGGTGGGATAATCGCCGGCATCGACGATGGCGATGGCTCCGATGCCGCCTGTGGGCACGGTGGTGCTAGTGGCGATGGGGCAACCGGAAGGACCTTGAACGAGTTTATAGACGCAGGCGAGGGAGCCGGGAGTTTCGGCATCGGGCGGCGGGCCGGGCGTCTTATCACCAACGATGAAGTAATTGGTGTTGATATGGCCGATGCGGGGGATGCTGGATTCCGGAACCGTAATCTTATGTCCGTTGTATGTTCCTTCGAGCGCCTGCCCAAAACATAGGGGAAGCAAGGTTCCGCAAAATGCAACAGTGGCTAAAATGGCACGGGGAAATTTCATTCCAGAATCTCCTTGGGGTTTCTAAAGAATTAACCAGCACGGCCGGAAGCAGTGGCGCGGGCACGAAAGAGTCTACACCTGAAAGACGGTCTTTCGGTGAAAATCGCTAACAGACGCGGGATTCGGCCTACCGGCCATCAAAGGTGGGCAAACTAGTCGGCGGCTTGGGGGCAGGTGTCTTCCAAATCCCAGAAAGCGCCCTCCTGGAGCAGCCGGTCGAGTTCGGCGCGGGCGTTGGCGATGAGTTGGGCGGCGTAATCTTTGGTGGATTGGCGGTGCTCCGGAGCGAGCGGCGCGATGCGGATATCAAGGCGCGCAGAATCTTCCTCGAGCATGCGAACCAGCCGCTGGGCGCGGTCAATTCTGACATTGATGGATAACATGGGCACCTACTTTGATTATGAGAAAAGTGTGGAGGCTCGGAGTGGGGAGTGCAAGTCTCTAGGTAGATTCGGGTTGGCTTGTAAGCGGGGACGCGAAACGAGACACTATGGAGGTGCCTGTCACTACTTACATATCTCTAGGCTCGAATATCGGCGACCGGAGCGCGAACCTGCGCGAGGCGATCGAGCGGCTGGGCGGGCTGGGCCAGGTGGTTGCGGCGTCATCGTTATACGAAACCGAGCCGGTCGAATTCACCGAGCAACCGTGGTTTTTGAACGGGGTTGTGGAACTTGAAACGGAACTGGCGCCAGCGGAACTGCTCGAAGGAATGCTTAGAATTGAGCAGCAGATGGGAAGGGAAAGGCAGCAGAAGAACGGACCGCGCAAGATTGATCTCGACATTGTTCTGTTCGGGGATGAAATAGTGAAGGCTCCGGGAGTGACGATTCCTCATCCGGCGATGCACGAGCGGCGCTTCGTGCTGGAGCCGCTGGCGGAGATTGCGCCGGAGGCGAAGCATCCTGTCTATCGAAAGACGATTCGGGAGTTGCTTGAGGGCCTACCGCCGGGGCAAAGCGTTAAGAAATTCACGGGGCAATGATGCTTCCGGAGGGAGCGAGGGCGGACTCTTCGGGAAATTGTGCGATGACAAAGTCGGTAAAGCCGCGCGCCTTAGGCCTTCCCGAGGTACGGGTATAGCCCATACGCAAGAGAAAAACGAGCGCCTGCAAGACATCCGAGTCTCGCAAGCGAGAGTGACCGACGTGTTTCAGCTCGGCTTCGCGAAATTCCTTGACCATAGTCTGAAGTTCGGCGACGGCAGCCTGTTGCGCAGGATTTTGTAATGGGACTTCATAGTGAAGGCCGGAATTTACGAGGGTTTCGTAACTCTTTGCCAAAGCTGCGAGCGCGGACAGCAAGTCATGGTCACGGAGATTGCGGTCGCCGCGGACGCTTTTTGCCAAGGCGAAGCTTAAGCCCATCAATAAATGTTCCTGCTGGTAGAGAAATTGCTCGCCGATGTCGACGGAAGGAAAGAGTGCGGCGGGATCGACGCCGGCCAGCGAGTGGGATTTTTCATGCTCGCGGGCCTGGCGCAGATAAGTACAATCACTGGGACAATCGAGTGTGACTTCGCGCTGCTCGCCGCAGCATTGCGGGCAAATCCGGCCATGGACTGCGGGACAGAAGCGCTTTTCTTTCCTGATTTCGCAGATGGCGCAGCTCAAGAGTTGCTCCCCGTCATTGATTATTGATTATCCCACGCGATTCGGCGTGAGACGCTGCGCGCTATCAGCAGCGTCCAAACTGGCGATTTGGCATCGAGAGACGCTCGAAAGTTGATTTTTGTGGCCTTTTTTGGTTCCAAAGGCGGAAATCCCGCATAAAATGCGGGTAAATTGCTTCTTTTCCACAGGGAAAGGGGTATAAGATGAATTTCATCGCAGGAAAATTCAGGTTCCACATTGAGGAGGATTCATGGCTTCAGGCATGACTAAGACCCAGCTGGTGCGCCATCTGGCAGAGAGACTGGAAACCAACAACAAGACGATTGCCGGTTTTCTAGAGGCTCTCAGCGACACCGCAATTAAAGAAACCAAGAAGAACGGTGTGTTCGTCGTACCGGGCCTCGGCCGTCTGGTAAAGGCCCATCGCAAAGCGCGCGTGGGACGTAACCCGCAGACCGGCGAGCCAATTCAGATTAAAGCCAAGACTGTCGTGAAGTTCCGCGTCGCCAAGGCCACCAAGGACGCCATCGCGCCTCCGGCGAAGAAGTAGATTTGTTTTGTGTT
>Ga0181522_10000734_pt1 | contig 22484 bp, 21 predicted proteins | sample PEATcosm2014_Bin_27_FD_121103 | JGI IMG/M metagenome (GOLD analysis project Ga0181522, IMG submission 121103) | Peatland microbial communities from MTU Mesocosm Facility, Houghton, MI, USA - PEATcosm2014_Bin05_10_metaG | ecosystem: Environmental > Terrestrial > Soil > Wetlands > Peat | place... | reverse complement strand
GCGCCGACGAGGCCCATGTACGCCAACGCTTCTCGATGGTCCACGAACTCAAACACGTCCTCGATGACCCGTTCATCGAATGGATGTATCCGACACGCGGAGGGTTCGGCCCCGAGGACCGCGCCGAACGCATCTGCGACTACTTCGCCGCCTGCGTGCTGATGCCGAAGATGTGGGTCAAGCGCGATTGGGCTGGCGGTGGCATCCAAGACATCGCGCGTCTTGCCCGTCGCTACCGCGTCTCCCAGGTTGCAATGGCCGTCCGCCTGTCAGAGCTTCGCTTGCTTCCACCAACGCCCCGCTGTGCAGGCACAACTCGAACAGGAGAGAGACTATGAGCGTTCTCGATACCACCCAAGAGCAGGCGCCGAACCGGCCCACACGCGCACCTCGTGCCGCGCTCTATCTGCGAGTCAGCTCGCCGCGCCAAGTCAAGACCGATTATGACCCGGAGGGTCTTTCACTGCCGTCCCAACGGGAGCACTGCCAACGCAAGGCTAGGGAACTCGGTGCCGAGATCGTGCGCGAGTACATCGAGCCGGGTGTCTCTGCCAAGTCACTGATCCATCGTAAAGCGTTCAAGCAGATGATCGAGGACATCCGCGAGCTGCGCGATATTGACTACGTCATCGTGTGGAGCATTTCCCGCTGGGCACGCAACCAAGAGGACCATTGGACGGCTCGCGGGCTCGTCAAGCGTGTAGGCGCCAAGCTCATCAGCGTCAAGGAGCCGATTGGCGAGGACACGAGCCACGGCGTGATGATCGAGGGTGTCATGGCTGCCGTAGCCGAGTCACGACTTATCGAAATCTCCGAGGATGTCACGCGCAGTATGCAGCGCATGGTCGAAGTTGGTGGCAAACCTGGCCCGGCCCCGCTCGGCTACTTCAACCGTCGAGAGTCTCTGCCAGGTGGGGGTGATGTTGGCGTGATTTTGGTTGACGATACGCGTGCCCCGATCATTGCCTGGGGCTTTGAGACCTACGCCAGCGGCCTGTACTCGCTGCTCGACATCGTCACGCTGTTTGAGGCGCGTGGCCTTCTAACGCGCGGTAATGCCCGTTACAGCCCTCGACCGCTTCGTCTCTCGGCAGTCCACGCGATGCTCTCCAACCCGTTCTATGCCGGCAAGGTGCGTTACAAGGGCAAGCTCTACAAAGGCCGGCATGAGGCGATCATCAGCGAGGAGCTGTTCGACAAGGTCAAGGCCGTCCTAGAAGCCCACAACCTCAGCGGCGAGCGAGACCGCAAGCACCAGCACTACTTGAAGGGCACGATCCGCTGTGGACTATGCGATCACCGCCTGACCTATTCGCTCAACAAAGGTAACGGCGGGGGTTACTCCTACTTCATCTGCGCTCCGAGCCAGCGTCATGAATGCTCATGCGGCTACCTCCGCATGGAGGAGGTCGAGGCCAAGATCGAGGAGCACTACCGCAGTATCTCCTTGCACACTGGCACCCGCGATCGAGTGATGGCCCTAATCGAGCAGCGCCTCTCGGCGCTGGCCACCACCAGCAAGCAAGAGATCCAGCGCTGCGAGAGCTTGCTCGCTGGTCTCATGGAGGAGGAGCGCAAGCTCTTGGCCAAGCACTACACCGACGAAATCTCCAAGGAGCTGTACTCCGAGGAAGCCGAGCGCATCAAGCGCGAACGTTCCAGCGCTCAAACCATCGTTGACCGGCTCCAAGTGAGCTACGACGAGCTACAGCTGTTCTTGGCGATGGCCCTTCGGCTTGCCACAAGCAGCCTCCATGACCTTTATCTGCGAGCCAAGCCACACGTCCGACGCTTGATGAACCAGTCCATCTTCGAGGTCATATGGGCCGAACCCGACGAGGACCGACAGGTCACGGTCCGCTCCAAGCTAGCCACCCCGTTCGCGGAGCTGGCCGCGATTCAAGCCATTGTTGAGAAGATCGATCGAACGGCGCGCGAGACGGACGACGAAGCGCTTGAACCAGTTTTGGCGGCCGTCGGCGCCCCTGAAAGCGCCAAAGTCCCCGACTTCTCGGGGACTTTGGGGAACCTTGCTGCTGGTTCGATTAGCGAAGTAATGGTGGGCCGTGTAGGAATCGAACCTACAACCTTGGGCTTAAGAGGCCCCTGCTCTGCCGGTTGAGCTAACGGCCCGCATGGGCACCACGAACGACGCCCACCGACCGCTCAAGTCTAGCTGAGGCGCTCAGAACACAACCGTCCGCCGCCCGTCCACGATGACCCGGTCCTGCAGGTGCAGGGCGACGGCCCGGGAGAGCACCAGGCGCTCCACGTCGCGCCCGATCCGCTCCAGCTCGGCTGCGCCCTGGCGGTGATCGACCCGCACGACGTCCTGATCGATGATGGGGCCGTCGTCGAGGGTCTCGGTGACGTAGTGGGCCGTGGCGCCGATCAGCTTGACGCCTCTGTCGTGGGCGCGGCGGTAGGGGTCGGCGCCCGGGAAGGCCGGCAGGAAGGAGTGGTGGATGTTGATCGCGGGCACCCCCGCCCGGGCCAGGAACTCGCCGCTGAGGATCTGCATGTAGCGGGCCAGCACGAGCAGGTCGGCCTGCCCGTCCAGCAGCTCGAGCATCCTCTCCTCGGCCTGCGCCTTGCCGCCGGCCGGGACGGGCACGTGGTGGAAGGGCAGCCCCGCTGCCACCGTCTCGGCTTCCAGGTCGGGGTGGTTCGAGACGACTGCGACGATCTCCGCGTCGAGCTCTCCCCGGCGGCGGCGCCAGAGCAGGTCCAGCAGGCAGTGGTCGTGGCGGGAGACGAGGATCGCGGCCCGCCTGCGCTGACCCCACCAGCGCAGCTCCCAGTCCATGCCGAAGGGGTCGCCGACTTCCGCCCTGAAGGCGGCCTGCAGATCCTCGCGGTCGCACCCGGGCGGCAGGAAGAGCTCGGTCCGCATGAAGAAGCGCCCGCCGCTGGGGTCTGAGGAGTACTGGTGGGAGGAGACGATGTTGGCCTCCCAGCCGAACAGGAAGCCGGATACGGCAGCGACGATGCCGGGCCTGTCGGGGCAGGAGACCAGCAGGCGCGCCGTGTAGGAGGGCTCTACGCCGTCAGGAGGTGGTGCGGCCTGCGCCGAGGCTGGGCTGCCCTCCACGGCGCATGCTCATTTCTTCTTGCCGGTGGTGGTCGTGCTCGTCGACGGCTGCGGCGTCGTCGTGATCTGGGTCCCCGTGAAGGTGCCGTTGGGGGCCTTTTTGACCGCGTATGTCTTGCCGTTGGTCGTCGTCGTGTACGTCTGGCCGCCGTTGGGGTACTTCTTGACTTCCGCCAGTTCGTTCTTCAGGCGGGTCTTCTGGCTTTCCGGAGCCAGGCTGACAGCCTTTTCGGAGGCCAGGTCGCCCGTTCGTTCGTTGTGCGCCTTGTAGGCGTAGATCGCCAGCTGGGCGTAGTAGGCGGCGTCTTCGGGGCGCGCCGCGACGACGATCTGCAGCGCTTCGACGGCTTTGCTCGGTTCGTTCAGCGCCGCTTCGCCGTAGATGCCGTAGACGAGCTGGGCGACTTCCGCGCTGACCTTGGAGGGGTTCAGGGCCAGGTAGCTCTGCCAGGCCTGCGAGGCGCGCCGGTAGAGCTGCTTGCCCTTGCTCGTCACGACCCCCGCCGAGGTCACGTAGCCGCCGCCTTCGTTGCCTGCTTCGTGCAGCAGCGCCTTCGTCAGGTTCTCGAAGCCGCTGACGTCGCTGGGGTTCTTCTTGGTCGCCTTTTCGTACTTCTTGATCTGGGCGGAGAAGCTCGACCCGTTGGAGCCTTCGTTGCTGCTGGCGGCGCTGAAGATGCCGCCGCCGCCGAAGCCGCTGCCGACGCCGAAGCCGACCAGCCCGACGCCGATCAGCAGCGCCAAGCCGATGTAGACGACGCGCACGACGCCGCGCCTGCCTCGGCCTCTCAGGTCGAACAGCATCAGGACAGCCCGCTATCGGTGTGGTCGATTATCTGCTGCACGGTTCGGTCTCCCTCTTGCTGGGGCGGCGGCGGCCCGCCATGGCTCCCCTCGCCGCCTGCCGCGGCACCCTCGAATCGAGGCTTGCGCCGCGCCAACAACGCGGCTATCAGGATACTGACCTCGTAGAGCAGATACAGCGGCACCGTCTCGAGCAGCAGCGTGATGACGTCGCCCGGCAGGAAGGCGGCGATGACGGCACAGGCCACGACCGCGTAGCGGCGGCTGCGGCGGAGCTGGCGTGGCGTCACGAGCTCCAGGCGCGTCGCCCCGATGATCACGACTGGGACCTGGAAGACGAGGCCCATGGCCAGCAGGATCGTCGAGGCGAAGCTGTAGTACTGGCCCGCCTGAACGAGGTTGTTGAACTCGCCCGCGTTGAAGTTGACGAAGAAGCGCACCGCCGCCGGCAGCACGACGAAGTAGCCGAACAGGACGCCGAGCACGAACAGGCCCGGCACCGCTGTCAGCAGCGGCGCGGTCGCGCGTCTCTCATTGGGCCGCAGGGCGGGGAGGATGAAGGCGAACAGCTCGTACAGGACGATCGGCAGGGCGATGATCAGCGCGAAGTAGAAGACGACTGTCAGCGTCGTCGTGAAGGCTTCCCCGACGGCCAGCGTGACGGGCCTATCGCCGGTCGGCTTGCGCGGCACGTGCGCGACGTCCTGCTCGAGCTTGTCGGCCAGCGGGCCGAGCTGGGCGCGGGTCGGCGCGGAGACGCCGCTGCCGGGGGCGCCCAGCGTCCGCAGGGCATGGCTCGTGTCTTCGGCTGCTTTGACGACGGCTTCCTGGGCGAGGACGGCCTGGCCCGTCGTGCCCTCCCCTTTGCGGACCTGGCTGCGGGTCTGGTCGGTCAGCGGCTTGTTGATGATCCGCAGCAGTTCGTGGTTCTGCCAGAAGCAGAAACAGAAGGCCACGACGATGGCTGCACCAGAGATGATCAGCCGGGTGCGCAGCTCGTCGAGGTGATCCACGAGGCTCAGCCGATCCTCGTGCTCGATCGGACGGAGCGACCGTTTCATGGGATGGCTGAACCTACCACCGACCCGGACCCCGGCCTGGCGCTAAAGGCGCCGCCCTCACGCGTCGATGACGGTTGGGAAACGGTATGGACTCCGAAAAAGAACCCGACATCCAACAGCGGTCGGCGCTGCCTGGCGGGGAACAGATCGACGTCGTCGCAGGGGAGCACGGACATGCTCCCGACGGCAACGGTTCCCCCGGTCTGCTCCACGTCTGCTTCCACTGCGCAGGCGAGCTGGTCTACCCCCTGGACTGGTCCGAGGAAGGACCCCGCCACTGGCGCATCGTGCTGCGCTGCCCGGAGTGCGAGTCCCGCCGCGAGGGCGTCTTCGACCAGGCCACCGTCGAACGGCTCGACGACGAGCTCGACCGCGGCTCCAGCGCCCTGCTGGGTGACCTGCGCAGGATGACCCACGCCAACATGTCCGAGGAAATCGAGTTCTTCGCCCGGGCACTCGAGGCGGACCTGATCCTGCCCAGCGACTTCTAGCAGTGCACGGCGCCGGTCAGCGATAGCGCTCGACCACCGAGTCGGCGACCAGCTCCAGCAGCTCCGAGCGCCCGCAGGGCAGGATCTCGGGCAGGGCCGCCTTGGCCTCTGCCACGACCGCCAGGGCCCGCTCGCGGGCCTCGTCCAGAGCGCCCGTGGCCGCTATCCGCTCGCACAGCTCCTCGGCCTGGCGATGCCCGTCGGGACCGGCCAGCGAGCCGAGCTGCACCAGCGCCAGCTCCGGGTCGCGGGCCCGGGCCAGGATGAAGGGAAGGGTGACGGTGCCGTCGAGCAGGTCCGTCCCCCGTGCCTTACCCGTCCTCTCGACGGGACCCGAGACGTCGAGGACGTCGTCGAGCATCTGGAAGGCCAGGCCGATCCGGCGGGCGAAGGCGCCCAGCGCGTCAGCCAGGGCAGCCGAGCCCCCGACCGCGATCAGCGCCCCCAGCCTGCAGGCGGCCTCGAACAGGGCAGCCGTCTTCAGCTCACAGCGGCGCAGGTAGCGCTGCACGGGGACCTCTGAGGCGTAGGCGTCCTCCCGTTGCAGCAGCTCCCCTTCGGCCAGCGCCGAGCTGGCCTCCGAGAGGGCCTGCAGCTGGGTCGAGTCCTCGTTGCGGGCGAGCTCCGCGAAAGCCCGCGAGAAGAGCAGGTCGCCGGTCGCTACGGCGACCCGCCGGCCGGCGCTCGCGGCCACCGTGGGATGGCCCCGGCGCAGTTCAGCCCCGTCGATCAGGTCGTCGTGGACGAGCGTCGCAGAGTGGACCAGCTCGACGGCGACCGCCGCCCTGACGAGCCGCTCCTGCTCCTCGGCGGAGTGCTCCTCCGAGCCGGCCGACTCGGCCGCCAGCAGCACCAGCAGGGGCCGCAGGCGCTTGCCCCCCGCCACGACGGTCGCGTTGGCGTGTCCCGCCAGCGGCTCACCGGCGGCAGCCGTCAGCTCCGACAGGTGCTGCTCGGTCCTCGCCATCAGGTCTCGCAGCCGCGTCCCGCCGCGCTGCATGATGCGGTCCAGGCTCTCGACGCCGGCCTGCGCCGCCGCGTCGCCCGCCAGGCCGTTGACGGAGCCGTTCATGCCTGCGGCTCCCGCGGCACTGTGCCGGCGTGGATGGCGATGATGCCGCCGGCCGTCAGCAGGTACTGGACGTCGGTCAGGCCCGCCTCGTCCATCTCCCGTGCCAGCTCCCGAGGTCCGGGGAAGCGCTTGACGGAGTTGGGCAGGTACATGTAGGCGTCTGATATGCCCGTCCTGGCGCGGGCGGCCCCGTCGCCCGAGCCTCGCAAGCGACGGCCGGCCGCCTCCACGAGCGCCCCTATGGCCGGCACGAGGCGGTCGAACCAGAGCGCGTAGAAGGCGGACAGAGGGGGTTTGGTCGGCGTCGTTATCTCCAGGACGACGACGCGCCCGCCCGGTCGCACGACCCGTCTCATCTCGCGCAGGCCGCGGGCCAGGTCGTCGAAGTTGCGCGCCCCGAAGCCGACGGTGGCCGCATCGAAGGAGCCGTCGTCGTAGGGCAGCTTGAGAGCGTCCGCCCATTCGAAGCGCGGTCCCGTGCCGGACTGGAATGAGCGCTCGACCTTGGCTCGGGCTACATCCAGCATCGCCTCGGCGAAGTCGCAGCCGACGACCTCCCCGCCCGGCGCGACCCGCCTGTACAGCTCGACGGCCAGGTCGCCCGTGCCGGTGGCGACGTCCAGGGCCCGGTCGCCGGGGCCGACCCGCGCCATGTCCGCCGCACGCGCCCGCCAGCGGTGGTGCAGGCCGGCCGTCATGGCCGTGTTCATCACGTCGTAGATGCGGGCGATGCGGTCGAACATGGCGCGCACCTCGCCCGCCGCCAGCCTTCCCGCCTGCTCGCGATCGGTCGCGCCGGCTCCTGGGCGAGCTGGCACGGCGCCGCTATTTCAGCTGCGAGAGGAAGGCGACGATCGCGTCGAACTTCTTCGCCGGGAGGTTCTTGAAGGAGGGCATCGGGGTCGTCGGGTTGACCAGCGTGCGGGCGATCGCCTGGCGCGGCAGGCGCGCGGCGATGTGGGTCAGGTTCGGACCGGGGCCCGCGTTGCCGTTGTCGCCGATCTTGTGGCAGGCCTCACAGCCCGATTGGGCGACCACCAGCTTTCCTTCGTTGTATTCGGAGAGGGTCTTGCCGCCGGCGTGCAGGACGTGCTGGGGCGTGGCCATTTCGATCGCCGTCGGGGAGCCGGCGTTGGCGCCCTCGTAGGTCAGGTAGGCCATCAGGCAGATGACCGCGATGCCGGTGATCGTCGCGATCGGCCTGCGCTCGGGACGGCGCTCCGGCCCCCTGTCGTAGAAGGGCAGCAGGAACAGCAGGATCATGCAGATCGTGGGGATCCCGATCGTCGCCAGCGGCACCAGGCTGGGCGGCTTGATCACGCGCAGGACCTCGAAGAGGAAGAAGAAGTACCACTCGGGCCGCGGCACGTAGGTCGTCGTCGTGGGGTTGGCCTTCGACCCCAGCTCGGCTCCCAGCACCAGCGACATCGTGATGATCACGGCCATCACGACGCAGGCCATGGCGGAGTCCTTGGCGACTGCGTAGGGGAAGAAGGGCTTGCCCTTGGACTTCAGGATCGCGTACTCGCGGAGGTATTCCTCCTTCTGGCGCTGGTTCACGGGCCTCTAGACCTCCGCCTCGCGCAGCTCTTCGGGCTTCTCGGCTTTCTGCCAGGGCGGCGCGGTCGTGCCGAGCTTGGCGACCAGGTACAGGTGGGCGCCGATCAGGGCCGCTATCAGCCCCGGCACGAGCAGCATGTGGATGGCATAGAACCGCGACAGCGTGGTCGCGCCGAATTCGGATCCGCCGCGCAGGAAGTCACTGAGATAAGGCCCGATCAGGGGGCCCGTGCCGTTGATGTTGACGCCGACGACAGTGGCCCAGTAGGCGCGCTGGTCGAAGGGCAGCAGGTAGCCCGTGAAGGACATCGTCATGGTCAGGATCAGCAGCACGACGCCGATCACCCAGTTCAGCTCCCGCGGGTACTTGTAGGCGCCGAAGAAGAAGGTCCTGCCCATGTGCAGGAAGACGAGGATCACCATCACGCTGGAGCCCCACTTGTGCATGCCGCGCACGAACTGGCCCAGGAACACGTCGTTGGTCACGTAGCGGATCGATTCGTAGGCGCCGCCCGCCGGGTCGGGCCGGTAGTACATGGCCAGGAAGACGCCCGTGACGGCCTGGTTGAGGAAGGCGAACATGGTCGCCGAGCCGAGCGTGTAGAACCAGTTGGTGCCCTTGGGCACCTTGCGGAACATCATCCAGCGGGCCGCGCCGGACAGCGAGGTGCGCTCGTCGACCCAGTCGACGACGGTGATGCCGGCGTTCGCGGCCTCCTCGATCGGGCCTTTTTTGACGTCCCCGGGGCGGGGCGCGGGCGGCTTCAGGGCCGATGGCAGGGGCGGGGCGGGAAGCTTCGGAAGCTTGGGCACGGTCGCGAGCGGTCCTTACAGTTTCTGGGCGCCGGGCCGCGACGGGTAGAAGTACTGGCCGATGCCGTCCAGGGGCTCGCCGGGGTCGCGCGGGGAGAAGCGGCGCAGCTCGCTGTTGACGGAGAAGCGCGGCCCGACTTCGACCAGTCCGCTGCTGCTGACGCGCGTGTAGAAGCGGTCCAGGGGCCTGACGGGAGGGCCGCCGACGCGCCTGCCCAGCAGGTCGTAGACGCCGCCGTGGCAGGGACAGATGAAGCGCTCGGCGGCGTCGACCCAGCGCACGGGGCAGCCCAGGTGGGCGCAGCGGCTGGAGATGGCGATGTAGGGCGTGCCCTGGTCGTAGGGGTCCGTGTCGATTTCGGGGTTGAACTTGCGTATGTAGGCCGTGGACTTGCCGGCCTCGCCGATGTTCGGGCTCAGCGTGATCACGACGGGCACGTAGTTGGTGTCCGTGAACATGCCTTCCGGGCCGACGACTTCCCAATGGTGGGGGCTGCTTTTGAAGATCGGCCCGACGGCGAAGCCGAGCGCGGGCAGCGCGAAGGCGCCCGCCGCGACGGCCCCGGCGGTGTGGGCGCTGCCGGTCATGAACCGCCTGCGGGTGATCGTCTCTCCCTCGAAGGCGCCGGGGATGCCTCGGTCGAGGGTGTACTTGGATTTGTGCTTGAGGCGCTTGTCTGCCACTGCCGGGCAAACAATATAGATGCGCGATTCAGGGCGGCGTCGGGACGGCTCTGGCGCTTGTGCGCATAGCCTCTAGCGCGCCTGGGGCGCCGGCCGCGACGAGCTCCTTGGCGGCCCTGTGCCGATCGCTGGGACCCCACCCGACGGTACGAGCCCCGGCCTCCCAGACGGCCTCCGCCAGCTCCGTGTCGCCCGCCCCCTGGGCCAGCGAGCTGAGCGTGATCGTGTCGGCCAGCTCGGCCACGGCGAAGGTGTCGCCCAGCTCCACCAGCCGCGCCAGGCCGATCGCGTAGAGCCTGTCGCCGGCCAGCACGGCCAGGTCCGCTTCGGGCCTGCGCAGCACGCGAGGCACGTCGTAGTGCAGCAGGTAGCCCTCGTAGATGGCCTCGATCAGCAGCCCGTACTCGTCCTCGCTGCCGGCCACGCGGGGGCCGCCGGCGACCAGCGTGGCGGGGCTGTCGCGCTCTGCGCCCTCGGCCTGCTCCGCGGGCGAGGCGAGCAGGCCCGCGATCAGGCCGCCGCACTCCGCCAAGAGCTCCCGCAGGGCTTGCAGGGACTGCCCGCTCACGCCCCGCCCTCCGCCTCGGGCAGCGCCGCGAAGGCCCCCGCCGCCGCGGCCAGGGTCCGTTCGACGTGCTCCTCGGTGTGGGCCAGGGAGGGGAACCAGGCCTCGAACTGGGCGGGCGGCGGGTAGACGCCGCGGGCCAGCAGCTCCCGGCACCATGCCCCGTAGGCGGACAGGTCGCAAGCCTGGGCGTCGGCGAAGCTCTCCACCGGCCGCTCGCTGAAGAAGACGGTAAGCAGCCCCGGGACGCTGACGACCTGCACGGGACGGTCCCCGGCGGCGCTGCGCAGGCCCTCGGCCAGGCGGCTGGTCGTCTCGGCCAGGCGCAGGTAGGCCATCTCGTCGAGCATCTGCAGCGTGGCCAGGCCGGCGGCGACGGCCACGGGGTTGCCCGACAGGGTGCCGGCCTGGTAGACGGGCCCGGCGGGTGCCAGGCGCTCCATCAGATCGGCCCGCCCGCCCAGCGCGGCCGCCGGCAGCCCCCCACCGAGCACCTTGCCCATCACGGTCAGGTCGGCCTGCACGGCCGTCAGCTCCTGGGCGCCGCCGCGGGCCACCCGGAAGCCGCTGATGACCTCGTCGAGGATCAGCAGCGCCCCGCAGTCCTCGGCCCGCTCCCGCAGCAGCTCCAGGAAGCCTTCCCGGGGCGGGACGAGACCCATGTTGGCGGGCAGCGGCTCGGCCACGATCGCGGCCACGTCCTCGCCGCCGGTGGCGGCCAGCAGCGCCCCCGGGTCGTTCCAGGGCACGACGACGGTGTCTGCGGCGGCTGCGGCCGTCACCCCCGGGCTGGAGGGCAGGGCGGCAGTGGCGAGACCTGAGCCGGCCTGCGCCAGCAGCCCGTCGACGTGCCCGTGGTAGGCGCCCGCGAACTTGACGACGCGGTCCCGTCCCGTCACGGCCCGGGCCAGCCGCAGGGCGCTCATCGAGGCCTCCGTGCCGGAGGACGTCATGCGGATCATCTCGACGCTCTCCATGCGGGCGCAGACCTCCTCGGCCAGGGCGACCTCGCCGGCCGTGGGCGCGCCGAAGCTGGTCCCCTTGGAGGCGGCCTCCCCGATCGCCTCCAGCACCCGTGGATGGGCGTGACCGTGGATCAGCGGCCCCCACGAGCAGACGTAGTCGACGAAGCGGTTGCCGTCGACGTCGATCAGCTCCGCGCCCTCGCCGCGGTCGACGAACAGAGGGTCGCGCCCGATCGCGCGCATCGCCCGGACGGGAGAGTTGACGCCACCGGGAAGCCGTGCCAGAGCGCGCCTGTACAGCTCCTCGGAGCGCGTGTCGCGGAGGGAGGTCGTCACGTCTGGTCGGGCCTCCGAGAAGGCAAGACGGCTGTGAGCTTCGATTGGAGGCCGTTCAAGGCTCTCAGCATAGGCTCGGGGCGATGCCGGCGCGGGTCACGCTCAGGAGCACAGATGAAGCGCGCGGCGGTAAGCACGCCGGGCTGCCGTCTCGGCCGGACGGATCCCCTGCGAAGCCCCCCGGGTGTCATGGGCGGAGTCGGCGGTGACGAACATGCAGCGCCCGACGGCGAAGAAGACGTTGGCAATGGCATCGCGTCGTTTCGGCAGGTACTCGCCGACCTCCCGCCCGCCAGGAACACCGAGGACCTCCCCATCGCTACGACTCCGCACGGGGAATTCCGCCAGCGCTCCGGCGACGCTTTCGGCCAACTGACGTTCGGCGCCGGCATCTGCCGCGAAGACCATCGCCGTGTAGACGCCTTCGCGAGGATGACCTCCGAAGTACTCGTACAGCCCCTCCTCGAATTCCTCGCCCTGCAGGACGCGCTGTTCGGCTTCGGCAGCCTTGCCGCGCTCACCCAGTTCAGCTGCCCATTCCTTCGCTGTCGCCGAGATGCCCGAGTCCAGTCGATCTCTGCGCAGTCCCGGGAATTCGCTCGGTGCCAACGCGAGCGAGTGAAGGGGCAGCGGTGGCAGACCGGCAGCAGGCGCGGCCACGGAGCCCAGAAATACGAGCAGGGGAAGCAGCAGCATCAGCGGTACGGCGGGTCTCACCATCTCCGCCAGGCCGCCTCAGGCGTGCGCCCGTTCCCAGTCCTTGAACTCCTCCGTGAAGTACAGGAGCCGGATCTTCTTGAACTCCGTGGAGGAGTAGAGGGTGGCCCGCTCCTCTATCCCCGTCCTCTGGGCGATCGAGTCCAGGACGGCGTCGCACTCCTCCTTGGAGCGCCCGTGGGCCATCGTGAAGACGGAGTAGGGCCAGTCCGCGTAGGTGGGGCGCTGGTAGCAGTGGGAGATGCCGCGGGTGGCGGCCATCTCGCAGCCGACCTCCATGATCCGCTCGTCGGGCACCTTCCAGACGCCCATGCCGTTGGCCGAGAAGCCGGCCCGGCGGTGGTAGAGGATGGCGGCGACGCGGCGCAGCAGCCCGCGCTCCTGCATTCCGGCCAGGTGGTCGAGCAACTGCTCCTGGGTCATGCCGAGCTCGGCGGCGGCGGCGGCGTAGGGCTCGGAGACGACCGCCATGTCGCCCTGCAGGGCCCTGATGACGGAGACGTCCAACTCGTCGTAGGGCTGGCGCTCGAGCTCGACGGGCTCGGAGGCCTGGGCGGTGCTGGAGAGGGCGTCCGTGTCGCCCTCCATCTCCAGGTCCATGCGGATCTTGAACAGCTTCAGGGTCGGCAGCTGGCGGACGGACTCTGCGCCGGCCTCGCAGGCCAGCACGTCCAGGGTCCCTTCCAGGCCCAGCGGGGAGTCGGGCTCGGTGGCGATCGTGAACCAGAGGTTGAACTCGTGGTTTCGCAGGTAGTTGTGGGAGACGCCGGGGTGGGCGTTGATGACCTGGGCCGCACGGTGGGGATGGTCTGGGTCGACCTTGGCGGCGACGAGCATCGAGGAGTAGCCGAGCGCCCGCGTGTCGAAGATCGGCGTGACCTGGCGGATGATGCGCTTCTCCAGCAGGTGCCCGACGCGGTCCATGACCTCCTGCTCGGTCAGCCCGGCCAGCCCTGCGACGTGCTGGTAGGGCCGGGGGGCGATCGGGAAGGAGCCCTGCATCAGGTTCAGCAGGCGACGGTCGACGTCGTCCAGGGGCACTGCCGCGCCGTCCTTGCGGGAGCGGATCTTCGGCGTCGCGGCGGCTGCCCGCCTGGCGTCGGCGTCCCCGTCGATCAGCTCTGCTCTGCCAGCCATCGTGCGGCGTCCTTTGCGTGGTAGGTGATGATCGTGTCCGCTCCGGCGCGCCGCAGCGAAGTCAGGATCTCCAGGGCCGTGGCCCGCTCGTCGAGGTATCCGGCCGCGGCGGCAGCCTTCACCATCGCATACTCGCCGCTGACGTTGTAGGCAGCCACGGGCAGCCCGCTGGCCTCGCGGACGGCCGCGATCAGGTCGCCGTAGGCGAGGGCGGGCTTGACCATGACCATGTCGGCCCCCTCCTGGACGTCCAGGAGGGCCTCGCGGACGGCCTCCCGCCCGTTGGCCGGATCCATCTGGTAGCCGCGACGGTCGCCGAAGGCCGGCGTGGAGCCGGCGGCCTCCCGGAAGGGCCCGTAGAAGGCGGAGGCGAACTTGGCCGAGTAGGCCATGATCGGCACCTCGGCGAAGCCCTCGCCGTCGAGGGCCTCGCGGATGACCCCGACGCGCCCGTCCATCATGTCCGAGGGCGCGACCAGGTCGGCGCCGGCGTGGGCGTGGCTGACGGCTGTGCGGGCCAGCAGCTCCAGCGTCGCGTCGTTGTCGACGCGGGCCTCGGTCCCCTCGCCGCGAAGCACCCCGCAGTGACCGTGGGAGGTGTACTCGCACAGGCAGACGTCGGTCATCACGAGCAGGTCGGGCACCGCGGCCTTGATGGCTGCGACGGCCAGCTGGACGGCGCCGTTCTCGTCCCAGGCGCCGGAGCCCTCCTCGTCCTTGTGCTCGGGGACGCCGAAGAGGATCACGCCGGCGATGGCGAGACCTGCCGCCTCCCGGGCCTCGGCGACGGCCTCTGCCAGGGAGAGGCGCTCGACGCCCGGCATGGCCTCGATCGGCTCCCTTCCGCTCGGGGCCTCGTTGACGAACAGCGGCAGGACCAGGTGCCCGGCCCGCAGCTCTGTCTCGCGCACGAGGCCGCGTAGGCCGGCGCTGGCGCGCAGCCTGCGCATTCGAGTCTGGGGGAAGGCCATCGCCCTCTCAGGTTAGAACGGCGCTGCCGCCGTGACAAACGCGGGGGCGTGGCCGGCCCCCCTCACACCTCCCGCCGCAGCCCTGCCGACGCCAGCGCCCCGAAGGCGGCGACGAGCACGAGCAGGTGCACGACGGGCAGACCCATGGCCGGGGAGGAGTCGTTGACGGCTGCGTCCAGAGCCTGCAGGGCCGCCTTGAAGGGGAAGACGAAGGAGACGACCTGGATGACGTCGTAGAAGCCGTGCCCGACTGCCCCGGCGGGGACGAGGGCCAGCAGGGCCAGGGGCAGCGACAGCAGGATGCCCAGCAGGGAGGCGGCGCGCACCTCGCGGGCGAGGGCGCCGATGGCCAGCCCGAGGGCGGCGAAGCCGGCGGCGCCGGCGGCGAGGGCTGCCAGCCACAGCGGCGAGCGTCCCCAGTCCAGCGGCACGAAGGCGCCGACGCCGGCGAGCATGGCCAGCCCGACGAGGAAGGAGCAGACGCCGGCCAGCAATCCCTTGCCGGCCAGCAGACGCTGCCGGGAGAGCAGGCCGCGGATCAGGCGCGCGAGGGCGTTCTCTTCGCGCTCCAGGGCGAGCCCGCCGGCGGCCAGCAGGACGGCCAGGAACATGACCGAGACGGACACGGCGACGACGACGGCGAAGGCGTCCAGGGGCGTCCGCCGCCCGTGCAGGAGGACGCTGTGGACCTCGATGGGCTGCCCGACGGTCGCCAGCACCCGCTTGCTGAGGCTGAGGTTCTGGGCGGCGAAGTCGGCGAAGGCCTGGACCTGCACCAGCGCGTCGCGCTGCGGGCCGGCGGGCGTGTGGGCGATGACCTCCCGCAGCAGCCCGGGGATGCGGTTCAGTCCGACGAGGTCTTCGGGCGCGCCCAGGACGCCGAGGTTGCCGCCCTTCAGGAGGACTTCGATGGCCTGGGCGGCGGCCCGCTGGATCTGTTCTGAGAAGCCGAGGTTGGCCTGGGCCAGGGCGGAGCGCAGCTGGGACTGCACGAGGGACTGCTCCAGGGCGTCGCCGTTGTAGATCAGTTCCAGCTGTCCCTGACCGGTCCCGGAGGAGACCTTGGCCGCTATGTCGGGGGGGATGACGACGGCCGCCAGGACGTCGCCGGAGGAGATGTCGTGGACGGCCTGGCCGCGGGAGGCGACTTCGACGGCGTCGACTTCGGAGAACAGCCGGCGGGCGTAGCGGGCGACTTCGACGCGGCTGGAGCCGACCTGCACTGTCTCCCCGGGCGCCGTCTCGTCGACGATGGCGACACGCGGCCGGGAGGGCCCCCGGGAGATGGCGAAGCCGATCAGCAGGGCGATGGCGACGGGGTAGAGGACGAGCAGGGCCACGAGCAGCCTCGAGCGGGCCAGGATCAGCAGGTCCTTGCGCAGCAGCCAGGTCATTGCGACTGCGCGTCCTGCTCGCCGGCTGCTGCCAGGAAGGCGACGAGGGCCTGCTCGAGGTCGCCCCCGCCCAGCCCGGAGCGCTCCACGAGCAGTCCTGGCGTGCCGTCGAAGAGCAGCCTGCCGCGGTCCAGGACGAGGGCCCGGGTGGCGTGGCGCTGGGCCTCGCTGGGGTTGTGGGTGGAGAAGAGGACGGTCCGCCCGGCGCGGGCGAGACCGGCCAGGAACAGCCACAGGCGCTCGCGCTGGGCGGGGTCGAGGGAGGCCGTGGGCTCGTCCAGTACGAGCACGGCAGGAGCCCCGATCAGGCCGATGGCGACGTTGACGCGCTGGCGGTTGCCGCCGGAGAGCCGCCCTACCTGCTCGCGGGCGCGCTCGGCCAAGCCCGTCTGCTCGAGCATCCCGGCGACGGCGGCCTCGACGTCGGGGACCCCCTCCAGGCGAGCGAAGAAGGCCAGGTTCTCGGCGACGGTCAGCTTGGAGTAGAGGGCGGGCTGCTGGGGCGCCCAGCCGATCAGGCGACGGTCGGGCTGCACGGTCCCGGCATCTGCCTGCTGGGCGCCGGCGAGGATCGACAGCAGGGTCGTCTTGCCTGCCCCGTTGGGCCCGAGCAGGGCGACCAGCTCGCCGGGGTCGGCCTGGAAGCCGACGTCGTCGAGGGCCGTCAGCTGCCCGTAGCGCTTGGTCAGCCCCTGGACCTGCAGGGCGTGGCTCACAGCAGCGGCGAGGAGGAGCGCCGCTCCCAGGGCTCGAAGCTGAGGTGCCTGCCGAGGTAGACGGCTGTCTCGCGCAGGACGGAGAGGATCGGCAGGGCGACGAGGGCGCCGACGATGCCGTGCACCTGCAGGCCGAGCAGCAGGGCGAAGATGACGAGCAGGGGGTTGATGCGCAGGGTGTGCCCGAAGACCTGGGGCGCGACGATGTGGCCCTCGAGCTGCTGCAGGCCGATGAAGAGGGCGACGACCCAGAGGGCGGTGATGGGGTCCGTGAAGAGGGCGACGAGGACGGGCGGCAGGGCGCCGAGGATCGGCCCGACGTAGGGGACGAGCTCCATGACGCCGTAGAACATGCCGAAGGCGAGGGCGTACTTGCGCCCGTCGGGGAAGACCCCGATCAGCCCGAAGACGTAGAGGGACAGGCCGGCGGAGGCGCCCATGACGAGGCTGAAGAGCAGCTGCCCGCCGACGTAGCGGGAGACGGCCCGCTGCACGAGGATCGGGTAGTCGTCGGCGCGGGAGCCGTCTCCTGAGGGCATCAGCCTGCGGACGAGGTCGCCGATGCGTGGGCCGTAGAGCAGCATGTAGACGGACAGGACGAAGACCAGGATCAGATCGAAGATGGCGTTTGCGACTTCGGTCAGCAGGGCGCCGCCGAAGCTGGCGAATTTGCCGGCGCTCTTGGCGACTTTGTCCTGGATGCTCTGCAGAGCCGTTTTGCCGGGCTTGACGAGCTTCAGGTGCACGCCGTGCTTTTCCATGTAACGCTGGAATTTCGAGAGCTGCTTGTTTGCTTCGTTGACGATGTGGGGCAGGTTGTCGCTGAACGTGCGGACCTGGTGGGAGATAGGGTTGGCGAGGAGGAAGCCGATGGCCGCGATGCACAGGAAGAAGGCGAGGTACACAGCCAGCACGGCCAGCCCCCGGGGCAGGCGTCCCCGCGCCAGGAAGCCGACGGCGGGGTTGAGGATCAGGGCGATCAGCCCGGCGACGATGAACAGCAGCAGGACTTTGCCGGCCGCTTTGGCGAGCGCCCAGGCGGCGACGATGGCCAGGGGCAGCAGCACGAGCTGCACCCAGCGGGGTACGAGGGTCCGCTGGGGGTGGCGCACAGGCTCGCCGTCCTGGCCGAGCTCACGCTCTTCCTCGGTCGGGGGCCGGGCGGGGCGCCCCTGCTCGCGGGCCTCGTCGGTCAATCTCTCCCCACCATCGCCAGAGTATGGCTGAGCCCCAGGCGGCCCCAACGGGCCAGGCCGGGGCCAGCGCCCCCGCAAGGATCCTGTTCGTGGGCGACGTCGTCGGCGGTCTCGGCCGCAGGACCCTGCTGGACTGCCTGCCGGTCCTGAAAGAGCGCTACGACCCGACGTTCGTGGTCGTCAACGGCGAGAACGCGGCGGGCGGGCTGGGCATAACGCCCAAGAACGCGGACCAGATGTTCGCGGCGGGCGTGGACGCGATAACGCTCGGCAACCACACGTACCATCGCCGCGAGATCTACCCGTACCTGGAGGGGCAGAAGCCGATCGTGCGCCCGGCCAACTTCCTGCGCAGCCAGCCGGGCAGGGGCACGTGCGTGGTGGAGAAGGACGGCGTCCGCCTGGGCGTGGTGAACATCAGCGGCAACCTGTACCTGCGGGCGGGCCGCTCGGCCTTCACGGAGATCGAGGTGGCCCTGGCGGAGCTGGGGCAGGTCGACCACGTCCTGGTCGACGTGCATGCGGAGGCGACGTCGGAGAAGGTGGCGATGGGGTGGCACCTGGACGGCAGGGTGACGGCTGTCGTGGGCACCCACACGCACGTCCCGACGGCCGACGCGAGGGTGCTGCCGGGCGGCACTGCCTACATCACGGATGTCGGCATGACGGGCCCGCGGGGCGGGGTGATCGGCGTCAAGCGCGAGCAGGCGATCGAGTCGCTGCTGACGCAGATGCCGGTGCGCTTCGAGACCTCCGAGGAGGACCCGTGGCTGATGGGGGTGCTGATCAGCTGCTCAGAACGGCTTCGGGCAGACTCGATCGAGCCGGTTCTGATGCCACGTCCGCCTGGCCCCTGAGCTGATCTGCGCCGAGGGCGCCGAGCAGGGCCAGCATGACAAGCGGGAAGAACCAGGGGACGTACAGGTAGAACCAGTGTTCGAGGGCCAGCTCGAGGGCGATCATGACGGCCCCGCAGCCGGCTGCCAGCCCGACGAGATCCTGGCGGCGGGGCACGAGGGCGACGGCGAGGGCGAACAGGACGACGAGTACCTCGAAGACGTGCTGCGCCGACTGCAGCCCGTACAGGCCCCAGACGGAGAATGGCGAGCCGCGGTTGGACTGGTAGACGATGGTGCGCTCGTAGATGGTGTGCAGGGAGTCGTGGGCGAAGGCGGGTATGACGGCCAGCGCCCCGGCAGCCAGGAAGCCGAGCAGGAACAGGAGGCCCCGCAGGGGCCGGCTGCGGGCGGGCACGGAGCGCAGGGCGTCGGTGGCCAGCAGCGGGGCCAGGGCCAGGGGGGCGAACTTGGTCAGCCCGGCCAGGGCCGAGAAGGCGCCGCGGGCGCCGGTGGCGACCCTGCCCCTGTAGGAGGCTGCCAGCAGGGCCAGCAGGATCAGGTCGGCGACGAGCGTGTCGTTGCTGTTGCACTCCAGGGCGAAGAGGGTGAAGGGAAAGGAGACCCAGGCGTAGGCGAGGGCGATGCCGAGGGTCGGCCCGCGCATGCGCCTGCCGAGCAGGAACAGCAGCCCGACTGCCAGCAGGTCGAAGAAGATGGCGGCGGCGTGGGCTGCGGGCAGGTCGTCCCAGGTCCCGCTCCAGCCGAAGGTCTGCTGGAAGGGCAGGTAGAGCTCGTAGTTGACGGGCCCGTAGGTGTCGCCGTGTTCGTTGTCTGCGGGGTAGTGGTCGTAGAGGGACTTGCCGTCGACGATCCGCTCGGCCCCGATGACGCCGGCGTAGCCGACGTCGACGACGTTGGAGTCGATCACGTTGAGGGCGATGCGAAAGCCGATCAGGAAGACGACCCCCATCGCCAGCCACCAGGGCGAGACGAGCAGCTTCAGGGGCCGCGGCGAGCCCCGGCCGGGCCTCGGCCTGCGCAGCAGCCAGATCATGCGGGCGAGCAGGTAGAGCAGGGGCGGGTAGGACAGGGGCACGGAGGCGTAGATGCGCCCGTGGTTGAAGAAGGCCAGCGAGACGGACAGGAGCAGCAGCACGGCCAGGTCCAGGTGCAGCATCGAGAGGGGCCGGCGGAAGTCGAAGAAGGGGACGAAGAACAGCAGGCACAGGGGCAGCCAGACGTAGAGGGCGTCGACGTGCCGCCCGAAGGCCCCGGGGTAGCCGCGGGCCATCGACCAGGCGACCTGGAAGCCGGTCCACTGTTCCAGGACCCGCCCGGTCGTGTCGTCGAGGATGACCTGCCCGATCTCCTTCTTGCCGCCCTTGGAGAAGTAGCTGACCTGCCAGTGGAAGGCGCCCTTGAGGTAGGCGCCGCCGTAGGAGCCCCGGTATTCGGAGCGGACCTTCCTCATCTTCGGAAGGCGACCGGCGATTTCGAGCACCTGGTCGGCGGAGAGGCGCCGGCCGGCCGGCGGGACGTCCGAGGGGGCGACGGGGATGGGCGCTTCGGAGACGGTCGCCTGGGCGGTCGAGGAGGAGGATGAGGAGGGGTCGCGTGCCGCCGTCGAGGTCGCGGCGGGCCGCCCGCTCGTCGTTGCCGCCGACGCCGCGCCGGCGATGTGCTTGGTTGCCGCGGTGCTCGTCTGTGCCTGCGCGGAGCAGGGCAGCGCCAGCGCCAGCGCCAGAAGGCACGTGAGAGCAGGCGCGAGGCGCGACATCGTGCGAGGGTACGGGAAGCCGGCGCGGGAGGCACCGGCAGAGGCTGCGACACGATGTGACGCCCGGCTCGACGTCAGAAGTCGCCTCCGTGTCAGGCGTCGAGGCCGAAGTGGCGCAGGACGAGGCCGGCGACGTCGCGGATGGCCCACTGCTCGCGGTCGGGTAGAGGCCCCTCCAGCCCGCTGATGACGAGGGCGCCGAGCGAGTCGGAGGCGTGCAGGGAGCCGTGGCTGCCGCCGCCGACGTGGGCCTGGCGCCCCCAGTCCACGAACTCGTAGCCGGGGGAGGCGGACAGCAGGACCTCGCCGGAGGTGGGGCAGGTCAGGGCGGCCCAGACCCGGGCGAGGGCGTCGGGATGGGAGCGGCTGGCGAGCCGGCCGTCGCGCAGGCTCGCTCCGATCGTCTCCAGGGCGCCCTCGACGCTCCAGCTCTCCCCGCGTTCGTCGGTGACGATCCCGCCGGGAGCGAAGCGAAGCTCCCCGGCTGGGCCGGCGATGACTCCCTCTCGCGGTCTGTCGTGGACGTCGCGCTCCAGCCACATGACCAGTTCGACGCCCACGATGGACCGGGCGAGGGCGGCGACGGAGGCGCGCATGGCGTCGCGCTCCGAGGGGTGCAGGGCGTAGACCATGGCGGCGCGCTGGGAGGGGCAGACGGCGATGCGGGGCTCGACCTGCTCGCCGCGGGGGGCGCGGCCGGGCGTCAGCACGCCGAGCTCGGCAAGCTCGTCCTGCAGGGCGATGGTGTCCAGCACGGGGGCCTGGGAGTGGTCGGCCATGACGATGACGGCGTGGTCGGCCAGGAAGGCGTCGAGGCCGCCGGCGGCGTTGGCGACGCGTGCGAGCTGGAGGTCGGCCTGGGCGAGAGAGTGCAGCTGGCCCTCGAGGCCGCGCTTGTGGGAGTGCCAGTCGTTGTCGGGCAGGGACAGCAGCAGGAAGTCGAAGAGGTCGTGCTCGACGAGGTAGGAGGAGACGCAGCCGGAGTGGCGGTCGCGGACGCCGGGCATGCCCAGCCCGGAGCGGCAGCCTGTCCGCCTGGAGGCGAAGATGTCGGCGTAGAAGAGCTCGCGGGGTCCCAGCACTGGATGGCGCATGAGCGTGGCGGCGACACGGGTCAGGGCTGTGTCGCGCTGGGGCTCGTGCAGGTGCCGGCCCCTGTACATCAGGTAGGTCGTGCCGGCGGTGCGGACCTCGACGTCGTCGAGGCTCTCGAAGACGGTCAGCGTCCGTGCCGACAGGTGGGCGCGGTTCATGTTGTAGACGGTGTCTGTCAGCTGCCTGGCGATGCCGGTGCGCTGAGCGGCGCGGAAGCTGGACCCGTACTCGACGTAGCGCTCCTCCTCGCGGTGGTACCAGTTCATGCCGGGGATGTGGTGGGCGTCCTGGCCGACGCCGGTGACGATCGAGGCGGCGCAGACGGGCGTGACGGAGGGGAAGGCTGCGACGCAGTCGGAGACGTACAGGCCCTCCTGCATGAGCCGTCCCAGGACGGGCGCGGCGCCGGCGGCGACGACCTGCTCGAGCATGGCGGGCGCCATCGCGTCGATGACGCAGAGGACGAGCTTGGGGCGGCGAGGGCTCACGAGGCCGGGCGCTCGCCTGCGCGCCACGCGATCCCTGGCGCGTGCCCGCTCACCTCAGCGACCGAGGATGCGCAGGCCTGCGTACTTCTCGCCGGCCCGGGAGCGGCGCTGCCAGAGGAGCCAGAGGGCGCCTGCGACGGCGAGGTAGCCGAGCGGGGGCAGCAGGGCGACGAGCGCTGCCAGAAGCAGGGCGGCGCCGTCGAGGTAGACGGTCAGGGCGTCGCGGGGTCCCTTCTCCTTCAGGCGCGTGCGGGCACCGAGGATGACGGGGCCGGCAAGCCGCTGGCCGAGGCCGACGAGCAGGAAGCCGGCGACCAGGCCCGGCCAGGCGAGGTCGCCGTGGGCCCCGAGGACGCCGGCGAAGAGGACGGCGCCGGCGCCGAGGGAGAGACCGACCATGGCGGCGGCGAGGGGATCCCGGCGAGGCTCGCGGGAGACGGGGTCGTAGACGGGGGCGAGGTTCCCGACGATCTGGGCGGCGTAGGCGAGGATGAAGACGACGACCACGACGAGCAGCCACCAGGATGCCTGCAGGAAGTGCCAGCTGCCGCCGGGGAAGTGGATGGAGAGGGCCTTGGCGGAGCCGAGGGCGCCGGTCAGCAGGACGGGCATGAAGGGCCGCAGGCCGCAGGCGAGGGCCAGTCCGGCCCCGAGTCCTATGTAGAAGAAGAGCCCGTGCACGAGGTTCGCGATCGGCTGCTGCGCTACCTTG
>Ga0181522_10000732_pt1 | contig 22515 bp, 26 predicted proteins | sample PEATcosm2014_Bin_27_FD_121103 | JGI IMG/M metagenome (GOLD analysis project Ga0181522, IMG submission 121103) | Peatland microbial communities from MTU Mesocosm Facility, Houghton, MI, USA - PEATcosm2014_Bin05_10_metaG | ecosystem: Environmental > Terrestrial > Soil > Wetlands > Peat | place... | reverse complement strand
GTTGAAATCCATCGCCAGCGTTCCGGCCGCGCTCAGCACTCCCTGCCGGGTTGCGATGTCCGCCGGATTCCCCTCCAGGGACGACAATGCATTGAACAAATTCGACAGGTCGCTGCCGATTCCGCTGGCCGCGCTCGTCTCGCTGGTTGCCCCCGTGAACAGCGCCTGCATCTGGTCGAGCGCCGCCAGCCTCGTACTCGACCCGCTCTCCAGCTGCGTCTGCTGCTGCATGGCCTGCTCCAGTACGCGATCCCGCTGCGACTGCGCACCCGTCATCTCCACGCCCGACCCAAAACTGATCCCCCCGAATGAGGTGGTCGTACTCTGCTCGAAGGTCGGGGTCTCCAGTGTGTAGCCGGGCGTGTTGACGTTGGCCGTGTTGTTGGCAACTACATCCAGAGCGGCCTGGTCCGCATCCAGCGCACTCGTCGCGATATTGAACGCTGTGCCAATCGTGGCCATAAGGCCCGTGCCCTTCTCCCCGACTCTCCGGAAACGTGCCCTTTGCCGCGACTCTCCCCGCGAAAAGTGCCCTTCTTCCCGACTCTCTCCGCGAAATGTGCCGTTCGCCGCGACTCTCCTCGGGAAATCGCCCTTCTCTCCCATCGGCGGTCGAAGCTCTGTCCCCGCCCCCGCGTAAGAACCTCGCTCAGTGCCCCGGCGGCCCATAGCCGCCTCTGCCCGCACCCCGCAGCAGCCGCAGATTGCGCCGCGTCAGTCGAATCAGATATCCGAGCGCCCGTCTCCGTTCTTCCGCCATGCCCCGCTCCTCGGCCGTCGCCGGCATGCTTGCGCCGTGCGCAGCCTCCGCCAAACACTCCAGCCGCGCCGCATCGGCATGGGCCAGGGCGTCGATCCCCGCTCCCAAAAGCTCCACCACCGGCACGCTCCCAGCCACCATCCCTCGCCCTCGATCCGGCTCCGGCATTTTCACGCCGGGTCACGCACCCGGACGCTCTTTCTGTCCGGCCGCCTCCCACTGCCCGTCACCGCCACCACCACGCCCGGTCTCACCTTCCCAGCATCCCCTCGATCATCTTGCTCGCCACTTCCGACGCGGGGACGTTGTACGTGCCGCTGGCCAGAGCCTGCTGGATCGCGGTCACCTTCTCCATCCGCACATCGGAATCCGGCGCCGCCGCCGCGGCAGCGGCCAGACTGGCCGCCGTACTCAGCGTCGCCTTATCCGCGCCGCCCGCTTCGCCCTGCCCCGGCTGCGCTCCCGCCGCCCCCGCCTTGCCGGCCGCCTGCCCCGTTTCCCGGCTCGCAAACAGCTGTTGCAAACCCTGGAAATTGTTATTCACATTCATGCCTGGTCTCCTTCATTTCCCTCATCGGCAACCCTGTGCAATCCTTGAGCCCCTCCTCGAACCTCTTTTCTTACAAAATCCTCAGATCCTTCCCAAATCGGTCTTCGACCCCCCGCCCGATCCCAGCTGCTCGATGATCTTCGTCGCAATTCCGAATCCGCCCCGTTCGGAGATCGCCCTGGCCAGAGCCTCGGACCCAAAGCTCATCAGCGCGCCGTTGCTGCCCTCGCCGCTGCCGCCGCCCGCCCCCTCCGCTCCGTCTCCATCATCGCCGAACAGCGGATCCTTCTGCAGTGGCTCCAGAAATTCCTTCATCAGGCACGCCTCGAACGCATGCGCGGCCGGCCGGAGCCGAGGGTCGACCCCTGGCGCCGCGTTCCCGACGGCGCCCGTTATCGCTGCCGCCCCCATCGCCCCTGTCACAGTACCTCCAGCTCGGCTTCGAGCGCGCCCGCTTCCTTCATGGCCTGCAGAATCGATACGATATCCCGCGCCGTGGCCCCGATCAGCTGCAGGTTCTCGACCAGTTCGTCCACCGTCGCGCCCTCCTTCAGCTCGATCCGGTTCACCGGCTTGTCCTGCGCCTGCACTGTAGTCTGCTGCACCACCTGGGTCGTTCCCCCGGCCAGCGGATTCGGCTGCGCCACCTCGAAGTGACTGACCACGTTAACCACCAGACCGCCGTGCAGGATGGTGACCGGCTGCAAGGTGACATTGCCCCCGATCACCACCGTGCCCGTGCGCTCGTTCACCACCACCTTCGCGCGCGGGAAGACCTCGACCTCCACCTCCTCCACGCGCGCCAGCAGCGCCGGTATGTCTTCCCCGGCCAGGGGCTGAATCTCGATCCGGCGGCTGTCGATCGCATGCGCCGCCGCCCGGCCGAGATCGTGATTAATATGAGCCGCGACCGTTTCCGCGGTGCGAAAATCGGCGTCGTCCAGCAGCAGCGAGAGCGTTCGCATCTGCGTCAGATCGAGCGGGACTCCGCGCTCCACAATCGCCCCCGACGGAATCCGCGCCGTGGTCGGATAGTTCACCGATTTGCTGGTCCCGTTGGCGCTGACCGCGTAGCCGCCCAGAACCATCGGCCCCTGCGCCTCGGCATAAATCTGTCCATCCGGCCCATACAGCGGCGCCAGCAGCAGAATCCCGCCTTCCAGACTCCGCGCGTCTCCCGCCGACGAGGCCGTCACGTCGACCTTGTTCCCCGGCCGCGCGAACGGCGGCAGGGTCCCGGACAAAAACACCCCGGCGATATTCCGCGTCTGCATCATCGATGCCATCGCATTCCCCTGCAGACTCACTCCCATTCGCTGCAGGGCCGACTGCAGCGTCTGCAGCGGAAAGACCGTCTGCGAGCTGTCGCCCGTTCCGTGCAGCCCCACCACAATCCCGTACCCCACCAGCTGATTGTCCCGTACCCCTTCGACCGACGAGACATCCTTCACCCGCGCCATCCGGACCTTCGCGGCATCCTCGGCGCCGGCCGCAGCCAGCCAGACCGCCAGCACGCCCGCAACCACCAGATTCCTCGCTCGCCGCCGCATCGTTCCTCCCACCCTGAACAACCTCGTCCTCGAACACCCGCCCGAGCCGACCGTCTGACCCGAAAATCATCCCGCTCACCGGGATCGAACCCGTCCTAGAACACCAGGATCTTCTCGATGAAGCGCACCACCGGATTCTGCCGGTACGTCGCATCGTTCACGATCCCCTTGCCGACTACCTCCAGCTCCATGTCCGTGATCGCTGTCGACATCACCTGGTCCTGCGCGTTCACGTCCTCGGGGCGCACCATGCCGCGCAGCCGGATCAGCTGCGTCTGCTGATTGAAGGTCAGCTGCCGCACCACCTGGATCACCAGCATGCCGTTGGGCAGCACATCGGCCACCTCTCCGCCCAGAGTCGTCGTGATGCTCGAATTGGTCGTGCTCTGCCCCTGCGCGTTCAGCGACGAGGCCGAACTCTGGTTCAGCAGATTGTTCAGCGCATTGCTGGTCTTCAGCTTGCCCAGTAAGGCCGACACCTGGGAGCTCGCCGTCGAAGCCCGCTGGTTCTTGACCGCCCCGTCGGTCGAAGCCGCCAGCGACTCGGAAACCACCACCGCGATCGGATCGTGGATCCGCACCGCCTTCACGTCGCTCACCAGACTCGTCAGCCGCCCGGTAGCCGACCAGATCGAGCCCGGCGTCAGCACTTCGGCCGCCTTTTCCGCCCTTACCCGCGCGATGTACGCGTTCAGCGCCAGGTCCGGAGGCGTTGTGCCCGGTTGCGGCGTCTTCTTCTTCGTCGCCGCCCCCGCGCTCGAGCCCAGCACCAGAACGATCCCCAGCGCCGAGGCTGCCGCCATCCCCCGTCGCATCACCTTGCTCCCCCCGGCTCGAGTTCGACCCGACCCGGTCCCCGCACGATCCCCACCAGCGTCGAAGAGCCCAGACCTGCCCGCACCGCAATCCGTTCGCCTGTCCGCCCCGTCCCGAGAGCCGTTCCCCACAACTGAACCGCCGCCCTTCCCTCCCGCCGCACCACCGCGACCCGCATCCCGGCCCGCACTTCCGGATTCGCCGGCGCCTCCCCTCGGGTGCAATCGCTTTCCGGCGCGTTTCCGGCAAGGCTGTCCGTCCAGGGAATCTCCACAAGCACCGCGGGCCTCTCCGGATGACCGCAGTCCCGCTCGATGGCCCAGGCCCGGCGCAGTCCCCAGTCCCGCACCGTGCCGCCCGTTCCGCCCGTGCCGCTGGTGCCGCACCCTGCCCATGCCGGGCCGATCCACGTCAGCATTCCCACCAGGATCATCCAGCGTCGCATCGCTCACTTCGCCATATTGTTGACTTCGCTGTACATCTCATTGGCCGCCGTGATCACCTTCGAGTTGCTCTCATACGCGCGTTGCGCCAGCACCATCTGCACAAACGCCCCCACCACGTCCACATTCGAATTCTCCAGATACCCCTGCTGCAGCGCTCCGAGGCCCTCCGTTCCTCCCGGATTGCCCAGCACCGGATCGCCGGACGACAAGGTCGCCGTAAACAGATTCGAGCCAACGCTTTCAAGGCCCCCTGGGTTGACAAACGTGGCCAGCTGAATCTGTCCCAGCTGCGCAGGATTCTGCTGCCCGGGCAGCGTCGCGTTGACCACCCCGTACTGCGTGATCGTCACCGCCGTTGCGTTGGCGGGGATGGTGATACTCGGGACCACCGGATCGCCCCCGGCGTCGACCAGCGTGCCCTGGTTGTTCAGGTAGAAATTCCCCGCCCGCGTATACGCCAGCGTTCCGTCCGGCCGCGACACCTGAAAGAAACCCGTGCCCTGAATCGCCAGGTCCAGGGGATTGTTGGTCTGATTCATGTCCCCCTGGGTCTGAATCAGCTCGGTCGCCGCCGACTTCGTGCCCAGGCCAATCTGCAGCCCCGCCGAGACCGTCTCCGAGCTCTGCGCCGCCCCCGGCGTGATCAGATTCTGATACATCATGTCCTGAAACTGCAGCTGGCGCTGGCGAAAGCCCACCGTCGAGGAGTTCGCCAGATTGTTCGCGATCGTGTCCAGATTCAGCTGCTGCGCGCTCATCCCGCTGGCCGCCGTGTATAACGCTCGAATCATCGTTCCCTCCCTGGCTGCGCCGCGCTAGGAAACCCGCGGCAGATCCTCGCTCGCCGTCTTGTCCAGATCGTTCGAAAACATGGAGACAGCCTTCTGCATCATCTCCGCCTGGCGCTGCATCAGGACCAGCTGGAGGCTGCCGCCGATCACGTCCTGATTGGACGCCTCGAGGCTCCCCTGATGGATCGAACCGGTTGCAGCCACGGGCCGGACCCCGTCCGCCGCCGCGTATCGATTGGCCCCTTCCGCGGTCAGTTCCGCCCCGGAGGCAAATCCCACCACCGCAATCTTCCCCGCCAGAGCGCCATTCACCGACACAGCGCCGTCCGATCCGACGACGATCTCCCCGGCCGGCACCCGGATCGGCCCCCCTGCCGCATCGAGGACCGGCGCCCCGGCCTGGGTGGTCAGGGTTCCGTCCCCGGCGCGCTCCAGCTGTCCGTCCCGCGTGTAGCGCACACCCTGTTGGGTTTGAATGGCGAAGAAACCGTCGCCTTCGATGGCCAGATCCAGCGGATTGCCGGTCGGCGTCAGCGCGCCCTGCCCGAGATCGAGCCGGCTGCCGCCCAGCACGCCAAAGGCGTTCACCGTGGTGTTCAGCTGCGAATCGAGCGCCTCGGGTCCGAGAATCGCCGAGCGGAAATAGTCCCGCTGGGCCCGATAACCCGCGGTTCCCGCATTGGCCAGGTTCCCCGCCGCGAGGTCCAGCGCCTGGCTGCGGGCGAGCCATCCGGAAAACGCCGCGTAATAGCCGCTGTCCACCCTTCCGCCTCCCGACCACAAGGGTGCAGGGGAAGGGCCGTGGTGGGGGGAGAAAATTAGAGAGGTCTCATGCGGGCAGCTCGCAGAAGATCGTGACCGTCAGGGAAAGTTCCTCAAAGGAATACCGCCGCTCGATCCGCACCGGAGCCCGCTGGCTGAACAGCTCGTAACTGCTGCCCGCCACCACGGTCGGCGTGGAGAGAAGGCAGCCCGAGGCCAGCGCCGGGTCGAAGCCCTTCCACGCCCCGGCGATCATGTTGCATACCTCGCCCACCGCATCCCGCACCATCGCGTCCACCCCCTCGGGCGCCATTCCGGTCATCCGCTCCGCGATGCGCATGGCCCCCACACTGGAGGCGTGCAGCACCATCGTCCCGCTCATCGCCCCGGCCAGTCCAATCACCGCGGAGATCGAGCTCTCCCCGGCCCCCGCTTCGGCCGCGGACGGCCTGCAGCTGACTCCGATCATGGTGCTGAACACCTCATCGGTGGCGCGATCCAGAAAAATCTCGAACTTCCCCGCATCGATCGTCTTCGCTCTGCCCGCCGCCGTCGCCATCTCCGTCTTCTCCGCCCCCGTCTTCTCCGCCATGGCTTTCCCTCAGTCTCCGATCTCTGTGGCCCCGGCCCGTGTTTCCGCGCCGCGGCCCTGTTCCCGGTTGCGGCACTCGCCCGCCTGCGCTCCGATCCGCGCTCCCGCCGTCTCGGCCCGCCCGCTTGCCTCTCCGCCCGCCCGCTCCCGCCTCCGCCCCGCCCGCTTCCACCTTTATCGCCGCCCGATGCGGCACTTTCCGCCTTCCGGAAGCGCTCAGGCCGGCGCCAGCAGCGGCAACACCCGATCCCGTACCTGGTCGGGCGTGAACGGCTTGCGAATGTATCCCTGAGCGCCGGCCGCCAGAGCCTCCCGCACATGCTCCTCGCCGCTCTCGGTGGTGATCATCACCACCGGAGCGCCCTGGGCCAACCCCTGGCTCTGCAGCTGGCGCAGAAACTCCAGGCCATCCATGGTCGGCATGTTGATGTCAGAGACAATCAGATCGACGCGATCGCGGCCGAGCGCGTCGAGGCCCTCGCGGCCGCTCCCCGCCTCCAGCACCCTGGTCAGCTCCAAACCCGCCTGACGCAGCGCTCGCTCAACGATCTTCCTCATCACCGACGAATCGTCGACAATCAGTACCGTAATTCCGGACATCGCGCAGTCCCCTCCAACCCCCTTATCGGCTGCCCCCGGATTTTCTCTACTCCGCGCCCGGCCGCCCTGGTCCTGCGCCTGGTCCTGTGCCTCGTCCCGCCCGCCCGATGGTCGCCAGCAGGTCCTCGACCTCGTCGGGGGCCGCCACTCCCGGCTGTACGGCGGGGCTGCGCCACATCCTGAGCCAGTAATAGTCGTGCATCCGCACCAGGCGCGCCTCCAGCGGCCGCGCCGCTTCGATCTGCTGCGTGATCGACCGCGCCAGAACGCCCGAGCCGGCCGCTTCCAGACAGCGCGAGCGGGGGGCGGCGGCGGCGAGAAACCGCTCCTGGGCGGCGCGGAACTCAGAACCCGGCGCGATCCCGGCTTCGACGCGCAGGCCCGTCATCCGCTCCAGGGCATAAGTGAGGCTGCGATCGATGCGATCGGCAAAGGCCACATACAGCAGCCGGCCGGCCGCCACGCGGACGGGCACGGCGCCGGCGGCTTCGGACAGAAAGTGCGGCATGGCCCCGGCCACCGGGGCCGCGCGATAGTTCGCCAGCGAAAACACCGGGCAGTTCCATTGCGCGCTGAGCGCGCGGGTCAGGGCCGGCTCACTCAGAACCCCGCTCCCCAGCAGCCACTCGCCCAGCCGCACCCGCTCGCCGCTCTCTTCGGCCGCCCGCCGCTGGCCGTCGAGGGCGGCGCGCAGCTCCTCGGGCGTAATGCGGCCCTGCTCGACCAGCAGCAGTCCCATCGGGATGCGATGCGCGTGCGGCGCGGCAACCCGGTCGCCGGCGTCCATCTCCCGGCGGAGGGCAGCGGCCACCAGTTCTCCCATGCACTCCGCCGAGCAGGCCCACCGTCCCTCGAAGCCTGGAACCCGCCGGCTCCGCCACAGGCGCATCCATCCGGTCGAGCAGCGGGGGTTGGCGCAGCGCGGAAACAGCCCCCCGGCGCGCACGGCCATCTCCCCCGCCGCGCCCGGATTCTCCCGCAACCGGCGGTTCCCTACCAGAGGCATCGGATACTCTCCAGCCGGCGCACCGGCTCGGCCACGTCGGTCACCCGCAATCCGAAGTTCCCATTCACCAGCACCACCTCGCCGCGCGCGACGATCCGGTCGCCCACGATCAGATCCACCGGATCGGCCACATGCCGGTCCAGCTCGACGACGTCCCCGGGCCCCAGTTCCAGCAGCTCCCGGAGCTCCATCTCGCGCGACCCGAAGCGCACCGAAGCCTCCAGCTCGACCTCGAGCAGCAGATCGAAATTGCCCGGCGCGCGTTCAGGGATGCGTTCCGGGACGCGTTCGGGGATCCGCTGCGGGGGGGGTGGGGGCGCCGCCGCCGCTCCCTGTGGAGCTGCCCCGACCGTTGCCGCCGCCGTGCCCTTTGCGAGCGCGTCGACCTGGAGCCCGAGCTGCAGCGCGGCGCCCTCGAGGCTGAGCACGCAGGCCTCGGCCGTCTCCGGTGCGGTACCCGACGGGGTCGCCTTGCCCCCCAGCCTTCCGGCCACGCTGGCAAGGATACCGGACCACAGCTCCCGCACTGTCTCCGCGTCGGCCTGTCCCTGCTCAATCACCCGCGCCGCGGCGAGGAAGGCCGCCACGCCCAGGGCATCGGCGGTCAGCATCAGCCGGGCCCCAGGAACCTCGATCGTGTCGACGAAACTCCCGGCGGGCGAGGGCGTCTGGCCTCCGGCAGCGAGGGCAACCGTCTGACCCAGTTCGCCCCCGATCTCCGCCTCGAGCCTCCCCATCCAGTTGCCGGGTCCGCTCATCGCGCCACCTCGCTCGGAGCCACCAGCTGGGCCGACCGGTATTCACCCCGGCCCACCGGCGCGGCCGAGAACAGCGACACCCCTCCGGCGCGAAACTGAGCCGAGGTCCGGGAGGTGGGCAGCTCGAAGCGCAGCACGGCGCCGGGACGCAGTTCGGCCAGAGCGTCGGCCGGCACCCGCACCGGCGGCAGGTAAAGCGCCGTCCCGGTACAGCAGGCTCCGGCCAGCTCCCGCATGCGCCGCCGCGTCTCGATCGCGTGCCGCCGCTGCCGCGAGCGGTCGCCGGCCAGACGGCGCAGGATCGTATTCGATGCCACCGCCGGAAAAGCCAGGTTCAGCAGCCCGCTGGTTTCCCCCAGCCGCAGCTCGAAGCTCAGGCACAGCGTTTTCTCCGATACGGGAATCAGCCTGGGCGTCTGGGTCTGCATCTGCCGCTTCTCGAAGCTGAAACCGAGACCCACGGGTTGCCACGCCGTGGTCAGCTCGCGGCAGATCGCCTCGACGACCCCGGAGAGAATCGCCTCCTCGATGTCGGTCAGCTCGCGGGCCGGGCTCGGGCCCCCGTCGCCGCCCAGCAGCAGGTCGATCATCGAGGGAGCCGTGGTCAGATCCATCTGCAGCACCGAGGTGGCCCGCAGCGGATCGAGGCGCACCGAGCACACGTAGGCCAGCTCCGGGATCCTCAGCAGGAATTCGCTGAACGGGATTTGTTCGGCCGAAACCAGGCTGACCTGCACCCGGCTGCGGAACCAGGCGCCCAGGTGATGGGTCAGGTTGCGGGCGAAAATGTCGTTGATCATGCTGATGGCCCGCAGCTGCTCGTTTGAAATCTGTCCGGAGCGGGTGAAGCTCCACGGCAGCACGCGGCTGCGCGGGGCCTCCGGCGCCGCCTGGGTGCGGGCCCGCGCCGCCTGAAACAGGGCGTCGATCTCTTCCTGGCCGAGTTCTTTTTCGAGGGCCATGGCGGATTACTTAGGGCTCCGTGCGGTGTCGTGGAGGCGCGCCCTGAGGTGCAGGACCGCCGAGGAATGAATCTGCGAGACCCTCGACTCGACCACGCCCAGCGCCAGCCCGATCTCCTTCATCGTCATCTCCTCGTAGTAGTAGAGCGTCACCACCAGGCGCTCCCGTTCCCCCAGCTGTTCGATGGCCGCGGTCAGCCGCTCCCGCAACTCCCCGCGGAGACAGCGGAAGAGCGGATCGTCCTCCGGACGATTGGGAATGTAGGCCAGCTCTTCCTCGCCCGAGTCCTCGGAGCGCTCCAGATGCAGCGTCCCGATCTCCAGACCTTTCAGCTCGCCCAGCAGCTGCTGATACTCCTCGAGGCCCAGTCCCATCTCCCGGGCCACCTCCGGCTCCGACGGGCTCCGCCCGCAGCGCGCCGTCAGCAGCCGGATCGTCTCCTCGACCGCCCTTCCCTTGCGGCGCAGGTCGCGCGGGCTCCAGTCGAGCGTCCTGAGGCTGTCGAGGATCGCTCCCCGGATGCGGAACTGCGCGTAGCTGCGAAACTGCACCTTCTTGGCCGGATCGAATTTGCGAAAGGCATCGAGCAGCCCCACCGTGCCCGCGCTCACCAGGTCTTCCATGTCCACGTGCTGGGGCAGACGCTCATGAATCCGGCGCGCGATCCAGCGCACCGCCGGCATGTGCTCGAGCATCATCTTCTGGCGCTCGTCCTCGCCCGGCGTCGTCCCATCCCCCGTCATCCCGGCCTTCGCCGTCCCGGCGCCGCGTTTTGCCCGTCCGCGCCCCTGGGGCCCCTGCCACGTCTCACCCGCCTGCACCGCATAGTCCATCGCGTCCTTCCCTGTTTCCGAACCCGTTTCCACACCCGGCTCCGTACCTGACTCCGGCCCTGGCTCCGCACCCGTCTGCGCTGTCCGCGCTGCTCAGGCTCCCTGGCGGATGATCCCCACCGCCCGCACCGGCACCTCCGGCGGAATCTCCCCCGGGGCGATCACCGTCAGCCGCGGCAGCACCGGCTCCAGCCACCGCCTGAGGTGATACCGTGCCGGACTGGCACAGAGCAGCACGGGCTGGGCCGCCGCGGCCGAAGAACCCATGAGAGTTTTCAAAGAATCCGCAATCCGCTTCAGAACCGGCCTCGTGCCGGCGCCGGGGAGCGGTCGCGGATTCCCCTCCCCCGCCAGGCCTATCAGCTCGTCCTCCAGCGCCGGCTCGAGGGCAATCACCTTCAGCGTGCCGTCGGCTTCGATCAGGGGCTGGATCAGCCGCCGGCCCAGCGCCTGGCGCGCCGCTTCGACCAACTGCGGCAGCCCCCGGTTCTGCGCCCCGGTCTCGACCAGCGCCTCCAGCACCGTCCCCAGATCCCGGATCGAGACCCGCTCCCGCAAGAGCTGCTGCAGAACCCGCTCCACCTCGCCGAGCGAGAGGACCTTCGGCACCAGCTCCTCGACCAGCTTCGGGTGGCTCTCCGCGAGCGAGTCGAGCAGCCGCTTGGTCTCCGCGCGCCCCAGCAGCTCGTGCGCATGTTTGCGGATCAGCTCGGCCAGATGCGTTCCGATCAGCGTCCCCTGATCCACCACCGAGTAGCCGGCCCCGAGCGCCTCGTCTTCGAGATTCGGCTGGATCCAGCGCGCCGGCGCGCCATAGGCCGGCTCGCGTGTTTCTTTTCCGGGCAGCGGCCGCGGCTCGGCCTCGGTCGAAACCGCCAGCAGGCAGTTGCCCTCCGTCTGCCAGCGCCCGATCTCGATACCCCGCAGCGACACCACGTACTCGCGCGCCTTCAGCCGCAGGTTGTCCGAAATGTGAACAGGCGGGATGAGGAAGCCCAGTTCCTGGGCCAGGTGCCGCCGCAGCGTCTTGACGCGGCCCAGCATCTGCCCGCCCTGTTTTTCATCCACCAGCCCGATCAGCTGGAATCCGATCTCGAGACTCAGATCGTCCAGCTTCAGCGCCGCCGCCAGGTTCTCCGGCTTCTCCGCCGCCTTCTTCGCCGACTCCGCCGTCTCCGCCTCGGCCACGGGGCCCTCGCGCTTCGCCACCCTCGTCCCCCCATAGCCCAGCGCCACGGCCGGCAACAGAAACGCCAGCTTCGGCAGCCCCGGAATCAGGCACAGCGCGCCCAGCACCCCGCTGGCCACATAGAGCGTCGTTCCTTTGCCCAGCAGCTGCATCCCGAGTTCGGTGGTCAGCTGTCCGGCCGAGGAAGCCCGCGTCAGCACGATGCCGCCCGCCACCGAGACCAGCAGCGAGGGAATCATCGTCACCAGCCCGTCGCCGACGGTCAGAATCGTATAGGTTCGGACCGCCTCGCTCAGGTCGATGCCCTGCTGCAGGGTTCCGATCAGCAGTCCGGCCACAATGTTGATGGCCGTAATCAGAATCGTGGCCAGAGAGTCCCGCTGGCTGAACCGCGCCGCCCCGTCCATCGCCCCGTAGAACTCGGCCTCGTGGGCAATGGCCTGGCGCCTCTTTCTGGCCGTCGCTTCGTCGATCAGACCGGCGTTCATGTCCGCATCGATCGCCATTTGTTTCCCGGGCAGCGCATCGAGGGTGAAGCGCGCCGTCACCTCGGCGGTGCGCACCGCGCCATGGCTCACCACCAGGAACTGGATCGCGATCAGGGCCAGGAACAGCACGAAACCCACCACGTAGTTCCCGCCCACCACGAACTGTCCAAACGCTTCGATCACCCGCCCCGCCGCGGAGGTTCCCTCGTTGCCGTGCAGCAGGATCCTCCGGCTGGAGGCGATGTTCAGCGACAGGCGAAAGAGCGTCAGCAGCAGCAGCAGCGTGGGAAACACCGAAAAGTCCACCGCCCGCCGCAGCTGGACCGCGGAGAGAAACACCAGAATCGATGCCGCCATCGAACAGGCCAGCAGCATGTCCATGACGAAGGCCGGCACCGGCACCACCATCACGAACAGCACGCTGATCGCCGCCACCGGCAGCGCCATGGTCCTGAGCGCCTTCACGCCGCCGCCGCCCTGCGCCCCGGAACCCAGCGCCATCGCTCCCGCACTCATCCGATCGCCCTCCCGCTCATCGTTCCCTCCCCGGCCTCTTCATTCCCGGCTTTCTCATCCCGATCCGGTCTCCATACCCGTCTCCGTTCCCGTCTCTGGCCGTCATCGCGCCGGAAATCCAGCTCCTCCGGGACCCTTCCTCGCCCGCGCCGCCGCCTCCGCCCTCTCGCGCCGTACCCGCTCCTCCACCTCGCGCCGGTAAAGCCAAGCCAGGATCGCCGCCACCGCCGCATAGAGTTCGTAGGGAATCGCCTGGCCCTGCTCCACCTGCCGGTAGAGCGAGCGGGCCAGCGGCGGGTTCTCGACGATCGGCACCCCGGCCCACTGCGCCTCCTCGCGAATCTGCGCCGCCACCAGATCGCGCCCCTTGGCCACTACCTTCGGCGGATCCATGGTCTCGAAGTCGAAGCTCAGCGCCACCGCATAGTGCGTCGGATTGGTCACCACCACCGAGGCCCGCGCCACGTCCGCCTTCATCTGCCGCCGCCGCATCTGCCGCCGCAGCCCGCGGATGCGCGCTTTGATCTGCGGACTGCCTTCCATCTCCCGGAACTCGTCGCGCAGATCCTGCTTCGACATGCGCAGCCGCTCCTCCCGGCTCCGCCACTCCATCAGGTAGTCGACCCCCGCCCAGGCGAGGAAAATCCACGCGCCGTCGACCAGCAGGTTGTACATCTCGGCAAAGAGGTCGGGAAATTGTTCCCCGCTCATGGGCGGAACCGCCGTCTGCGCCTCGATCGCATGCGCGGCGAAGAACCCCACCGCCACCACCGGCACCAGCGACTTGCCGAGGCGCACCAGACCCCGCAGCGAGAAGATATTCTTCACGTTCCGGGCTGGATTCAGCCGCTCGGGCTTGGGCGACAACGCCTCGAAGTTGAACGACCATCCCCCGCCCTGCACGACCCCGGCTCCGACCGCTCCGGCCAGCGAGGCCAGAAAGACGATCCCCACCGGCGCCAGCGCCTTCAGCAGAATCCCGCGCATGGCCAGCGCCGTCTCGACCGCCGACGCCTTCTCCCGCTGCGCCGGATCGCCCAGCATCAGAAAATCGCGATAAGCCCCGGCCCAGTCCCCGGCCCATTTCTTCCCCAGTCTGCCGGCGACGTACACCCCCGCCAGCATGGCCGCGCCGGCCATCAGATCGCGGCTGCGCGTGCGGTCGCCGCGTTCGGCCGCCTTCTGCCGCTGCCGCGGTGTGGCCTGTTCGGTGCGATCTCCCGGCATGGCTACGCCGTCCCCGCCGCGCCGGCCAGCAGCCGTCCGGCCAGATCGAGCAGCCGCGCAAAGTATCCTTCAATCCACGCCGGCCACAACGCGAGGGACCCCATCAGCACTCCGTACCCCAGCATCGTCTTCAGCGGCACGGTCAACGACATCACCGGCAGGGTCGGCGCCATCTTGCCCGCCAGGGCCACCGCCAGCTCGGCCAGCATGGTGGCCGCCATGACGGGCGCCGATAATTGCAGCGCCGCCGCAAAGATGCCTCCGGCCATGGTCACCAGCACCCAGCCCGCCCGGGGATCGAGGGTCACCGTCCCCACCGGCGCCGTCGCAAAGGTGCGGAACAGCGCCTCCAGCACCACTCGATGCAGCCCCGCTCCCAGCACCACCAGGGTTCCCAGCAGTCCGAACATCTGGCCCATCAGCGGCGTCGACGCCGGGGAATTCGGGTCCAGCAGGTTCACCAGCGAAAAGCTGAACTGGAAGCCCATTACCTGACCGGCGAATTCCAGCGCCTCGAACAGCAACGACAGCGTCAGACCGAAGACCAGCCCCACGCTCAGCTCCCCCAGCACCGCCAGAATTCCCAGCTCCACATGGGCCCGCGGAAAGCCCGCCACCACCGGCGCGATCAGGAACGACACCGCCAGCACGAAGCCCGCTTTGATCCGCATCGGAATCGCTTCGGACGAGAACACCGGCGCGAAGACCATCAGCCCGCTGATGCGCACCACGACCAGCGTCATGGCCTCGAGCGTCTGTTCCCAGTCCGTCATCCCTGCCCCAGAAAGCGGTGAAAGTCCGAGAACAGCGCCAGCGTATAGGTCACCAGGCGCGCCAGAAACCACGGCAGCGCCGCCATCATCAGGCCCACCACCACCAGCAGCCGCGGCACCGTCGAAATCGTCTGGTCCTGGAGGGAGGTCAGCGTCTGCAGCAGGCTGATCACGAAGCTGGTCACACAGGCCGCGATCAGCACCGGCGCTCCCAGAATCAGCGCTTCGCGCAGCAGATGCCGCATCAGCTCCGCCACTTCATCCGGTCCCATTGCGCCCTCCTAAAAGCTCTTCAGCAGCGAGCCGGCCAGCAGGTTCCACCCGTCCACCATCACGAAGAGCAGAATCTTCAGCGGCGTCGAAATGACCACCGGCGGCAGCTGGAACATCCCGATCGAGGTCGTGATCGAAGCCACCACCATGTCCACCAGCAGGAAGGGCAGAAACAGCACCGCGCCAATCTCGAATCCCGCCTTCAGCTCGCTCAGGATGTAAGCCGGCACCACGACCCGCATCGGAATGTCCTCCGGCTTCGCCGGCCGCGCGCTCGTCGACGCCGCCACAAAAAGCGCAAGGTCCTTCTCCCGCGCATAGCGCAGCATGTAGGTCTTCACCGGCGCCGATCCGCGATCGATCGCGTCCCAGCCGGAAATCTGCCCGGCGCGGAACGGCTCCACCGCCTGCTGGTCCACCTGCGTCAGCACCGGCTGCATCAGGAACCAGGTCATCATCAGCCCCAGGCCCATCAGCACCTGGTTCGACGGCGCGGTCTGCGTCCCCAGCGCCTGGCGCAGAAAGTGGAAGACGATCAGCAGACGCACCATAGGCGTCATGGACAGCAAAATCGCCGGCAGCAGCGTCAGCAGCGTCAGCGCGAAGACAATCGTCCACGGAATCTGGTTGTTGTTCGCCAGTGAGCCCGGCAGGTCGAGCCCGGACAGCCCGCTCTGCGCCTTCGCCGCGGCCGCCAGCAGCAAGATCACTGCGCCGGCTCCCGTTTCCGCCGCCGGTGCGCCGGCACTTCCATGATCGGCGTGATCGTCTCGCTGCCCATCGCCAGCAGCACGCTCTTGCCCCGGCAGTTCACCAGCACCAGCGACTTCTTTGGTCCCAGATTCAGCCGCCCCTCCAGTCGAATCGGCATCTCTCCGGCGGTCGGCAGGCTCATCAGCTTCCGCAGCCACAACCCCAGACGCATGGTCCAGCTGTAACGCGGCATGGGCGTGCTGCCGTCGAAGACCGGACTGAGCACCATCCCGATGTTCTTCCTGCCTCTCGCCCGCGGTTCTTCCGCCAGTCGCGTCATCTCCATCTGCATCGCTTCCCCTTGCCTGTTGTCCTTACGCCAGCCGCGTGACCCGCACCGCCAGCTGCTGGTCCAGCACCTCGAACTCCGACCACATCAGCAGCGCGCCTCCGCACCGCACCGGCACATCCTGGGTGTGCTCATGCACCGTCTCCACCACCGTGCCTTTCTGCATCGAAAGCAAATCCTGGACGCGGAAGGAGTGAACCCGCAGCACCACATCCACCTGCATGTTCAGGCGCTGCAGACGTTCGTCCAGCTCCGCCAGCTCTTCTTCGGCCGGCACCTCTTCAACACCCGCCTCGCGCACCGCCAGGGCCTGGCCTCCTGGCGAAGGGGTCGCTCCGGCCCGCGCAGGCGTCCCCTCTGCGCCTGGAGGCGTCGCCCAACCCGGCCCACCCGCCCCAGGCATCTCCTGCACCGCCGCCCTGTTCTCCGCCCCGTTTTCCATCGCGCACGCACTGCTGCGAATCAATGCCCCACAACAGGACACGGAGATTAGAACTCCCTAACTCTTAGGGGATTCTCTTTTGGTTTCTTTTACTTACGCTGGCGCGCCCGGCCTTTGTTTCCTCTCAGGAACTCGGCGCCCTCGCGCTCAGGCCACAGCCGACGCCCCGCTGCGCAGCGTGAAGAAAAACGTCGCACCCTTTTCCACCGCGCCTTCCGCCCAAATCCTGCCCCCGTGCCGGGCCAGAATCCGCTCCACCGTCGCCAGCCCGATCCCCGTTCCCGGAAACTCGCTTCGGCCGTGCAGCCGGTGGAAGGGCTGGAACAGTTCGTCGCTCAGCTTCGGGTCGAATCCCGCCCCATCGTCCTTCACGTAATACACCGTCTCTCCCCGCCGGTTCATTGCCCCAAACTCGATGCACGCCTTCTCGTGCCCCGAGCTGTACTTCCACGCGTTCCGGATCAGATTGTCCAGAGCCACCCGGATCAGCCCTTCATCGGCCTCCACCTCCGGCAGCCGGGCAATCATGAACTCCACCTGCCGCTCCGGATCGCTGCGTCTCAGGTCATCCGCAATCTGGGTCGCGATCTCCGTCAGATCCACCGGCTTCTTCCTCAGCGCCGCCGTACTGGCTCGCGACAAATTCAGCAGGTCGCCAATCAGCGACGCCATATTCCGCGTCGTCTGTTTCAGCTGCCCCAGAATCTCCGCCCGTTCGCCCGCCGGTTGCTCGCCCTCGAGAAGAAACACCATCCCCTGCACACTGTCCAGCGGCCCGCGCAGGTCGTGCGCCACAGTATAGGAAAACGCCTCCAGTTCCCGGTTCGCCGCCCGCAGCGCCGCGGTTCGCTCCTGCACCCGCGCCTCCAGCTGTTCGCGCGCCTTGTTCAGCGCCGTGTCCCGCTCCTGGATCTGCACCAGCATCTCGTTGAACGCTTCCACCAGCACCGCGATCTCATCCTTGTCCGGATGCGGTGCCGCCCGCACCGAGTAGTCCCGCTCCCGCGAAACCCGCCGCGCCGTCTCCGCCAGCGCCACCACCGGCTGCGCCACCAGCTTCCGCGCGGTGGCGCTGATCATCACCCCCGCCGCCATGCAGATCAGCAACACCACCCACGCGATCATCAGATACCGCCGCGCACGCTGTCCCGTCTCGTTCAGCTCCGCCGCAATGTAAACCGTCCCCTCCGGCTTCCCCTGAAAGACGATCCGATGCGCCAGCAGCACGTGCGTCCCGCTGATCCACTCCTCGTCTTCCCTCCCGCTGTCCATCTCCCTCACCACCGGCGCCGGCGCATCTGCGGAGCGCCGATACGCGGCGAACGTCGACCCGTCCTTCGCCACCAGCACCCCGGACACCACATCGGGCGAGCTTCGCAAGGCCCCAAGGGTCGCAGCCGCACTCTGCTGATCGTCGAACACCAGGGCAGAAACGCTATTTGTTCCTACAATTTGCGCCGATGTCCTCAGGTTAAGAATGAGATTCTGCCGGAACGAAACCAGATCGTAGAAGAAGAACGCCATCACCGCCAGCACCAGCACCGTGGCGCTCACCGTGATATTCATCCACATCAGCTTGCCCGAGATGGATCGCGAACCTGGCTTCATCGCGCTCCTCCCGTCTCCGGCTTTCCGGTTACCGCCACCGCCACCTTCAGCAGTTCCGAGCTCAGCGCGACCCGGTGGCGATTCACCGCATCCAGGTTCACCGAGAACCGCACGTGATTCTCCATCATTACGAACTGGATCATCCCGCCGTGCGCCAGAAAATCCGGCGCTTCCCCCACCGTCAGAATCGGCTTGCCGTCGGCGGCCGCCAGATAGCTCTCTTCCCGTTCCTGTTCCCCCGATCCGATGTACAGTATCGAGCAGTCCCCCACCCGCTCCGGGCTGCTCACATTCCGTTCCGTCAGTGAACGCCCGTCGATCTGCTCTCCGTCCACCAGCTTCGCGATCGTCTTTCCGAACGAATCCTGCCCCGCTACGCAAACCAGCATGGGGTTGCGCTCAGCACCTGGCCAGCGTACGAATTTTCCGAAGTTGTAGAGATACGCCGCCTGGACATCGTCGCGCGACGGCCTCTGCGCCCACGCGGCGCACACCGCCAACACCACCGCCGCCCCTATGGCGCCGCGGGCCCATCGACCTCGAACCAGGCGCCTCTCGGCAATCGACCTTCTCAAAGCGTGCGTTTCCCGTGGCCCGCGCGATCGAATGCGCGTGTGTGCTGTCGCAAGCTCACCTGCTGAGGAGGAATCAAGGTGAACCGCTGCGCGCACCATCAGATGCAGCCTCTTTTCCTCGGGGTTGTATCCCATGGCGCCGCCTCGCAACGCCGCAATGCCCGCCGAACCCTCCCCATTCCCCCTCCCAATCTCCCCCTTCCCGCGGCGCGAACCGCCTCGGCTCCCTGTGGAGACACAAGTGGGAGTAGAATTCTCTCTCCCGCGCGTCTCCGGCCACATTGGGTTTCAGTTTGAACCCGCAAGAGCCGGACTCCGCGCGAGGCGCTGGAGGTCCTCAATGAAGCCGTGCGCTATGAAGTTGGCCAACCGTCTCGCTCTCCTTCTTACGGCGTCAGCCTGTGCCGCAGTCCTCGCTGGTTGCGGCCGCCACAGCAGCGCCGAGCATTTTTACCTCGTTACCACCAACAGCAAACTGGCCTACTGGCAGTCCGCATCAGCCGGTCTGGACAAAATCTCCAAAGAATACGACGTTCACGCCGACATGCGTGGCCCCCGGACCTTCGATCCCCAGGACGAGGTCTCCGAGTTTCGCTCCGTCGTTGCCCTCAAACCCGCCGGCATCCTCATCTCCGTCGCCGACGAAAAACTCCTCCAGCCGGAAATCGACGCCGCCATCAACGCCGGCATTCCCGTCCTCACCATCGACTCCGACGCCCCCAGCAGCAAACGCCTCTACTTCATCGGCACCAATAACCGTCAGGCAGGCCGCCTCGGGGGCCGAGCCCTGGTCGACAAAATGATCGGCAAAGGCAACGTCGTCTTCTTCACCAACGCCGGCCAGCCCAACCTCGATGAGCGCCTCAACGGCTACAAGGATGTACTTGCCAATTCACCCAACATCCACATCAAAGAAGTCGTCGACATCAAGGGCCTCAGCACCGCCGCCTTCGACTACACCGAGCACGCCCTGCCCCTGGCCGGCAAAGACCGCGTCGATGCGTTCGTCTGCCTCGAAGCCTCCGCCGGCAAGGAAGTCGGCGAAGTCCTCAAGCGCGGCAACACCAAAGACCGCGTCGTCATCGCCATGGACGTCGATAAGGATACCCTCGACCTGGTCAAGGACGGCACCATCGCCGCCACCATCGCCCAGAAGCCCTTCACCATGGCCTACTTCGGCGTGAAGATGCTCGATGACCTCTACCACAACCCGCCTCCGTCCCTGACGAAGGATTACTCGGTCGATCCCTTCGCGCCCATCCCGGCCTTCATCGATACCGGGTCCGCGCTGGTCACCTCCGCCAACGTCGATCAGTTCATCCAGGCCCAGCAGGCCGCCCCGGCCCAGTAGGGCCGGCGCCACCTGGATCCTCCCCTGAGATGGGGATGAAGCCCTCGTCAAGTACCTGACTCGACAGAGACGGCGATTGGGGAAAGACCGTCATGTTTCCTGATTGGTTAATGGGCGACGGATGGGCACCTCGCACCCGGGTGCCGGGTGCCCCACATCTGCCCGGTGTTGGCAGATGTGGGAGAGCACGACCCCTTCCTCACCTCTCGGTTCCCGAACGGAGCGGGTGTCCATCCGTACTCTTGACCATCCGCCGGGTGCCCCACATCTGCCCGGTGTTGGCAGATGTGGGAGAGCACGATCCCTTCCTCACCTCTCGGTTTCCCGAACGGAGCGGGTGTCCACCCGTACTCTTGACCATCCGCCGGGTGCCGGGTGCCCCACATCTGCCCGGTGTTGGCAGATGTGGGAGAGCACGACCCCTTCCTCACCTCTCGGTTTCCCGAGCGGAGCGGGTGTCCATCCGTACTCTTGACCATCCGCGACGCGGGATCCACCCTCTCCATATGCCACGCGGGCTGGTACGGTACCAAAGGAGCGGGGACCGGCATTTCATCACCTTCAGCTGTTACCAGCGCCGTCCCAACCTCGATTCCGAATCCGCGCGCACCCTGTTCGAACGCTCCCTGGAGCGTACGCGCGTGCGCTATGGCTTCATCGTACTGGCCTATGTGGTGATGCCGGAGCACGTTCATCTGCTGGTCACGGAGCCGAGCACCGGAACTCTTGCAACAGCGCTCCAGGCGCTGAAGATTTCAGTTGCGCGGAACCGAGGGGAGCGCCCGTTCTGGCAGGCGCGATACTACGACTTCAACGTATTTACCGCGCCCAAGCAAGTGGAGAAGATCAGATACATACACCGCAACCCAGTGAGACGTGGACTGGTTATCAACCCGGAGGACTGGGCCTGGTCAAGCTTCCGTTTCTATGCAACGGGGGAGCGGGGTCCGGTGGCCATTGCGTCCGGATAACCGGCAGGCAAAGAAAAAGATGCGGAACTATTAGTTTGTTGGAATCCCACATCTGCCAAAACCGGGCAGATGTGGGGCACCCGGCACCCGGCGACAGTCTTTAGGGGACAGCTTACGGTGGTACAGTAATCTGCTGTAGACCCAACGAAACCTTATTGCGTTCACGGAGGTCCATTGACCACTCCGAGTGTTCCTGATCCCGTAGCTGCGCAGAACCCATCTGAACCCCTGGATTGGGGACTGGCTTTTCGCGTGCTTGATGATCTTCTTAAGTCGAATGGTGGCGTGGTTAGCAGTACCATGCTGCGACGAGAGCTTGAGCGCAATCACGGCATCGCGGATGCGCGTCCTCTGCTCGTGGAGCTCACTTTCTTTGATCCTGATTCTGCCCGCGAGCGCGGGATTCCAGAACCCGGTTTTAGGTTTCATCACTTGGGCAGAAGTTTCTACTCGGAGGAAAAGTACGCGGATGAAGCCAAGAAGCTTCAGCAAGCCACAATCAAGGAAGCCGAGGATGCGAGCGACGCCGTTTCAGAAACTGAGCCTGAAGAGGTTCCGGTTTCTCGAACCAACCGTCAAGAGGAAGCGCGGCTAGTAACATATGTCAAGCGCGGATTAGAAGAAATCTATTCCAGCGACCTAAACGCGGACGAGAAGACGTTCGTGTTTGATGTTCATTCCCTCCGCAAAGGTAGTAGCTTTGAAAATGTTGATCTGATTGCGGTTCACTGGTTACCTCACAATATGTGCGAGCTCATAAGCGTGGAAGTCAAACTTGAGTTCAATCCTCAGGTAGTGCAGCAAGCTCTTAACTACACTCGCTTTTCGCACCGTGCATGGATCGCTGTGCCTGTTGAAACAGATTCACACGTCGAGCTTCGCGAGCGCGATCCGGGGCTCTTTGAGTACGCCATCGCACGAGGCCTCGGGGTGCTTGCCTGTCGTCGCCGCCGAGGAAAGAGCTACGATGTGTTTCCTGTGCATTGGCCACAACGCAATACTCTAGACTTACTTGATCAAGAGGAGTTTGTTGAAAGATACAGAGACGAGTTTGAAGAGGCGGGCGTCACAGAGTCGAGGGGTAAGTTACGGGTTCCTCGGCTCAGATAACTAAGATTCGTTTCCGCATGAGCGGCGGGGTGGCCCAGATCGTCTCGCTCCAGCCGGTGCCCCACATCTGCCCGGTCTCTTGGCAGATGTGGGATCCCGCCCCAACTCTCGGTGTCCTCTGTGGTGAAAGCCCTCACTCCACCCTTAACGCCGTCATCGGCTCGACACTCGCGGCGCGCTGCGCTGGAATCACCGCCGCCAGAAACGCCGCCACCGCCAGGATCGCCGTGGTCGCAATCAGCACCGGCGGATCCCAGGTCTTCACGTTGTACAACATGCTGGCCATGAACCGTCCGCCGAAGATCGCCGCCGGCATGCCGATCACCAGCCCGATCCCCGCCTGCAGGAACGCGCCGCGCAGCACCATCTGCACAATCCCCCCGCGGTCCGCGCCCAGCGCCATGCGGATCCCAATCTCGCTGGTCCGCTGCGCCACCGCATACGCGGTCACGCCGTAGAGCCCGATCGCCGCCAGCGTCAGCGCCAGAAATCCAAACACCGACGTCAGCTGCGCCAGGACCTC